>LFIK01004921.1_pt1 | contig 10757 bp, 13 predicted proteins | sample 643401 | NCBI WGS metagenome assembly LFIK01 (sample SAMN03777447, study PRJNA286221) | soda lake metagenome | biome: soda lake; feature: Kulunda steppe; material: water; isolation source: sample T5-Br brine of Lake Tanatar-5 | place: Russia: Kulunda steppe | collected 2010-07
GTGTTAGGCCACCTCATTTAATCAGCAACTGATTGGTTTGTTGGTGCTGTGCCTTAACATTGAAGGCTCCACCTGGTTTGTTTGTTTGTTTGTTTGTTTGTTTGTTTGTTTGTTTGTTACAAGACGCGAGCGGACACAGCAATGTCCTTAAGGCAGGCAAGGCAGAAGAGCTGAAAAAACGCTAGGAAAAAGAGAACTGCCAGAAAAGCCAACTAGCTAAGAGGTCGCCCCCAAGGCTACGAGGACAGCTACGAAGACAGGTGATGTTATTGATGGAGAGACATGCGTCAATGCAAGCTCCAGACAATCCCTTACCAGCCAAACCTTGGAGGTGGAGGTAACCTCAGGAAAGGCAAGGTACTTAGCAAGATTCACAATTTTAGGAGGAAAGAGCAAGTGCCTAGTAGGACGCAAAGCATGTGTGGACCTAGACTGAGTGCTATGCTGAAAAGGTTTGAAAGACCTAAAAGAGACAGAGTGCATGGCCACCAGATTTCCTCACAAAAAGATAGTTAAGCTCAAATGTAAAGTGATCCCTTAAGATCATTCTATTTGGTTAAAAGGGGTCCCAACTCAGTTGACAGCATCTGCTCAAGCAAGAACTTCTTGCTTGAAGGGTCAAGTTGTGAGAGAAGAGGAGAAGATTCCTGCCAGTGGCACAAATTCAAGGTGCATCTTCTATGATGCTTTTAATTGTCTTGAATGCTCTCTGCTGCTACTAAATAAATTTGCAACTTGAAAATGCAAAGGATGAAAGTCCAGATATAAGTCCATCTTTTAAAAATGATACATGCCTGTTAAGTTGGAACATTGCATACAACATTAATTGCTCTTTACAACATTTGTGACTGGAGGGAGGCCCAGCAAAGAATATGCAGAATTCAACAGGGGTGCAACAGCAGCAAGGTTCCTCCTGACAAAGCCTGATTCATCCGCTGGTCCAAAGAAAAGGGGCCCAGCCACCATTATCAGGGCTGCATTTGTTAGGACAATTCGACAGGCTTGAGGCACGTGGGGCAGAAGAACGGTTTTCCAGGCCTTTCCAAGCAGGTGCTCGCTCATGACAATGGGCGCCTGCAGGCAAAACCACAGCAGAATGCATGCCGGGTTTGCCACTGTTTGAAGATGAAAAGAATGGGATTGGGTAATTTGTGACATCAGATCAAAGCGCAGCAACCTGGAATGTTAATCGTGTTGTGCTTGTTTATGCCTATGTCTACCTTATGTGTGTTCTTGATGAATGCAAGAGGCATGAAGCTGAACACAAAAAGTCATTTTGAGCTCCCACCTGCGCAATGAAGAAAAGCGCCCAGCGATAGCTGATTTGGCGACTATTATAATAGAAGACAAGAATATGCCAGACCTGGTGTGACCAAAATTATAGCAGGAAAGCTCAGAGAGAAGGGAAAATGTGAGGCATTAAGTTTGTTCAACATCAAAAGAGATAATTTTGATAATGGTACATCCATCTTTAAAAGATCGTTTGTAATGGGCACTCTTTTGACAGGGAAAGGATTGGAATGAAAAATAAATATTAATTGCAACAAGTGCAGGAGCAGGCACTTGTCCATCCTCACACTCACTCCTGAAAACATAAATGTTGCCTGCAAGTAGGGCCACAGCAGCAAGAAATGAGAATATACTACTTGCTCATCCCAAGCAATGTCCCAAAAGCCATATGAATTGATATTACGGAATATGGAGGGCTTAAATAACTTTGTTACGCTGTAGTCACAGGTACCAATAAGCCAAGCATATACTCTTGGAGATAGGAGCATCTTGCAATGCTTGATCACACCCAGCAACGCTACTCTGAAAATCAAGCCCAGCCTGCTCAAGGGAATGCACTGGTCTTTGAGGAATATCAGTGTCCAGTCATCTCAGCTAAGTGGGAATGCCTGCCAGCCTATGCTCCTGTAGGCACCCTGCCCAGCAGATGCTCCAAACCTGAAGGGCCAGGAAGCGACGCAATTGAGAAGCTGGAGCTCTGCTATTGTCATGCTTGTAGGGCATAGAGGCTATAGTCTGCTTGGCCACACCTGCGGTTGCTAGGCAGTGCTTCAGTGGAGCCCACAGAAGGGACACAGCAAGTCTTCAGCATTGCACACCTCTTAATGGACCGGAACTCTGCTGAGTGCATGGAAGCCACACTGATCACCTGGTTGCCTCCAAAACTTCTTCTTGTGCTCGAGCGCCGTGCAAGTGGAAGAGGTTGTGTGGGGGTCGGCCTGAGGTGGCACACTTCCAGCAGTTGCGCCTGGGCAGAGCACGCCTCCGGGCGCACCACCCTTGAGCTGTGGTGCAACAAAGCAGCCTACGGGGTAGGCAGCAAAACCCCTCCCTTAAGCCTTTAGTAAGGACAGAAAGCTGCGTGCATGGGAGAAATTAGGCAAACTCCAGGCAAAAAGTCTTTGGCATTGAGCAGCATGGCGCGCATGAGCAATCCTTGCCTTGCATGATGGGCTCATATATCATTGACCTCATGAGGTAGGTTGTCGTCAAGTTCCACCTCCTGGCCCAAAAGTCAGCAAACGAGCCACTCTGCAGACAAAGGCAGTCGGGGCAGGGGCTATCTCTTCTTGCATAATGTCAGTCATCCGGTTTGCTTGAACTCAGCCCTAGGTGGGAAGGGGGGCCTTCCAGTGCAGGCCAGATCTGGAGCCCAAATTCAAGTAACAAGAAAAAACCGGCCTCTGATCTGGGTTGCGCCCGTTAAACACCAGCACCAAACCTGTTCTTGTAGCTACCCACTAGGTACTGCAGGTCCTAGCTTGCCACTCAAAGTCTCTCAATATGCTTGGGGTTATAGCTGGACAATAGAAGGCATTGTTGGCTTGAGCTCTCGGGAAAGCAAAAACTTAGACGGAATGGCCGGGACAAAGAATACATGTATGCTTAGCATCAACCAGCTGGGATGGCGTACGCGGGTATGATTGGGCAAGAGCAAGCGCATAATCAGGCGCGTCGGGGGCACGCGGCATGCTGCTCAGACCCTGAGTCCAAGCTGCGTCCTAGCATGAGGATGGCTATGCTGAGTCTATTGCTCCTCAATCACTCCATGTCTTCCAGCCGCTCCCCTCCACATGCCCGGCCCCAGTTTAACACTAAGACATCAAGTTGCCAATTTAGCAACCTGACTCGCGTGCCATCCACCCTGCCTCGCGTGCAATATAGCCCTGACTCGCGTGCCATACAACAGCTGCAGACCCTCATTGGCAGTTTGTGCGGGAAGACAGCAGAAATTTGGAAGTTACTCTGATACCCACCAGCCATGGCTTGTTGAAGGCTGGCGTCACAGGCATGTCCAGCACCAGGCCTGCATATGCATGAGCAAAAGTTGAAATTGATTGACCACGCACGCCTCCAAGCTGCCACAAATATTTCTTTCTGCTTGACGTCATAGCATGCTTTGACACATATGGTTACTTAGTGTCTGCTTAGGTGGGCTTGAAATAAGGGCCGACTGCTGTGGTCCAGGAAGCTCACGATGCAAAAGGTTGGTTCCAGAGAGAAATTGTCCTCCACTCTTGTTGTGCAATCTCATTCTCTAGATTCACTTTCTGTACAAGACTTGGCTGTTAATGAATTTGATCGCCTGGATGGCAACCTAGGCAAGCATCCTGACTACGTACATACTCAAATTTACGCACGAAGGCGGGCTGTAACACACCATGAAGCAATATCCCAAAGCATCAAATCATGTGACCAATATCCTTTCTCTACAGGGAACATGCACATTAGAAAGCAAGGAGCATCATTCTGCAAAGGTATCCGGAATCAGGATTACTGACAAGTCACCAGAAGACCGCCAGGGCAACATTCAAATGTAGCAGGTGGTTGGAGCCAGACAGTGGTACATCGCAGAGTCAATGGTGGGGCACAAAATTTACAAGCATGCATAGGTATGCAGTGCATACACTGTGCCCTATTCAGGTTTGATATGTCCAACATAGGCCTTCAAACAAGGCTCCCAAACATCTATGAATTCTATTCATTGAACAGCTAATATGAGTGTGCATGATGGGAGTGCGTGAGTACTTTTTTACAACAGCAAGCGCATCCAGTGAGTGCTGATATACCTGCTACAGCAGCAAAGATGTCAAAGACAGCGCCAAGGAAGAGGCAGGAGCAAAGTGTGTAGAGCCAGTGCCTATGCGCATAGGGCAGGGGACAATCAGCACATCAGAACAAGGAGCAAAAGCAGGCAAATCCAACATCAAAGCTGCCATCGCCAGAGTGCTATTTGGGTGCTTGGTCTCACACGTTTGGGGCACCTCAGTGCACCTCTGTGCAGCATAACACCTCCGCCACTGCGCATGGTGCGAGGTAATGCTCCAGCAAACATTTCACTCAGATCCAGCTTCATTAGGTCAAGTTCACTTGCCTTGGAAACCAGTGCATGTTCGGAAAGCTGAGCAGGATGGAGGACACAACCAGCGCACCACCGGTCCCCTTGAAATAGTTCATGAGCAGGTGCCGAGGACTCCTGCCTGCACCGCGCAAATCCCCTGTTTGATCAGAGTCAAGGAGCAATTGGGTGCAGGCTTTCAGTGTGGTGACTTGCTTTATGGGCAAACAGTGCAAGGCTGGGGGGATGTTGCGGACGTCGGCCTGACCTGCATGTCTTGCCGTAGCTTCTTAGCAAACACGATCAGACCTGTCGCACTGCCCCAATTCTGAGAGGTGCCGTGATATAATTTTGATTAAGCGAAGTGCATCAACAAGAGGACAGAAATCAACATATGGAGACAACGGAGCGCATGAGCCATGGTTGCGGCATGTTTGCTATGCTCCATGGACCTTTGCGCCCTAGATGTGCGCACACAATGCATGCTGTCTGTGTGGGAGATGGACAAACGCAGTGTGTGATATATGCAAGGGACTGACAGGTGCAGAAGCCAAAGCAAGGGCAAAGCAGCGCGGTCAGACATGCAGGGCAAGTGTGGCAAGACACGCACCCCTGACTCCCCCATGTGCTAATGGCGTTTGGAAGCACGTACTCAGCAAATGGTGATTTTGCTGTCCTGGGTTTCTTGGAATGCTTGAGGGTGCACGAGGTGGCATAGGCAAGTCAACGTTCTTTCAAACTTTGTCTTTCTTGTACTGAGACAGCTGCTAAGGACTGCAGTCAGAAACGCATCCATCTCGGAAGTTCTATTGCGTGGCAACGTAGCGCATGATGGCTTGAGCTGTTGGTGGCATGTGCACATAGAAGAAGGTCCGCACCAGATGCTGGCGTGATCGGGGCTATGAGCACAACTCCAAATTGCGCTGGTGTGAGAGCCATTGCCAGAGGTCCCCGTTCCATACAGAATGCTGCAAGCTGTACGTGTGATCAAAGCGCGTGGGGTTAAAATTTTGAACAGTCCAGCTCTCTAGGGTCCTTCGACTGTGGCTTGCAAGTCTGGAGGGGGTGCTGTTCCTGCCGCATATTGCTTGCATTCAATTTACCTTGAATGCTGCAAGGGAGAAGACGCCACCCTGTGCATCCAAAGAATCGCAGGTGCCATGCATTTTAAGTGCGAACCCTCAAAGCCACAGCGCCAGCTAGCATTCCCAGATCTGTCCGCGCTGACGAGGAAAATGACCTCAAACCCCTTGGATCATGGCCACTTACCAGCGGGGTTATAAGCATTGCTTCTGCTTGACAGAAAGGGTCAAGGACCAGCGGCAAAAGAAGGGAACCCACAAGGGCAGGAAGTGATACCAGCAGTCTCTGGGGTCCGGCTTTTAGCCTCCTCACCAAGAACCAGGTATACGCAAACTGTAATAATGCGTAAACGTACAGCAAGAGTAGCTTCGAGCTCCAGTGGGCCGCAGGCTCGACCCGCGTGGCCATGGCCTTCACCGCAGACTGCTCGTTTAGAGTGTAATCAAGCCTTGGAAGTACCTAAACAATAAATCCATAGCGCGACAAATGGCATTAATTCTATCAATTGAACCGACAACTTGATCATGGCATGATTTCAATCGATTCGTAGCGTCAAATCATAGCTAATCGCAACTTGCAATTGCAGCTTGAACCACTTCCGAGTCGCTGTGCATTCAAATTGACTTGGTCTGCAAGCTGCAACCTGCTGCAAATGTTGCTGCCAATTGGCCAGAGCTCGATCTCATACCAGTTGAAAAGACTAAAGCCAGGCTTTTTAAAGCCTTAAGTAAAGGTCTTACACTTAAGCCCTTAGTAAAGGTGTTGTATACTAAAGCCCTCAGTAATAGTGTACTAAACCTTAAGTAAAGGTTGAGAAATGCTCTGTGACAATACGCCAGGGCCTCAACTGAGCGTATGAGCCGCATACAAAGGGAACACAGTGGTAGAATCATTTGCAACCAGGTGCACCTGACGCACCTAAAAAGCTTCAGCAGAGCTGCAGCCTGCTATAAATCTATTCAATATAAAACAAAATTAGAGGGAGGGCTACATCTGAGGCCCCAAATGGGTATAGTTTTGTGATGCTCCCAGGGTAGGCTGGTCCCAATTTGCCTGGCGAAAGTTTATATTGAACATGTAACCCTGTTTACAACCCTGTTCGTAAGCTTCCCAGGCACCAAGTCTCGAGCCTGGGAATTTAGGGCCAGCATGCCAAACCTTCTGTGGCGTGGACCCCAAATCTGAACTCCAACTCTCCACACACCAGATCACCTGCTACATTGAATAACATGATGTTCGGTATTTGGTGTCCCTAAAACAAAAACGTTATTGCAATAGAAATGGAGGAAAAGACCAGTAATTGGCGATAGCATCTACCTAAACAAACCAGCAAGCAAAAATGAATCTAAGACCGACCTTTTCCAAACCTAGCTTTCAGCATCCATTCTTGTTTTGGAACATAAGGAAATACTGTGGTGGTATTAAGGGCGTAAAATTGGCTCTTGTTGGTGCGTAGTGGCTCATTACGTGTGTGTTTTAAGCCAAATCTGTATTGCAAATTATAATGACCACCTATCATGGCCCCAACAGTCATAGGTTTCAGCCCAAGTTTCATCAGTAGACCAGCCTTGTAATATCATTACAGACTAAAACAAAATTCCAACATTTCATAGCTTCTTCTCCGATAGCTCCCTCTGAAGCAATACCAAGATAAACATTCTTATCAAAATTATATGAAACAAAACCAAAAAAAAAGTGGGATATATTCAGCATGCAGCATTTGCAGTTGCATTAATCCATAATTTCATTGTCTTGCACCTTTTCTGCAACTAGCATCTCTGAAGGCATGCCTAAAGCACCTCTGGAAAAAAGTTCAGATAAAAATTGCTGAGGTTCAGGGTCAGCAGGGCCCAGAAGCTGGAAGCTTGCGCGCAAGCCAAGCTTGAAGAGTCTCAACAGGTCCTCTTGCATAAAAGGCTAATCATGATGGACCCTTAATTGATCATTCGAAGATTTTGAGGGAGCCCGGGTCAGGCCCTCATCACAAATGCTCATTCCAGCTTGGCTTCAGGTGTAAACACCACCACAGGGGCAAGTCCCCTACTGCCCACCAGGGCTAATTTTCTCCAAGGTCGCATCTTTCTCATCACTTCAACTTTTCATCCCTTCTACCTTGGATGGCAATGAGTCATTGCCGATGACTAGCCACAAATCAATCAGCCTGACACCCAGGCTAGCGGTAACCATAACTTTAAAGCTTGTGAATTTAGCCTTTTCATACCATTGTGTTAACATTTTTAACACTAGTACATGTTTTTTGCACACTTTAGAAAAATACAAGACCAGAGTATTACTGAAAATTGCTGCACAATTAGGATGAAAATTCATCCTAAGAATCTATCCAACCGCAAGCAAGCATGCAAGGGGAGCTGAAACAAAATAGGAAATGCATTTAAAAACGGCTACCCCAGCAAGGAGAGAGTGGAATAAAACTTGGAAGGGAAAGAAACCAAAGTGCTGCTCCCCACACCTTGGCCTTGGCGTCATCAAAGTGAGGGCACATGACCTGCACCATGAAGCGGACCATGGCATCAAAGTTGGACCAGTGGTTATCCGCGTAGGTGAAGTCCCACCGCCCATACTCTGGATTCTTGTAGTTGGGAGGTAAGCAGTTGTCAGACCCCCAGGAAAGACTCCTCCCCTGCGTGGCCTGCAAGAACTGCAAGGACTGTACGTTGAAAAATGAGCTGAGGGGGCAGCACGTCGCCTGATGCAGAGACAGCCAACACTCCAGTTATCTGCCTTGCCCTCAGCCCCAAGCAAGGCCACCTCTCTTTCTCCCTTCTTGGCACGGCCACGGCCGCATGTTGGGATGAAGCGGATGCCCAATTTGGTCCAGTTTGACAACAAAAGCCTGCATGAGCAGGCACAACAGGAACACTGTTATGCACATTTTCTTGACTTGCTGCTCTTGACTTGGCTGCATTTCACAAGTATTGATGCATGCACAGGAATGCGCACCTTGGGGATGGATAATTTGCGAACAAGGACAGCCACGTGCTGGCTCATGCAAAGGCGCTGCTCCTCCTACCCATCAGGCAGCTTTTGAGCTGCCTTAGTGCATGCACGCATGGTGAGGTCGAGAGAGCGGCACAGAACGTTTTGGTGCCAACCAGTTGGTGGGCACGGTGAATCTGCCTCTGTTCTCCACCAGCACATGCCCCTGAGAAGCACAATAAGAACAGGGAAACACATGGGGATAGATTACCTGTGGAAGAACGTGGAAGGGGGAACGAACCTTGGGCAAGCCCGCTCTTACACGCACCTATGTAAAGCTCCTACCTGCCCGCGTCTAGCAATTATGATCTTGACCAGGGGGTGCAGCAGGGTTGAGCTGACCTCAATCCCAGCTTTCACCTGGCCATAAATGGCCTCTGGGATTTTTGCAATCAACCCAGGAGTGAGGTAGCGGCTTCCCAAACCTGTGATGCATGGATGAGTGTAAACCAGAGAATAAGAATTTGTTGCTGTCCTACCAGCAACTTAGAAAAGCAAGGCGTCTCGTCATTTACGCCACATCCAGTGCAAGTATGACTTCCGGCCACTTTGCATAATAGACTCAGAGAGCTTTCATACCTCTAGCTGCAGCTGTCCTTGAAGCGTCTGACTGACGCTGCTCCCAGTAACTCAGCATGCTTTCGTTCAGACCAGAGAAGTAGAGGCTGTAGTGGGTTTGCAGGTAGCGACTGCAGCTGAGCGGCCCTGGGCTCCATAGTGCTGTCTGATAGCGAACACAAACTCTTTCTCTCATGCTCTCCAGGGCTTATTTGCTCAGAAGGGCTGCACTCTGATAAAGACCTTCACACAGGGCTTGCTTCTGTGGTTGAGATGCAGCTCCAGGCGTAGCCCTACCGCCTGCTTGTTCTGCTGCTGGCTCCCTCCTCTGCTGTGCTTGCTCCTCTTGATGTCTCATCCCAGCCTCCACCTCTGGGATAAACCTTGTCCAGGTGATATCCAGGAGGGGACCATCCTCTAGGGTGCAAAGGCGTTTGAGAAACCCAAACTGAGATAGGGTGAGTTGGCCATTGGGAGCCAATATTTCAAAGTTAGTGCGGCACGATACAACACACAGAATACCAGAGGGGGTTATCTGAGGCCCGAAATGGGTATGGTTTTGGCATGCTCCCAGGGTATGGGCGCCGTGACGTTAACCTTTCCAGCTTAGCGTTAGATGGTAGCCCTGCATGCAAGCTTTTCATAGCACCTGAGCTTGAAAGGTTAACGTCACGGCGCCAAATGGGTCAAAATCCGACCCCCTCCAAACCTTAGTTTCAACATCCAATATCAATTTGCAACACAAAAAAAGTATGTTGATGGTATTTTGGGGGTAAAAAGACGTGTGGTTGGGTCGTGTTGAGGGCATACGTGGGCTGTTTATGCCAAAATAGGCCAAAAACAGAGGCTGTGCGCCCACCCAGGCCACCAGAGGCGTCCATTTCACCCCAAATTCCGCCGGTAGCCTAGTTGTAGGATAAAAATACAGTTTGCATAAAAAAGGAGCATGCCCAGACTTTCGCTCAGATAACCCCCTCTGACAGAATACACTACACAATAGAACAGAGCGGTTCAGGACATATTTTGGTGCCTTGGATTCCTCACTGCTAATTTTCCCAGCTGAGCTTCAACCCAACATGAAGTGGCTTTTGTCAACAGGTAGACAGGTTGAGTGAGAGTGCTGGCAACCCGGGGGGGTTGGTTCATTCGTGATGAATTCCATGGTGGCAGTCAAACGTTCCCATTGTGGTCATGGAGAGGCTGCAAAGGCTTCATTGGAGAAGGGAATGCTGAAGGCATCTTTGTAGCGGCCCAGTCAGGGCTTTGGGTGGCATTCAACAGGTATGGAGGGATGTTGCCGCCGCAGCACAGTGCACGCAGAGCAATGCAAGCAATAAACAATTGCATTTCTTCTTTCTGAGCTGCACTCAGCTGCACTTGCTTCCATTGCACACGCTGATTCAGCTGGGATTAATCACCCCCATCGTAAACGCAGGATGATTAAGCAAGGCTCCAGAGCTAGGCTCCAGAGCTAGGTCTCACCCGTCTCCAGAGCTAGGCTCCAGAGCTAGGCTCCAGAGCTAGGTCTCACCCGGTTGTCTACTAAGGCCAGTAGACAGTTTGTCTACCAATAGAGTAGACAAATCCACAACGTCGACGGCTACGATGAGGATGTCGAGCTTTATACATAATAATGCCTTTAGAATGTTACGTTTGCCACGAGGGATCTCTCGGAGCACGTACCCGTGTGTGCCTTACTTACCAGGTAGTCACAGCTGGAGGAATGGAAAGCGGAGAGTAAGACATGCAGTACTCTTGAAGAGGCTATACA
>LFIK01004922.1_pt1 | contig 10756 bp, 8 predicted proteins | sample 643401 | NCBI WGS metagenome assembly LFIK01 (sample SAMN03777447, study PRJNA286221) | soda lake metagenome | biome: soda lake; feature: Kulunda steppe; material: water; isolation source: sample T5-Br brine of Lake Tanatar-5 | place: Russia: Kulunda steppe | collected 2010-07
CCGCCCGGGCCGGAGGACCGGAACACGTCCACGCGCACGTCGTTCGGATCCACCTCGACGTCGACGTCCTCGGCCGCCGGCAGCACGGCCACCGATGCGGTCGAGGTGTGGATGCGGCCCTGCGACTCGGTCGCCGGGACGCGCTGGACCCGGTGCACACCCGATTCGTGCTTCAGATGGGCGAACGCACCCCGGCCGACGATCTCGACCACCGCCTCCTTGATGCCACCGACCCCCTGCGCCGCCTCCGACAGCACGGACGCCTGCCACCCCTGTCGCTGGGCGTAACGCAGGTACATCTGCTCGAGCTCACCGGCGAACAGGCCCGCCTCGTCGCCCCCGGCGGCCGAGCGCACCTCGAGGATGACGTCCTTGTCGTCGTTGGGGTCGCTCGGCACCAGCGCGAGTTTCAGCTGGTCCTCGAGTTCACGGCGACGCGCCTCGAGCTCGACCGCCTCGGCCTCCATCGAGGCACGCTCGTCGCCGGTGGCCTCGGCGGCCATCTCGCGTGCCACCTCGAGGTCGTCGACCACGTCGCGCCACGTGCGGTAGGCCGCCACCACCTCGGCGAGCTCCGCGTGCTGTTTGGCCAGCGCGGAGTACCGCTCACCGTCCGAGGCGATCGCCGGGTCGGCGAGCTGGGCCTCGATGTCGTGGGTGCGGTCCTCGAGCTGGGCGAGTTTGTCGAACACCGGGGTCAGGGCCTCGCGTTGGGGTCGGACACGGTGGCCTGCGCGGCACCGGGATCCAACGCGGTCCGGTCGGTGCTGTCGGCAGGGTCGTCGGCGTCGCGAGCAGCGGTGTCCGCGGCACCGTCGACCGTGTCGGGGGCGTCCGGCGCAGGCTCGACGCTGACCTCGGCGGACTCGAGCACGACCTCCAGGCTGTCGTGGGCGAGCCGGATCGGGGTGTCGAGCGTGGTCGGCACACGCCCCTCGCGGTGCTCGGCGGGGACCACCGCCTCGAACGCGCGGATGGCCACCTCGATCTGGTCGCGATCGGGCTGCTTGGTCGTGATCAGCTGCAGCCACAGACCGGGCTTGGTGACCGCCCGCACGAACGGGTTGTCGCCCCGCGCGGCACCGAGCTTGAGCTGCTCGTAGGCCAGACCCGCGACGACCGGCAGCAGCACGACCCGCAGGATCACGTGGTAGATCACCGCGCCCCACCACGCGATGCCCTCCGGCGGTGGGACGAGCAGACCACCGACCGTGTAGACCACGACCGCGATCAGCATCACCAGGATCAGGAAGTTGGTCCCACAGCGCACGTGCAACGTCGAGTACTTGTCGACGTTCTCGGGCTCGAGCACCTCACCGTGTTCCCAGGCCGCGATGGTCTTGTGTTCGGCCCCGTGGTACTCGAACACCCGACGGATGTCGGACACCAGCGAGATGGACCACAGGTAGCCGAGGAAGATGACGATCCGGATGACGGACTCGACGATGTGGAACCAGATGCCGTCGCCCATCACGTTGCCGATGAGCGCGTCGATGCCCTTGGTCCCGGCCGAGGGCAGGAAGATGAAGATTCCGATGAACAGCAGCGCGGCCGTCACCATGGCCCCGCCCATCGCCACGCCGGAGAGTTCCTCCTCGGACTCGTCCTCCGGGAACGAGCGCTCCGCGGAGATCCCCAGCGCCTTCATCCCGATGGCGAGCGAGTCGACCAGCGCGTAGCAGCCCCGGATCATGGGCCACTTCAGCCACGGCTTGTCCTGCGGGGCGGAGGAGGTGTGGTGGCACTCGAGCCAGATGTCGCCGCTCGGGCGCTTGACCGCGACCGCCCAGCGGTCGCGCCCGCGCATCATCACACCCTCGATGACCGCCTGGCCGCCGTAGTAGTGCGGGGCCATCTCCATCGGGTCGAGGTCGGGTGCCTGATCGTCCGCGGACGGGTCGGGATCGCGGTGCTGCGGCATGTGCGGTCTCCGTTCGCGATCGGGCTCCACATCGGCCCCACACGTGCGCAGGAGACGGCGGTGGACGAGGTGACGGGAAGGTCGCGACTGTATCGCGACGTGCCTCGCACGAGTCCGCCACACGCCGCGCGCCCCCGAGGTGCACGTGTCCGGTGCACCCATGCCCCGGGTGTCCGCGTCATGAGCTGCGATCGGGTCGCCGTACCCTCGACGAGGCCCGGTCGCGGGCGTCGACGGACCCTGGAGGCCGGTGTGAGCCAGGCAGCGCGCGCGATCGCCGCCGTGCTGCTGGGCGCGGTGGCGTTCGCACTGCTGAGCCCGATGCCCGCGTCGGCGCACGCCTACGTCGTCGAGACCACGCCCGGCAACGGAGCCGTGCTCGACGCGGCACCCGCCGAGGTCCGCATCGTGTTCAACGAGCCGGTCCAGGCCACGGTCGGTGGGCTGCGGGTGTTCGACGGCGACGCCGGCCGGGTGGACGACGGTGCGCTTCTCGACACGCCGGCCGACGAGGTCGCCGTCGCACTGGGCGGGCTCGACGACGGTGGCTACGTGGTCGCCTACCAGGTGACCTCGGCCGATGGGCATCCGGTGCGTGGGCTGCTGTCGTTCACGGTGGGCGACGGCGAACTCGACGCGGAGGTCATGGCCGAGATCGCCGCCGACGCCGAGTCCCCGTCGGCGACCGTCATCGGGCGGGCACTGCGGACGGTCGGGTACGTGGCCGGGCTGCTGGCCGTCGGTTCGCTGGTGTTCGGCACGCTCGTCGCCAGGGCCGAACGCGACCGGTCGCTGGCCCGCTCGGTGGGCCTGGTGGCCGGGCTGGTCGCGGCCGCTGCGGCTGCGGCGACGATCCCGGTCCAGGCCGTCGTGCTCGCCGGCGCACCCGCGGCGGCGGCCGACCCGGGGTTCCTGGTCGAGGTCGTGGCGTCCCCGTTCGGGCTGGCCGCTGTGCTGCGGGTGGTCGCCCTGCTCGCACTGGTGGCATTCCTGGCCGTCAGCACGCCGGTGCTCGCGCTGGCACCGGGCGCGGCGGTGATCGGCTCGTACCTGCTCGATGGGCACCAGCGCACGGTCGAACCCGCCTGGCTGCTGGCCGGTGCCGATGCGGTGCACCTCGGTGCCGGCGCGGTGTGGTTCGCCGGTGTGGTCCTGCTCGCCCTGGGTCTGCGACGGCAGCGTGACGAGCACCCGGAGCGCGCCGCGCACCTGGTGTCCCGGTTCTCGGCCGTCGCACTCGTCTGTGTCGCCCTGGTCACGGCCGCCGGTGTCGCCATGGCCGTCCCGCTGCTCGGCTCACCGCGCGCGCTCACCTCGACGTCGTACGGCTGGCTGCTGGTGGCCAAGTCGGGCGTGGTCGCGCTCGTCGTCGCCGTGGCCGTGGTCAACCGATGGGTGCTGGTCCCCCGGGTCGTCGCCGCGCCGACCGGCGATGCGTCGACGGCCTGGCGACGCCTCTCGAGCGCCCTGCGCGTCGAGGCCGTGCTGCTCGTCGGGGTGCTCGCCGTGACCGGCGTGCTGGTGGTCACCCAGCCACCATCGCAGGCTGCCGGCCTCGGTGGCTGGTACGAGGTGACCGGCGAACTCGGCGACGACCACGAGGTGCTGCTCGTGAGTGACCCGAACCGGGCCGGGACCAACTCGCTGCACCTGTTCGTGTTCGGTGTGGACGACCCCGGCCAGCCGAGCGATGACGTCGACGACCTCGCCCTGGAACTCACCCACACCGCCGAGCAGATCGGCCCCCTGCGGATCGAGCCGAGCTTCGTCGGACCCGGGCACTGGCTCGTGATCACCGACGACCTCGTCCTCCCCGGCGAGTGGCAGGTCCGGGTCACCGCGGGCTTCGACCGTTTCACCGAGGAGTCGGCCCAGCTCATGCTCCCCGTCGCGCCCTGAGCCGACGGCTCGGTGGCCCCGAGCCCTGGCCCGTGACCCTGAGCATGGGCCGCGCCCCTGGCCCGCGACCCTGACCGTGAGGGTCCAGTCCAGTACGACGTGTCCTCGGCCGTCCTGCCTGGCCGCGGCGTCCGACCGCTGAGCGCGCCGGGCACGCTCGGGCCGATCGCGACCACGGAGTCAGCATCGCCACCACCGTCATCGACAGCCTGCTGGCCGTGCTGGCCGACGCCGGTGTCCGCCAGCTGTTCGGTGTGCCGGGTGATGCCGTCAACGCCGTGGTGGATGGCATCCGTCGCCATCCCGAGCTGACGTTCGTCCAGGTCCGCCACGAGGAGGCCGGCGCGTTCGCCGCGAGCGCCCAGGCGAAGCTCACCGGCGAGCTGACCGCGGTCGTGGGGACCTCGGGTCCCGGCGCGGTGCACCTGCTCAACGGGCTGGCCGATGCCAGCCGGGATCATGCTCCGGTGATCGCCGTGACGGGCCAGGCGGACACCTCGCTGCTCGGCACCTCGGCGCACCAGGAACTCGACCAGCACGAGCTGTTCGCGGCGGTCAGTTCGTTCTCCCAGACGATCGTGCACCCCGACCAGTTGCCAAGCGTGGCGATCGAGGCCTGCCGTGCCGCGATCGCCGGCCCCGGTGTGGCCCACCTCGCCCTGCCGGCGAACCTCGCGGAGCAGACGGTCGGCCAGCCGACGTACGGCGCGGTCCGGGAGCGCCCGGCTCGGCTCGTGCCACACCCCGAGGACCTCGCCGCGGCCGCCACACTGCTGCGTGATGCCGAGCGCCCGCTCATCCTGGCCGGCATCGGTGCCGCGGACGCGGTCCCGCAACTGCTCGAGATCGCCGAGCAGCTCGGCGCACCGATCATCAAGACGCTGCGGGGGAAGGCGCTCATCGCCGACGACCACCCACTGACGGTGGGCGGGCTGGGGCTGTTGGGCACCCGGGCGGCGGTCAACGCCGTCGAGGGCTGCGACGCACTGCTGATGGTCGGCACCGACTTCCCCTATCTGGGCTTCTACCCCGCCCCCGACGTGCCGGCCGTGCAGATCGACACCGAACCGCGTCGGATCGGGCGCCGGTTCCCCGTGCAGGTCGGACTGGTCGGCCACGCCGACGAGACGCTGACGGCACTCACCGCCCAGCTGTCCCACCGTGAGGACCGCCGCTTCCTCGAAGGCGCGCAGCAGGACATGACGCACTGGCGTCGATGGATGCGCCGGCTCGAGACCAGCGACACCGTGCCGCTCCGTCCCGAGCGCCTCGCGGCCGTCGTCGGCGCGCAACTGGCGTATCCCGAGCGCCAGGTCGTGGCCCTGGTCGGTGACGGTTCCTTCACGATGCTCCCGAGCGATCTGATCACCGCCGTGGAACTGGACCTGCCCATCACGGTCGTGATCTTCGACAACCGCAAGCTGGGCCTGATCACCGTCGAACAGGAGGCCAAGGGCTTCGCCGACCAACAGACCGCCCTACCGCCGTGTGATCTGGCCGCCGTGGCGGAGGCCTTCGGCGCACGCGGCTACCGGGTCGCCGACCCCGCCGAACTCGACACCACCCTCGCTCGGGCACTCGTGGAGCCCCATCCGAGTGTGGTCGACGTCCTGGTGGACCCCGACGAGCTGATCGTGCCACCTCGCATCGAGATGGCGCAGGCACTCGGCTTCGCCGAGGCGAAGCTCAAGGAGTTCTTCGGCGTCGGCCAGCAGGACGGCGGCACCGACGTGATCACCGGCGTCCTGCGCTGACGCCCGATCGCCCTGACCACCCCACCTCCGCGACCACACGTGGGACCGAGCCGACGAACGGGAACCCGATGACCACGCTGTCCGATGCCGCCCCCGCGCGCTACGACGATCTCACGGCCGTGTACATCAACTGCACGCTGACGCCGTCCCCACGGACGTCGCACACGCAGACGTTGATGGACCGGTCGATCGCGATCCTCGAGCAGGTCGGCGTCGAGGTCACCGTCATCCGTGCCGTCGACCACCACCTGGCCCCGGGCGTGCAGCTCGACATGACCGCGGACGGCTTGTTCGACCGGGACGACTGGCCGCAGCTGTTCGAGCAGGTGCTCGCGGCCGACATCCTCGTGCTGGGCACGCCTATCTGGCTCGGCAGCCCCTCGTCGGTCTGCATCCAGGTCATCGAACGGCTCTACGCCTACTCGGCCGAGTTCAACGACGGGGGCCAGTACGACTACTACGGGCGGGTCGGCGGCGCGGTGATCACCGGCAACGAGGACGGGATCAAGCACTGCGCGATGACCATGCTCTACGCCCTGCAGCACCTCGGCTACACCATCCCGCCGCAGGCCGACACCGGCTGGATCGGGCCGGTCGGACCCGGTCCCAGCTACGGCGACGAGCAGGGGGACGGTGAGGTGCCGGTCGGTCTCGACACCGACTTCACCAACCAGAACACGACGTTCATGACGTGGAACCTGCTCCACCTCGCCCGGATGCTGAAGGACCGCGGCGGCATCCCGGCCTTCGGCAACCAGCCCCCACGCTGGGCGGACGGCGAGCGGTTCGGCTATCCGCCGCCGTCCTGACCAACGGCCGTCACCTCGCCGGCGCGGTGGTCACCACTGATGGGCCCCACGTCGGGCTGCCCTGCTGCCCTACCTTGTCGGGTCGTGGCACGGATCCGGTGACGGACGATCCACCGCGGCCCCTCGACAGGAAGACCACCCGTGATGCCCGGCATGAACCAGCCCGACGGGATGATGACGTGGTGGATGGGCGGATGGGGCGGCCTCGTCTCGATCCTGCTCATCACCGCACTGATCGCCCTGATCGTCTGGGCACTCACCCGGGACGGGCGGCGCTCAGCGCCGACGACCGACGGTGCCGCCGACGACGCCCTCGCCGTGCTGGAGAAGCGCTTCGCCCGTGGCGAGATCGATCAGGACGAGTTCACGCGTCGACGGGCGGCACTGCGCGACGAGAGCGTCTGAGGGCCAGATCGCCGTGCCGGGTCCGCCACAGGACCATCGGCGTGGACGTCGGCCGACACCCTCGATCTCAACATCACTGCCTTGGCCGTGCGCCCCCGCCCAGTTCAGCGGCGGCGGCCGTGTCCAGGAGCAGCCGTGCATTCCCGGCTGCGACCCGGCCGGCAGGGATCGTGTCGTCGCCGGCGACGAGGCGCCGGACCATCGGGGCCTTCGCCGCGCCCTGCACGAACCAGACGAGTCCGCGCGCACCCGACAGCACGGGCAGGGTCAGCGTCATCCGACGGCGACCCTCGTAGGCGTCGGTCACGACCACCGGTTCGTGGTTCAGCTCGAGCGCCGCGGATCCCGGCGTCAGCGACGCCGTGTGCCCATCGGTGCCGAGCCCGAGATGGACCACGTCCAGCTGCGGCGGATCGCCGGCGACCTCGCGCAGGGTTCCCGCGTACCTGCGTGCCGCGGTGTCCAGGTCCGGGCTCGTGACGGGCATCGGATGGATCCGTGCGGCTGACAGCGGGACCTCGTCGAGCAGGTGCTGCTGCAGGGTCGTGAGGTTGCGGTCGGGATGCCCGTCGGGCGCGATTCGTTCGTCGACCTGCAGGACGTCGACCACGTCCCAGGGCACATCGGCCCGGGCGAGCGCCGCCAGCAGTGCACCGGCGGACGAGCCCCCGCTGAAGGCGATGCTCGCCCGACCCCGGGCGGCCGTCGCGGCACGGAGGCTGACGGCGAGGATCGCCGCGGCGTGGGCGGCGAGCTGCTGCTCGGCGAGGACCTCGATCCTCATGTCGCGCCAATGGTCGTCGGCTCAGCCATCGGTGGTCACCCCGGGGTCGACCTCGGGGCAGTGCCAGCCGCCGTCGTGGGCGATCAGCTCGTCGGCCTCGGCGGGTCCCCACGATCCGGATGGGTAGACGATCACCGGTTCGTGGTCATCGAGCACGGGTGCGACCACCCGCCATGCCTCCTCGACCCCATCGGCGCGGGCGAAGAGCCGTTGGTCACCGTCGAGCGCACTGTCGAGCAGGCGGGCGTAGGCATCCTCCATGGCCCCGTCGGTGCGTTCGTCGTAGTCGTAGACCAGATCGACCGGGCGGCTGTGCAGCTCGTCGCCCGGACGCTTGATCTGGACCGACATCGACACCCGCTCACCGGGCTTGAGCCGGAACAGCAGGTGGTTGGGATGGGGCAGATCGGCCTCCGAGCGGGCGAAGAACAACCGCGGGGGCTGCTTGAACTCGACCAGTACCTCGGTGGCGGTCGTCGCCAGGCGTTTGCCGGCCCGGATGTAGAACGGCACCCCCGCCCAACGCCACGAGTCGACCTCGGCGCGCAGCGCGATGAAGGTCTCCACATCCGAGTCCGGGTCGACCCCTTCCTCGTCGCGGTAGTCGTCGTACTGGCCGCGGACGACCGCCTCCGAGGTCAGCGGTCGGATCGCGGAGAGCACCTTGACCTTCTCGTTGCGCAGCGCCTTCGCGCTGGCATCGACCGGTGCGTCCATCGCCACGAGCGCCAGCACCTGCAGCAGGTGGTTCTGCACGACGTCACGCAGCGTCCCGACCTCCTCGTAGAACCCGCCCCGGCCCTCCACACCGAAGTCCTCGGACATGGTGATCTGGACGCTGTCGACGTAGTGGCGGTTCCAGGCGGGCTCGAGCATCAGGTTCGCGAAGCGGAACACCAGCAGGTCGAGCACCTGCTCCTTGCCCAGGAAGTGGTCGATCCGGAAGACCGCATCCTCGGGGAAGTACCCGAGCACGGAGCGGTTGAGCTCCCGCGCGGACTCGAGGTCACGACCGAAGGGCTTCTCGATCACCAACCGTCCCTGTTCGTGCAGGCCCTGGCCCGCCAGACCCGCGATCACGGTGTCGAACACGCTCGGCGGGATGGCGAGGTAGAACAGGGGGCGCTCGCAGGCTCCGAGCACCTCGGCGATCCGCTCATAGGTGGTGTCCTCGGCATAGCCCCCGGCGACGTAGTGCAGCGCCCCGATCAGCCGGTCGAACGCGACCTCGTCGACCCCGTTCCCGAACTCCTCGATGGCGTCGCGGGCCCGCTGACCGAGCTCCTCCAGCGACCAGTCGGATCGTGCGACACCGACGACCCGTTCGGGCAGCGCGTCGGCGACCGCGAGGCGGTGCAACGCGGGGAACAGCTTCTTGCGCGCGAGGTCGCCCGTCACGCCGAACACGACGATCGCGTCACTGCGCTCGGTCATGACGGGCGCACCTCGTGGCCACCGAACTGGTTGCGCAACGTCGCGATCGCCCGCATCGCCGGCGAGTCCTCCTGGCGCGAGCCGAAGCGGGCGTACAGCGCCGCGCTGATCGCCGGGACCGGCACGGCGTTGTTGATGGCCTCCTCGACCGTCCAGCGGCCCTCACCGGAGTCCTCCGCGTAGCCCTCGACCGAGGCCAGCCCGGGGTCGCGTGCCAGCCCATCCGCGAGCAGGTCGAGCAGCCACGACCGGACCACGCTGCCGTGGCGCCAGACCTCCAGCGCAGCTGGCACGTCGATGTCCAGATCGACGCTGCTCAGCAGCTCGAACCCTTCCGCGTAGGCCTGCATGAGCGCGTACTCGACCCCGTTGTGGACCATCTTCACGAAGTGGCCGGTACCGACCGGCCCGACGTGCGCGAAGCCCGCCTCGGTGACCAGCGCGTCGAAGATCGGCCGCAGGTGGTCGATGTCCTGGTCACGTCCTCCGGCCATGATGCAGTAGCCCTCGTCGAGCCCCCACACCCCACCGGACACGCCCGCGTCGACGAACCCGACGCCCTGCTGGCCGAGCTGCTCGGCGTGGCGCTGCGAATCACGGAAGTTCGAGTTGCCCCCGTCGACGACCAGGTCATCGTCCGCGAGCAGCTCGCCGAGCTCGAGGATCGTCGCGTCGGTCGGTTCCCCGGCCGGGACCATGACCCAGACGACGCGGCGCGGCTCACCGTCCAGGGCCGACACGGCCGCCTCCAACGATGCGACGTCGGCCTTGTCGGGGTCACGGTCGAAGCCGACCACCTCGTGACCGGCCCGACGCAGGCGTTCGGCCATGTTGGCACCCATCTTGCCGAGTCCGATGATGCTGATCTTCATGGTGTCGCCTTCGTCAGGGTCATCGGTCGCCACCGAGGCGTTCGAGGCCGGCGACAGCGTCGATTGACGCGATGACGTCGCGACCCGATCCGGGCGACCGCCACGGTGCCGCGATCAGCTCGCCGTCGCCGTGCGGTCGTCGCCGGGCTGTGCGCGCAGCGCGGCGACGAGCTCCGCCTTGGTCATCGAGGAACGTCCGGGCAGCTCCACCGCCTGTGCGCGCTCGTAGAGCTCCGCACGTGTCCTGGCATCGAGGTCGTCGTCGGGCCCGGCACTGGCGACTGCTCCGGTGTCGTCGCCGGTCGCGCCGTCGTCACCGCCGCTGCGCGCCAGGCTGCGTTCGAGCGCGGCCATGAGATCGATGACCTCGCCGCTCTGCCGGTCATCGCCGTCGGGAACCGTCACGGTGCCCTCGCTCGCCTTGGTCTCGAGGTACTCCTCGATCCGCGCCTGGTGTTCGTTGCGGTAGCAGGTGGGGCAGAAGCCCGTCGTCATCGACTCGATGAGCTGCTCGGCCATCGCGATCTCCCGGTCACGGACCTGCACGTCCATGTCCTCGACCGCGGGCGTCAGCTCGGCCGGGTCGGCCACCTCGTCGCTGTAGTGCATCGTCGACAGCACCAGCCGGCCCTCGACCGCCCGGATCGCGGCCAGGTACTCGTGGTTGCGCATCACGAAACTGGCGATCGCGACCTTGCCGGCCCGCTGCATCGCCTGGGTCAGCAGCGCGTAGGGCTTGTTCGCCGTCTCCCCGTCCGGTGCGAGGTAGTAGGCCCGGTCGTAGTGGACCGGGTCGATCTCGTCCTGATCGACGTAGTCGTGGATCTCGATCAATCGCGATCCGGTCGGGTCGAGCTCGGCGAGCTCGGCCGGATCGA
>LFIK01004923.1_pt1 | contig 10756 bp, 13 predicted proteins | sample 643401 | NCBI WGS metagenome assembly LFIK01 (sample SAMN03777447, study PRJNA286221) | soda lake metagenome | biome: soda lake; feature: Kulunda steppe; material: water; isolation source: sample T5-Br brine of Lake Tanatar-5 | place: Russia: Kulunda steppe | collected 2010-07
GCAGTGGCCTTGGCCCACACAGTGCATGCAGTGGCCTTGGCCCTCACAGTGCATGCAGTGGCCTTGGCCCTCACAGTGCATGCAGTGGCCTTGGCCCACACAGTGCATGCAGTGGCCTTGGCCCACACAGTGCATGCAGTGGCCTTGGCCCTCACAGTGCATGCAGTGGCCTTGGCCCTCACAGTGCATGCAGTGTCGGCCATGCAGAGGCCTAGGCCTGTATGCGGCAGCCATGGCCCGCACGCAGCGGCCTTGGTCCACATGCAGCGCATGCAGTGCTGTTGATGGGCGAAGCACCACAGGTGCGACGGCCCACCACGCCACCGCCGTGCGGGCGCGCACCTGGGGCGGCCACATCGCTCCCATCAGCTGCTGCCCCGACAGTGTCAAGCTGCTAGGCATGAGGTGCCCTCCGGGGGGCGTGGGCGGCAGCGGGTGGGGGTTGGGGTGGGGTGGGGCAGGCGGGCGGCGCATGCCAGCGCCGCTGCCCTCCATGGGCCCAGACGCGGGCAGACCCCTGTCCTGGGCTTGCGCCTGCACACAAGAGCACGCACGCACGCACGCACGCACGCACACACTCATGGGTGATGAAGAGCAAGGTGCGGGGTGCAGGCGGCCTCCTGCTGCGCGCATACATGCAAGTGCGCTCATGTGCGTGCACACGAATGCAAGCGCGGCGCAAACACATGCGTAAGTGCGCGCACACACACATGCACGCATGCAAACAGATACACAGACACACAGACACACAAACACACACAAACAAGAAATGGGGCGCACACAAACACAAGTATGCATGCGCTGCATGTGCACGCAGACGCACCATTGGCTGACCCATCCCATCCAGGGCATCTTGCACAGACAGCATGCCGCTCGTGCCCATGCGCGCGTTGATGGGGTGGTGGATGAGGGCGTCGTCCCCTAAGCTGCCTGCACAGGCATCGGTGCGCGCTCTGTTTTGTGATGGGGTGGTGGGGTGCTTGGCTGCCTGATGCTGCCCGTTGTGAGAGCACAGACATGGAGCGCTTTCAATGCGTCGCAGCTCCTTGTCAGCACACAGTTTCTTGTTGTTGTGTGTGTTGGCTCCTGCAGACCGGTGATGTATGTTGCAGGGCTCCACTTTGCGCACAGCTTCTTGTCAGTGTGTGTATGTGTGTGTTTGTGTGTGTGTGTGTGTGTGTGTGTGATCCTGCAGGCCGGAGGTGTATGTTGCTTGCAGGTGTACGTGAGCTGGCTCAGCAGCACGGGCAGGATGCAAGGGCAGCTGCCAGGTGAGCTGCCTGCAAAGCGAGGGTGCCTCTGCCTCTGCAAAAAGTGCAAAAGGGGAGCTGCATGGTTGGGTATGAATCGAGCACAGGGGGCTGCCAGCACTGCAGGGATGCTGGAAAGGCGCCAGAGGGGTCCAAATGTGTGTGCACGCGTACAGGCTCCAGCGCGAGAGAAAGCATGATGGCAGCCCACCTCTCCTCTCTGAGGTCAGGACATCAGGCATGCACTGGTGCGCTGGGAGCAGATGTTTTGAGGCGAGCGCCAGGTGCGCTGGTGTGCAAGAGGCCAGGTACAGGGCTGGTTGGGGGCAGGCGCATGTGCGCTTGCTTGCTGCATGCCGGCAGGCGCTGGTGCAGCTGTCACGGGCTGTTGCTCTAGAGAATGCACAAAGGCAGCATGCAAGCATGCAGGCAGACTGGGTCTACTCAGGGTTTGACCAAATGTGCATAATTCACATTAGACATGGCCCTACTCTGTTGCAAGTCCTCGCGATGCAACTTTGAAGTGTTTGCACATGCATGCACGCACCCATGGGCTCCTGCTCCTGCTGGTGCTGCTGCTGCGGCGGCGGTGGCGGCGGCGGCTCCTGCTGCTGTTGCTGCTGTTGCTGCTGCGCCAAGTTTGCCCTGCTCTGCATGCTCCGCTGCAACGCCAGCTGCTCGGCAGCTGCAAAGGTAAGCGCATCCACAGACACGAGCGCACTCAGGCAAGGGCAAGCCTGCTCATTGTGAGCTTGCCATGTGATTGGCCTCAATGCCCACAGTGCACATGCAATCTGTGTGCGTACCCAAAAAGCACTTCATCCCAGACTAAATGTGCAAGAGTGCAGGCAAGCGCGTGGTGTGTGCGGCGTGCATGAGAGTGTGTATATTTGTGTTTGTGTGCATGTCTGTGCGCGCGCATCCATATGTTGGATGGGCATGCAGCGGGGACCACGCGGCTGGAGAGCATACCTGCTTGGGATTGCTGCAGTGCTCGACGGCTTGCACTGCTTGCGCTCATCTCGCCCGTTCCACAGCCCCCGTGCACAAACGGATGGTTATGGTGCTGTTGCTGGTGCAGGTGGTGCTGCTGCGCCTGCTTCTGCTGCAGGAGGTGGTGGTGGTGCTGATGGTGGTGGTGGTGCTGCTGCTGCTGCTGCTGCTGCTGCAGCAGCTGCTGGTGCTCCTGGATCTGGTGCTGGGTGCTGGTGCTCTGTGCTGACACAGCCGCTGCAGCGGCCGCTGCTTCCTTCTTTTTGCGGGCCCCCGCGTTGTTACCACCCCCATAGTTGCCGCCGGGCCCGGCCTGAGCGCGCCAGCAGCAGCACCATCATCAGCAGCATCGCAAGATATGCCCGGGGCTGCCGATGGTCAGAGTGCAGCATGTGGGCACAGACATAGCGCAGAGCGCATGGGAGTGGGGGCCGCAAGGTCTTGACCGCTGAGGCCATGCAGCAGGCGCGTGCGCGCTACGAGCAGTGCTAGGGCTGGCATGAGATATCAAGCAAAGCGGAGCGGTCAGCCTGGTCAAGGGGGAATGTGGATGCAAGCCTAAGGACCAGATGGGCTGCCGGTGCTTGACAAGCGACGCAGGGGGGGGTTGCACATGTGCGTGGAGCCGGCTTTTTCCCGACAGCGCTGCCACCCATGTGGCACGCCTGAAGGCGCAGAGGGTGTGCATGTTTGTAGGGGGTAGGGGGGGGCAGAGGCCTGCGTGTTGGGCTCGTGAGGGCCATAGGCGCACACGCACTGCCTCACACCACATCCCCTCAAGAGGTCCTCGTTGGACAGCACACGTGCGTTTTCCACCCTGTGTGATCCAGATACAGTGGATCGGAGCATGCCCGGCAAAGCCGCCACCACGCTGTGCAGTAACCCTGAGGGGGGCCGCACAATACCACATGCCCATCGTGAACCGCTTCCCCAGACTCTTCCCCATGACAACCATCCCCCTCCAACAGCCACAGCGGCCCACACGCCGCAGAGCCTGCAAAAGCCCACCCCGGCCTCACAACACCGCGCACACGCACACGCGCAGGCATCGCGCTCGCATGCGCATGTCGCCACCACACACCTGCGCCGCGCTCACTTCGCCAGGCAGGGGGAAGTTGCAACGTGCTGCAGCACCCCTGATCTGGCGAGACGCAGCATCGTATGCGCGGGCAGCCTCCTCCGCGGTGTCGAACGTTCCCAGCCACCTGAGCGCACCCACACATCCATGCGAGGGCCGCTCAGCTGCTACTACACCCACACACACACATGTCCATGCGCACATCCATGCGAGGGCTGCTTAGCTACTAAACACACACACATCCATGCGCAGCAGGGCCAGGCAGCTTGTGAGGCAGGCAGGGAGATGGGTGGGGATGAGGGATGGCTGCATGGGATCTTCCCACAGTGAGGCGGCGCGAGCAAGGAGGGTGGGGAGGGAGAGGCTGTTAGGGGAGGCGAAAATGCTGCACGCAGCCCTCTCCTGTCAACCAGTGGGCACTCAGCTTGTGTGTGTGTGTGTGTGTGCTTGTGTGTTTGCGTGTTTGTTTGTTTGTGTGTGTGTTTTTGTGTGTGTGCGTGTGTGAGAGTGCTCAAGAGCCTCGGCGCTATCGCGCTCACATGTTTTGTGCGTGCTGAGTGTTCACAGCAGGCAAGCTGCAGCGCAACCTCCCGCTCCCGTGCCTCTATCTCCCTGCCTCAATCTCTTGGCAAACCCTTGTAGTGTCCTGCGAGGATGGTGCCCGTGCAGCAGAGGAGCTGTGGAACATGCGCCCATGCAGGGAGGATGCACTCTCCGCGGAGCCCGTGCAGCGACACGCCCTTGTGAGCGCAACAACCAAATGCTGACCCCCCTGCCCCACCACACTGGGGTCCCTGGCCTGTTTGGTAGGGCCCATTGGGCCGCCCCACCCACTGGTATCCCCAGCCCGTCCATGCCCTGCCCTGCCCTGCCCCGCCCCCCCAGGTGCCCCTTGCAGCGCATGCTTGCGGAGACCGGGCGCAGCGCGCACCTCCTTGCCCCCGCGGTGGGGTCCCTGATCTCCGCGGCCCACTTGCCCCACGGCCGCTGCCGCACACCCCTGTAGGTCTTGTTGGGGCCCTTGGAGTAAATAACCTCAGCCGCCGGTCCTGCCCCGCTCTCCTCGTTCGCGTGCTTGACCGGGGTCTCCTTCTTGGTCTGCGTTCACGTGCGTGGGTGACAGCAGGTGAGAGCCCACAAGGTGTGACACGGGCCCAGATCAGAGGCTTGCACGGTCGCGTTGGTGTGTGTGGAGCTCACGAGCGCACGTGGATGCGCCTCCGTGTTCAGGAGCAGCAGCGGCAAAAGGGGGGAAAGAACAAGCAAGATGGCGGCTGCGCCTGCGCACTGAGCACTAAGCATACGCCGCAGAGCAGTGCAAAAAGCCGCAGGTGCGGCCTTTGTCCCCAAGTCGACTGCCACATGTCAGGCTGGTTTGTGCCACAGGGCCCTTGGCATCCATCGCCTGCACGCTCGTGTGCGTGATAGCTTGCCTGTGTCGGCGCTGCAATTGCGCCCCTGCACCCAGTGCTCTGATCCAGGGGCAAGCACGCCTGGCCTGCACATGTATAGCTCATGCTAACCTGTTTCTTCTTCCGCGCGGGCTTTCGCCCTGTAAAGTCACCCGAGTCAGTGCTGCTCGCCTCCTCCTCTGCTGCTGCGGCCACCACTGTTGCCCTGGCAGCTGCAGCCGCAGCCCTGCGGCTGGGCTGGGGGGGCTGCGGAGGCTCAGTAGGCAGAGGATCTGCTGGCCTGGACGCTGCAACTTGGGGCCCGTTCGGAAAAGAAGGCAGGGGCAGTTGAGTGTGCGGCATCTGCAGGCAGGACAGGCTCGTGGCATATGCCGCAGGTGCTGCAGGTGCTGCGGCTGTTGCTGCCGCTGGCTGGCTGCTGGCTGTGTGCCTAGGAGGTAGCACTGCTGGAATCCCGGGGAAACCGTTGCTGGTGGGCGCGCCCACTGAAGGCAGTTGATGCGGCTTCGTGCTGGGTAACGAGGTGGTCAGCTGTTGAGCGTTGAGCCCTGCTTCCCACCGCTGCTGCTGCTGCTGCTGCTGCTGCTGCTGCTGCTCCAGGCTGTAGGCTGGCACTACAAAGGGGTGCTGCAGCCCTGATTGTGCAGCACCGTTAGCCAGGCCTGAGTCCATCGAGACACCGGTTCCGTTGCCAAGGAGGGCCGCTCCTTGCGCAGCTGCTACTCGTCCTCCCCCTCCTCCTCCACCCACTCCACCTAGGTGAAGCCCAATCGAGACTGTCCGCCCTCACAACTCACGCAGGCAATGGACTGACGCTTACCCCCGAAGGACGCCCCTACTAGGCAAGTGCTTGCCCCTCTTTAGATAATCCTCTTTCACCAGGAGGCACCACTGTCAGCGTGCTGCTGTAAGTTCGGGTGCCGAGAGGTAAAAGTTCGTGATAAACCTAAACCCTCGCTCCTCAGCCAGCAGAGCTTGCTATGCGTAACAATGAAAAGGAGCCTTAGGGGAATGCTATGGAACTGTGGCGGAAGCAGTTGCCGACAAACAACCGAACAAAAATAGAAAAGATCATATTTTAACACGAAAATTTAAGCCATTTGTGCCCTTGTCCCTGTCAAAGATTTGTATGCATCAACATTTACTTTGTATGTGCTTTGTGACACTGTGGAAAGGTGATGCAACTTGGCGAGGGTCTGTTAAGCCTGCATTAGCATGTACCTGTCCTTGGTGCTGATGCACGTTAGAGCACCAGCTGCAGGGGCAGCGCTGTGCGGCAGTGCGGCATAGAGGCTGTGCATGGCTGGTGGGTGCAAAAAAGGTAAACCTTATAACTTTATAAAGTTAGGTCAGGTTACATATCTGTACCAGCCAAACGAGGGCAGCGTAGCAGTAGCCAAAGAGGCCTGAAACCAACACAAGGCACCTCTAGGTTGTGTTATGAAATCTAGGCACAGCATTCTAGGCACTCATGCACATACAAAGCCAGGCCTTTGGTGTCTGCATCGCTAGTATACTCTCTTAGCCTGTTTGAGCTAATAGAGGGGGTGCACCCGCACGCGCGGAAGAGATGGTGATGCTTGGCGCGCAAGTTTGCCAAATCAGCACTCGGGCAATCTAAGAGGACATGCTCTTCACCTTGCACACAGTGCCAGTTGCATTAAGTGCAGATTCTGAGCTCATAAGGAACTCTGTTTTGTTGTTGCCGGAGCGAGCTGGACCAGAGTGGGTGCAACAAAGGTGGGCCAAAAAGGTTGCCAAAATGGTTCAGTCACCCCTGGCTCCCTGACCCACCCAAATGGGCAATAAGGGTGCCATAAAGGTGGAGTCCTCTCTGGCGCCAGTGGCACTGTGCAGCAGTGCGGCAGTATGGCCATGCTCGGCTGCCTGGTGGGTTCAGCAAAAGGTGGGCCCTTGCATGGGCCAAAAATGTTGCCAAATAGGTTCAGTCCAGGCGAGTAATCCTTACACGGCCCTGGCTGCAGGCATTTCAGGTCTGCCGAGGCACAGGGAACCTAATGCCTGTTCCTGGAAGTAGCAGCAAAGAAATCCAAGATGTAATGTCCAGTGCAGGGGTGGCGGCCTTGGTGTCTGTCTCACCAAATGCTGTCTACTGGCAAGCAACAGGAATGGCAGTGTACTTCCAGTCTAAAATCCTCCCACTGTAGCATTGCGGGCGTCGCTGGGTAAGGTGCTAGAGGTTTTCCAATTTGACGCAGAACGCATCGGGACGTTTGACTGGTCAAGCCTGCTGCTTGACTCGCCTAGTACAAAGTCAAAATGCAGGCACAGCACTGCTGCAGACATTGGATCTGTCTTGCATGATGCTTCTGTGCCCCCCCCCTTCTTGTTTGCCTGGAAAGATACAAAAGTGTTTGCAACTCGGGGAGCACTTTTGGGCAGGTTCGGCAGTGGGTGCCAGGATACTTGGCACATTCCTGGAAAGCTTTGTTATGAATACACACAGGAAAAGGAGTGGATGGATAGAAAGGCCAGGATGGATAGATGCAGTGGTTGGGGAGACGTGCGTCTTGGTCATTTACCTTAGGCAGAGGCAGCCCTAGGGGCTGGATCCTACCAGACCTGCTTTTTTCATGGGGTCTGATTGTGCCAAATAGTTAGGGCCCCTTGGCCTTGCCTGCATGCAAGATTGTAATTTTCGCCAGCTTTAGCCCTCCTGCCTCAGATTTGGGGCAATTTTAGCCATTTATCGTGTACTTCAGTGCAGACTTTTTCTACAAATATTGACATGCCTGGGCTCAGGTTTTAAATGGGTGTGCACATGTTTTGAATGGGTGTGCAGCAGCCGTACATAGGCGGGCAATGCAGCACCCCCCAGCGTGCCCTTCAGCAGTCCCACCTTGGGTACAGAACTGCCCCCTGCTCTGTCTTCAGGACAGGTTGCCGCTGCACCCAAGACATTTCCCCCTCGCCATCCTCAAAACCACACTCCCCTTGCTTGCATGGTGCTTGCCAGCCTGCCTCCGGGGGACTCAACTAGGGCGGGCTTTGTGTGTGCAGCCGCTGTTCAGGATTCTGCCCATGCATGCAACTACCCCCTTGGCCACAGCCGCTGCGACTTCCAGGATGGGGTCTTGCCGGATCAAACAGTCAGTCAGATGATTGGGAACGGCGCGTCTGTGTGCGAGGCCCACTGCTTCAGGGCGGTCGTGCTCGTGCTGGACCTGGCTGGTCTCTTTCACCATGGGCCGCAAGTCAACCCGGTGCACCCCCTGGCCAAAGCAAGCAGTGGGCGGCAGCACCCCATGCGTTGATGGTACAGAATTCAGCAAGCAGGGTTGATGCAGCGCTTGCATCTGCTCAGCTACGTGGACTGTCTGGTGTGTGGGTTGAAAAGGTTGGCGGCTTGGCGGCACTTCTTATATTGTCGCCACCCAAACAAGGCTGCACCAGTGCATTGAATGGCGCTTCTGTTCCTCTGTCCGCGCGCACGCAGGCCATTGCAGCCGGCCTGTACCACGACAGCGCTGTGGCCTCCAAAGCGTTTCCAGCCTCCCAAGCAGCCGTCGCCGCAGGCATGGATGACCTGCCTCTCACCTACAGGCAAGCCCTACAGGACTGAGTGGCTTCAGGTTCGGCGGGCAATTTTTTGGTCTGGAGGCAGAGCACCAGCTCCGAGTGGAGCAAGTGCTGCGCCAGCTTAACAGCACGTGCATACCAGCCCCACTTAATTCTCAACCAAGACTACTGCTCACCTGCTGTGCAATGTTTTGTGTACGTCCTGTAGAATGCAACCCAGGACGCCAAGCAAGGGGCTATGGCTGCACCGGCCATGTGCTTGCACGTTTTTCCTTTGGGGGGGGGTGTGAAGGGTTGAAAGGGGCGGTGGAAGCCTTGGTCCATGGTAGCACATGCATAACGCGCACAACCTAGACTACCTAAGAGGGCCAGAGAAATTAAGAAAAGGGAGAGGGTGAATACTGAGTTAAGTCAATGATCCGGGCAATATCGATTTTTTCTTGTGTGTGCGCAATATCGATTTTTTCTTGGTGTGTGCGCATGCATTTGTGCGTGTTTATGTGTGTGTTTTTGTGCCTGTATGTGTGTTGTGTGATTGTGTGTGTGTGTGTGTTTGTGTTCAACTAGCTAAACTAAGGTTTAAGAGACTTCGATTTCTCATCATCCGTATCACGTTTGGTCTGAAGCCGGTGAACCCTGGCACACCCTGACACGCACTTGGGCCGATGATGGGCAAAACACTGAACATGCAATGAGAGACTTCTACACTTTTTTTGAGGCACTTGCAGCATAATTGCATCACGTGACCCAGCCTTATCCAATTTTGCACACTGGCAAACCTTTTTATGGGGCTGTTTACAACATTTGCATACCTAACCCAGGTATTCGAAGCTAATTCATGGGCAGCCCCTGATTTGCCAAAGAAAGAAGGAGAGAGGAAGGTGGGAAATAAACAAACAAAGAGGGACAGGAAGAAAAAAGAAAAAGAGAACAGAAAGTAGGAAATAAATATAGATAAAAAGTAGGAGAGAGAAAAAAGGAGAGGAGAAAGGAGAGGGGAATAGACAGGCTAAAAGATAGAAAGGATGCGAGGAAGAAAGGCTAAAAAGCAAAAAATCAGGGAAAGCTAAAACTTAAGTTCTCGCGTATGACATTGATTTTGAGGCAAAGAAAAAACTGAGGGGAAAGAGCATGCAAAACAGCATGTCTGTGTCCTTTAAGTCATGCCCCGGGGTTGATCAATCCTTGCAAGGACCACCAATTGGTGGGAGGCATGAAGGGAGGGGCATGCATGCGGTGCAGATGCTGTGTTTGAACCTAGGAACACATCAGGCATTATTTTCTTGCTGTAAAGCTGTTGGCTATGCTGATGGCCGTATCTCCACATTTTGTTGGCTACTTCAGTGGATCTTGAATGATCAAGACTACCCTGGTGGTACCATCCAAGGGTACCCATGTTGTGCAAAACAAGGGAGAGGTCCACAGCTGGTGCAAGCACCAGGCAAACCCCCACCATCAAATTGGGAAGAGGAACGTCAGTGAGGCCCAGTTGGATTCTGGAGACAAGCCATATGCTCTAAAGATCTTTCTGTGTTGTGTTCAGCCTTCTAATTCTAGCAATACCCAAGACCGAGCTTACAATTGTGGGCAGGCACTCACACGTGCGAGCGCTCTAGCAGCTGGCTGGTTGAGGTAGCTAGTTGTCTAGCCCTGCTCTTCGCGTCCTGGCCTGTCTTTGCGCGCCCTTAGACTTGCCTTGCTTGAGGAGCCTGTTTTTTGGGAACTTCCCTTCGAGAGTTTTCTAGGTTGACTTTTTGAGGTTCGCTTTTCCACGAAAACTTCTAGGTTTCAAATACTGCCTTTCTTCTCATGTTCGCACCTCTTTAAAGAAGTCTGGGTTGCAGGCCCATTAGGTTTCAGCTCAGCTGCCCTCATTCAGCGGATACAGCTATGTAACCTAACTTATTTGTAGCAATGCATACCGGCAGCAGCAGTGGTGTGGGCACCTCTTCACCAAACCCCTTACCCCTGCCTACCCCCACCGTAAGGTTCTAGCCAATCCTGGCGGCCGCAGTGGCGTCAGTACCTCCCATTGCCGCACCCTTACCTTGCTCCCCACCAAAAAAGGGGAAAGAAAAAGGGTTCTCGTATGAGAAGGCTGGGAGTGGCTCCTATCAAAAGGTATATGGTGACCGACCGCCACAATATCGCAGGCAGACTTTTAACAAAAGCCATAAATAAAGGTTCCCTAAGATCCTGTCTTGTATCCACAGATGTGGGCAGTGCTGACAAGCATCGTATGCAAAGTCTCCAAACACCTGTAACAGCAGAATCCAGACTTCCTCCGGCTTGGATTTTTGCTATAAACCACAATCGAAGAGACAGACTCACATCTCGCCCTGACGCCATTCAGTGATTCCAAAGAAACACATGCAATATCAATTCCCATAATCAATAGAACCATCCCAATGATCAAGGCCTTACTTTAAGGAGTGGAAGGAGGGTGGTTTTGGGTAGGGGACAGGGTTCTTTAGCGGCAGCCA
>LFIK01004924.1_pt1 | contig 10755 bp, 12 predicted proteins | sample 643401 | NCBI WGS metagenome assembly LFIK01 (sample SAMN03777447, study PRJNA286221) | soda lake metagenome | biome: soda lake; feature: Kulunda steppe; material: water; isolation source: sample T5-Br brine of Lake Tanatar-5 | place: Russia: Kulunda steppe | collected 2010-07
GACAGGAAATCGGAGAACTTTGAAGGAGGGTGGGATTGCAACGGGCTGATTGACTGGGAAGTGTGGCGGAAGAATCAGCCTTCCTACCCCAGTGACCAAGTGCGGTGCAGCGGCCGTCGGGCCCATCCTTGAAGAGAGCAAGGTGGCCGCGTTTCCATACGTCCGCGTGGAGGAAAATCGCTGAATTCCAAGCAAGACTGTCAACAATGTCACGAATGTATTATTCAGCAGCATGGAAAAAACGAACTGGCAATGTGCTGGGCCACCTTCAACGATGTTTGAAGGCAAGATCATACCTCTGGCCCCACATTGGATGGCTTATAAATGTTGAAGCCATCCGAAGAAGTGGTTAGAAGTGCTCCAGGAATCTGCGGATGCCAATGCAACTCTTTCACATCTTTTTGCCCCTGATGCACAAACATCAATTGGGCCGGAAGCTCCTCCGGAGCCTCAGCCTGTCCCTCATTCACTTGCATTGCCTCTGCTTCCTCTTCTGCATCCCTTTCAACTGCAAGATCCCAAACTGCGACCTGATGGTCCTCGGAGGAAGATGCAAGGGACGAACTCTCAAACGGAGACCATTCCACCGAGGTGACTGGACCGGTGTGGTATTTGAAGTAAGCTACGTGCCCGCCTTCTGTAAAGTTCCTCAGGTCCCAAATCCGTAAGATGCCTTGGTCGTCCCCAGATGCTAGCATGGGAGTGGCAATGTGATTCCAGCTGATGACATTGATGTCCGTTTCGCTTGCCTGTATTCCTAGCGCTGGTTTCTTCTTTTCCCTGGTGTCCCAAATTTTGATTGTCTTGTCTACAGAGCAAGACGCAAACACGTTGCCTTCAGTAGGCGACCATTGCAGATCTTCTACGCTGGCTTGGTGTCCATGGAAGGGGGTCCGATCCACCATCCACCTCCCTCCCTCGCCGCGCTCCCAGAGATGAATGGCCCACTTGCAGTCGCCACTCAAAAGCCTACCTTCCATCACAGGGGACCAATCCAATGCGAACCCCTCTTCCTTGTGCCCGCTAAACACGTGGGCGGGAGCCATGTGCACGGTGCCTTTGGGTTTGGCGGCATCCTCCGGCATTTCTTCTTCAATGGCTTGGATTTGGCTTCTCAGATCCCACACCTGCACGTGTCCGGTTTCGGACCAGGTGGCTACCACGCTGGGCATCTGCTTCATGGCTCTGATCCGATTCACGCCTCCGCTGTGGGTCACCATGCGTGCATGCAGCCTTGGTCGTTCTTCTTCCGTTTCCTCTTCATCCTCGCTATCACTACTTTCCATCTCTTCGTCGCTATCATCGGGTTTCTGTGCTGCTTTCTTCCCATGTTTCCCTTGGTGCAAGTTGGTGAGCTTGGCCACCACCAGTGCATTTTTGCCACCTACATCCGCCTGCGTTCCGGCCACCAGCCTCATTTCGTGTGGGAAGGCGGTCCTTCCTTCTCCTTCTTCGTCTCGCAACACGTCGAAGCTCAAGCACGGCCATTCCACGCGCATAGCATGCAAGAAGTCGTAGGTGGTGGGATCGTAATCCAGTTGTTCTCCATCTTCGATGGGATCCACGCCTGGTCGCCAAACCCGTGCATTTCCGTCGCCGACCGCGTTCGACTGGTCTTTCTTCGTGCCATTCGACGCGTTCTGCTTCTTCTTCTTCTTCCCACGAGATGCTTTCGCCTGCTTCGGTGTGCGCATGGCGAAAGACCACGAACCGTTGCGCCGCCGATGCCGACACGACCACACGAGATGGAGTTAACTCGATCGTAAACTTCTCGACAGGTCCAATGGGACGACGTCCCCTCCGGAGTGGAGAAGCAAACGTCCTCCCAGCCGTCGATGGGGTCCAACCGGTTCCATCGGACGGTGGAGAGAGGACGAAAGGGATCGGTGTGCCAACCACGAACGACGGACGTGTGCGTCCATCGATGGCCGAACGAATGCACGAAGACGAAAGCCTCCGGTCAAAAGTGCGGTGGGAAGTCTCCTTGCGCACCGCGTCTCGCGTGGTTTGCTTTTTCCAAAGAAAGGTACACTTGCCATGCCTCGATGCCAATGGTGATGCTTTCTCTCTCAAGAGACCAAGGCGCAAACTTTGGATGTGCGGCCGACCTATCGAGAACACGAAAAGAAGAAGAGCGAGCTATTCGTCTACTTGTCGTTGTTTGAACAATGGCGATCCTTCACTCAAATTTACCTTGCTAGCATGTGTTGCTTCTATCTTGCGCTTTGTTCTCATTCACTCGCGGAGTTCCTACGCGTGGTAGTGATCGAGGCGCACGCTTCACGAAACATGGTAGGGGAAGGCTCGAACGAGTTCTTGGCGTGCTCGTCGAGATCCATGGATCATGTTACATGTCCCCTACCACGTCCAGAATTCACAAGAGACGGAAATAGCCTCCTTAAGTGTTTCGTCATGAACTTCCCCCATATTCACCTCTCTCCCTCCCACTTTGAAATTGTGTCCAAACAAAGTTGCACTCCACCTTTCTTATGCTTTGGCAATCACGTGCGTGGTGTGTCTTTTTCCTCGTGAACAACTTCTATGCTCCTCCAACGAAACTTGAATGGAGAAAGAGCACGAGGGGGAGCACACACATGTGGTTGCAACATGCTAGTAAAAACGAGGAAGAAGCAATTCGAAAATGCAACACGGAGGAACCCACATGCTGCAGGACGTGCAGGAGGACGGCACGTATTCCAAGCACACGCAGCAACGCGCCACGTGCTTGTATTTCGAGCGAGCAAGCACGAATCTCGACGGCGTGGGCCATTCCCATGCTTGGGTGACGTAGAGAAGCAAGGGGGTGTGAAAAGTTCGCTTGTTTGTTTTGGATTTAACGAATTTGTTGTGGACGTGTTTGACATTGGTTTCGATCGTGGTTGTGCGTTGGAAGCGATGGGAAAGCGCGCACGTAAGCGTCATGCACCCAAGGTGCGCGTGGGACGGGTGACGAAGCAGAAGCTGATCCGAAAGCTGCCGAAGAAGGTCCAGCCGCGACCCGACGCCGAAGAGATGGAATGGGATCGAAAGGCGTCGGTGGTGCGGAACTACGCCGCCATGGGATGTGCCACCGATCCCAACGTACGTGGTGGAAGGCAGAGACAAGCGAGCACGCAAGCAGAGCAGGACAACGTCGTAAGCATGGAACAAGTGTCCATGGAAACATTGGAACGCATCCGTGAAGGGAAAGTGGACGAAACCAAAGTGGATCCAGAACTGCAAGTGGCCCTGGGAAGACCAGTGCCAGGGAGAAGAAGCATGCCCAAAAAACTCACCAAAACACAATGGCACGTGGTGAAAGGACTCGTCGACGCACACGGGGACGACCTGGAAGCCATGGCCAAAGACAGGAAGAAGAATCCCATGCTCCACACCGTAGCCACCCTGCGGAAAATGGTGGAGTCCTACCAAGCCTACCCAAGCCTGCAGCAGGATGGGGGATGGAGGGGGTTCCGAGCACCCCTCAAAAGCGTTGGGTGAAGAAAACGTGCACAGTCAACAAAAGACAAGGATCGTCTTGTAATAAAACACATCTTCCCAATTTACATCGGAATACGATGAAAGGCACACCGTCATGGAGCCTACAGTATTGTCGGCAATACCACACCTGAAGAAAATGGCCGCGCGGCAGGCAGCAAGAAGAATCCCATGACAATCTGTTCTCTCATACCGCACGATACCAGTAGATGATACAGTATCCTTGACCCTGAACTCTGTTGAAATGGCACCGTTCCTCCCTGTCACCTACATGCTGTCCCATTTCTTGCGTGAAGTTCTGGTATCAGTGGCCTAGGAGGCGGCGTGCTACCACGATTCTTCATTTCTAGATTTTTCTTCACCATCATCATCTCAGCAGCCGAAACTTGCAAGTGCAGCTTCTTCTGGCTGCTGCTGCATCCACAGGACTGGAAGGCATGTCGTAGACAAACCAGCTTATTGGGTCTGCAAGCGCAACTTACAGCGGAAAAAAAGGGAATCGTCGAGCAAACAGGGCACTCATCGTCTTCCTTTATTTTGTGCCTTCCCACGTAGTTGCCAACCACACCTTCCCCTTTTAGCCAAGAGCGAAGAAGAAGTTCCTCCTCCATGGACTTGGTGTACTCCTCGAGACACGTGTAATAGCACTCTGCTTCATCGTCGGACAAGCAAAAAGGATCCAAAGAGCCGTCTGTGAAGCTTCGACAGAGATCGTGAAGGAGTTTGTTATGGGCAAACACCACAGCCCTCTTTCCTGCACCCTTCTGATAAAACTCGACAGCCTGCCGACCGATTGGCAGCCAGTCATGGAGAGCGAAGTTGACTGCTTCCCCGCAGTTGAACCCCATATTGAACCCACCATGGTATGCTTCTGGGCAGGTTATGATGAATTCACCTGCATTCTGGACTGCACGGCACATATTGATCCCGTAGCCAGTGGCCACAGAAGGGGAAATCATGGTCACTAGCCTGTGCAGCAGGTCTGGCGACTCCTTGAAGACAGCCGGAACATTTTCCCGGAGGGCTTGCTCAAATTTTGTCGCTCCCTGGCGCGGTACGCCGTACCAGATCTTGGGGGCTCCCAAGTGATGATAATTGATGCTGTACAAAAAGTGATCCTCAGTGTGGAAACAGAATGTGGCGAACAACATGCCCAAGTACAGCCATGGGCTAGTCATGCCAGGGATCGGTATGTCTAAGGCCTTCAAAAGGCAAAGGCTATCGGACGGAAACTTGTTGAGGTCCCAGGGGTGTCTCTTTCCATCTTGATCGGGATGGAACCCAGAATCATAGACTTTGACATCCAGGTCATTTCCATACTCAGTTTCCACCTCTTCGTTGCACGTGTCCACAATCCTCCAGTACTCCTCTTCCCACAGCCTGCACATTTCGTCGTCGATTTCTTCCTTTGTAAGGGAGCTATTTTCCCGTACTTGGAACAACTTCTCTGTGAGCTCTGGGTGGTTCTTCAAGTACTCCTTTTTCACCCTGTCTGCCTTTTCCCGAAACTCCTCCATGGTATAATCACCTCCATCGCCGAATGGTTTGCCCTGCTGCAGAAGGTCCACGCGTTGCAGCTTGGTTGGAAATCGGCGGGGTAGGTTGACTGAAAACTCTGGCTTCCAACCTGTTGTTTTTGGGGAGGTGTAGAAACACACTTTGGGTCAGTGGCACATTCAATGGCGATTCCTTCCTTTTTTTTAATACCAGCAGGAGCGCAAGCACACGATCCATGCGCCCTCTCCTTTCCTCTGGTTTGCGCATCCTTGTTCTCACCTTCGGGCGGGACGATTTTGGCGATTCCACTCTTCTGGACCAGATGTCGGATGCCAGTTATGTATTTGAGTGGGTCCCCGAATTCTTCCACGGTGGGGCGGAACACGGGCGCATCGGGCACGCGCACGTCTTTCCTGTTGACTTGATGCAGGGATCGTTTCAACGCCTGTTCACATCCATGTCCATCTACCGTCAGCCGCTTGCATTCTAGCACCACCACCATGGGTGTTCCCACCATCGCCAGTGAATGCCCCCCTTTTCGAATCGGCCTTTCCCACAGGTGCTCTCGGGTCTCTCCGACCCGCTCCTCCTTGGATGGCTCGGAGCAACCCGGGGTTGGGGGCAGGGAGGAACCACGCCAACCACGGTTCTACCTGCCAAGGGAGTGCGTCTGAAACCTACACATGCCATGTCCACGTCCATGTTGGACGTACGATGGTCCTTCGCGGAACGCGCTTGCACCCCCGAGCTGCATTCCTGGCGTGGGTGGCCCCTTCCTTTTTTTTTTCGTTTTCGAATGCCCCCCTTCGGTCGGAACCGATCGGTGCCCAGGGCAATAATTTTCGAGGTTTTCGCCCACGCCCCTCGCGTTTCACGCCGGGCTTCGTTTTCCAATGCTCCTTTCCTGCGCGTACCATTCGCATTTGCACGTCTCCTGCGTCCACGTCGTAGCTCGCGGGGGCCCTCCTGGCGCGTTTCGGACGTTGGGCGGCCATGGCACGCTTGCGTGGGTTCCGTTTCTTGACGTGGGTGCGTGGTCGTGTGAGCTTGAAGCCGGATTGGGTCGATGTGGGGCGTGTTGGATGGACACCTTTGTGAACCCAGCTTTATTCGATGAAGCCACAGGTCCACGTCCCACCCAGGCAGATCGGACCAGTCCTTCGATGGACCGAGAGACCAGATCCGATGGTCGTGCACTTGCGAACCAAGCCAGCCCCCCATGCGCCTCGACAACACGCGGTCCGGGGCGATGGATCTGCTCCGAGGGATGGAGGGGAAGAGGGGCATGACATGGACGAGAAGTGCAGAGGAAAGGGAGGCGGATGGGAGGCGTATGGGGCCCACCCGTGACAGGGAGAACACCGGGGAAGGGGAAGGGAACGTGTCTCCCCTCCCGATTCGGACCGTCCGACGTACAGGATGGGTGTGAAACGGACGAAGAATCGACCGACCGAAACAACCGCATCGAAGACAGCAACGCACCAACGTCGCGACTGCGGCCATCGGTGAAGACACGTGTCGCTTGAGCGAAGGACGTGCGAAGGTCCAAGTGCCGGCGCTGCTTCCATCGCAAGAAGACGTAGCGTGGAGGGACAAAAACCGCTCCTGGTACGCCTTGGAGATTTCATCCGTTCCCATGCGGTCGTCGCAGCCGCTTCGTATCCTCTGCGGTATCTGCTCCCTTCCACCGTCGCATGCGGAGGGTCTGTAGCCAAGAAAGCGCGGGACCATTCGAGTCCACCTGTCTCCACCAATCAGCGATCGGAAAAGGCACCGGGATTCCACATCGGCAGGATCTCCAACCAATGGAAACGATCCACAACCGTCGATCTTCCTGAGCTGGAACGAGACTGTCAGTACGCGAGGGTACGTCGTCGGAACGATCGGGACGTCAGCCGCAGAGGAAGGATTCCTTCCGTAGCGGGCACTTCCTCGATTCTCACGGTTGCGAATGACGGTTGTATGGCGTTTTTTTCTCTCCTACAACCTACCGTGGCGTTTGCTTTTTTCTCTCGGCTCGATCCAGGCTCGTGAATACCCTAGCGATCGGCCTTGCCGTTTCTACCGCTCGCATTCGATGTGATGAGTCGCGTCCTTGGAGATTACTTTGTCGAAAGGTGGTTGATGATGAACCAACGCACTTGGACGACCAACAAAAAGAGAATCGGACAAGGATTCGTTGCCTTTTGGCAACCAACCAATACCAAGCAATTGCGTTGAAGGGACAAGAGAATACATTCGACGCCTCGCGTCCAACAAACAAGAAACGGCAAGGTACGATGAAAACATCCAACTAAGCCGTGCACGATCGGTTCCATTGGCGACACAACACTCACTACACAAATTTACGTTGTAAGGATGGCACGTTTCGAAGAATTCATCTTGCTTAGGCTTGTGCGAAGTGATGGTTGTCAGCACGTGCTCGAGGAGATGAGCTTGTACTCGCATTTTGTTGCGATCGTTGCACTTCCATCCAACTACCATCTGAAAGCTTTGTTTGTTGATCTTTTTTCCTCAACCATCACAATCGCGGGGGGAACGGTGCATCGCGCCATCGAGAGGGTAGGACAAAGACGGAGAGGATCCATGCGTGAGAGCATCGTCGATCCTAGGCATGTAGCTTTTCGATCGAAGTGTGCGCGTAGGCATTAGATGGGCAAGTCGGATGCGTCTACAGGATGGCGATGAAGGCGTTGGAAGGAGATGGTGGTTCACGACGTTTTTTCCACTTGCGTCCACGTACCTGCGACTCGAGGCATGTGGTGCCCATCCGTCCGCGGACGTTGCCCAGATCCTGGTTCGCAGTCGCGTACGCGGTCGTCCATTCCCGTCCGACCGTTCACGTGGGTCTGGGGATCCGATTTCCCTTTTCCGTTTGCTTGTGACAAACGCCGAACAAGGGGGTCTGGATCCCCTTGCCAGGTCGGATGCCCAGGAGTGGACGGACCATCGGGTGTCGTCTCGTGGTTTTCGACACCACAAGTTGGTGCATCCTGTGGCGGAGACGCTTCCACCGCCTTCCCACCGCACATCGGCGACGTGCACGCACGCTTGGGAGGTGCTGGACCCAAGGTTGGAGGCACACGGAGCAGGTGGACCCGTCCAGGTCCGTCCCAGAACCGTTTGGAACGGTAGTACAGGCAAAGTACACGTGTCGGAAGGGAAAGACCGTGGTGTGGGACCAACCAAGAGAGCGCATCGGAAGAAAAAGCAAACATGCAAACTCCGCAGTACGACTTGTATGGATTGGAGGTGAGGAACCGACCGATGGAACGAATGTAGCGGAGGAAGACGCGCACGTCAAGGACAAGAGACTGACCCACCGAGGATCGAACCACGTGGGACAACGCCATCAGGGGACCGGTGTTCGAAAGTGGAAAGATGACAAGCACGTCAAACAATCGTGCCCCAAACGCATGGTCAATGCACCGGGCGGAGGACACAACGCTGCCCACTTCTCCACCTCGCCCAAGTCCGTACCCATGGTCATGAAAGCGGCCAAGGAAGGGCATCCCCTGTCTACTAGTAACCACAGCTCAGAAATCTACTACTCGCCAAATGCCAGCCCAACCGAAAAAGAAGACGAGAGCCCGCCCCTCCTGTATCATGATGCAGAAGCAGGGGCGATCAAAGACAAAAAAAACACGGAGGACCGATCATAAAAGCTGTCCTCGGTTTTTCTACTGGCTGCTGCTCCAACCCATCTTCCAGGGTGTTTATTACGTGGATGTAGTGCACGGATCCATGCGGATTTATTGTAACCTAGTCAAGGACCTCCGCGTCTCTCCCGTTACTTATTCTCCTTGTGTCCCGAGCGGAGGGTATGAAGTGAGGCCTCAACGGATGATAGCGAGGATCACGCGACAAGAGCCTGAGCTTGGAAGCGGGAATGGGAGCGAAGAATGTGCTCATGAAGTTCCTAAGCACACCCTTATCGTATGGATTGGTCCCTTTCTTCTTGTACTGATACCTAAAGCTCTCGTAGGTCGTCTGCCCTGTCGCGATCAGGTACGTATGAAACACAGCCAGTCCGCCTACAAACCAACCAAACAGGAGGGGGATGGCCATGCACACGATGGCCGCCGGCTCGTCGGCCATTGCCCTGAAAAAGTTGGCATCTTCGTCCTGTTCCCTACTATTGTCTTGCCTTTGCAAAACCAGCACGAGCGAGAAAGCAAAGACGTACACGCAAAGCAAGGTGACCATGTACAAAAACAGGACGAAGAACCTGTAGTTTCTCCTGCCGATGCAGCATCCAACCCAGGGGCAGTGGTGATCAAAGGTGTCCACGCAGTTGTCGCAGAGGCTGCAGTGAGAGCATCTGGGGGGTCGATAGATGTGACATGTGTCGCAGAACTTGATCTGCACGTCTACTTGTCCTATGGTGATGCGTCGAGTGGGCGTGGCCGCTCCTGGCGGCAATCGTTTGGCCCTCGGTTGGTACCCCGGTTCCACCATCCCCGTGAGGCAGAGCATCAGCAAGCACAGGAAGAGCCAGGCCGATCCGATGGCAAGCACGGCGTTTGCCATGGTGAGTTTCCTGGCCACGAGTCCGAGGAAGACTCCACCGGGCGCGGCAATGAGCATGAACGACATGGCAAGGGTGAGGTAGTTGGGTCCCATGATGATTCGTCCCTTGCAGAGGATCAGGTTGTCTCCTTTCCACCTGCGATAGCTCCTTGTCGCTTTCTTCTTCCGAGCCACCCTTCTGCTATCTGCAGCCATGGTGGTTTTGTGCAGGCTTCTCGTGGCCACCACTTCGGGCGCAAAGGAATGTTCGTTTTCCGACACGCACGGGTTCTTCCATCCCTCTTCTCGTTTCGTCTCTGCGTCCGTGTCGTGCGTTTCCGCCCATCCTTCGCCTCGTTCTTGCGCCATCTTAGGTTGGTTTCTCGTCTCCCTTCTGTCTTCCGTCGATGTGGAGGGTGCGTCTTCCGACACGCCGCTCCCACCTCCTTCGCCGCAGACGCCGCCACTTTGTCCTGCACACCTCCGCACCACCTTCCCGGACGGAAGAGCGCGTTCGCGTCCCTCTTCGCTTCGTCGTCGTCCTGTGGCGACGGCTGCGACGTCGCTTCCACTCGTGCAACCAAACACTCGAACTCGACAGGAGAACAGACGGCACCTCGATGTCGTAAAAAAAAGAGAAAACACGAGCAAGCGCGTAAAACCAGAGAAAAAAACAGGCGGAGGATACGAAGCAAGCTCGGTGAGGTTCGTCACACGGCGTGTGGTTCGAGGTCGTCCGCCTTCCCGTGCAATTCGGTCGCACCGCGGTTCGAGGCACGTGGAACGGACGAAGACGGGAAGCATGCGTGCGTGTGGACACGAGCGGACGCGCTCGTCGGTCGTCGTCATAGGACACGGCCTTGTCACAAGTCGTGAAGAGGGGGAAACGAAGCACCGAGCCATGCACCTCGTGCCCGAGGTTTCCACGCTTCGAGTTCGTCCGCATTTTTCCGTCGTGGGGTCTCGCATTCTTCGTACCGCGGTCCAACGCGCACGCAACGCAAAGCGAACCTATCGGCGCCACCGCCCCACGACGGACCATTTCCGGCGCGATCGAAGCACGCCAACCTCGACCACGGCACGCATGGACGTTCCTCTCCCAGGGTCTTCCTTCCTCCGCCTCGTTTTCGCGCTGCATGCGCTTCGTGCCGTGTTGCCACGCTCCCACCACCACCACCACCCACGTCCTCGTCGCCTTCCATCTCGTCGTCCTGGGTCGTCGGTCTCGATCCGAGGGTGAGATCCGAGGGGGAGCAGTAGTCCGCCAGACCC
>LFIK01004926.1_pt1 | contig 10751 bp, 20 predicted proteins | sample 643401 | NCBI WGS metagenome assembly LFIK01 (sample SAMN03777447, study PRJNA286221) | soda lake metagenome | biome: soda lake; feature: Kulunda steppe; material: water; isolation source: sample T5-Br brine of Lake Tanatar-5 | place: Russia: Kulunda steppe | collected 2010-07
GGCACAGGGGAAGAGAGGGACCACAAGAGAGAAAGAAGGGCCACTGGAAAGAGGTGGTGCACTGGAGATATAGGATGACCACGAGGTAGAAGAGGGGCCCATGAGAGGTGGAGACCATGTAAGAGGTGACGGCCACGAGAGAGAGGGATGGTCTCAGGTGTGTGCTGTGAGACAAGTCCAACAGCCCCCCGGACTGTCAACACAGACGTACATGCGCACGTGCACCCACACGCACACACACATACACACCCACACACGTGAATCATCTGACATGACACGTACTCATGCACAAGTGCATGTCAAATGCTAAAATGCTAAGCGCAGCGGGCCCCTCACGCTCTGCGCCTGGATACGCACCACGATGACCTGGCGGGCTGCAGAGTAGAGGTAGAAGTACAGCGCCTGGCTCAGCGCAGTGGCACCTAGAGCAGGCAGGAAGCCGGCGTACAGCGAGGACCAACCGACCGTTGTGGAGTACTGCAGCGCAAGCGCAGGGCAGCAGGATTTTTGAAATAGGGGGCAAGGAGCCGGCACGCAGCAAAATAATCCAGTGTCGTGCCTGGCCAAAGGTGGGGACCGCAGGTCTTCTTCAAATCTTCCCTGATTTGGAGCCAGTGTGTATTGAGACCAGGTGCAGGTCTGGAGAGTTTTGAGATCAGCAACAGATTGCATGAGGTGCGCGGAGGGGACGAGGAATGGCAGGAGGGAGAGTGGGAACAAGAGTGTGAGATTAAAGGGATGTGTGGGAAAATCCTGGCGCAGCAAAAGGGATGGATGCAGCAAGGAGCAAATCATGGAACCACAGCTTACAGATCCGGGCTGGGAGCAGCATGCGTGCGCGTGCGTGCGCACATGCGCGCACGCGCGCACACACACACACACACACACTGCCGATCTTGTGCAACAGTGTTAAATGGCTTAGCGTTGTTGCTGGCTCAAATACAGGCACCGTTCATTCACTGTAGAGGAGCTCTAGAGGAGATTTCCCTGGAAGGAGTGAGGCTGAAGATCTGCCTGAAGAGACCTCCGTGCCTGCATTTGCGCAGCATGATGTGTCATGTAGCCCACATATCAGTCTCCCTCCCTGCCATGGTGTTTCTGTCCATCACCATCCTTTCTACCATGATCATGCCATCCCTTCTGATAGAATCATGCATGGCCACCCACCAGAATCAGCTCTCGAATTGGTGATGGCAGCATAGCCAGCCCAGGAAAACAAGTCCCTGAGGGTCCATTGTCTGCCTGAGATAGATTCAAAGCCTGCCACGTGGACACCTGCGCGGACACACGCGCGCACACACACACACGCACACACACATACACACACATGCGTGCATGACCAAGAGACACGCGCGAGCAGCACGCCAAACAGATGCTTGCGTACCAATTAATGCCAGGTTAAGTAAACAAGCATGTCAGGCTTGCAAATGACCGGCTCGATGATCACTGCCCCCATTCTTTGGTTTGTCCTCCTAGCTTCATGCATCCAACAAGTTTGTTGACCACCAAAAAGAATTCGACGTGTCATCATGCTTGAATGCTTGAAGGAGGTGGTATCAAATTTGTAAAGCTGGCTTCATTTCTTTGCGTTCCCAAACAGCCTTGCCTCATACGTGGCAAGTAAAATATACCAAATTATAAGGTACACTAAGCTTTGTGCTTACATGGCTGTGACTGCGCATAGCAGGTAACTCACGCTTTGGAGAGGATAAGTAATGGCTATCGCGGCCGAACTGCCCAAGGCGCCAGCCGTAGCATCAATCCCAGCAATTGTGGCCATATCTCTCTACTGCTGGAATTGTCCACTTGTGGGGCAATGCACCCCTGTACCTCTTCTGACAGCTGCTGCTGACAGGGATCTGTCTATTATCCCTATTCAGAAATTTCCGAATTGATCCATCTTTTCTATCTCCATTCTCTATTTGATTTCAAACTAACTGTGTAAAATCATTGCCTATAACAGCATGCGAGGGGTCTTTACAACGCATTGCGAATTCAAATGGAATTATTCATGTACTTGAAATGCTACTGAAAAATGTGGCTGGTAACAGCTCTGCTGCCCCACGTCATCCTGTAATCCCGCGTAAATCAAGTGAGTATTGAGCCACATTAGCAGACCGTTGAATGCATCATAGATTTGAATTCAAAGAAACAAAAGCTCCTTGCTGCCATGGTCCCATGCAGGAGTAGTGGCTTGCGTGCGCTCACGCTGTGCTGCCATGAGTAGTTGCTGCAGCAGCGAAAGCTGCAGCCTCCAAGCAGTTGTAGTTGACTATGATGGAACTTGTACAGAGAAAGATAGCATTGGCAGGCTTTTAGCAGCGGCAGCTAATGCACAGGTGCGGATTTGATAACTACCTTGCTGCTCACAGCACGCGATATGCGACACTCAAAGCCTGATCAGTTTGATCAATTCTATGCCATACTTCACAGTGTGTTGCCAGTCCAGGAATTGACCGGAGCCAGCTGGATGCAACTGTGTCTCGCTTGGCATCAAATTACGCTGCAAAGCACAAAGAACTCCTTCAACAAATTCTTCCCACCCAAGGTTGGGATCTTTACATTTTCTGCCGGCCCAAAGTCGTGTTTGAAAATTGTGTATGTGTGCTTAGGCACTTGCTGAAGAGGGGCATTTGTGAAAAATGTTTGCCGAAGAGGGGCATTTGTGAAAAATGTGTGAAAAATGTTTGTTAACAGTGCTGTCTTGGCCAGGGCAAGTTGCGTGCCCAAAAGAGCGATACTGTGCTGGCTTTAAAAGCAGCAAATGTGACCATGGATTTTTCATTCACCTGCTTTGTGCAATGGCCTTGTTCCTCAATTGTTCTCTTGTTTGTAATTGTCTGTCATCACAGAGGCAGCCTTTGCACTCTGGGAGCCCCTCATATGCCAAGCCTGTTGTGACATGCAACAAAATTTGCATGAATTGCAAGGCGCACATCTGTTCTCATCCAGAGCGGTTGCAATGTGCCTATCACTCCGCGTGCGCCTCCACGAGTTCACAGCTGTGCAATCGTCTGTAGAAGTTGTGATGCCTTTGACACACCCGGGTTGTGGTGTGAAGGCTGCACAGGCAAGGCTAGCTCCATCACACGCTTGACATACACACACACACACACGCACAGGTACAGTCTGGGACTGCACCTGACTGTGAACAGGTTACCCCTGAGGCCTCTGCTGCGCCCACGGTGCTCCGCCTGAAGAGCACAGACACTCGATCACATGCTGAATGCCCCTAATGCCTCTGATGCTCCCATATGCTGCGCAGTTGGCGCCCATCACGACCCTGAAGGCTTGTCGCTGTTCTTGGAGCGGCTGAGCGATTTTGATGTCGAGATGAACAAGGTGGTCACGGATGCTGGCATTCTGGCAGGTGTGTGGCGGTGCAGGAGGCGAAGGACCGGTGCTAGTGCGCGGTCCACACAGACACAAGCAAGCTGTTGCAGAATGCAACTGACTTGGCCTTGTAGGATTTTTTATTGATAGCCTGCAGGATATGGTAAATAGCCTGCAGGAATTTTGGTTGATAGCCTGCAGGTATTTTTGTTGATAGCAAGGGGCGGGCTGAAGTCTAGGACCTGACGTGCGCGCAGGTCCCTGTGAGTGTCTGTGGACCTGCCATTTTGAGACAACGGTGGCATGTTCAGAGTAGATACTTTGGCCAGCTGTGGGCCTCACCTGCGCTGGTAGTGATTTTTTGGAGTTAAGGGTGCTTGCTGCTGGCCGTGCGTGCAATGGGCCGGACTACTATGCCCTTGCCGCCCCTGCGCACTGCCTTGTTGGTACTGCTCTGCCCTTGCTGCTACTCCCTAGTGCTTTGTGCAAGCTGCTCTGCCCTTGACCCTCTGCCCCCGCAGGCCTATCCGCACAGCAGCTTGAGGAAGCTGGTCGCAGCGTACAGCTGAGGGCCGGGTGCGCTGAGGTGCTCAAGCGTGTGGCTTCGCTGGGCGTGCCTGTGCACGTCATCACCCTCAACTGGTCTGCCAGGTATGCCCTGTGGTCACACAGGCCGGCAGCACCTGCTGGCCCATGCCTTTTCTCTTCTACCCTTGCACTAAGAAGCCTGACGGCGTGTGTAGCGGCTGTGCAATGGGTGGCTTGCTCGATTTATGAAGTGGCTGGCTACCACCTGACAGGATGTCTTTGCTGCTCACCCAGTTTTTATTTTTCTGATGTGCGCTGGCCCCTGACATGATGCTTCCTTGAAATTTTGCATTTTCAGATGCCACATGACGCGCTGCCCATGGGCATATGCTGCCTGCATGGGCTCGCCTTCTTCTCACATGTTTTCAGACAAAACGGCCCTTCCAACATGCTGCTGCCTGACATGCTGCCAAAAGACAAGCCGCTCTACAATGCGCTCCCGCATGGCAAGCTGCATCCTCGCTTGACTGTGTGTGTGTGCCAAAGCCATGAAAGGAGGGCATGCTGCCTGCTGTGTCACTGCCCCTGTGTGCGCTGCCTGGAACGGCCGCTAAGCAGAGGGTCTATGCGCGCCGTGCAAGGCACACTGAATTGCCGCAGCATGGGACTGATGTTGGCCGTTTGCACAGATGAGCCAGCCTGCAAGCACAGGTGTGCCCGCCTGCCTGCAGGTTTGTGGCGGCAGGCCTGCAGCAGCTTGGCTTGGAGCTGTGCAGCAAGGAGGCCATGGCTGCCCTGTTGAGTACTGGTAGCCTTCCCAAGCGCCCAGCCAGCAGCCAGCCGCCAAAATGTTCAGGTGGGACATCGCCATCACGATGCCATGGCTCACGCTTTTGCTGTGCGTATGCTGCAAGGCGCAGTGCTTCAGGGTTGTGTGTGTACGCACGTGTGTGTGCCCGTAGGAATGCGGCCCTGCTGCTGCACAGGCAGGCGTGGCAATGCAGCTGGGATTTTAGGGGTTTTGGCCTGAGCATGGCATTGTGCGCTGTCGGGTTGTGCAAGCTTTGACTCTTAAGGCTATGGATTTGAGCAATGTCAGTACCTGTCAACCAGGGCAGACAACTTGTGGTTGGAGCAGCTCGGTATTGGAGCTTCATTGTTGAGAAACATGAGGATGTCAGGCAATGAAGTCTCAAACAGCGGTATCATACTGTGTATATAGGCGTTGTTGGCCATGTGCTTCTAAATACCTACCATCAGTGTACATACTGGTATCAGTGTACATACTACAGGTATCAGTGTACATACTACAGGTATCAGTGCACATACTGTGTTAAGGTGGTGCTGGCCATGTGTGCCTTCATACGCCCTTCAGTGTACATACTGTGTGTGTAGGTGGTGCTGGCCATGTGTGCCTTCATATGCCCATCAGTGTACATACTGTGTGTGTGGGTGGTGCTGGCCATGTGTGCCTTCATACGCCCATCAGTGTACATACTGTGTGTGTAGGTGGTGCTGGCCATGTGTGCCTTCATCCGCCCATTGCGTGATGCAACAGTCGACATATCATGACTATTCTCATGTCAGCTCCCGCGCCATGCCGACAAGGCTCACCTACCATTGAGGGACACTCTGCTGCTCCCTCTCGCACTCCACCTCCCTTTTCTGCGTCTGTGCAGGACTCGAGTCTCACGCCTCATGTCTGTCCCAGAAACGTCGCATGTCTCACGCAGCATATCTATCCCAGAAGCATCTCATGTCTCACGCTTCATGTCTGCCTCAATGACGCCTCATGTCTGATGCCTCATGTCTGTCCTGTGATGTCTCATGTCAATGCAGGGCTCATATTCTCCAATGAGCTGGCTACCGGCGAAGACGGGGTGAGCACGGGCAGCATAGTGGGCGCCGTGCAGTGTGCACGCGACAAGGCCGCGGTGATGCAGGGGCTGCTGCAACAGTGCAGGGACAAGGACCCCGCCGGCAGCACACCTGCGGGGCTGGTGTATATAGGCGACTCGGTGTCGGACTTGAAGGCCCTCCTCATGGTGCGCACCTTCAATGTGCGTGCGCTTGTAAGGTTTTGAATCAAGTGTACATCTGTGTTAAGCACACGTGTGCATTCATGTGTGTGTATGCGCATGTTTGGGGATATAAGTTGTACATGTGTGCGTCATGCATGTGTTTGCATTTATTTGTGTGCGCATGTGTGCTCGCACGCGTGTGTGCTTCAAGATGAGCAAGACTGTGCCAGTTTGCAACATGCACTTCTGCGCATTGGTGCAAACTGCAATGTACGGCAGCAAAAGTGTGTATGCATACACAGGCAGGCATGGTCAGGGCATATGGTTGCTATGTGACGCATGGTGAGCGTCCAGGGGGACGTGCAACAGCAAAATTGCGAGTACGACACATAACATATGTATAAGTGGTGGGAGCGTGGTTGCTATGTGACGCCATGCACTTGCAATGGAAGATGGTGCTACATGACGCATGGCATTCGAGATCAGATTGAGGTTGGAGATCACGTGGTTGCTGCGTGACGCATGGCATTTGAGATCAGATGGTGGTGGTCAGAGGGCTTGTCCGCAATGCTGTTGTCAGATGGTCTGCATGCTGGTGCACCATGCCCTGGTTTGCTGACACACCACGCCCTGCTTTGCTGTACGCTCAGCCATCCTCGGAAAGGTCAGCAAGTGCGCAAGGAGGTGCAAGAGGTGCCTTGCGACACACCCTCCAAAGGCACAAATGGTGCCAACCCATGCGCGCCTGTGTGGGCGCAGGCGCCCTACGGTATACTCATAGGCCATGACCACATGGTCAGGCATGTGTGCAGCTGCTATGGCATCTCTGTGGAGCCACTTTCAAGCACTGGGCGGCAGCCCCCAGGTGCGCATGGCTGAGTACACGCGCTCCTGCCGTGTGTGCCCGCCAGAGGTGGCTGGCATGCTTCCCAAAGAACACACCATCGATGCTCCCTGCGTCAAGTGTCCCTGCATTTGCTGGCCTCCACATGCGTGCCTGGTGCCCGTGCACGTGGGTGTGAAAGAGTGGGCAGCTGCAGCCGTGATGGCGCATGTGTGGCCAAATGAGGCACTCATCCGTTGGGCCCCCTCCCATTGCATGCAACAACGCGATGGTCAGTGCAAGCATGCACGGATATGACAGTCACTGCGAGCATGCAGGTAATGCGCGCTGCATACTTTCAACAATTGGAGTAAGCTCCGCCTCTCGCTAACTGTGCTGGCAGACACCGACTTGATGCCTCGTGACACATGTGTGTACACACACACACACGTACACACATGTGCACACACACACGTACACACATGTACACACACACACACACGCACACGCACACACACACACACGCACACACACATACGCAGCGTGGCATAATTTCATGGAAGGCGGGTTGCGCTTGCACGCAAGCCCGATTGCACACTCGCCTCTTTTCGCTGCGATGGTGTCAAGCATTCACGACATCTACACTCACATACACCTGCAATGACGCCGTGATTACGAGGGCAGGAGCATGCAGCTGCCCTGTTCCCCCGCGCTTGCATTCCATGACCACTGGCCACCATCCCCCTTGGCCACCATCCACGGCTCGTTTGCATCGCCAGGAACTCGCCAGTGCCGCAAAAATGGTATAAACGCATCATTTATTTGCATCTTTCCTGTTGGTGCATCGTTGGTCATTCCTGGCTCCGCACGCTAGCACGCTAGCATACGGCGCCAGCTCAGAGCTCAGGCGCTCAACGACTCAGCAGCTCAGTGAGAGACAGGGCTCCTCGTGGGTGTCGGGGCTCCTCGTGGGTGTCAGGGCTCCTTGTCGGTGTCTGCTGGCAGGTGGGGGCTGTGTGCTGCATGGGAGGTGCTGAGCCTGCGTTGGACTAGATCACCCTTACATGTTCTAAGCGTCTGGCTGCCCCTCCTTCATGCACAACCTGTTACGCGTGTGACCTTGCTGCCAGGCGGGGGCCGTGTGCTATATGAGGCATCAAGCTGGGCAGAAATCGAGAAGTTCTTGACCCACAGATTCAGCGGCAGCCAAGTGGCGCAGGAGCAGCGGCAAGGTGTGTGGGTTGTTGGTGGACGGCACGACAGAGGGCACGAGGCACTTGGAGCATGCCCAGGCAACTTGGGGCAAAGAGGTTGACATATGTCTTGAGACACTACGGTGCCCCTGACTCTTCACCTCAAAGTGCTCCCTTACATTGTTGGGGGCTAAGCATAAAGCAGGTGTTGCGGCTGGTCATCCCTTGCTACCCTCTGCCCTCATTGTCCACCCACTTGCTTGCAACCAGCTGCAAGAAAATCCTTGATCATTGCTCTTCTGCATGTCCTAGCAGCTTCTCGGGTGGAGCGAGTGCGCGCGGTGCATGGTTTGCAGCCTATCAATGACCAGAGCGCGTGCAAGCTGTGAGGGGACAAAATGCTTGGACCTAGGCCCATTCAAAAACCATGACCATGTGCGCGCGCTGAACACTGTCCCAGGTGACCAGGGCCGCAACTCCGAGGCACGCCCCCCTCGCGCCCCCCGGGTGCTGTCGGTGGCTGGCTCAGATTCTGGTGGTGGCGCTGGGGTGCAAGCAGACTTGAAGGTGAGGAGTGTGAGCAGAGATCCAGGAGTGTGAACAGAGATCTAGGAGTGGCACCGCTTGAGGGGAAGGTACAGAGGGACCAAGCGGCATGACCGGTGTGCTCGCCCAAGAAGCAGACAGCGGCGGAGTGTGTGCTCGCTACTTGTGAAGAAGGCGGCGGGAGGGCAGGCAGCAGATGGACGACTTGGGGGCTGCCTGTTAGTGGGACCAGCGCCCACTTGATTTGTGCAGGATGGCTGGAAGTGCAGCACTGCCAGGTGGCGTGGTGGCGCACCCAGATCGCAGCTGCAGGTCTGCACATCAGAGACGACACTGTGCCAGCACCTGCTCACCTTCAAGTGCATGGCAGCACATAATCCCGTCAAAGACATCACCGCCTTTCGGCACGCCCCATCCTGGTTCAATTGGTGGTGCGCACGGAGCAGCGCATCCTGGTTCAATTGGTGGTGCGCACGGAGCAGCGCATCCTTCCGCGTGACCCTGTGCACTCCTGCAGGCCATCATGGCATGCGGCGCGTTCGGCACGTGCGCGATCACGGCGCTGACAGCGCAGAACACGTGCGGGGTGCACGCTGTGCATGTGCCCCCGCTGCCGGTCCTGGCCCAGCAGATTGATGCGGTGCTGGGCGATATTGGGGCTGATGCCGTCAAGACCGGCATGCTGCCCAACCCAGCAGTCGTGGAGCTTGTCGCAAGCAAGGTGGGGCAGGCTGGTGTGGGTGCTTGCTGCGAGCTATGCTCAAGCGCTTGAATGGAAGCGTGCTGGTGCAAGTGTTGGCCGGCTGCCTGTGGAGGAGGTTTTCCCCATCCAAAGGTGGACAAAGCTGCTGTGGAGCTTGCTGCGTGCAACAGGCAGGGGCCTGCTATGCTTGAGCTTGGCTGCTCATCATGGTGGACCCCTTGCTCGTATGGTCTAAGAGGGTGGGATATAGTAGACCCGTGCTGCGACTATGCACACCCTCGCAAGTGCACGTGCAGCGCACTCGCTTCCGCGCTTTCCCACGCCACGCGCTGTGCCCTCGCCCCAAGGGCGTTGGGCGCAGTAGCAGGCCATGGCCCTCTGCGCCAGTGCCCTTGCAAACCCTTGCGCGCACTCCCTGCTCCCCACCGCGCCCCTCGTCCCCATTAAGAGTGACCGGCCAGTGCTATGCCGGAAAGTCCTCGGCTGCCTGTGGGTGCCGCCTATGGGTCTGCTGCCTGTGGGTTGGCTGCCTGTGGGTTGCCTGCCTGTGGGTGCTGCCTGTGGGTGCTGGGGCCGTCTTGGCGCATGGTCTGAAACAGGCCTGAAAGTGCTTGGCAGTGTGAGGGCACAGGACCCCCCGCACCTCGTGTCAGTTGAAGTGGGTAAGAGGGCGCTCGCCGGTCCAAGGCTGTGCGTAGGGGGGGTCCAACTTCCTCAGGTTGAATCATACTAGAGGGCGGAGGGCGGTCTGCTTGGCGCTGCGCCTTGGAGAATGTGTTCCTTTGATGGTCCCCTGTGTCCTGGTGGTGCCGCCCCAGCAAAAGCTATGCAACTGCCACAAACCCTATAGCACCTGGGGCCAGGCAGCTGGCCTTCTCAGGTCCCACTCGTTGCAATTCACCCATTGCACTTCACCTCAGACCTGTTGTATTCCACCTCAGACCTTGACCCGCCGTACCCCCACCAACGTCCCCAGGTGCGGGAGCACGGGGTGCGGCAGCTGGTAGTGGACCCTGTGCTGGTGTCCACCAGCGGCCACGCACTTGCGGAGGACAGCGTGGCCAAGGCGCTGCTGCGGCACCTCACCCCGCTGGCCGCCCTCATCACGCCCAACATCCCGGAGGCCTCAGCGCTGCTGGGTGAGAGGTTGCAGGACAGAGGCTCGCCTCACTTGGTGGTGCAGAGAGGGGGAGCAGGGAGGGAGGGAAGGAGGGTGAGGCAGGGAGGGAGAGGCATGGAAGGAGAGATAGGCGGAGAAAGGGGTTGGGGCAGGGTTCCTGTACACCAGGACCTGCAGTTTGCACTGTGCAGCAGGACCTGCAGTTACGCCAAAAGGGGTTCAAGGGGGGCACGTGTTGCGAGAGTCTGCCATTCTGTGCCCCCTAGTGCAGCTGTTCATGCTTAAATCTGGACCCTATGAGACCGTTTCCCCTATGCGGGATGGAACGCGCAATGAAGCATGGGATGAACAGTGCACCGCCCGTGGGGCGTCTGTTGGTTGGCGCGTCCCACCCCTCACATACCAAGCGTGGGGCGTCTGTTGGTTGGCGCGCCCCACCCCTCACATACCAAGCGTGGGGCACTGATGGTTGGCGCGCCCCACC
>LFIK01004927.1_pt1 | contig 10751 bp, 10 predicted proteins | sample 643401 | NCBI WGS metagenome assembly LFIK01 (sample SAMN03777447, study PRJNA286221) | soda lake metagenome | biome: soda lake; feature: Kulunda steppe; material: water; isolation source: sample T5-Br brine of Lake Tanatar-5 | place: Russia: Kulunda steppe | collected 2010-07
AACACCGCGCCGGTGGCACGGGTGACGAGGATCATGTCGTTCACGATGGTCTCACGGGTTCGGGAGTGATGGGAGCGCATCTCAGGGTACGGCCGGACCGGTGCCCCTCGCCCTCAATCCACCGCCCGGCTCCGTGACGAGGCGGTCGGAAGCGGGTTCGAGGGGACCGGGCGCCGCTGACGGCCCGCCGGTGCGGTCAGCGGTTCGGGTGGCCGGGTTTCTGGGCCGCACATGCGCCACACCCACCTGCTCGACCTCGTCGAACTCGACGTTCTCGAGCACCGTCTTGTCGCACAATCCGAGCACCCGTCGCCATACCCTGAACACGCGCCGTCTCCGTGCCGTGGTTGCTGGTCCTGAACACCCAGAAACCTACGCCGGAGACGGCGCACTACATCGAACTCCTCCGTCCCCCCCCACGGGCTCGCTTTCCGCACTTCGCGGACATGCTTCGGCGTGATGTAGGTGGCGGGGTTGTAGGTGCTGGTGGGGATGTCGAGGAGGTTGAGGACCTGGCGCTGGAGGTCGGTGAGCTCGGGGTGGAAGGTGCGCAGTGCGGTGCCGTCGGGTGTGGTGAGTTCGTGGCGGGCGACGCCGGTGAAGATCTCGAGGATGCGGGCGGGCTCGCGTAGCCACATGGGTGCGACCAGTTGGGTGCCTTTGAGTTGGGCGTGGCGTTTCTCGAGGTTGGGTTGCCACCGGTAGGCGTCGAACAGCTCTGCCGGGGTGAGGTCGCGGTCGTTGGTGAGCAGCGGCCACATCCGGGTCATCGCGTAGGGCCGGCATGGTCTTCTACCGAGTGCTTGAACTCGCGGTAGATCACAGCCCCGTGCGCTACCACGAGGTGATCGCCACATCCCGGCCCCGCGAGGAAGCCCCACCCCACCGCAGACCCGAGGCCATCCTCCAAGCCTCGAGCGTCCACCGGTACACCGTCCCCGGAGGACCCGAACGAGGCTCCACTCCGGCTAGATGGAGAGCCCAGAATATGCGTATCGTCAGCAAGTCATGGTTAGAACAGGTATCCAAAGGGCCGCGTGTCGAGTTCGTCGTTCTCGCGCGCACGATACATCGAAGCAAGCCAAAGATGTGTCTGCATGGCCGCTCGGGCGACGGATGCGTCGCCCGTCCTTATGGCGTCATGCACCGCCTCGTGTTCCTGGACAGCACGGTCGCGGAGCAATGGTTGCGGCGCGTAGTTCCACCGTGCCTCTCGACTGAGCGCATCCCAGAGTTCCGCCAACACTGCATTCCCACTGAGCCTGGCGACGAGGTCGTGGAATTCCGAACAGGCGCGCATGTACGCAGAGAGGTTATGCATCTCCGCGGCTTGCCGTCCCCGCTCGTTTGCCCCGGCTAGCGCCGCGTCGCCGTCAGCCGTGAGCCTGCTGGCAGCCAGCGCGGCCAGTTCACCTTCGAGGACGTGACGAGCGTGGAAGTAGCTCTGGACCCGTTCGGCATCCGTCACAGGACTGGTCACGAAGGCGCCGCGACGTGGCTCGATCCGAACCCACCCGTCTCGCGCCAGTAGCCGTAGGGCCTCACGGACCGGCTGCCTTGACACACCAAGCTCGTCCGCGAGTGTCGTCTCCGGCAGGTGTTGCTCCGCTGCGAGTTCGCCTTGGGCAATCCTCCAACGGACATGTCGATAGACCTGCTCAGCTAGCGTTTCGACCTGCGAACCGGGAGAGTGAGGTTCACGGAGGGAGGAACTGTTCGGAACGCCGAGACCTGTCTGCATCGGCGTCGGAGTGTCAGCGGTGCGCTCCTCCGGCGGCATCACATCGAACCCGGCATGCGTTGGTCGAAGGCCTGTAGGACAGCCGCTACTGGCGCATCGTCAGCCAGCCCAAGTACCGCGTCGAAGACACGATCGGCGGCAGGGTGGGCGACCAGCGAGGCGAACTTTGAACGGACGTCGGCATCGGTCAATGGTCGAGAGTAGTGGCCAAGCGGGTCGTCGACGCGCACCTCGCGTAGCGCTCCATCGACTTCGACAGACACAACGGTTGGGGCATGCCGCGGCCACGAAGATTCCAGCACCTCAGGGAATGTGATCTCTACCCTCCGAGCCAACTCAGCTACATCTGTGTGGTATGCGAAATCTAGCCCGGTCGTTCCGCGCATGAGTCCGTGAGCCACAGCGTAGGGGAGCGAGAAACGAGCAGAGAGGTCATTGGGGCGAGGTTGCTGTAGAACCTTGTGGTTGTTGCGGACTGTGGCGACCCGAATCGAGCCGATGCGGTCAACATCGATGGGACCAAGTTGCATCGCGCCTTCCAGTCCTCCGTGGACTAGAGCACATGCGCTGTAGACCTTGAGGTAATTCTCTTTGTGGTGGGCAAGCGGTTGGCTTGGATCAACGCAGAGGGCTTCGAGATCACGGGGGCGCCCGGCCACGCGCCCAAAGGCCGTCTCCAGCGTTGCACTGGAGCCGGTGAATCCAGCTCGGTCCAGCTGGATGGAACGGACACCCAATGCGGCGGCGTGGCCGGTGTAGGAGTTCCGTGCAGTCGCTCCCTCGTGGCAGGCGTCCCACAGGGACAGGAGCGGTGAGGTGGCGGCGATCCGCGCGGCTCGTAGCGGGTCAGTCCCAGCCAAGAGGGCGGCGGATACCGCTGCTCCGACGGCCCCCAGATTACCGTGAGGGTGAAGCGGATACGTGACCTCATAGGCCTGGAATAGCCGCGCGACCACTTCGTAGCCGGCAGCGAAGGCCCTCAGGAACCGATCACCGTGCGCACCTGTGGCTTCAGCCACGGCCAGCGCGGCAGGCGCAACCTGGATAGAAGGATGCCCAGTTGGTCGGATCCCCTCATCCAGTTCTAGAAATGTACCGGACGTCGCGTTGACAAAGGCCGCGCTCACCGGATCAGTGGCCGTGGCGGGGTGACCGATGATGGTGGTGCCACCGTGCGGAAGTTCGAACAGGGGTTGGCCCCTCCGAGCGACCAGAGCATGCACCTCAGGTGTTCGTGCACCCGCGGTTATGACCCCCAGCGTGTCAGCCACTATTAGCGCGCAGCGACGGCGCAGGGAAGTGGTCAATGAAATCGGCCCATAGATGGCAACATCCTGCACCATCCGTTCCCACGCCAGCAGTTCCGCGCCGGTTGGTGCGGCAAGCTGATCGGGTTGCACTGGACGCGTCCCTTCCCGAGATACTACGTCGAGGTCAAGGCTACGATTCCTGAACCGACGGGCGGTTGCTGCGTTCACGCAGGTAGCGACGGACCTGTGCGGCGATAACCAATGCGAGTCCGAGCCACAGAACTCGCACCGTAGTCGAGTCGAAGAAGTAGCCCAGGCTATTCTGGCCGAGCCGCATCGCCCGCAGGAAGTTCGCTTCCGCGATCGGTCCGAGAATCATGGCCAGCACCAGAGGGATCACGCTGAACCCGTAACGGCGTAGTACGAAGCCGATTGCGCCAAACACGACAGCGAGGCCGACGTCGAACAGTGAATTGCGTACGGCGAACGCCCCGATGCAGCAGGCCACCAGGACCAGCGGGACAAGGTTCGCGGGCGGCATACGCGTGACGTAGGTCAGCGGTGCTGCGAGCAGGATCCCGACCGGGAGGATGAGCAGACACGCGACCAAGAGTCCCAGCAACACCGCGTAGGCCTCTGCCCCGTGCGTAACCATCACCCGTGGACCGGGTTGAATGCCCTGCAGGTAGAGCGCCGCCAGGAGGACCGCAGCCTCCGAACTGCCGGGGATACCGAGGGTAAGCGTAGGCACCATGATGCCGGCTGTAACGCCGTTGTCCGAGGCTTCGGAGGCAACAACGCCTTCTTCAGCACCGAATCCGAAACGTTCCGGATGCTTGGAGCGCTTCTTGGCTTCGCCGTACGCCACGAAGTTGGCTACAGCAGCACCGATACCGGGGATGATGCCCAACCCAGCACCGATCAGACCGGAGCGGACGATGGTCCGCGGGTATCGGAAGGTGTCCCGGATGCCACCGACAATCTCCACACCCTGGTCCCGTAGCGAACGACGTGCAAGGCGAGAAGCCTCTGTGTTCGCTTTGCGTGGCGTCAAGGCGATCAGGAGCATTTCGGAGATGGCGAAGAGGCCGATAAGTGCCGGGATGAAGGGGACCGCATCATAGAGTCCGAGGAACCCGAAAGTCATCCGCGGTTGCCCAGTCAAGGGCGAGGCAGACATCGCTGCGATCAGCAGCCCGAGTACGGCTACAAGGGCTCCCTTCCACACGTTGTTTCCGACGACCGTTGCGATGACCGTCAGCCCGAAGACGGCTACGACGAACATCTCGCGGGATCCGAAGGTCTGGGCCACTGACGCCATCGGTGAGAGGATCAGCAGGACGGCGATGACCGCCACCGTCCCGCCAGAGACAGACGCCATCCGGGCGATGCCGATGGCCCGATCCGCCTTGCCGGCTTTTGCCATCGGATGCCCGTCCAGGGCTGTCGCCGCCGCGCCGGCCGTCCCTGGGACATTCAGCAGGATTGCGGGGATGGCTCCGGCGAATAGGGCACCAGCGGAGATACCAACGAGCAGCAGCAGTGCGACCTCGAGCCGGAGTCCCAGGGCGAACGGCAGGACGAGGGCCATACCGTTCGCACCGCCGAACCCAGGCAGGACGCCGACCACGAACCCGAGGATGAGGCCGACGGCGAGGTAGAGCAGGGCATCCACTTGCAGCAGCAGATCGAGCCCGGCGAGCATGTCTGGGTTCATGGGACGTCTCCTCCGAGGGCTGGACGTCGGGGGTGGCTCAGATGAGGATCCCGGTGCGCGGCAGCGGGACCTGCAGCACCTGCGAGAAGATGACCCAGGCTCCGAAGGCGACGCCAAGACTCACCGGTAGCAGGACTCTGGGACGTCGCTCACCGAGGATGAGACCACCGAGCAGCATCATCAGCCCGGTCGAGGTGTAGGGACCCAGGCGTACGATGCCTACGGTGAAGCTGATCAGAAGCAACAACAGGAAGCCGATCCGGATGAAGTCCCGGTAGGTGGCATCCTCGCGATCGGGGGCTCGGCCAATGCCATCGCGCTCGACGACGACCAGGTAGCCGTTCAGCAGTGCCAGTCCGATAAGCAGGACCGCCGCTCCCATGGGGTACGAACGAGCTTCGAAGCTCATCTCTCGGATATTGATCAGGAAGGCGACCGCGAAGCCGATGCACAGGATCGGCACCAGCAGTCGTCCCCACCGCAGTACAAATGCCCGGGTGCGGTCGGTGAGAGTCGCGTTCACCGGACGGCCTCATGGATGACATCGTCGGTGTCCAACGGCTGTGATGGTGTCATCCACCCCACCCGGGCCAGCAGTGCGGCGTAATCCGCGTGGTGTGTCGGGTCGGGCCTGGTCGTGGCGGGCCATACGCCAGCTTCCCGGTAGCGCTCGATCACGAGGCCAAGGTCGCCATCGTTCATGTCCGGGAAGACGGGACCGAGGCGGGCAACAAGGTCTTTGACATCGTCCTCCCGCATCATCGAGCAGCCTTCGTCGATATAGGTGGTGAGGTGACGGAAGCGCTGTTCGTCCAGCATCCGGTCCTTGGCTACCTCGAGCGCGGAGAAGGGCAGGCCGACCTGGCTCGCCGGGAGGTCGACGAGGATGCTCACGGTGCCGTGAGCCTCGGCGGGTATCGCGATGTCACCCGGCACTAGGAACCCGGCGCCTGGGTGATCCATGAGCAACTGCACTAAACCGCCCTCGGATACGTCCGTCGCCGGGTCTAGGATCCTGAGGTCGTCGGCGCCCAAGGCGTCGCGGAGACAGTTTCCAGGTGCCTCCGATAGTGGGAACCCATACAACTCGTCGAGCGAGGAGGGATCGGTACCGGCGGCCGCAGGGGCGGACACCACGTAGAAGGGGCACGACACCGTGAGTTGTGAGAGCACGGCGATATCGGTCCCGCCTTCCTCGACAGCCTGCTTTATGGGACGCAGTGGACCGCCCATCAACGCGTCGCCATAACCGTTGCGGAGCCGATCCGGACCTTCAGAGCCGGGGGTCCCGAAAAGGGTTTCGCACGCCAGCATCCCATCGCCGCGCTCGGTGACTAGCTGCTCGGCCAGGTACGCCGGGGTATACGCGGTAAGGAGGAACGTGGAGAAGATCCTGGTCATGTCGAGTTCCTATCGTCGTCAGTCGAGGTCGGATAGAGACCAGCCTGTAGCAGCACATGCTCAACTGTCGCTGCGACCGCCAGGGCCACCTCATCGTTGCCGTGGGCGGCGATGAGCTGGACACCTCCGATGGTTGGTCGAGCAGTAGGCCCGTCTGTGTGCAGGACCCACGGGACGGTGACAACCGGAACTCCCACCACGGTCCAAGGTGACGCCAAGCGCGATGAGCCGGTGCTGGTGGCCCGAAGGGGAGGCTGAGCGATCGTCGCCGGCATCATGAGGACGCCGTCTTCGGGGATAGAAGCCTCCAGCGGCTGCAGTCTGGTCCGCAGCTCTACGAGGACCGCTTCAGCCCTCTCGCCCTGCGCTCGCAGGGATTCACCCAGATGCACCAGTTCCAGGATGTTCGGCCCATAGCCATCCTCACCCTGATCTGTGAGTCGTGGCCCGTGGATCACTGCTGCCTCAAGGGCCAGGAGCTGGCGATGGAGTGGTGCCACCTCCGACAGATCGACGCCGAACGCTGCCGAGTCCACGTCGAGGGCCTTGGAGAGGGTCCGTGCAACGGTCACCCACGCAGACTTCGTCGACTCATCAGCGAACTCGTATGGTGGTACATCAAGCAGGCGGACCTGTGCTGCTTCGGTCTGCCGTAGGTTCGGAGACGGAGTGCCGAGGCCGAGCGCAGCCGCGACCTCCCAGGCGGTGGTCACATCTTCGGACAAGAAGCCTGCGGTATCGATTGATGGCGCCAGCGGGTGGATGCCATCGATCGGAAGACGCCCGTGGGTCGGCTTCACTCCGACGACCCCGCAGTACGCCGCCGGTCGTACGATAGAGCCGCCCGTCTGGGTACCCAGGGCCATCCGGACGTGACGGCGTGCGACGGCGACGGCTGAGCCAGAGCTCGAGCCGCCCGGTGTCCAGGCATCGTGGTAAGGGCTACGCGACGGCGCTGGATCACTGAACGCGAACTGCGCGGTCTCCGTCTTGCCTATGGGGTCCCATCCGCGGTCACGCAGGCGCTTGACGATAGGCGCATCAACGTTCGCCTCTTGACTCTCCATCGGCAGGTAGCCGCAGCTTGTCGGCATCCCGGCGACGTCGATGACGTCCTTCACCCCGAAGGATCGGGGTCCGACCTTCGTCGCGGCGCGCAGGTGGGACCAAGCGGACCAGCGGCGATCATCGACATGGATGTCGCCCGTGGTACCGGGTCGAGCATTATCTGGGTAAGGGTTGGAGGCTGTCACTGCTCGAGAGACACCCAGTGGTCCAGGATGTCCTCGCGACGGCACAACCACACGTCATCGTGGCCTGTGACGTACTCAAGGAACCGCTGGAGCGCACCTGAGCGGGCAGGGCGGCCAATGATCCGACCATGCAGGCCGACGCTAAGCATGGCGCCGCGGTCCGTCGATTCCCAACGGAGGTAGTCGAAGGCATCCCGGGCGTAGCGGTACCAGTGCTCGCCAGTGAACATGCTGCCACGCCAGAACCGCGTGTCGTTGACGTCAAGGGTGTAGGGGATTACCAGGTGTGATCCTCCCGAGACGGAGACACGGTACGGCAGTTCATCGCCGAGGGAGTCCGAGTCGTACTCGAATCCCTCCTCAACAAGTAGGCGCCGCGTGCGCAGTGATGGCAACGGCCGCGTGAACCAACCCCTGGGGCGCTGACCATGATGCTGTTCGATAGCACGCACAGTGCGACGGATCGACGCTCGCTCCTGTTCCTCCGTCATGCCCTGGTGTGGCTCCCAACGAAACCCGTGGCCCACGAAGTCACAGCCCATCTCGGTCAGCGTTTTCACGGTCTCTGGTTGCGCGATGACGGCTCGACCCGACGCGAAGACCGTCAGGGGAACAGCCGCGTCGCGGAAGAGTCGGGCGACCCTCGGAGCGCCGATACGTGCCCCGAAGTCGAAGGTGGATTCCTGAATCAGATCACGTTCGTCAACGTCGAGCTCGTACACCGCCTCGGCTGTCGGCTCACGTTCGTCATCGCCGTGCCGAAGCGAGCGTTCGGCCCCTTCCTCGAGATTCAGGACGAAGTTCACAGCGATCCGACTACCACCCGGCCAACGGATATCGCGATCGATCATCTTGGATGCTCCCTGTCATCGGCCGCGGGGCGGGGCGACCACGGTCGCACCGCCCCCGGTCGGGCTTAGCCGTCGAAGCGCTCGGGATATTCCTCAAGCGTGTCCGCGATATCGACCATCATGTCCACGTTCTCTTCGTGGAACTGCTCGGCACTGAACACGTCCAGGGAGTCCAGCTCGCCGAGTTCTTCAAGCAGCGCCTGGTAGTCCGGATCCTCCATCGAGTCCAACAGAGCGTCCTGGAGGACCTGGTAGCGCTCCGGGTAGTCGTCGAAGCAGTTGCGCTTGACGAAGACGCCATAGCGGGACTGGTTGGGTTGGATGTCCGTGCCCAGCGCTTCGTTGAGTGTCGGTGCGCCGCCGTAGAGGTCTGGCCAGCGGTTCTCGTCCTGCTCGACGGCAAGGAGGCGCAGTTCATCGGCAAATCCGAGGGCTGCGAAGATCGGCGCATTGGTGACGTCCGCCTCGCCGGATACCACGGCCTGGCGGGAAGGCCCACCTCCATCGAAAGGCACGATGTTGAGATCGATGCCCGTGGTCTCCTCGAGCCGAATCAGGCCGAGGTGGTTGTTGTTGGTGAAGTTCGCAACCGAGGCGATTATCTCACCGGGTCGATCGAGAGCGTCATCCACGAGCTCCTGCATGGTCTCCCACGGAGCATCGTCTCTGACGAAGTAGGCGGCTGGTTGGATCTTGGTCGGAGCCAGGGGGTAGAAGTCCTCGTAGGTGTACTCCACGCTCTGTGCCAGGTGGGAGAACTGCAGATGTGGCACGGCGTGCGACATGATCATCTCGCACTCGTCTCCCGTACCGAAGGCGAGGGTGGTTCCGATTGCAAAGCTGGCACCCTCATGGTGCTCGATCGGGAAGTTCACACCGAGTCGGTCCTCGAGGAACGGCCGCAGTTCCTGGACTTGGGCATCGAAACCGCCACCCGGGGGTGACGGAACGATGATGCGCACGTCCTCAGCTGGCCAGTCACCGGCAGCCTGCTCCTCCTGGGTCTCGTCCTCGGTTTCGGTCTCGTCCTCGGTTTCGGTCTCGTCCTCGGTTTCGGTCTGGTCTTCTTCGGTCGGGGCGTCCGTGTCCCCGCTCTCGTCGCCGCAGGCGGCGAGAGCGAGGGCTCCGGTGATCAGTAGCGCGGTGACTGATCGACCGCCGCGGAGTGGCACTCGTCCTCGAGATCGCAAGGTCCATGCTCCTGTCTGGGAAGGAAGGGCGATCGCACTCAACTGCATACAGTCTGGGATGTCAAGCATTGGTGTAGGCCTTCGCTTGATGACGCGAGCTAGTGACAGGAGCGGCCCTAAAGCCGCAGATATCGCACCTTTTGGGGGGTTATCTGAGGGACGTGCCAAATATCACGTGCGTGTTGCGAGGACTTTGCGCACAAAATATGAATACAATTCCGGCCTAAGCCTTCGAACGCAGGGCCGGTTCAGGCGCGGTAGCTGAAGCTCGCGTGCGCGGCCTTCAGCGAGCTGAGCGATCAGATGGCGCGCGACGAGACCGTTGATGTGCGCCCCTATGCTGAAGATCAGCTGCCCGTACAACCGGTTCCTCTCGATGATGAAGCCGGGTGAGCCAGCGGCGGCTGATGGGGGCTGGAGATGTCGTTGTGGCCTCGCGAGACCCTGGAGCGCGCTCCAACGTGGCGACGGTCAGGGCTGAGGTGAAGGTCGCGGAGTTGCCTGAGCCTCAATCCACCGCCCGGCTCCGTGACGAGGCGGTCGCAATCGGGTTCGAGGGGACCTGGCGCCGCTGACGGCCCGCCGGTGCGGTCAGCGGTTCGGGTGGCCGGGTTTCTGACCCGGGGTGGGCATGCCGACGGTTGTCAGGCGCCACGTGAGTTGAGGACGGTGGGGGTGTCGCGCGTCATCCGGGGTGGGGATGAGCTCGCCCGGGTTGTCGTGCGTCGGCTGGCGGGTGAGCAAGGTCGGTGGCTCCACGAGGATGGGAGCCGACGTCTTGATCGTCGCCGACGACATCAACCGCACCGAACATGAGCTGACTGCTGGACAGGCGGCGGGCCAGGGTTCAGGTCGCTGCGGGGATCGCCACGATGCGAACGAGGGCGCTCTCGAAGGCTTCGCGCCAGGGCCAGTTCGTCGGTGCCCGCAGCTTGATCCGTCGGGCGGTGTAGACCAGCCGGGCGGGCATGGCCACCAGCTTGGTTCGCAACCGTTCGGTGGTCGCGTGCTGCCAGGTGGGGCCGGCGGCCTTCAGACTCCAGCGGGCCAGGTTGTGCGCGAGGATCGCGAGCGCGAGCCAGGCGGCGTTGGTGATGAACTTGCCCGAGTGCAGATGGGCGAGCCCGCCGGCCTTGACGTCGCGGATGGTGAGCTCGACCAGGGCATGGGCGCGGTGGTCGGCTTCGAGCTCGAGCATGTCGCCGTGCCGGTCGGTGAGAATCCAGGGGTCCTGACGTAGGAGCCTGATTCCTTCGAGAACTGCAGGGGATAGGTGACTTCCCGCTTCGGATGCGCAAGAATTATGGCAGAGATTACGCGGGTTGCGTGGAGGGTGTGTGGGACAGAC
>LFIK01004928.1_pt1 | contig 10750 bp, 14 predicted proteins | sample 643401 | NCBI WGS metagenome assembly LFIK01 (sample SAMN03777447, study PRJNA286221) | soda lake metagenome | biome: soda lake; feature: Kulunda steppe; material: water; isolation source: sample T5-Br brine of Lake Tanatar-5 | place: Russia: Kulunda steppe | collected 2010-07
ATGTTCAGACCTGGTAGACCTGGCAGAGCCAGCCCAGGCAGGAGCATGCCTTGGGATGCCCTGGCCTTGTTTGCATGGCGCTCCTCACGCTGAAATTTTCTGGGAGGTTCATAATCATGGGAATCATTCATCAGCAAGGCTGCTCTTACGAGACTTCATGTCTGGGTATTTTTATTTTTGTCCACCCTCCACAGGGTCCGGGGGTAGGTGGACGAAAATATTTCATCCTCCCGTCCACCCGCCCCGTCCACCCGGGTTGGAAACACAAAAGCGGGTGGATGCCTGCAAAAAACATTTTTGTCCTCCCGTCCACCCGCTGTTGGAAACGCAGCGTAATTGTGGTAAGCCACGGCATGCAAAACAAATGGCACATCGTGTGAGCACCGCATGAATCTGGACGCATCTGTACCATCAGTACCCTGTATGAGATCCTTTTGCGACCAAATAATTAAGGATACCGTTCAGACCGTTTCTCTCCAAGAAAACAGTGATCACAACTTATACTGATCATGATGGCTTAAGCTTGTCTTGTGGCAGCCCAGCGTCATAGAGACACTGCATTGCAGTGTTGCTATTGCACCCACTAAGCGGATGTTCTTACATGCTACTGGCAGGGTGCTTGCGCAGAGCGTACCAAGTAGCGTACCAAGTAGCTACTTGGTACGCTACTACACGTACTATAAGTACTTATAGGCCAAGATAGACTTGCAGGCTACTCGCAGGCAACTTGCAAATAGGCTTGACCAACTGGATCTGATCCTGTACATCCCTTGAGATCTGTTGGGTGAGAAGACTTGAGTACCTGGGCACAGCTGCCCAGGGCATAGTATGCCCAGCATACATATCCTGTGTTATGCAGTGTTACATCCTGTACAGGATGTGTGTGCAAGTGTCTGTAGGTTTGAAGTAAAGCTAAGAATTACATGATTTCACTGCCTACGTGATCAGAATTGGCGAAGGATGGCACGTTGCTTCAATGCAATCAATATCATGATCTCCAATGTCTTTCCTACCTTTCTACCGGGAGAAGGTAGAAACCTAGGTACCGCATACTTCAGAATATTAGTCCGTTCATGCACATTCAAAATCTGTCCAATAAGTACCACACCACTGTAAAACATCTGAGCAGATGCTGGTGAACGGACATTTGTGATGCACGCTCATTGTGACCTAGGGGCACTTCAGACGATTGCAGATGGGCCATGTATGTTTTGGCTCCAGTTTGTTTCCCTCTGTGCCAGAACGTGCTTCATCTTGACCCTGCGCATGCACAAATGTGTGGAGCGGGTGCAAGGCTTGCATACACTGGCAAGCACATTTGACCCACACGAGACTTACGCACACAGAGCTCTGCCCAGTAGCCAATGCAGAGCGCATTGATGACGTGAACTCCATCACTATGGAGTGAAGCACTCACACATTCACATCTGCAGCAGACAGCTTGCACAAGCAAAACACTTATCTCATGGACTGCCAAGTTTAGGCCTGCTCACTCGCTCTCACTGCAGTACCCTGGTTTCAAACGTACGTGACCCAGATTTACCAAACAAAAAATCCTGTAAGGGCATGCTCCGTGAGGCTTACCATTGTTGGTCTCCCAAGAGCATCCCCTTGCCTTTTGTTTCACGCGCCTCTAGCTGCATGCGGTTCAGCCGCTCAAAGCACACATTCAGGGCCGCCGCAAGCTCCGGCGATTCAGTGGCATAGAGCTGCAATAGCATTTGCACCAAATGGTATCTCTGCTCCATAGGCAAAAAATAGGTTATTACAGCTTGCTGAGCTCACTTCAAGTCTATGAATTGCAGGGTCGAGATGTGCTGCAGGGTTCCGCCAAAACAAAACACACTAGATCCACCACTTTTTCCAGGTACCATGGCCCACCTTTTTCCCAGCAATCTCCAACATTGCCAGCAATGCGTCAAATGCGTCTGTGGGGCCCAGCTTTTCAACCTCTTTCTCCAGGAGTGCAATGCAGCGATGGAGAGTGCTGCGGCACACAAATTGCAATTGCAGATGACACTCAGAGTCACGCCCATAAGATCGAATCAGATGCTCAGTGTCCCTTTCGGAATTTTTTACGGAGCAACCGCCCCAACCAACCTGCTCAGTCTACTTCATGATCAAATTAGGCACTTACCCTTTGGTAGATGCTGAGTACCTCAACACGAGTTTAAGGCGCACAGCGATCACAGCCTTATCGGATACTGCCACGCCACTCACGTCTCAGAGACCAGGCTGTTATTGAAGAGATGGGACATGAACTTGATGTTGCGCAGCATTTTGTCTCTATTCCAAACATCTGCATCTGAAGCTGCAAGCCAAGAGTACATTTGGCATTTTTCTTTTGTGTTGAGCATGCATGCTTCCGGGCCAGTTGTGTTTGGCCAAGGCTGCTGCCGGGATCTTTCCTTCTGACCATCATGCATTAGCAGTTTCACACACATCTAGGCCTGAGCGCTCATGTGCACACAAGACATCTGCATGCTTGCACTTGTTTACCTGTTGTCTTTGGGACACCCATTGGAGGACCAGCCGGTGCGGCTGCAACACCAGCGCGTGTGTGCTCAATGGCATTCTCTGTAGCCTGTCAGTGCAATTTAGGTCAGGTATCATGATTCATGGTATACATTAGTGGTAGCGTGCTATTGGTGCCTTTGCTGGGGTCCAAAAGAGTAGGCATCATGAGACGCTGACCATCTGCAACGCTATGTCAGGGACGCCAACCTCATGGCTCGTAAGATTATCCTTGTATGCCCTATTTTTTCTTAATGAAAGTATCTGCCTAGCAAGCCCCATGCCCCTCGACCTGCTGTCCAACCTCGTACTCCTTTTGCACTTTATTCAACATAAGCCGCCTGAGCCCAAAGCTTGTGCCAGGCAGCCCAAGTACTGTCGGGAACTGCACAGCATGAGTGCACAGATGAGTGCATGAGTGCAAGTCAGAAATGCCTGTCCTTCAAATGGGAGGAGAGGGGGGAGTTCAACTGCGGTGCAGAGGATTAGATAGGAGCCTTTGTATACGATAGGAGCCTTTGTGAGAACCACGTGCGTTGTGGAGCGGCGTGCACAACAGCAATATGTCCAATTTTGTTGATCAGACACACAAACACACACACGCATGTCTTATTAAGTGGCCAGCTAAAGAGGTACGCTGACAATTAAGGCATTTTGCTTGGTGCCGAGCAGTGTACCGACCTGAGGTGTGAGGGCACTTAGCTTGGTGCCACCCAGTCTCCAACTCTAGCAATGTTAGAGTGGAAGGGCATGAACGCTGACGAGCAAATCCCCTCCTGTGTAATTTACCTCAGGCGTTTTGGGGTGGACGATGAGGGCGTGCGCAAGGGCAGCTAGCGCTGCCTGCTGGTCCACATTCTTCAGAGCGTGGTTGTAAAGCATGTCCACGAAGCTCTGTGCATTTGAGGAGCTCTCTAGGCCAAGCTTGTCAAAGAGCTGCAGTGTTGATGCATGAAGAGTACAAGCTGTGATCGCACACACAGGCAGTGATGAGCAGACCCTGCATGCTTATGCTGTTCACTGGGACCTCTCAAAAACATCTCAAATACATAACTATTATCCATTTATTACATGCTGGTCTTGGTGTCAAGCCACTTGATGGCTCTGGGAGCCTCATCTATCTGCATGCTTCCACAGGCTTAGAGGCCTGCATGCGCCACGCCTGGCTGCCATCATTCCCCCCTCCCTTGCATATCCAGTCGCCACAGTTGCTGCCAGACAACCTGTGCGAGCTGAGTAAATACACCAGTTGCCCCTTGGCAGACCATGCCAGTTTGGTGGTGCTGAGATCACTGGCAGCAGAGTATGTGTGAGGGCTGAGTTGCTTTGGGATACCTTGGTCAGTCCCTGAAGGCCCCATGGACAACCCTTGCGTCACCCCCGCCCTTTTGAATGTAAGGTTGAAAGGTTTCGGCTGTGAGCATTGGGGAGGAGGGGCACATGCTGAAGGCTGCAGCACTCGTCTTAGCAGGGTTTCTGACCTCAACAGAATGCATCCAGCAAGAACTCACATGTAATCCCATTGCACAAAGCATTGACCAATGCTCACCTCATTGGCTAGGAAGCCTGTGTTCCCAGGGGTGGCTTGATCGAGAATAGCCTGCCACTCTGTCATTAAGACATCCGAGACGATGCGAGGAGGCTGGCCAGAGGGCGGCGGCGGCTCATCCCCCTGTGCAGCCGTTATTCACACATGGCAAGCAACATTTTGCAATAAATGCGCGCATGCTCATGCACACATGGAGCTATGGAGGTGTTCCATGCGTGGAATCGTATGGCAGGTCTGCTCTACCTCCTTAGACGTCTGTTGACAGGTATACGCTTGCTGATCCATGCTGCCACCAGGGATGCCAGCTGCACAGGAACATGCCTAGTATGCAAAGCTCCAGCTAATGTTTGAGGGAACAGGTGTCAAAATCATGCAAAAACTGCTTTCTTGTCATGAGATCTTGTCATGCAGATCAATAAGCGAGCCAGTCAGCGGACTGATGCAACCATGATACAGAGCAAATGCCTTATATCTGATCCAAGGGTTTCATATGCATACTACCTTATTCAGGGCAGGATTCTGTACAGGCAGGCCCTCTGCCACTTGCGGATCAATGTCTGCGTAATCAACATGCTTCGCCTTCATGATCTCATCATATGCGATAGTATGCATGTTTGCGTCTTCCTCTGTGTCCTTAGGTAGGCCTGTTACGCTCATAGGGGCCAGACCTTATAGCCAGCTACTAGCTACTCGTAGCCTTGATCTTATTATCAAAATAACTTATTAAAATTACTGAAAAATCACATTTACAGTAAATGGTTCACTACTATCGAATCGTGCATCGCTGCAATAACACGTCGTAATGGATTTGTCGAGCGCATGCATTTGTATCTTATTCCAAATTCTTGGGGATGTGTTACTGCAGGCTGTGCAACTTCATGTGCTGCTGAGAAAAGCTTTGTGCAAAACTGTACCATGATGAGCTCCACATGAACTTGTTACATGCGCTACATCATCGCGCATCAACAGGTCAACTGAAAAAAGCTCAAGCATTTACACAGGCCGCTGCTCGGCCAGCTGCACTTAAAAAGCTTTGGGACATCATGATGCTACGCTCACACAGATCACTCAACCTTCGCTTGAGCAGAGTCTGCTCAGCAGATGACATATCTGGCAAAACTTCCCGCCCAGCGCATGGCCCATATTTGACCCGAGGTGTTTTAGGCACTGAAGCACTTGAAGGTCACAGTGCGGACCGCATCAGCCAATCTCGCAGCAGCTTGCCTTGACTGAGCAGTGATAACACCATCCAGGTGGCCGAGCGAGTTCAAATTCAAAGGCTATGTTAACATCACATGGAACGCGAGAAGTCAAAATTACATGTGTGCTCATGAGAGAGCCAACATAATACCATGACATAATAGCAAAAAATCCATCTCAACCATTGTACAGGATGCACAGGTAAGCATTCAGATCTTGTCAAGCAGAGACAACAGGTGTTGCCTCCAACAAATATAGCACTGAACAAAACATGCGTCTGGTCACTTCCAGGCAGACCACTGGCTTACAAGACATGTCAAGGTAAAAATGCCCAGACGGGGGAATAGACGGGGAGCAGCTGCTGATGCTGCTGCCTCTGCTTGCGCTGTTACCAGTGCGGACACCACCACCACCACCACCACCTTCTCTCGCAGTTCCTGCCACTTCCACTCCCAATGCTGACTTCACCACCTCCTCTCATGCTGCCGCCACTGCCACTGCTGCTCACACTGCCACCACAGCCCCAGGCTCAAGCCGCCCCCGGAGCCTGTCTGCGAGGGTGGCCTCATCCTCGTAAGCAGGCTCACTGCTGCCCCCATCACCACCGCTGCCCCCATCTGAGGAGGCAGCCCTTTCCTTGGCTCCATCCTGCGCAGGGGCACAGGGAGCGCACCCAGTGCATGTGTGTGCATGTGCGCACCTCCGCTACACGTGTTGTGCGCGCTTGAGCCACATGCGCGAGTGTCAGAGGGCAAGTGTCTCACCGTGATGGTCCAGGCAGCACGTTGCCTGCTGCGACGGCAGGCTGGCGACTCTGCTGTGAGGGGCTGGAGCACGCGCTTCACACCGTGCACATGGCACACATGCACAGCATGTGGCACACCAACACAGCATGGCACAAAAACACAGCATGTGGCTGCAGGTGCACGTGGCCTTTGTGCACGTGGCACACATACACAGCATGTAGCTGCAGGTGCACGTGGCCTTTGTGCACGTGGCACACACACAGCATGTAGCTGCAGGTGGCATCCATGGGCCCCATGTCGTGTTTGAAGACATCCACACATGCACAGATGCACACAAGCACTCGCGTACCTCTTGTTTGGCCTGAGGCGCGCCATCCCCGCCGAACCGGAAGCGGTCGATGTTGCGGATCTGATCGGAGGCAAAGGGGCGTGCTCCCAAGATGCGCTCCACATCTTCAATGTTGATGACCTGTGCATGAATCGGCAATATACAAAACAATTGGTGTGCGAGCAATCAGTGGACGGACCAACTTGTGTGGTGGAACTTGCAGTCTCATCTTATGGGTCATATGTCCTGGTGCAATTGCCTGTGGAGCTGTGCAGGCATGCGCGCACATGCACCCGCATGTACTCAAGTACACACACATACACACGCACATACACAACAGAATCACTTACCTCCTTGTTCAGCAACTCCTGGCTCATAGCAAGAATCAGATCCTTCTTCTCTTCCACCAGCGCCACAGTGCGCTTGTATGCAGCATCCACAAAGTCGCGGACCTGCAGGGAGAAGGAGTGTTGGTGAGCAAAGTTCGCACATGTGCACCAACATACACGCCCATGCAAACTGGCACACACGCACAAACGTTCACACACAAATACGTGAACCCTAGCGCGCTACACTCGCAGAGGGAAGGGTCTACATGAATTGAGCCAACACGGCAGTTGCACAGGGCGGTGACGGCTTCGTGCCTTCCAGGTCCAACACGATATTGCTCAGACAGGAAGTGTGCACCGTGTTCAGCGAACACACCGGCCATGCAAGCCTAAATGGTCGTTCAATCCATTGGTATGTGGGCAGCACGAACCTGTGCAGAAATCCAGGACCACCTGCCCGCCCGCCCCTCACCTCCTGGTCAATCATCCGCGCCGTCTCGTCGCTGTAGGGCTTCTCAAACTGGTCCCTGTCCATGCGGTAGGACAGTAGCCCGACCTTGTCATTCATACCTGCACATTTGCAGGCACACGCATGCTTGGTCCCTACTTGCGAGGTGCGACAGGACTTCAGCCTTCAATGCAACTGGCTTGTGGTGCCTGCCTTGCAAACCTCAAGAGGCTGGTGCACAGAGAGGACCCCTTCCTCGACACTCCAAAGGGGCAGGCTACTGTCCTCCACACAAAGAAGGGAGACCTTTGTCCATACCAAGGCAGGGAAAACAAGACCTTGGTCGTGCAAGACATGCACACACAATGGTGCTCAGGCAACTGCACTCGATGCGGCAGGTCATTGGAGAGGCTGCTCAGGCACCACAACACTAAGACGACGTGAGGTAAAGGAGATGCCCAGGCACCAGCACCGACAGAGAGATGCCAAGATGCCCTGATGGATCAGGCCAAAGCCTGCCTGTCAAGCTCAGGCTTGTGCTGTCCGCTGCGGGATCCTACCGAGGCCTTGTGACTAGGGCCAAGGCCTGGGCTGAGCCCCGCTCAAGACACAGATCTTGCCTCTCCCTTTTCGCATCCCGCACGGTGGTGTGCGGGCAACCACGGGACCGAAGCAGCACACCACCTTTTGCGCCTTGAGCGCGCCACCACCGGGTGATATATGTATGGGGTTCGACAGAAAAATATATGTATGGGGTTCGACAGAAAAATAAAAATAAAACGCATTTGGGACACGGGGGGGGGCAATGCGGGACACCACCCGGGAGGAGGGTGAGGCTGAGGTTCAGGGCGAGCTTTAGATGTAGGCGCGACACGCAGGCTGTGATGGCGCGCGTGCACACAGCCACACGGGTCTCAAGGCCTCCACGCCAGCACGAGCGCCCCGAGGGGCTAGGGTTAGGGTAAGGGCTCAGGTTAGGTTGGCCTAATCCTAGGCTGCGCTGCAAGAGTGTCCGCTATACCTGACAGCGTCGCCTCCTGCAGGCCTGCCGGCTGTGTCACATCCCAAAAGAGAGAGAGCCAATAACTGCCGCAACATTGACTTGCTGTACATATAACATACATATATGTAGTTCACCAATGTATACGCAAATACATGTTTTCACCATGAAACAGCTGAGCGCCGCACCTACTGTACACGGCGACCTGGGAGCAAACCATCATTGATTCATGTTGTAAATATCCTTGCTCATCTTGTTGACATAAATTCACGTTGATTCTTGTTGCATATGTTCAACACAAAACAGGCTGAGCAGCGCACCTACCGTACACAGCAACTTGGGAGTAAGCCATCTGCGTGATGCGCTCCAGATCGTTTGTGGCCCCCGTGGAGATCCTGCCGATCATGACCTGCGCGGACACAGGCACACAGCATTTCGCAGACAGCAGACAGCGTTGCCGCACAGCATGCCTCGTCTGCGACTGGGAAGGGGGGGGGAAATGCTGCCAGAAACGCAGTCAAGCATCAGCTCCCACTGCACCTTGCCTTCTCTTCCGCGCGTGTGGCTGCGTCTGGGCTTTTTTTGTAAGCGTGCACATCAGGACACCACCCATGTGTGAGAGTGAACGGAATGAGCCCCACCCCACTCCTCACGAGCGATACCTGGACGGATACTCATGTATATACTTAGATATACTTCAACAAAGCATGCTCACAGTGTGCAGGCGAGGACAAATGCGTTAGGGCATACACTTTCTCAAAGCAACCTGCAAATGTAGGTGCTGGCGCAACTCAAAGGTCAGACGGCTCACACGGCTGCTGGCGCAACTCAAAGGTCAGATTGCTCACACTGCCTGGACAGCAACAATGCGCTGCTTTTCGCGTGCAAAAAACTGCTTCTAATCCAGGCTTCACTCCACACTGCTGCACGCACACGTGCATGCGCACACATGCACACACATGAACGTGCTCGCGCGCACATGCACACGCCAGCATGCACGCATGCGTGCGCGCACCTGCTCCGCAGCCCGGCCGCCCAACACCGCGCACACTTGGTCCAGCAGCTTCTCCTTGGTCATTAGCAGGCTCTCATTGGGTAGGTACTGCGCAAAGCCCAGAACGCTGGAGCCGCGCGGCACGATGGACACCTGCAGGTGGGCAAGTGGGTGGGTGGGTGGATGGGCAGTCGGGCACCTGCAAACCAGAGCCAAACCGTCAACGCCAGCTGTTGCAGGCACAACCTGCTTGGTGCTCATGGTCTGAAGATACCATGCAGGTTCAAGAAAAAGAAGGGGCCTCACCGCCATTACGCAGAGTACCTTGACATACTAAGTATAACATGCCAGCAGAAGCTCCATGCAAGTGGCTGTCAGCACAGGAAAACACGCCCCATATGTGCACGCGAGAACACACAACACACACCACATACTCACAAACAGGCAAACACACACACACTTAACACGTGAGCATAGATACACATGCACACATGTACGGCGCTCTCACCTTCAGCAGGGGCTCGGCATGCTCCAGGAACCACGACACCACCGCATTTAGGGTTACACATGCACACATGTAGGGCGCTCTCACCTTCAGCAGGGGCTCTGCGTGCTCCAGGAACCACGACACCACCGCATGCCCGCTCTCGTGCAGCGCCACGGTGCGCCGCTCCTCAGGGCTGATCACCTGCACATGCGCGCACGCGTGCATACATGCATTTGCATGAGCCCGTGCAAGAGTATGCGTGCACACATGCCACGCGTGCTCCTTTGCTCACAGGACCCTTAGGGTCTAGCTGGCACACATGTGCACCACACAGCAGCACATTCAGGCCAATGGCTGTGTGGCATGAGCGTAGCAGGCTCCGACGCTTACCGTTCCTTATTGATTGCTCCCATCACCAATCAAATCCACGGTCTAACAGTGCCTTTGCGCATGATGATGGATGGCGGAGGCTGCTTGAGCCCTGGGCTCACAGCACACACAATCTGACCCGCTTTCTGAGGAAGCGTCCAGGGGGAGGTAAGGGGGGGAGGACGTGGCACCCACTTTTGAGAGCCCAGAAGGTGCAGCTCTCGCGTGGCCTGCGCCCTTTATGATGCGGCCCCCCTTTTTGATGCGGCCCCCATCCCAGCATTGCAACAGTTCCCACCTCGTGTGCTTGTGTGCTTCCCATTTTGGGGCCTGACAATGCCCAAAGTAAACAAGGCTAGGGTGATGCAGAGGCGGCTGGGAGGCATTCAATCAAATGGATGCCGTTGCCATTACGGCAGCCGTGACCACTGCCAGCCTCGTCAAATTACGGCTGCCAGCCTCATTGTACAACACCCGCTTGCAGGTCCACCTAGCTCCTGCCCTGCCAGCTGTGCACGCTAAGATTTCTTTTTCACTACATGTGTGCACGCACCTTGTTCTTCTTCTCCAGCCCGCCAATAACGCGGTCAATGGCCTTCTCAAAGTGGTGCAGGTCGACGGCCTTGTCGTTGTACCGCGCAGCAACCTGGGAAGGGGTGTGAAGACCCATTTATACAAACATAATTAGAAAGGAGGCCAATGACTTGAGAAAGCTTTGTTGGTTTTAATGGCGCAGGTCATTGACCTTGCTAGCGTAACAAGCAGCAACCAGGGGGGGGGGGGGGG
>LFIK01004930.1_pt1 | contig 10748 bp, 15 predicted proteins | sample 643401 | NCBI WGS metagenome assembly LFIK01 (sample SAMN03777447, study PRJNA286221) | soda lake metagenome | biome: soda lake; feature: Kulunda steppe; material: water; isolation source: sample T5-Br brine of Lake Tanatar-5 | place: Russia: Kulunda steppe | collected 2010-07
CACACACACACACACACACACACCTGTGTCAAGAAGTTGGGCAGCAGGCTCGGAAGGCCTGCACTGTGCCCAGCACCTGGCGGCTCGCTGCGCTGTGACATTGCATTTGTTGCAACCACGCCTTCTGCTGTGCGTTCTCCAAGGCCTCCCGCAAAAAGAGGCGGCAAAAGTGAGGTGGGGGCCCCAGCGAGGGCAGCAGACTGGGTCGGCAGGGATGCTGCTTGGGAAGCATGTGCTGGTGAAGGGGAGGTGAAAGGCAGAAGCAGTTGTTGCAAATGCTGCTGCTGCTGCTGCTGCTGGCTGTGTTGGAGCAGTTGCTGTAAGTTTTGCTGTTGCACGTACTGCTGCTGCTGCTGCTGCTGCTGCTGCTGGCTTTGCTGGAGCATCTGAAGCAGGCTTTGCGAGGGCAGCTGCTGCTGCTGCTGCTGCTGTCCCTGTTGCAGCAGCTGCTGCAAAACGGGCTGCTGCTCATGTATTTGCTGCTGCTGCCGCTGCCGCCGCTGTTGGCTCTGTAAAAGCAACTGCTGCAGGCCTTCATGCTGCAGCTGCTGCTGCTGCTGCTGCTGCTGCTGCTGCTGCACCTGGCTATGTTGGAGCAGCTGCTCAAGGCTGAGCTGCAGCAGCTGCTGCTGCTGCTGCTGCTGCTGCTGCTGCTGGCTTTGAAGGAGCAGCTGCTGCAGGCTGTCTTGCTGTGAGCGCTGACTGTCATGCTGCAGCAGCTGCATTAGGTTGAGGGGCTGGCTCTGATCTTTCTGACAGTGCAGGTGATGCTGCTGCTGTTGCTGCTGCTGCTGCTGCTGCTGCTGCTGATGCTGATGGTGATCCTGCTGTGTACGCAAGTGTTGCACGCCTTGCTGTGGCTGCCCGATTAGCTGGTGCAGCACGGGGTGCTGCTGGGTCTGCGCCTGCGGATCCAGCAACTGCGCCAGCTGGGCCTGCAACGCGGCTGCTGCCTGGGCTTCCGCTCTTGATGCTCCGTCTGCGCACTCCACAGCACCTGATCGCGGAAGCAAATCGATGCCGTTGGGGGCAGGCTCCTGTGGCTTTTGTGGCTGCACCGCTTGTGCTACTGGTGAGGGCTGTGGTGGAATGAGCAGTGCTGGAGGTGCCACGGCACCGTCTGCTGGCGCTGCTGCTACTTCAGCCTGAAGCACACATTCATCCAAAGGCAAAGGCTGGACCGCCTGAGGTAAAGCAGATGATGGGCGTGCAACTGCTGCTGGTGAGGGGGGGTGCGGAGGGGACGGCCTTGCTGCGGCTGCTGCCGCAGCGGGCGCTGCAAGCCGCTCTGGGGCGGACGGCGGTGCAAGTGCTTTGGGGGGCTGCGGCGGCTGTGGCACCAGGGGGAGCGGCTGCTGCTGGGTGTGCGCAGGTGGTGCCAGCAATGCTGGGAGACTCCCGGAAGGGAGTACCTGGGGCCCTGCTGGTGGTGGTGATGGTGGTGCTGGTGGTGCTGCTGGCAAGGGCGGCACAGGGGCGCGTGCAAGCAGTTGCATGTCATGCGAAGAAGCAGCAGGCGGACAAAGGCTGAGGGCATGGCTGCTGTGCGCGGTTGGCGCAAGTGCTGCCGCCTGAGCGGGCTGCGGCTGCAGGTGGGCGCCAGCGCGGGCGTGGTCGGGAGGGTCAGCTGTGCTGGGGCCGGCAAGCGCTGCAGCTTGGCTGGCCTGCTCCAGCAGCCTCCCCAAGCCAGATGCGGCAAGCATCTGCAGGGCGTGCGCGTGCAGGTCTGTGACTGGAGGGGGAGTGCCAGCGGGCAAAGGGGCGGGAGGCACTTGGGGCGGGGCTGACGGCTGGTGGTGGCAGGGGATCACGTCCTGCTGTGCTACTCCCGCAGGAGCGAGCGTTTGCTGTGGCACTGCGGCACACAGGGCGGCCCCCCCTGGCCACTGTGCAAGTGGCGGTGAAGGTGGGGGTCCGGTTGCTGGTGGTGGTGGTGGTGGTGGTGGTGCTGCTGCTGCTGCTGCTGCTGGCGCAGCCAGGGCGGGTGGTTGCGGGGGAAAAAGGGGTGCAACTGCTGCTGCTGCTGCTGCTGCTGGCCCTGTTGATGGTGGATGTGCGGCTGCAAGCACCGCGTCCCTGGCAGCCTGATTGAATGGCGCAGAGGGGACAGGTGCAGCTTGGTCGGCAGCATCAGTTTGGAAGCCAGTAGCCGCAGCTTGGTTGGCAGGGGTGCACGCACGCGCAGCAGCACTGTCGTGTGCTGCGGTGGGGTTGGGGGGGGCTGGCTGGGGGTGTGCTTGGAAGGCCTGGGCTGCTGCCTGTATCCATGCCTCCAAGCTCAGCACCTGCCCTTGGTCATCCAGACCTGTGGATATCGAGCTCCTGGATGCCCCAGTTGGCTGCATAGATGGTGAGCAGGACGCGCAAGAGCTTGCTCCAGTCAGTGAACTGCACAGGGGTAAGCACAGGCGAAAGGACCTGCTGCAACCACCACCGTGCGTGTGGATTGGACTTTCATCAGGCCGCAAGCAGTGGGAGGGGGGCATGCCATTTGGAAGGGGGATGATGCAGAGCAGCGCCAACGGATGCTCTTGACCTCAAGTGCATCTGACCTGTCATGCATCTCCACCTGACTTAAAGTCTTACGTGTGCACATCAGTGCGCGAGACTGGTAGGTCCTTCACCCAGCCGGCCTGCCATCCTGGCTACAAAGATGTGTGCCCTCTCTCACACATTTTTGCCGGCCCCCACCCCAGCAAAGCCACAGGCCCCTGCCAAAAGCCTCTGGGTACTGACAGTGTTTGGCAGCTTGCTTTGGGACCGAAACGGCTCAAAGAGGCAAGCAATGAGGTTGTCAGGGAACCACGCAGGTCCCCTACAGGGCCAGGGCAGAACTCCCATAGCGCTCACACACACACACACACGCACGCACACACCTGAGCATCTGTAGTGCTGCTTAATTCGCCCAGCGCAGCTTCATCCATGTCAAGCAACCTGAGAGAGGGAGAGGGTGATGAACAACAGGGGAGGTCTCAGGAAGGCAAGCAAGGAGTCTCCATGCGCTCCTTTAGTCCCACCACATCTCCTTGACCCTCGTTTGGTCAGGAAATTGTCAATACCACAGGCAGCTGCTGGGACCAACTGTGACCAACGGATGACCCATGGGTTGCAGGGGTGCTGCATCGCAAATCTTCCCATATTTGCACAGGTAACAAGACCCAGGGCCATGTAGCTACGTCAATGGTCATTTTTAGTGTCTCACAAGTGCACCCAGCGTGCTGTGCAATCTAGGAGGGGTGGAGAACATAGATAACAAGGCAGAACAGAGCCTAGGGCCCAATTCGATGAGGAGACTTCAGTCAGGATTGAGACGTCTAATAAACGTAGCCATCTCGGATAGAGGAGGGTTAGGCAGGTGAGACATGCAGTGCACCAAGGCATGTTTGCTACACTTTGCGCATGCTGGTCCCCCTAGACCAGCTCCACGTCATCTAAAACAACCATTCTAGTTCCTGATACTCACCATGCACATGGACTCGTGGGAAAGTTGATCCACTAGTGCAGGAGGTCTGTTAAGGCATTCGCATAGATGCACTTTCACTTTCAAACGATAAAAAATATTTTTTTGTTTAACTTCACTTTTGTTCCTTCCGGAAAGAAACTTGGCATTGGTAATCTTTCCACCACCGACGACTCCGGACTTGGTTCAATGTTTATCTTTCTGGTGTTGTGATAAGGGCGTAGTTGACGTGTGGCCCTCAGGCCACGGTGACGCTGAGGCGTGACCCTCAGACAATCATTCTATAACAGCTTAGCCTTGACGAGGGGATAGGATTATGGGAAAGGAGGGTGTTGAAGGGGATCCGGAGAAAATAGGTAGACCACCTCATGTCGTGGAACAACGGGAGCACAAGGACAACTGGGACTCGCTGCGCAGGGAGGAGCAGGCCATTGCGTGGCGGGCAACTTTGACGTGGAGCTTGTAAGTTCAGGGGCTCGTCAGGGGAGCTCAGGCATCAGGGGCTCTCGGTGTGCCCCGGGGAAGACTGGAGCAATATCCCAGCACTGATTTGATGGATACATCCAATGATGCATCCAGTCCAGACATCTCCAGCGCATCAGGCCACACTCACAGTATGCATTTGTTGTGTAAATGTTTGATGAGTCGCAGGTTCCTGCTGACCTGGTATAGCCTGCTTCAAACATCCCTCAAGCACATTGTCAGCCCTGATGAAGCAGCCCGGGAAGCCCTGCTGAGTCAGGTACGTCAGCATGCACAATCGAAATGTCCCCACACCCCTGCATCTCTCCCAGCAGCCACCCCACTCCTGTGCACCTGCCCCCCTGCGCCTGTATCTGGCCATCACACAGTGACCTTGAAAGTGATCCCTGCTCCGTAGGTGCCCCAGTATGTGTACATGTACTCCCAAGCGGCCTTCTTCACAGCCACCATCCTCAACCTCATTTCCTTTATATTTGAGGACACAGCAGAGAAGAAGCAGCTGGCTCTGTTGAGCGCCATCATCAAGGGCATTTCCTGCCACTGCGACTACCTGATCGTGACGGGGCAGGCGGTGGTCAAGTTTGATAGGCATGGGGCGCTGTGAGTATTTGTGCAGCCTCGCCTGCCTCCCTGCACTACGAGTACGATGCCCTGCCTACGGGGATGGTCCTCCAGCCGTGGCTGCCCCTGTCGCCTGCTGACCAGCTGCGGGGCGCACGCAGTGCAGACTGTGTCCCCGTCACTTGCCTGGGTCCATCGACTCTACGCCTTTTAAGGAGGTGCAGGGACTTTGTTGAGGATGAGTGCCTGAGCCGGTTTGTCCCCAAACCATGATCCAGTTGACCCGCCAGCGGAACCTCTTGAGTGCAAGAGTAGAAGGGGGTGATTGATGCCCTGGAGGGTGCAGGAATGCAAGCGCAGCACATGCACAGCCCAGCGTGCACAGCATGCGCGGCACGGCTCGCACAGTCAGCTGACACGCAGCATCACTGCTGTTCCCGAAGGCCTGAAGCCAGATGTCATCCGGGCTTGTGGATTGTGGGACTTTTGGTCTGCTTGCAGGGTGGGCCAGCTTGCTGTGTGTGGGCATGCAGCGTCAGACATGCGCAGTCCAGCGTGCAGCTGCACTCGTATGGGTGTTACTCATGCGGGCCAATGCTGAGCACTGCGGCCTCAGATCTGCGGCATTGCATCCCCCACACTGCGGCTGGTGCGTGGCTGGTGCAGCTGGGAAACACCCTTCAGATCCATCCTTGCCCCTCTGGGGCAGCCCCTGGCCTTGCTGCCTTGTCCGCTGGCGCACGGGGGCGCGCAGGCCTTTGGTTCCATCCGAGCACGCCACCCCCTGCGCAGGCTGCTGCCCAGCCGCTACGTCCAATGGAGCTGCTCCACGCCTACCATGATCTTCACGCTGTCGCGCATTTCAGACCTGAGCGGGACGGAGGTGCGTGCAGGGGAGGGCGGGCAGCATGCAGCCTCTGTGTGTGATTGTGTGCTTGCTCGTGCGCGTGCAAATGCGTGTGTGTGCGTGTGAGTCTGAGTGTGTGATCGTGTGCTTGTATTCGTGCGCGTGCACATGCGTGCATGTTTGTGTCTTGTGTCTGAGTGTGTGATTGTGTGCTTGTATTCGTGTGCGTGTGAATGTGTGCTTGTGTGTGTGTGCGTGTGTGTGTGTGTGTGTGCGTGTGTGTGTTTGTGTGCGTGTGTGTGTGTGTGCGAGTGTGTGTGTGTGTGCGCGCGCTTCCATGTGTAAGAGTGTGCATGCATGCACCTTTGCGAGTGGTACCAGACCATGCTTCTTCCGCCTGTTTCCGTGCACACCACACACATCCTTCCACGTACGCTTTGCTTGTTGCAGGTGGCGCTGGCGATGCTGGCTGACTGGCTGATGGTTGTGGCTGGCTACGTTGCGGCCGAGTCTGTTTGGTACTTGGCAGGTGCGTGTCTTACTCCCTCAAACAAGTGCACATGGCTCTGCCAGCATGCTGGACCAGATGGAGGGTGCATTCCAATGGGGTGCACAAGCGCACACAGCATGTCTGTGTGTGTTGCACCTGTGCTCGTGGACTCGGAAGGGGCCAGTCCTTGAATTCAGCACAAGCAAGCATCCTCGTCTCTAAGAGTAGACATGATCGCCCCTGCTCCTGCGCTGTGGGACGGCATCGGGAAAGCGCCGCCAGGTGCAGCTGCTGTTGATAGGCCCCACCAACTGATCGTGCATCACTTCTCACTTCGCAAGGGGAGGGCTTGGCGGTGTGAGCCGTGGCCCCGGACCCCGGACCGCCTGCCCGCTGGGCTGCTTGCCGCAGGCCTGGGTCCTCACTTGCTCCAGCAGCTTTTGTAAGGGAAGGAAGGCCCTGCAGACTGCTGGAGTGCCAGCACCCCAGGAGCGGCCTGCAGCTGCCCTGTGCCCACCGCCCCTGCCCCTGCCTGCGCGCGCCTGCGCGTGCGCAGTGTTCCCTGGCGTGGTGAGCTTTGCATCGTTCGCGTACGTGATGCGAGAGCTGCGGAGGATGATCACCAGCGCGCTCAAGGAGGCCAACACAAACCACGCACGGGCATGGTGAGGAGAGCCACTGAGAAGGGGGACAAATAGATGGGTTAACCACTGCGCGCGTGTTTGTAATCCAGAGCCTCAGGATGGGAATTAGTGGATGGAATTTGTGGCAGGGCCTGTTTGAGATGTGCACATGCACAACAGAGCGGAGAGTGAACGTGCGATTGCAAGCACCAAGCAAGAGCCTTGCTGTGTCCTGACGGCTCAGTGCCCATGGCTTGAGGTGCTCATGCCTCACAAGCGGCACATGTTTTGTACTGATTGATGCCTGTGGACCTGCATGGGGGAGTGAGGAGGGAAAGGGGCGCGCGCCCCCTCAGGGAGGCAAGCATGGCACATGCCGGACGTCCGCGTGCTTGCATACGCGCACAGCTCCTTTGACCGCGCCCTCACCCGCCAGCGGACACAAACCTTGCCCTTCATTCCTCTGCCCTGCCCTCTCTTGGCAGTCCAGGGGGGAGAAGATGGGAGGAGTGCAGGCAGGGGGTTGGGCGCATGCTGTGACTGGCACGTGTGCTGTGCGCGCTGTGCACGCTTGCATGCATGCGGACACCCATCTCACGCCATCCGCGCGACCCTGCCGCAGCGCTGGCACCCCACAGGGAGCAGTCTGCCATGTCATTGCACAGCTAGGGTTCCAATCACCAATGCAGCATCAAGCAGAGCTGGTGTTGTGCAGGCAAGGTGCAAAGCATCACAAAGGCCTCCGTCATGCAAGCTCGCATCGGCCTTGCCCTCTGCGCTGTGCACACCCCCCTACACACCCGCCTCCTTACTGCGATGGCATGATCGTACCATCCATAATACTAGGGTGCAATCCTGACGCGCGCAACGGCCCCGTTGCAGCGTCCAGGCTCCGTGCTTGCATCCGCCTGCATCACCAGTGGTGATTCACCACTGAGTCCGCGGTCTCGGATCCACATGTAGGCCATCCGCGGCTCGTTCACACCACCGTGAGACCAGCATTGCCGCAAAAATGGTGTTGTTGCGCCACCTATATGCCCGGCCAGTGTACCGTTGGTCGGCAGACGCGCCCACTGCCAGCAGGCCTCGCCTCCCAAATAGACACCAACCAATTTACTCCTGACAGAGGGCATCGAGTGGGCGTCCGCCAGCGCCGTTGCCCCGCCCCCTCCCCCGCACACCATTTTTGATGTTGATGCCTGTCGCACGGAATGGGGGGTGCGCTGTGCTGTGAGGGGCGGTTGCGCGGAGGGGCGGACAGACGGAGAGAGGTAGCTGCACACATACTCCGTGCAAGCACACGTGGGAACACCACGCCCGCCCCCTTTCCTGCCCCCTCCCGTGCCCTCACTTGCCACCAACACACCACAGAGGAAAAAATTGGCACCAAAGTCGACGTGCGGGGCGTGGGAGGGGGCGCCAGCGGATACCTGAAGATTGCCCGAGTGCACCACTTGCCAAGCCGCAATCACCGGCCGGACGCGCAAAAATTGCGCTATTCAGCCCACATTGCCTTATGGCACTCTACCATGCTCCATTAATATGAATTTGGCTGGTTCAGAAATGGCGGAGTAACCTAAACCAATTGCACATGCCCATAGCAAGGGAGAGAGTACAAAACACGTGCATGGTGTCCCTGCCGAGCATTTTCTCGTGGCGTCTTGGTGCTGTCCCTGGTCGTGCCGCCCTTTTGTTCAATGCTGACGTCAGCAAGGTCATGACACGGGCGTGACACTCACACACACGCTTGCGTGCAGCCTGAGCTTCACGCTGTGGAGCACGATCGTGATATGGAACCTGTTTTGGGTGGCCTGGGTCGTCGCGCGCTGTGGTGGCTCTTTGGCGCCCATGGCAGAGCCCCTCACCATTTTCTGCAACTTCGCTGCAAAGGTGTGTGGCAGGGAGGGGCACTGTGTGGCAGGGCAGGGGCGCTGTGTGGCAGGGCAGGGGCGCAGGGAGGGGCACTGAGTGGCAGGGCAGGGGCGCTCGGAGGTGCGCTGTGTGGAAGGGCAGGTGCGCTGGGAGGGGCGCTGTGCTGCAAGGCAGGGGCGCTCGGAGGTGCGCTGTGTGGCAAGGTGGCTGCGCGAGGAGGGGCGCTGTGTGGCAAGGTGGAGGCGCTAGGAGGGGTTCTGTGTGGCAGGGTGGGGGCGCAAGGAGGGGTTCAGTGTGGCAGGGTGGGGCGCAGGGTTGCCTGCAGGGAGATGGGCAGAGATGGAGCAGCTCTGCGGCAAGGCATGAAGCCTTGCAACAAGGCAGGGGCTCTTAGTGTAAGGGTATAAGGGGCGAGAGGCTCATGGCACGCTGCGTGGATGCGCTTGGTTATCCTGCATGCGTGCTGCTGCCCGCTGCAGGCACCTCGTTAAGCTATGGATTGTGGCCACCATCCTGCACCGTGCAGCATATGGACCTGTTTCGAGGGAGCGAGTACAGGGTTAAACGTGAACCTTGGCAGTGGAAGTGTGAAGTGTATGGCGCACCCCACATGGGCATCACTGACATAAAAAAGGCATCTCACTGATGTCAAAAAGGCACATGATATCAAAACAGCATCTCACTGATAACAAAAAGGTATCTAACTTGTATCGCATCCCCCTGCTGCTGCAGGTCATTTTCTCCTCCACCATCATGTACAACAACTACATGACCATCACGCAGCGGCGGCGGATGGTGCAAGAAGAGCGCGAGCATGCAGAGCGCCTGCAGGTACAGACACTCCCCTCATCACCTCAGTGTTATTTCTTGGTGGTGGCTGCATGACCGGCAAACAAACAAGCTCACCCCAGTGCTGGCCCGTCCCTTGTGCCGGCGTGCATTCCTGCAGAACAGGCTCCGCGTGCACTAGCACGAAGTAAGCGCAGCATATGCATCTGGTGCCAGGGAAGAGTAGGCAAAGCCAAGTGCCAAGGGGGGACGAGAAAGTGTGTGTGTAGGAGCACACATGACTAGGGATGGGTAAATAGGGTTTGGCAGACCCTCATAGAGGCTCTGTAGAGCCTATTTAGAGCCTATTTGAGCCTCTATAGAGCCTCTTTGGCATTTTGATCAGACCCTATTTACCCATCCCTACACATAACACCAAGGCAGAGCAAGTGCATCACGAACATGCACTTGGTTCAGGGCTGTGTTCGCGCACGGCATGCACATGGTTCAGGGCTGTGGAGGCGCACGGCATGCACGTGTGTGGAGCAAACGTGGCATGCACCAGTGCAAAATGGTCCAGGCTCATTTGGGGTGCTGGTTGCTTCCATGGCAAATTGGAGCTGCTGGGAGGAGGCGTGTGCCAGGAATGGTTGGATTTTGGTTGCATACCAGCCAGCCATAAGTCAAAAGCTTGGGCCCTGAATGGCCCTTGGGAAACGTGTGCGTGGCTGCTAGGCTTGCAAAGAGGCTGGCATTGGCATCCTCCTTCTGCTGTCCATGTGTGCGGTGCTGCTGCTTGCTGCCCTGCCTCCTCCCACCCCTTGCCTCGTTACATCGCACAGGCATTCGCGAGCGCGCACGCGTGCATGCACGTTCGTGTTTGTGCCAACTCATAGTTTTGGTCTCATGAGGAGACCCTCATCCGCTCTACCTGCTTGAGCGCATGCAGTGCATGACCTATATGCACCCCTACAACCGCTGATCACATGACCAAGGCACCCCAACAACAGTGCATGACCTATAGGCACCCCTACAACCGCTGATCACATGACCTAGGCACCCCTACAACAGTGCATGACCTATAGGCACCCCTACAACCGTGCATGATCACACCCCTTCAACCGTGCATGATCACATGACCTATAGGCACCCCTACAACAGTGCATGACCTATAGGCACCCCTACAACCGCTGATCACATCCGCGGCAGCTCACCAAGTATGTGTGTGTTGCTGCCTGCCACACACCATCAAAGGGGAGGTGCCATCCGCTGCGCTTGTTTGTGCGCAGGCGGTGCGCGACCTTGGCTCTGCGGTGACGGCCAAGGACGAGTTCCTGGCGGTGGTGGGCCACGAGCTGCGCACGCCCCTGAACGCCATCATCCAGCTGAGCAAGGCTATGGCACGCGGCGCAGGTGCGTGTGTACATGTACGTGTGCGCATCCAGCCAATCAAAGCAGAGACCGCCACCATCATTCAGCTGAGCAAGGCTGCAGCCTGTGGCACAGGGGTGTGCTCGCAGGCGACGGTATGCGCGCATGCAAGCACACTGTGGCACACACACACATACACACGCGCGCACTCACACACGCACATGCATACACACGCACACACACACACGCCCATGCGCACACACACACACACAC
>LFIK01004931.1_pt1 | contig 10748 bp, 10 predicted proteins | sample 643401 | NCBI WGS metagenome assembly LFIK01 (sample SAMN03777447, study PRJNA286221) | soda lake metagenome | biome: soda lake; feature: Kulunda steppe; material: water; isolation source: sample T5-Br brine of Lake Tanatar-5 | place: Russia: Kulunda steppe | collected 2010-07
AGCATTGATTAAGACACATTAAACTCTATAGCTGTGTTGAATATTATAAAATGGAATATGATTAGCAAAGGATAATGCACCCTGAATTCTCATCAGGATTTAAAAAAATCCTTTCAAATACCGGTTATTTAGCTGGAGAGAAAGTGTTTAACATGATACTTTCACTTCTTGTTGGTATATGGGTGGCTCGGTATTTAGGTCCTGAAGATTACGGACTTTGGCAGTATGCAAGTAGTTTGGTGGGTCTGGTTACGGCATTAGCTACTTTGGGTACTACACAAATTGTTATTCGCGATTTAGTAAATGAGCCAAAGGAGAATGAAGGTAGCATTTTAGGTACATCATTTCTGCTAATGATTGTTGCTGGGAGTATAACAGCAATAGCAATTATAGGGATAGGATTTTGGTTTAATGATGAATCTGTTACACGATGGCTTATTGTTATTTCATCTGTAAATCTGATCCTCATTTCTTTCAATGCCTTTGATTACTGGTTTCAATCGAAAGTATTGTCAAAATATTCAGTATTTGCCAGAACGGGTGCAAATCTTATGGCTTCTGTTCTAAAAGTGCTGTTCATCATATTAACACTCAGCGTTATTTATTTTGCATTAGCTGTTATTATCGGTGCAGTTGTTAAAATTATTATTTGGTTATACAGCTACAAAAAAGAAAACAGAAACATATATAGTTGGAATTTTGATGCAAATTACGCAAAAGAGATACTGAAAGATTCCTGGCCACTCATTATTTCCGGGTTATCGGTAGCTATATATATGAAGATAGACCAGGTTATGCTGAAATCCATGGTGGATGCAAGCGCCGTAGGAAATTATGCAGTAGCCGTTAAGATTTCTGAGCTTTGGTATTTTATACCAATAGCAATTGCTTCATCTGTTTATCCGACTATTATTAAATCAAAAAAGGAAAATATAGAAAAATATTACAAACGATTACAGTACTTATACGATATGATGGCCGGTATGGCTGTTGTAATAGCCGTTCCCATGACATTTTTGAGTAACCCTCTTATCAAAGTATTATTTGGACCTGATTACTCGATGGCCGGCGGAGTTTTAGCAATACATATATGGGCAGGCATTTTTGTATTTTTAGGAGTTGCCCGAAGTAAATGGATCATTAATGAAAACTATCAGTTTTACGGGATGATTTTTACAATATCGGGCGCAATATCAAATGTTATTTTGAACATTTGGCTAATACCTCTATTAGGTATAATTGGAGCGGCTTGGGCTACAGTCATTTCATATATCATTAGTGCTTGGGCATCTAGTTTTTTTATAAGTAAAACAAGAATTGCATTTAAGATGCAGGGAAAATCTATTATTAAGGCTTTCATGATTGTTCCAGTATATCAATCATTGAAACATATATATAATGAAAGCAAAAAAGATTAATTATGAAGCTTAAAAGTTCAATAAAAAATAATTTAGTACGTCCTTTATTTGAAGCATTTAAAATAGATACTTATTCAAGACCCGCACTAAATAATTTAGATAGGATACTTGAAAGGTATTTAGATATTGATGGAGGTACGTTTTTAGAGATAGGAGCTAATGATGGATTTAAACAAAGTAATACATATTACTTTGAAAAATTAAGAAATTGGAGAGGAATTCTGATTGAGCCGATACCGATATTATTTGAACAGTGTCAACAAATACGAAATAAGAGTGAAGTTTTTAATTATATATGCACTTCTCCAGAAGATTCTGGAAGATATAAAAAAATAAGATATGCAGATTTGATGTCACAAGTCAGTGGTGCATTTGGCAATAAGAGTAAAGAGGATTGTCATATTGAAAAAGGACTGGAGATACAAAAAATTGATAAAACCTTTGAAGTAGAGGTAGAATCAATTACGATTAGTGAAATTATTGATAAATCTCAGTTCAGTGAATTTGATTTTATGAGTATTGATGTAGAGGGTTATGAATTGCAAGTGCTAAAAGGATTAAATTTAGATTACCATGCCCCAAACTATTTATTGGTTGAAACATGGCATCATGATAGAAAAGAAATTATCAACTATTTAAATAATCATTATGTGATAGAAAAATGTTTAACGGGAAAAGATATTTTGTTTAAAAAGAAATGAAAAAGAATATATTATTTAGAGAAAACCTATTTTTATACTATTTGAATACAAAAAAAAGAAATTTAAATAAGGATAAATACATACTTATATGAATATATTAAATACCACTAAAGTGTTTAACTATTGACAAATATTTAATCGAGAAATGCCATAGTAAAACATTATTAAATAATTCAGATATAATAAAAGAAGGTTTTGCAAAAACCTCTAAATGAGGTCATTCTGAACTGGATTTAGAATCTCCAAACCCTGCTATAGCCATATAATGGAGACCCTGAAATAAATTCAGGATGACAGTATGATGAGTTAGGTTTTGCAAAACCTTCTAAAATCAGATTTAGAGAGATTATAATCAATAAAAATGAATTAAATGAAGCCAGCTATTATTGTTCCTGCATATAAAAGGGAAAACTCGTTAAGAAGACTTTTGAAATCTATTAATAATGCAGTATATCCAACTAAAAATATTGAATTAATAATTTCTTTAGATGGCGATTATACAAGCAATGTACTTGATATAGCTGAGAGTTTCCAATTTTTACATGGTAGTAAAAAGGTAATAAAGCGAAAAAATAATATTGGACTGCGTGAACATATACTATGGTGCGGTGATCAAACTGAAAAATATGGGTCTGTAATTATACTCGAAGACGATCTCATAGTCAGTAATCAATACTACAACTATACTAAGCAAGCATTAGAATTTTATAGTATTGATGATAATATATCAGGGATCTCTCTTTATGGTCATAAATATAATGAATATGCATATTTACCATTTGATCCAAACTATAATGGATACTCAGGTTATTTTATGCAAATAGCTTCTTCTTGGGGACAAGCATGGAGCCAAGATATGTGGTTTAAGTTTAAACAATGGTATAATAAGAATGATAGTGCAGAAGCTGTAAATAATATTAATGGATTACCTGATATTTTAAAAAAATGGCCTGAATCATCTTGGAAGAAATATTTCTCGGCTTACTTAGTAAAAGAAAACAAGTACTTTTATTATCCATACAGGAGTCACACAACAAATTGCTCAGATAAAGGGGGGTACCATATCAAGGGTGGAAGTGATTTATATCAAGTGCCTATATCCTTTGAATTTTGTAAAAAAAATATCTTTTCTTTTCAAAAGTATACTAGCAAGTCAATAAGGTATGATTCCTTTATGGAGCCAAACTATGATAGTTTTTATAAATCCATTGGCTTTAATGAACAGGAACTATGTGTTGATATGTATGGAATTAAGCCGTTAAATTTAATAAATCAAAAAAAATATATAATAACATCACGGAAGTGTAAAAATTCAATAAAATTATTTGAATTAAAGTACAAGCCAATTGATAATGTCAGTTTAGGGGAAGTTGAAATTGATAGTAATAATACTAAATATGTAATAAATCTATCAAAGTGTTCAGATTTAATTAATCTTAAACAACCATATTATAAATTGGTAAAATACTATAGCTATACTAATTTAGAATCAAAAAAATTTTTGAAAAAGTATGCTTTAGAAATGACTAAAAAAATATATCTAAAGTTCAAAATATAAAAAATATAAAATGTTAAATTAAACATTACTTAAACTAGTAGCCGTAAAAAAATAATGATGCTATTTACTGGACGCAATAGTTTATGCATGATTATATCTTTATCTGAATAATATATTTATTTAAATATATTATTATTTTTAATAAAAAATAATTAAATAAATATCCTTATTTAATATATATATATGGAATATTAGAATATAATAATTCATAAGGTGTATATTCATTATAAATCAATACAATTGGTGTTTGATGGTAAAAATTGAACGAAATACTAAAGTGAGCATAATAACTGTGGTTTATAATAATGTAGAATATATTGAGAGTTGTATAAAAAGTGTTATCAACCAAACATATACTAACATTGAATATATAATTATTGATGGCGGCAGCACTGATGGTACAGTTGATGTTATTCAGAAATACAATGGTTACATTACTGATTGGGTTTCAGAAAAAGATAATGGCATTTATCATGCTATGAATAAGGGTATTAATAAATCTAGCGGTGATATAATTGGAATTCTAAATTCTGATGATTGGTATGAGGTCGATACAGTTCAAAAAGCTGTAGATACATTTATACACTATAGCAAGATATCCTTGGTACACGGTGCAATGAATTGCTGGAATGGTAAAGAAGAGCTTGTTAAAATAATTGGGAATAAATTTCAATTCAATGAAATATTTGTTGCTCCCTTTAATCACCCTACTTGTTTTGTAAAAAAAGAAGTCTATAAAAGCATTGGATTATTTGACCAATCATTTCCAACAGCAGCAGATTATGATTTTATGCTTCGGTTTATTCAAAATGGGTATAAAGAGTATTACATAGATGATGTATTAACTAATTTTAGACTAGTTGGTGTAACCTCACAAAGTCGAATGTTCCCCTTGAAACAAATATGGCGTTTACTAAAGAAAAATAATTATAATTTACTTAAAAGAACATTTGCTATTCTTTATCGTATTATAAGAAGTGTTATTAGTTTGATAATTGACAAACTATATTTAAAGAACTTTAAACATAGTATCCGATATCATATCTCATATCACAAATGAATTTAATTGATATAAATCAATATTCCTTTCAATTTATTTTAGCATTCAGTGAATAAATTAATTATAACTTTATTATTTGTATCAGCTCCATATTTTTTCATAAATTTTTTTGGGGTAAACATTGTACTATTTGATATTATATTAATAATAGCATTTATGAAAATAGTATTATCCAATAAAAGCTTCAGGGTTGGAAGCAAATTGATATACGTGTTTTTTTTATTATTGATACTCATTTCATCAGTTCCAATGTTAATGGGAGAAACCTCTTTTCCTTTTTTTGTTGGGTATTTTCAAGTTGTTTTTATCTTGATGGTATTATTTCCTACAATTAGTACGTATTTAAATTATGAAAACCTAAGTAGTGCAATTAGATACTCATTAATTGTTTGGTCTCTTTTTTTATTATATAACTTAAGCTTAATATATAATTTTGATTATTACCAAGCAGGTAGATTTGTAGGTTTGTATTCTAGTCCTTTAAATAAGGGGTTAGTAATTTCTTTAATGGTGCCTTTTCTTTTATATTTTGTTGGTCATGAGAAGAGGAAATTAACAAAATCACTTTTTATTATCGCAATTCTAATTAGTGTAATATTATTAATTTTAACAGCTAGTAGAGCAGCAGGTTTGTCATTGCTAATAGGGGTTTTTATATACTTATATTTTAAGTATAAATTCAATAAAATGATAATTATAATATCAACTTCTTCATTAATAATATTGTCGTCATATGTCTACTTATCACATAATGTTTTTGATGGATTCGAAAGAAACATGTTTCAAAGAATATCTAGTGAAGAAAACATAAATCTGAGATTGGATGATTATAAATTGTCAGTGCCAAATAATTTTACAAACTTCTTTTTTGGTGCAGGAATCAATAGAGGTGGTGAGTTTTTGCAGAGTCAGGGAGGAGTATATCGACCTCATAATTTTTTTGTATCTTTTTTTGTTGAAACTGGTATTGCCGGGTTAATAATAGTTATTTTGATTGTATTCTTTATATTTTGGAGAGGAATACGTAGAAATTTTATATATAAGTTTAAAAAACGAAATATATCATTAATTGAAATCTCATTGTACTCTTCAGGAATAATTGTATTATTTGCTCAACAATTCTCACCTTACAGTTTTCACCGAATTTATTGGCTGATCTTATCCATATGCTTTTGGGCATCGCACAATCCAGACTATTTCAGGAGGAATTCATTCAAATTGGAAAAGTATTCATATAAAATTTTAAAAAAATAATAGAATTATATTAATAATGGCCACTGCTAAAATAATGTACCTAGTTAATGCTAACTCCATTACATCAATACCACTTGAAGTCGCAAAAAAAATTGATGAAAATTATAAAGATCTAGATTTAGTTATTTACTATAAAGAAAAATCTTCAAGTGATAATCCACTTGTTAGCAATACAATCTATATTGAAGCAGTCAAAAGTTTTGATGTCTCTGCGATTAAAAAATCAATACAACTCTTAAAAAAAAAGCCCAGTGTTATTCATGCTCATCATACGTTTTCAACCTTTCTTTTCTTCGGGCTTGCAAAAATTTTTACCCCTTCAACTAGATTAATTAAAACTATACATACTACAAATTATTCCCTGCGGTTTGATCAGAAATGCATGAATCTTTTTATTTTTTTAATGGCAGATTTTCTTTTATGTAACTCTGAGTCAACAAAGGAGTCATTATCTGCTTTTGAAAAGTGGATTACTAAATATAAAACGGAGGTTGTATATAATGGGGTAGATGTTGAGAGAATATTGAATGCACCATTTCCTGCAGCTGAAAAAAATAAAATAATTGAAGATAAAGACACCAGGGTAATTGGTAGTGTGGGAAGAATGGTAAAAGTTAAAGATTTTCATACTCTGATTGAGGCTTTTGATGTGCTCACTAAAAAAAGTAAAGCCCCACTGAAATTATTATTAATTGGAGACGGCCCTGAAAAGGAGAAGCTTCAAGAATTTGTGAAAAAAAAAGAATTGAGCAATGATGTGATTTTTACCGGAGCTGTTCCCCGGGATAAAGTATATAGTTATATGAAAATTATAGATGTTTTCGTGGTCCCTTCAATACATGAAGGATTTTGTAATGTTTTAGTGGAAGCGTTGGCTGCTAATAAAGCCGTTGTGTGCTCCAATATTTCTACACTAAGAGAAGTGGGAGGGGATGCTGTTTTATTTGCAGATACAGGAAAACCAAATTCTTTTACTGAAAAAATCAATATTTTCTTAGAAAATTCAGAAATAGAAACTGAGTATAAAAATAAAGCTAAAGATAGAGCGGAGAGGTTTACATTAGATGCCTGTGCAAAAAAATATTTAGACTATTATAATTAATGGTTAAAGTTCATGTAAGCTTTATAAAATTACATATATGCAAAACCCTCCAAAATTATAATCTCAGCAGGATATTCTACTTCATAAGTGGTATAAAATTTAGTGAAACATTAATTATGATTAAAATTATATATATAGCTGGTTACGGGAGAAGTGGTTCAACTATTTTAAATATTATGTTGAATAATTCAAATGAATGTAATTCTGCAGGGGCTTTATCCAATTTGTTGGACTGGATAAATGAGAATAATATTTGTGCTTGTGGAAATGAAATTGATAATTGTGAATTCTGGGAAAATTATATTAAGAAATACTCAAATAACGATAACATTATAAATGCAAAGAGCCTAAGGCGATCGGAACAATTTTTATTGCCGATTTTATGGAACAAAAAAAAGTACAAGCATCATATTAGTAGTTGTTTGGAATATATTTTAGATGATAGTCAAAAGGTTTTAATAGATTCTTCAAAAACCTCTTACTCAAAAATATTTAGACCATTTTTGTTAAAGAGTATCTGTAAATATGATGTAAAAATTATTTTTCTTAAAAGAAGTATGGTTAATGTTATCAGATCAAGTGTTAGTAGGCATGGTAGCCCGGAAAGAGAAAAAAACAGGTCAAAACTGTTTATTATTTTCATAACTACAATTAGCTATATTTATACCTATGTTATCACTACATTTTTATTTTATTTTTTTGGAAAAGATTCACGTATTACTTTAGAGTTTCATGAAATGAAAAGAAGTCCATCAAAAATGTTAGAAAAAATAGATAATAAATTTAATGTTGATTTATCTATTCCTATATCAAAATTAAACAATAATGGAGATTTTAAAATAGATCATATGGTAGGTGGCAATAGAATAAAGTTTAAAAAAACTATCAAATTCAAAAAGGAGGGTGAATAATTTTTGGTTATTGAATTTGTAGGCATACCAGGTTCAGGAAAAACCTTCATAGCTGATCAGTTGATTAAAAGACTTCAGGGGAAGGTTAAAATAGAAAGAGGTACCTTCGATCACCTGGATACATTCAGAAAAAAGGCAGGTAAGTTCCTGTTTGCAATCTGCTGCTATGTTCACTCTTTTGAAATCTCAATGACTGTCACCAAAGAGTCGCTTCGGCTGCATAACAACAGGCTTGAGGCCATGCGGGATACATTTAATATTCTGTATTTTATAACACGTTACAGGCAGGTAAATAAAACACTTGTAAAATCTGAACGTACCGTTGTGGTTTTTGACCAGGGACTTGCGCAGGCCTGTCTTTCTATTTCTGTACACGGTGGATATTCTGAAAAAATTCTAAACATTATTAGAGAAAAAACAGGCAGAATTGTTCATATAGGTGTATCTCCCGAGGAGGCGGCAAAACGTTTAAGAAAACGACAACATCAGGGCAGCAGGTCTCAAAAGAAAGGAGTAAGCATTGATGGGCTGGAGAATGAAAAAAAGACCCTGCAAAAAATATTGAACACATTACATTTGGGTACAGAGAACTATTTACAACTTGACAATAATAATTATGGTTACGAAAATAAAGTTGAACAGATAATTGACTGGATTCATAAGGAGTTTTAAAGAGTTGGTGATTGGTAACTGAATTATTCATTAAGAAAAACTTTTAAAAAATACAGGCCATTATATTATTACTTTTACTAGTAGAACAAATATAAAATACTTTGGTACCTTTCCACGATGAATAAAATTGCAGTCGTCGGAAATGCTGCCCACACGCTAATACTCTTTCGCTTAGATCTGATTAAAGACATGATCAGTGAGGGGCATATAGTGTATGCATTTTCTCCTTCGTACAGTGAAAAGCAGCGTACTCACATTAAAAATGTCGGGGCTATACCTCTTACCTACAAAATTGAGCGGACAACACTAAATCCGCTTGGAGAGATTTCAGTAATAAAAGACCTGAAGAAGAAATTTCAAGAGCATGAGATAGATACTGTGTTATCCTATTTCATAAAGCCTGTTATTTATGCATCTATAGCAGCAAAACTTGCAGGAGTAAAAAATATTAACAGTATGATAGCCGGTCTTGGTTATACATTTACCAAAGACCCACATACCGGGTTGGAAAAAAAAAGGTTACTCCTGAAAGTTACGCTTTCAGGGCTTTTCAAAGTTGCCCTGATGTTCAATGATAAAGTATTTTTTCAAAACCCGGATGACCTGGAATACTTTGTTAAACGGAGGCTTGTTTCATCCTCAAAAACAGTCAGAGTATTCGGTTCTGGTGTTCACCTTGATCGCTACGCTTTTAAAGAAGCTCCCTCTGAAATAATTACATTTATTACATCCGGAAGGCTTATTAAGGAAAAAGGATTTATTGAGTTTACTGAAGCAGCCAGAAAACTCAAAAAGAAATATGATCAAGTAGATTTTGTGATTCTGGGAGGTAAGGATGAAAGTGCAAGCGGGCTTAATGATGAAATTCTGGAGAAGTGGGAAAATACTGATTTTATAGAGTGGCCCGGGTTAGTACAAAACGTAAATGAATGGCTTTGCAAGTCCAGCGTATTTGTTCTTGCATCATACTATCGGGAAGGCACGCCAAGAAGTGCTTTGGAGGCAATGGCCACGGGTAGGGCAATTATTACAACAGATTTACCGGGCTGCAGAGAAACTGTACAAAATGGCGTGAATGGTTTCTTAGTTCCCCCAAAAGACGCAGGGGCACTTTCAGATGCAATGGAAAAGTTTATAAAAGATCCTTCGCTTATTCAAAAAATGGGTGCGAAAAGCCGTAAAATTGCTGAAAGATATTATGACGTTCATAAAGTAAACAGTATGATGATAAAAAAAATGGGACTAAAACATAATTAGATCTGCTGCTCTTAAGAGCGAAATTGGATTATACTCATCCTGAACTGATTTCTTAGTTTTCGATGAATTAAGTCTACAAATTGGCACATAAAATATTTTGAAATGCCAAAAACGAATATTTTCGAGGATTTAAATTTTATTTTTTCTTCTTTTATCGGAGCACTTCGATATCAGTTTAAACCCGGGGAAATTGCGCTGTACAAATTAAGTAGCATTCGTGATCTGCACAGCCTTCCTTTTGCCATTTCTGCACACACTCTGCACCACCTGCGCCCCTATTTTAACAGTCCTTCGGGCTATGCAATACTGTCCAGCCGGTCGGCTTTCCATCGCTGGTGTGAGGAAAACAGGATAACCCACCCGAAAACTTTCGGAATCATATCAAAAAATAGTTCAGCGGATGAGATGGCTGAAGAAACAGACACAGTGATACGTAACATTTTGAAAGAGAAGCCATCAGGAGTGGTCATCAAGCGCTCTAAGGTGAGCCATGGAGACGGGTGCCTGTTTGTAACGGAGTTAGAATATACAGATCAAGAGATATTCGGGCATGAAGAATCCGGAAACAGAGTATCTTTGCATAAATTATTGTTTAAAACTGCGGCCGAATCGGGCGGAGATATAACTGTTGAACAGCATCTGCTACAGAACAGGGTATTACGACAGATGCATTCAAACTCACTGAATACAATCAGAGTTGTTACATTCTTAAACCGCTCTGATGATGTTGAGATTGACATGGCCGTATTGCGGGTAGGAAACAATGATTCATATGTGGACAGCTGGCAGCGTGGCGGCCTGGGCTCAGCCGTTCA
>LFIK01004934.1_pt1 | contig 10743 bp, 12 predicted proteins | sample 643401 | NCBI WGS metagenome assembly LFIK01 (sample SAMN03777447, study PRJNA286221) | soda lake metagenome | biome: soda lake; feature: Kulunda steppe; material: water; isolation source: sample T5-Br brine of Lake Tanatar-5 | place: Russia: Kulunda steppe | collected 2010-07
GTCGCTAGGAGCAAACAAGGTATTACTGCGAGTTCGTCTTTGACGTGCTCAAATACAGCTATAGCTGAACTGAGCAAGGGATCAAATACTCTACCAACTGACTCAACCAACCTCCAGGTCACAATGCGGCATAAACCTGGCACTGCACTAATCTGGCGTGACATTTTAGATAAAAACAACGAATTTGTAATTTGTAACTTGTAATTTGTCAAGCTTGTTTTTGGAATGCTCATTGTTGTCTATTAAGATGTATCGTTTTGATCATTGTATGCTCAGCAAATGGCGTACTCTCAAATTATAGTCCAATTGTCTCCGTATGGGCAGCGAAGAGGTTTTGCCGGCTACAATAAGTGCATCAGCTATCAGTAGGCACACAGAAAAGGAATCTGGACATATGAGGTCTTATCTGCTCTCCGCCCATACCCTGAGAGCTGAAACTAGCTGTTGGCAAAACCACAATAGGCACTGTGACAAATGTGACTTGCGTGATGTCCAGGATGAAAAACATTTCCTTTTTAATGCTCTTGCTTGGAAATGTGCTATTTGAGAAGGAAATTTGCAGAACAATTCGCTGATTTTTCTTTCTGAGACTGGATATTTTTTGTCTGGCTGGCAGTGCCATGCAAGCCCAGCAGTCAACCCATCTGGCTGAAGGTCTAAACCCTTTGTAACTTACTTTATCTGCTCTTCGTTAAAAACTGAATGTCGAGCAGCTCCGGCAACAACTGCACAGTGTAACGATACGTAGACTTCCTGTCTTTTATAACCACCAGATCCTTCAAGGCAAAGTTTGCCTTGATCTTGTTTGCAGACTTGTTTCACAATTCACCTATGGCACAAAATTACTGTCAATCAGACTGGAGCTTTTTATTTCTCTCAAGCTTGTTCTGAAGATGTCTTCAAATTTTCCAGAAAAACTAATGATTCCTATCGTTTTATTTCAGAGCTTATGGATGTTTTTTTTATGGCTGGTGTTCACCAGCAACCTGATCAGTCAAACTACCTGGCTGAAGGTCAAACTGAAACTTGTAAACTTTGCCTTGATCTTGTCCCTGAGTGCTCATGAACTGCCTTAGAGCTGTTCACCGAAAACATCTGGCTTTCAGACACTACCCATCTTCTGCTGTGAGCGCTTCCCTTTTGGTTTGGGTTGCAGGCCTTTTAGGCTTCAGCTAAGCTGCCCTCGTTCGGCGGATACATCTATGTACCTAACCTTACCTCCTGACTCAAACTCTCTGGTCACAAACTGAATGTCGAGCTGCTCTGCAACAACAGCACAGAGTTCCTTACAAGCTTAGGATACTGCACAAATTGCACCTGGCACTGTGTGAGGAGCAGAACGTTTCAACTGCCTGAGTGTTTGTAAACCTTGGTATGCTGCCCACGTTTGGCGGATGCAGCCTTGAAAAGCTTAGTAAACCTGAGCTTGCATCTATGATCGACCTGCAGTGACCAGCACATACCTGGATCCTCTTGCTCAAAGCGGCAACCCAGCTGAGAAACAGGATTGACCTTGTAAAGTTACAAATATTCTATTTACACGCTGAAACACACAGGGGACCCGAAAAAGTGGAAAGAGATAAATAATAGGACTGACTGCCACTGAAGTTGCACACATCATCCTTGTAGTTGCTTCATGCATGAATAGAGGAGCACACATGATCTTCACGGCCCATCAAGAGCTACACTATGCCTGCCACTAAATCTCATCCTCGGCTCCCTTGAAAGCGAAACTAATGATCTACGCTACTGACCAGTCAGGCTCAACTGCTCTGCTTCCCTAGCTGCTCTACAACTGCACAAAGGATAATCAGAATTGGTCCTTGCGAAGACTGATCTGATCTTGTCTATACAAAAGAGCGGAGGAAGCTTGCAAGAGCATGCACACAGGAAGGTTTATTGGGAATAATGGAGGACTGGGGCAACGTGGAGGCTTGTGCAAGTCGGACCTACCTTAGAATCGAGGAGCTACAGCCTGACAACATTCTACCTGAGCAGATAGTCCAAATGGAGCTATGTGTTTGCGACGCAGGCACACAGCCATGTTGCAGTGCTTGAGCAATACAAAATCAAGAGATGCGCAACCCAGAATCAACTGCAAGCCATGATCCCCCACATTTCCAGTGGGGGGTTGCCTGTGCCTCACACCAACCTTGGCTGTTTGCCGCATCTACCATCTGGTTCTTTTGCACATTATAGCTACACAAAAGCCAGGAAACACCGCAGTGCCCCACCATAACATGTTTTAATAGTTGGAAGGGCCTGACCCTGATGCCACGTGCCTTCATCCACACACACCCTACGCAACTGGGAAAAGCTGACGGCACCATTAGGGACCGATAAATACAACTAATGCACATAACAAATCGAGAATTCCCTGTGGCTTGCCTGGTGCCAATACAACCCCAACACCCTCATATCCTGTAGTTCTTGGCCATGCAGCGGCCCACAGTTCATTCAATACACTGCATGCGTGCTGACTCGAAACGATTAGGCAGTGCAAGCCCCTGTGGGAGGAACCTTATATCAATTGCCATAATCAATGAGCTGCAAGGGCTCAAGACACATCAGCCAAGGGCAGGTGGCAGACTGCATCGGCTTGCCCACCCAGACAGCCCAGCAACCAAGCACCAAGACACATCAAACCGAGGCCGGCAACTGCATCACATGCTCAAGCAAACCCAGATTCATGCAGACACAGGAATTTGCGGTCGCGATCGCGGCTACACTCCTGATCAAGCAAGTAATAACCCAGCGCGCGCACCTAGGCTGAGATTCTACAGGCTACAGCAGTACATTGCACATGAGGACTCAGATGATCATATCACAGGGTAGGCGTCAGGCGCCGACTGATGACCCTAGTGGCCACTGCCATCACAATAGCCTTCCCCACCTTTTACGGTCATCAGACCTGCAGTTTTCTTGTTTGCCTCATGGCCCCCCCTGTAACCCTGCTGACAACCCTTGGTAAGGGTTAACCATACCTTAATACTTGGTTCTGCGCACTCCCGCGTTGCCCAGCATGCTGCTTCGTTCCCTGCTTGCCTACTTCCATAACTATCCTCTGGCTTGAGAGTGCTGCAAAAGCGCCCCTGTAGCCCTTTCCAGGACCAGCACCTTAAGGCACACCTGACTTCACACAGAGGCTTGACCCTGTGAACGTACTCTCACGCGCATGCTGGCCCCGGCACATGCGCACAGGCACTTCAGGGTTCTTCAGGGTTCGCGCCCTGTCCACACACTCCCTGATGAGATGCGCACTGGCCTGCGTCCTATTTGTTCCCTGATGTAGGGGTACGGGCGTCTACCTACGCGTACAGGTCCGTCGCCAGCCTACTACCACCCCCAGAGCAGCTGCCGCCGCCTTGGCCCGCATCCATCAGCGTATCGAACTCTGATTGCTGGGACTCAGGAATGGTCGAGCTCTCAAACGCTCCAGCGCTGCCGCCACTCCCGCTGCCGCCCAGGCTGGGCAGCCGCTGTTGCTGCTGCAATTGCTGCTGCTGCTGCTGTAGGGGCGGCAGCCCATGCGCATACGGCACGGGCTGCGGCTGCTGAGCACACATCTTGCCAGGCCCGCCCCCCATGTGCATACTGGCAGCTTCCAACTGGCACGCATATGCTGCAGCGAGGGAGATGTGCGCCATTGCATCAGGCTGCGTGTGCTGGTTGAAGCCTTGGAGGTAGTGGGAGTTGTACAGCCCAGGCCCTTGGTGCTGCTGCAAGAGGGACAACGGCAAGCTAGACATGTCCGCCACCCACTGCGGGTTCATGCCAACTGCCATGTGCTGTTGTTGCTGGTGTGCATGCTGCTGCTGCTGCTGCAGGTGCTGCTGCAGCAACAGGGCTTGCTGCTGCAAGGCTGCGTGCTTGGAGACTGCAGCTGCTTGCGCCACCGCGGCCGCCCTGCCAGCTTGCTGGGCCTCCTCAATGGTGGCATGCGAGCTCTCCGCCTGTGCAGGTAGACCAGACCCGTGAAATGCTTGAATGAGCGGGGACGGAAGGCTGCGGTAAGCTCACCACAATCCAAAAGCATCACATAGAGGCCATGCACGTCAGGCAGGCACCGTGAACACCACCATGGGGAGAGGGTGCAGCAATCAAACATTCGCCCTTTTTTTCCGCCTCATACCCATGAATGCATGGCCAGCAAAGAGCCTTCCACAACCAATCATGGCATGAGCTAAGGGAGCGCAGGGAGGAGCACGGCTTACCATCAGGAACTGTTGCCTGAGTCCTACATCGCTGCCTGGTGCAGTCACAGGCGCAAACACGCCCAGCTGCTGGGAGTTCCGAATCATGTTGGCTTGGTAGGCGGCACAAACAGCTGGATGGTAGTGCAGAATCTGCATGCACATGCCCAGCACAGCTAGCAGACGTCAGCGTTGCTCAGATGTGAGGGTGGGGCAAGGGCTTTCAGGGCTAGCGGTAGCTAGCAAGCAGCCTACATGCTTGTGAGGACGGCAGCAGCGAAACCTGTCCTTACCTCCTGGTAAATAAGATTTCGGACTGTTGGCTCATCCAATCTGTGCAGCTCAAAATCAAAGTGGCCTTGAGAGATTGGCAAAGCCTCCTGCACCAAAAAAAATTTGCACACACAAAACGCTCAGCATGACCATGTAGGCATGCCCATTTCAATATGGCATAAGATCCTTGTTCCCAGCTTCCTCAATATACTCTTGGATGTTAACGCAAGCTCTTGCAGAAGCAAAACCCTGTCATAGTTCAAGTGGAGCTAGCATGCCAGATGCAGCCAATTCTCACAGGCATGCACTTGCAGGGCAGCAGCCAATCACAATATTATTCAGAAGCCAACACGGAGATGCTGTCAGCGGCCTGTGCACCTGAGTCGTGCTTGGTAAGCCTGCAAAGTACGGGTCTTTCAAAGCCTCCGCAGCACTCGGCCTGTCTGCTGGGTCGAAAGCAATGAGCTTCTGCAGGAGCGCCAGTGCACCCTTATCTGCATTCGGAAACTTTTGCTCCAAGGGGACTGGTGGCTTTGGGGGCATAGCTGCTAAGAAGGTGCGGGCCTGCGAGCACACAACAAGCATGGCAGAGCATGCATGTTTATGAGCATGCACTCAGCAATGCGCTCGCTGCGCAAGTGCTTGAGCAAGGGAAACGACAACAGCAACTGCCTATGCTGGAGTGTATTGCCTTCTAGAATTCACAAAGCACGCAAGCAGAGGGCATCTAAGGCTGTGACAATTCATGTACCTCCATACAGAGCTACGCAAGCAGAGGCCCCCTTGACTTAACCAGCAATGAAAGCGAAAAAAATCCATTCTTACAGTCAGTTCAACCTACAGCACAACTACTGCAACAAATCACAGGCGACAGACCCAAGCATTACCTTTTGGTTGCTGATGCGCTCAATCACTTCAGGTGGTGGTTTCCCCAGCAGGTTGGTGATTATCTGTGCAGGCAATCATTGAGGAAGTGTTGAACAAGTGAGAGTATGAAGAATATCCCTTTTTGTTCTACCAAAATTGTGGGTCAAAGAACAGGCGCGCAGCCACAGGAGCCCTGTTTGCAAGGGCCAAAGCGAAGCCATCCTGAGGCATGATGCAAACATTACACATGAATGGGCAGGACCGCCTGCCTGGCAAGCATCGCATGGGCAGACTGAGTACCGCTGCACAGGCTGCCGACGTGCATCCATACGCACCTGCAGCTGGCTCACTGCATCCCTGCCAGGGAAAAGCGGCCGCCCCAGAAGCACCTCAGCAAAAATGCAACCAATACTCCAGATATCCACTGCTTGGGTGTAACGGCCGTAAAAGCAGCCACAGAGCTCAGGGGCCCTGTACCACCGTGTTGCTACATAGTCAGTCCAAAAAATGGGAGAGGTGGCGGGGTCCGAGATGAACGGACGGGCCAATCCGAAGTCTGTCGTGCAGAAGGAAAAAAGGAGAGGAAGACTGTGGGTGTGGGGTTGAAGGCTGTGCTCATTGTATCATAATGACATGTGAGGTGCAAGCTGAAGGCCAGACATAGGTTTTGACACGTAACCTGTGTGTCCTGGGTTGGCATTTTGACGCAGCAAGCGAGAGAAGCCTTCCCTTTTACTCCTATTGAGTCGCTTGCCACCTACAATCTTCTGAGCAAGAAGGTCAGTGCCAGATGAGAAAAAGTTCCTAACAGTCACAGGGCATTTTGATCCTAACAATTTTATCAGTGTTCATGCCGTAACATGCACAGAGCACCTGCATGATACGTCACTACGATGCGCCTTCACCTGGAGCTTACAGGAAAAATCCCATAGCTGCATGCTTAAAACAAGTGGAATGCCTGTTTAAAAGTTGAGGGAATGACCATCTTTGAAAAGGTGAAGTGTTGCATGACAAGAGAATGCAGGGTCGCATGCTGCAAGTAAGCAGGGCTATCGCTGCTCCCTAGCAAGTTTTCAGGGTGTGGGTGTCGAGCCCTGCAAGCCCTTAAATTTTCCGCGCGACAAAACAGCAGAGCTGGAGCCCTGGCCCACACGCGCAGCTTGGCCAGAGGCATGGTGCACACTGAGATGACCGAGATCAAGCTTCTACCCTCCTTGTCCTTACCGCAGATTTTAAGCTTGCAGTTGGAGTTGGCAAGGATATTCTTGGGCTTGAGATCTCGGTGCAGGACTCCAGACGAATGGATAAAATCAAGGCCTCGTAGCAGCTGGTACAGGAAAACCTGGGAAGCGGGTTTGGACAATGTTGCGCATTGATTTGAGCGAGCAGAGCAGCAGGCGCAGAGCATCGCAGTGGCATACCCTATTTGAGGCAGCCCTCAGCGGTGGGCTGGACCGCAATGCGCAGAGTGGCACTGTTGCCTACCTTGTGGTGGTCATGAGTGAGGTCATCGTTGGCTTCAATGACCGTGTGCAGGTCCGACTCCATCAGCTCGAACACCACATAGATGTCCTTGAAGGTTCTTGGATCAGGGGGTAGCAGCACGTGCTTGATCTCCACAACATCTGCGGCCAGGCACAGGTCAGGCACAGGCAGTCCAGAGCCCTGCCGTACAGAGGGGGAGAGAGGTAGGCTGGATGCCAAGCCAGCACTGCAAGACCAGGCTGAGCAGGGCGTGGCACCACCACGATCTGAAACGCCAGAATGGTTGGTGCCTCTAAACGAGCAACGGCCGGACGGCGGCAACAGGTAGCTGTCGGCTTAGCCGGGCTGACGCAAGTCCCGCCCATGTGACCTTGTGCCGCTGTCGCCCGTTGCAAATCTATTCGAGTTCCAGGAGCAGTGGGAGATCCATTGAATTGGGATTCGTTGGGAAGGCGCGTGGGAAGGATCAACGAACTGCTGTCACATGACTGGGCCACGGGCTCATCGGGCGAGCAGTGCGGATGAGTAGAACCAGACACTCACCCGGGTGCTTGAGCAGCCGCAGAAGCTTGATCTCCCGTAGAATACGCGTGGCGTCTGCTACATTGTCGAACACCGACTGTATCTTCTTGATGGCCACCCGGGCGCCTGTCGTACTGTCGATCGCGGCAAAAACCACGCCGTAGCTGCCCTTGCCGATCACCTCCTGCACCGTGTAGCGCTTGCTCTCGCACCAGGAGCTGCCCAGGCAGACGCCAGGCAGCACAGGGTCGAAGTGTGCGGAGGCAGGGGGCTGGGAAGCAGCGGAGGTCGAGGGTCCATACTGCTGCTGCTGCCGCTGCTGCTGCTGGATGCAGTCACGGATGGGCTGCACGTCATCTTGAGAGGACGAGGTGCTCATGCCGCAGTGCCTGCAAATGTGTGCGCAGGGGCTGAGATGAAAGGAAGGGGGGCGGGCAAGCCAGAGAGAGAGAGAGAGAGAGAGAGGGCGTGCGAATGGATGTGGCATGCTTGCACCTGGCCCTCAGGCCGCAATCCGGAAGCCGTCCGCCAAGCCACATCATAGAGTTGATATCGGAACGCGCCTCCTGGTGCCAAAACGGGTGGCGGAGGCGCAACAGGGGAGCAGGCACGAGAGCTGGAAGAGGGCAGGACGGGAAAAGTCAGGTGAAAGCAGCCTGTATAGCCTGCCCCAGGGCTGTCAGGCACCAAATAGGCACACATGGGGAGGTGGATGTGTTATACACAGCACACAGGGGCGGGTGTGGGGCGGGCCAGAGGGCAAACAGGGCGGGGGAAGGGCAGGAGAGGGAAGCCCACCCTTGCTGCAAGTTAAACTTGCAGTCCCAGGAGCCACGCATGCAGAGCTGCCGCTCACGACAGACGCACACACGTAGCGAGGATGCTTGTGATCAGTTCACGGGCCGCGCTGGGCCTTGAGCATTAGGCAGCTGCGAAAGGGAGGCAGCAATGCGAGCACACTCCAGGAGCAAGCCTCACGGAAGGCTGAAGACTCCAACTACAAGACGCGCTTGCCTGCCCGCACACACAGTGTTGCATATGTATGCATGCACTCGTACTCGCAGCCTCTGCTCGCCTACCCGGGGTAATCTGGGCAGAAGTGAACGGCGGGGGAGTCTCCCCCAGTTCGGGCACGCTCCTGCTTGCACGCAGTGCTTGCGTGTTCGCTCCCGCTGCGCGCAGCCTGCCCTCAGCAGCAGCAGCAGCAGTGACTGCAGCACAGCGGAGGCAGGGCTCGCAGTCTCAGCATTCAGCCTGGGTCGCCATGCCTGTCACTGGGCGCAAAATCTGCACTTTTAAGCAATTTTGTCTATTTTCAAGCTCGTATGCAACCTACAAATCTAGCGCAGCCTAATGTTTGTTTAAGCTGGCATCCCAGAGCTGTCCGTTGTGATTTGTTCGTTCCACCAAACCAAACCGAACAGGACAATATAGATAATATTCAAAATATCCTTTCATTGTTGTGTTGCACAGTAGCCGCTGCGCTTGTTCAGGTGTGCAAGCACCTCTTCGATTATTCATGCACATCTCTCTGGCAGCGGGATATTAATCTCATTGATACAGAAACAGGAATCTACGACTCTACTTTCTGGTTTCTTGAGCTCAACAAAATATATGCTCTTGATAACTTGGCCGAGTTTGGTACTGGACGAGGTTGGCATTTATAATAGATGATGGCAGCTTCGATATGCAGCTTTTGCATGGCTTCTGTAGCAAGAATAGCTGCTGTGCCCCAATCTCCTGCACATCCACACTCGGGTTGATGAATGACCATTTTACATCAGAGGCAGTCTATTATGACAAAACTGCATTAATAGACTTCCCCAGCAGGATATGACTCTCAGAAACCATTGTATCATTGTTCAAGTATCGATATTGTTCTATCATTGAACCAAGCATGGTGCTCAATGCAGTCAAAAAAAGCAGAAAACCTCAAATCTAGGGTTAGCCCAGCCCAGCAATTGGGATGCATATGCCCTCATTGAGAGCGCCCGTCTCAAACGTGGGAAGCTCAGCCGCTTTTCTCCCGCCACCTGCGGCACGGCTTTAAGGACATTGAAGTATGCTCTAAGAAAACTTGTGTTCTTTGCAAAGTTTCGGGAAGTGCCTCCTGAGAGTGTGCGGAAGATCCAGCGCCTGTCAGCCAACACCGTGGACGGTGACAGTAGGGAAGGGCGTCAGGGAATCCCATCTACCCTCTTGGCAAGGTCTCTTGAGGAGGGGGGAATAGGGGTCCTCCCCTGGGCCGAGCACATCGCGGCCAGGCACGCTATGTGGGCTCTATGCCTGATACTCCAGCTTGCGTAAGCTGGGTATACCCAAGTCACTTCCCGCACGCCCCCTTGGGTCCGGACCCAAGGATCCTAGCAGCCGCAGCTGTTCTTCAAGCCCGCAATCATATCCCTCCCGCCACCCAGCTTCAGCCTTCCCACATCTTCTCGTGTCCCCTAGCCAAGCCCCTCGAGCAGATGAGGGCATTCCTTTGCAAGCTCGGCTCTTTAGCCCCAAGCTTGCCCCAACAGCCTCAGCAACCCATCTCCAACCCTCCTCAGCCTCAACACCGACAGCGCCCCCTTGCCCTCTCTTCCCTCAACCCCAACCTCTCCTGCCAGCCCACCATGTGCCGCCAAATGGGGCAGCAGCAGCAGCAGCTGAATCCCATCCTCCACCTTCCTCAACTACAGCAACGGCAGCGTGCCCATACCCTCTCTCCCCCACACCCCAACCAAACCCACCAGCCCTCCACACACGCCCATGGGCAACAGTAGCAGTAGCAACAGCAGAAGCAGGAGAAGCAGCAACCCATCTCCGACCCTCCTCAGCTTCAACCCCAACATCACGCCCTTGCCCTCTCTTCCCTCCACTCCAACCTCTCCCGCCTGCTCGTCACGTGCCGCCAAACGGAGCAGCGACAGCAGCAGCAGGAGCAGCAGCAACCCATCTCCCACCCTCCTCAGCCTCAACACCGACAGTACACCCTTGCCCCTCTCTTACCTCCATCCCAACCTCTCCTGCCAGCCCGCCACGTGCCGCCAAATGGGGCAGCAACAGCAGCAGCTGCAGCAACAGGATCCCATCCTCAACCCACCTCAGCTGCAACACCAGCAGCGTGCCCATACCCTCTCTTTCCCACACCCTGACTAAACCCACCACACACCTCCAAGCGCAACAGCAGCAGCAGCAGCAGCAGCCACAGCAACCCAGCCAATCTCACCAGCCCACCACATGCCAGCATGAGGAGCAGCTGCAACAACAACAACAACACCAACAACAACACCAACAACAACACCAACAACAACAACAACAACAACAACAACAACAACAACAACAACAACAACAACAACAACAACAACAACAACAACAACAACAACAACAACAACAACAACAACAACAACAACAACAA
>LFIK01004936.1_pt1 | contig 10741 bp, 6 predicted proteins | sample 643401 | NCBI WGS metagenome assembly LFIK01 (sample SAMN03777447, study PRJNA286221) | soda lake metagenome | biome: soda lake; feature: Kulunda steppe; material: water; isolation source: sample T5-Br brine of Lake Tanatar-5 | place: Russia: Kulunda steppe | collected 2010-07
CGCGAAGGCACGGTATCGGCATCCCTCTGCCGCCGGATCGAGGCCTTGGCGGGGCGTCTGGACCGGTATTTGACCGAACCCGCCCATCCAAGCCTGCTCCACGGCGACATCTGGACCGGCAATGTCATCGCTCGCAACGGCCGGATCGCCGCGCTGATCGACCCGGCGGTCTACTGGGGCCATCCGGAAATCGAACTCGCCTTCATCACCATGTTCAATACCTTTGGGCCGAGATTTTTCGATCGCTATCGCGAGCGCTGCTGCCTGGATCCCGAATTCTTCGACATCAGGCGCGATCTCTATCTGATTTATCCGCTCCTGGTGCATGTGCGCTATTGGGATCGCAGCTATGCCGCTCCCATCGACGACACATTGCGCCGGCTGGGTCTTTAGCCGCCCAGTATCTTTAGCCGCCCAGTATCTCTAGCCGCCGAGTAACCGATCGAGCAAACCGCCGAATCCGTCGCGGTCCAGATCGTCGGCCCGGTTACCCTGTCTTGTGTCACCCTGCCCTGACGGTGCGGAATCCGGCTGGGACGGGCGCGGCGCCGCGACCTCCATCATGCCGCCGCCCGCGCCGGGGAAGGACCGGACCGGAAGCCCTTCATGGGCCTCGATCGCGAACCGGCGCCAAATCTCCGCCGGCAGACCGCTGCCGGTCAGGTCGGCCACCGCGCCGGCATCGTCGCGACCGACCCAGACGCCGATCGCCATGTCGGCCGTATAGCCGACGAACCAAGCATCCCGCCCGTCTTGCGTGGTGCCGGTCTTGCCCGCCGCCGGACGTCCCGGGTCGGCGTTGCGGCCCGTACCGTGGGTCACCACCGCCGACAAAAGGGCATTCATCTCTTCGGCATGCCAGGGCCGGATGGTTTCCCCCGGACCGCTGCCGTCGCGATGGAACAGCAACTGGCCCCGGCGATCCGTAACCGACCGAACGCCAAAGGGCCAGCCGGGGCGGCCACGCGTTGGAAACGCCGTATAAGCCGCCGTCAATTCCAGCAGCGACACTTCGCTCGTGCCCAGCGCAAGGCTCAGATCCGGGCTCATCGAACTGGCGATCCCCGCCCTTCGGGCCGCATCGATCACCGTTCTGATCCCGACACGATCCGCCAGCCGCACGGCTACCGAATTCGCCGATCGCGCCATGGCCGCCGTCAGCGTCATGGGGCCGTAATATTGGCCGCGGAAATTGCCCGGCGCATAACCGGAAATCGAAATCGGGGCGTCATCAATGATCGTATCGGGGCGGTGCCCGTTTTCCAAAGCGGCCAAAAAAACAAAGGGCTTGAAGGCAGAACCCGGTTGGCGGCGGGCCTGGGTCGCCCGGTTGAACTGGCTGTCGACATAGGACCGGCCGCCGACCAAGGCCCGGACCGCCCCGTCGTGATCCATGGCGATCAAGGCCGCCTGCAAGGCCGGATCACCATAGGCCGCCAGTTCTTCTTCGACGGCTGCCGCCGCCAGCCGCTGAAGCCGGCTATCCATGGTCGTTTCAACCACGAGATCGCCCGCCTCGGCCCCCACATAATCCGGTACCAAATCGACGATCCAGTCTCCGAAATAGCGTCCGGCTGTTCCGGCCACCGGCCTGACCGTGGCCGGCGGCGGTGCGGCCATTTCCGATTGGTGGCGCTGATCGCTGATAAAGCCGGCATCGGCCATAGCTGTCAGAACGACCCGTGACCGTGCCTCGGCCCGATCTGGTGCATGGGTCGGCGCATAGCGCGACGGCGCCCGGATCAAACCGGCGATCGTGGCCGCTTGGCGCAATGAGAGATCTTGCGACGGCACGCCGTAATAGGCGCGCGCTGCCGCATCGATGCCATAGGTTCCGGCACCCAGATAAATTCTGTTGAGATACGAGGAGAGCAGCTCGTCCTTGCTGTAGTTCATCTCCAGCCAAAGCGCCAGAAGCGCCTCTTGAACCTTGCGCCGCATCGACCGTTCAGGCGTCAGGAACAATACCTTGGCAAGCTGCTGGGTGATGGTCGATCCGCCCTGGACCACACTGCCGGACCGCCAATTCGTCCAGGCCGCCCGCGCCAATCCGATTGGGTCGATCCCGAAATGATATTGGAACCGCCGGTCCTCGATGGCCAAAACCGCCTCGTATACATGAGCCGGCAAATCGGCAACATCAATCCGGTCGCCATTAAAGGCGCCATAGCGCGAAACGAGGGTACCGTCCCGTGCCGCCACGGTGATCGATGGCCGGTCGTCTTCCACCGCGACATTGTCGATCGAGGGCAGGTCATGGGCGAGCCAAATCACCGAACCGGTAAGAACGACAATGGCCCAGATGGCGATGACGGCGGTCCACTTGCCGACGAACCAGGCGATGCGCCCCGGCAATGACTGTCCGGATGCGCGCCGGCGAGGCGATTTGCGGGCCGGTCGGCGGGTTGGCCCGGATTTTCCCCCGGCTTTCGGACCGGTTTTCGCATCGGCCTTTTGAGAGGTTGTCTGGCGGCCCGCCGGCGCAACCAATCCACCAACCTTGGAACGCAGGGAGGCGGCGGGGCTTGGTGCGCGCCGCACCCCCGTTTTCGCGCCCCCCGATTTCGCAGTTCCCGACTTTGTCGTCCCGGGCTTCGTGCGCTGAGTGGGAGCTCCCGTCCGTGCTGGTCCGCGCCGTACCGCCATACACCTTGATCTCTTGAAATGCGTCGGATTTCAAGAAGAAATGGGATTTCGTGAAGAAACGACTCGAACCTAGCCGGCGCAGCGGTTAGACGTCGAGATTCGAAACGTTCAGCGCATTGGCTTGGATGAATTCACGCCGCGGCTCGACCACATCGCCCATCAAGGTCGAAAAAACCTCTTCGCTGTCGTCCGCATGGTTCACCTTGACCTGCAGCAGGTTGCGGACGTTCGGATCCAGGGTCGTTTCCCAAAGCTGTTCGGGATTCATCTCACCCAGCCCTTTATAGCGCTGAATTGTTACGCCCTTGCGGCCCAGTTCCATGACGCGATCGAAAAGGCTTACCGGCCCCAGGATGTCGATATCGCCCGACCCGGTCGACAGAACGCCCCGGCCGGCATACCGTTCAGCCATTTCCTTTTGATAGGCCCGCAATCGCCGGGCTTCGCCGGTGCCGGACAAGGCCGGCTCCAGACGCCGCGATTCGGTCACGCCGCGCAGCGTGCGCATGAACAAGAGGCCGCCATCGGCCGTGGCCGAACCGCGCCAGCCCCGTTCAAGAACCGGCGAACGCTCGTCGAGAACACCGGCAATCATCTCGGCGATCGGCTGGGCCGAGGCCTGATCGGTCAGGACCTCGGGATCGAAAGCACCCGCAATCGCCGCATTCTCGACCACAACGGTCGAGCCGACCTTGTTGGCCAGGGGCGCAATCAGGTGCCGGATGTCTCGGGCCTGCTGGACGGCCGCATGAAGGTCCGGCCCCGCAAGCGCGGTGCCGTCATGCAGGGTTAACCGAGCGTCCTGGATGCCCTGGTCGATGAGATAGGTCTCCAGTTCGGCATCATCCTTCAGGTACAATTCCTGCTTGCCGCGCAAAGCCCGATAGAGAGGCGGCTGAGCGATATAGAGGTACCCTTTTTCGATGATCTCGGGCATCTGGCGATAGAAGAAGGTCAGCAACAGAGTCCGAATATGCGAGCCGTCGACATCGGCGTCGGTCATAATGATGATCTTGTGATAGCGCGCCTTCTCGATATTGAACTCGTCCCGGATGCCGGCGCCGAGCGCCGTAATCAGGGTGCCGATTTCAGCCGACGACAGCATTTTGTCGATCCGCGCCCGTTCGACATTCAAGATCTTGCCGCGCAGGGGCAGGATCGCCTGCATCCGGCGGTCGCGCGCCTGTTTCGCCGATCCGCCGGCACTGTCGCCCTCGACAATGAAAAGCTCGCTCTCGGCCGGGTCCCGCGACTGACAGTCCGCCAGTTTGCCCGGCAACGACGCCACGTCCAGAACCGTCTTGCGCCGGGTGAGTTCCCGCGCCTTTCGGGCGGCTTCACGGGCCTTGGCGGCTTCGGCCACTTTCTGGATAACCTTGCGCGCTTCGTTGGGATTTTCGCCCAACCACGTCGACAGCGCCTCGTTGACGACATTCTCGACGATGGGCCGAACCTCGGAAGAGACCAGTTTGTCCTTGGTCTGGCTGGAGAATTTGGGATCGGGCACCTTGACCGACAAGACACAAGTCAGTCCCTCGCGGGCATCGTCGCCGCCGATCGTGACCTTTTCCTTTTTCGCCATGCCGCTTTCGGCCGCATAGGAATTGATCTGGCGGGTCAACGCGCCGCGAAATCCGGCCAAATGCGTTCCGCCGTCACGCTGCGGGATATTATTGGTAAAGCACAGCATGGTTTCGTGATAGGCGTCGGTCCATTCCATCGCGATCTCGACCGTCACGCCATCTCGTTCCGCGCTAAGAACGATCGGGGGGCTGTGAATGGCGTTCTTCGAGCGGTCAAGATACTTGACGAACGCGGTCAATCCGCCGTCATACACCATCCGAACCGTGCGCGGTTCGACACTGCGATTGTCGGTCAAATCGATCGTCACGCCGGAATTCAGAAATGCCAGTTCCCGCAGCCGATGTTCCAGCGTGTCAAAATTGAAGTCGAGCGTGGTGAAGGTTTCCGGCGATGGCTTGAAGGTAATCCGCGTACCGGCCCGGCCGTCCGCCGGCCCGACGGCCTTGAGACGCTCGCGGGCTTCGCCGTTGTCAAACGTGATGACCCATTCCTGGTCATCGCGGAAAATGGTCATTTCAAGCCATTCAGACAGCGCGTTGACCACGGAAACGCCGACACCGTGCAACCCGCCGGAGACCTTGTACGAATTTTGGTCGAATTTGCCGCCCGCATGTAGCTGGGTCATGATGACCTCGGCGGCGGAAATGCCTTCTTCGTCGTGGATGCCAACGGGGATGCCGCGGCCATTATCCGTCACCGACACCGACCCGTCCGGATTGAGCGTCACCGTTACGGTATCGCAATGTCCTGCGAGGGCTTCGTCGATGGCGTTGTCGACCACCTCGTAAATCATGTGGTGAAGTCCGGACCCGTCATCGGTGTCGCCGATATACATGCCGGGGCGTTTGCGCACGGCATCAAGGCCGCGCAGCACCTTGATGCTATCGGCGCCGTATGCGTCCGCGGCCTCTTGGGCCGATCCTCTCACCGCCTGCTCACCCATCAGATCATCTCGTTTCAAACGTTCCAGGGTTACCGCGACCGTGCTGCACCGGCGAACCGGATCTTCATCACGTCGTGGATATCGTGCCGTCGTCGACGGTCAGAACCGTCGCTTCCGGTCGCATGGCTTCGAACAGCGCCGCATCGGTTCCGGTGAACCACGCTTGCGCGCCCAAAGCCTTGATCTCGGCAAAAAGCGCGGCCCGTCGACGCGAATCGAGATGGGCCGCCACCTCGTCCATTAGTAGAATCGGCGCAGCGCCGCGCGCCGTCGCAAGAAGTCTGGCATTGGCCAGCACCAATCCAAGGAGGAGGGCTTTTTGCTCTCCCGTCGAGCATTGAGCCGCGCCGATGCCTTTGGCCCTATGGCTTACCAGAAGATCGCTGCGATGGATACCATCGGCCGCACCGCCGGACACCGCGTCGACACCCCGCGAGTCACGAAGGCGCTGACGGAACCGGTCTTCGACTTCAAGCGCCGGCAGATCCGACAGCGCCGTCTCAATCGCGCCGGAAAGCGCAACATCCACACGCGGAAAAACCGTGTCGACCGACCCTTCGCCGAAACAAGCCTGCGAGTCTGCCAATTGAAGCCGCTCCACCAACAATCGGCGTCCGGCCGCCACGGCAATTCCCTTGCGGACCATGGTCTCTTCCAGCCCGTCCAGCCAGGCCCGATCGAACCGGCCGGCGCGCAGCAAGCGCGACCGTTCACGCATAGCATGCTCGTATCCGGCCAGGGCGCCCGCATGGCCGGAGTCATGGCCATAAACCAGACGATCCAGAAACCGCCGCCGGTTTCCCGCCCCTTCCAAGAAGAGTCGATCCATGGCCGGCGTCAGCCAAACCATGGCCAGATGATCGCCGAGGGCCGTCTGCGATGCCGACTGGCCATCGATGCGCACAAGACGCCGCCCCTGCCCGGGCCGGGTCTCGGGATCCGGACCGGTCCCGATGCGGATGGCGCCACGGTCATGGACGAGCACGGCACTGACGGCCCAATGGCTGCCCGCACCAGCGCTCTCGGCCGGTCCTGCCTGCCGGCTGACCTCGGTCATGGTGGCGCGACGCAACCCCCGGCCCGGCGACAGAAACGAAACGGCCTCGAGTATATTAGTCTTACCGGCCCCGTTCGGACCGGCCAACACAACCGACCGACCGCCGGTCTCGACCAGGGCCTTTGCGTGGTTTCTAAACTCGGTCAGTGTCAGTCGATCGATATGCAGAGCCGCAGCCTCGGCGCCGCTTTGCGGCCGTGTTCGGGCATCGGCGTTTTCGGGCGCATCACTCATTCTCAAAGTCTCGAGACGCCCCCGAATTCCCATGCCGCCATCAGTCTCGAACCGATCAAGAGTCTCAAGCGCCGCCATTGCGGCAACATCGTCGATCCGGCCCGTATTTGAGTGGGTCCCTGATACCACGAGCGCCTATACCCGCATGGGCATAAGAACATATAGTGTCGACCCAACCGTCCCTTCGACACTGCGTGCCCGAATAATGGTCGGCGATCCGGAATCCGACATCTCGAATTGTATATGGCCATCGCCAAGCTGGGCCGCAATGTCCATCAGGTACCGGCTGTTGAAACCGATGTGAAAATCTTCGCCCTCATAATCGATTTCGAGTTCTTCGACAGCACTGCCTGAATCGGCGGCCGTGGCCGACAGCGTCATGACCCCGCTGGTAAAAGCCAGCTTCACGGCACGGCTTTTCTCGGAGGAGATTGTCGACACCCGGTCCACGGCGGCGGCGAAGGTCTTGGCGTCGAGGACGATCGTCTTGTCGTTGCCGCTGGGGATGACCCGCGCATAATCGGGAAATGTGCCGTCGATCAGTTTCGATGTCAGAACAGCCGTCGAAAACGAAAACCGAATCTTGGCATCTGACAGCGATATCCCGACATCGCCCGGCATATCGGCAATCAGTCGATGAACTTCGTTAACGGTTTTCCGCGGCACGATAACGCCGGGCATCTGCTCGGCCCCTTGCGGTTCGCCGATCTCGGCCCGGGCGAGCCGATGTCCGTCGGTCGCCACGGATCGCAGAGCGCGGCCATGATCGCCGTCGGCCACATGAAAATACAGGCCGTTCAAATAATACCGGGTTTCCTCGGTCGAAACGGCAAACCTGGTCTGCTCGATCATGTCGCGCAAATCGGCCCCGGGTACCGTGAAGTGAACCGGCAAGGTGCCGCTTCCGATTTCGGGGAAATCTTCGACCGGCAGCGTCCCCAATTTGAACCGTGACCGTCCGGCTACGACGGCAAGGGACTCGTCGGCCGCGTCGATCTCGACCTGCGCGCCGTCGGGCAGCTTTCGCACGATGTCATGGAATGTGTGTGCGGGCGCCGTCACCTGCCCCTCGACCGCGATGTCAGCCTCGACGGTATCGACGATCTCGATATCCATATCGGTGGCCGTCAGGGCCAGCGAATCGCCGGAAGCCCGCAACATCACATTGGACAGGATGGGAATGGTATTTCGACGCTCAACCACGCTCTGCACGTGGCCGAGGGACTTCAGCAGCGTCGCGCGTTCGATGGTGAGCTTCATCGTCGAATCCATTCACGGTGGAAGCGGCGCGCCCGATGGCTGCCGCAAAGTTTGCGTGGTTTTAGCAATGACTGTGATGCTTTTCCAGCGACAAAGTCCGGCGGCCGACATGGGACCGGCATGGGGCCGCCATGGGGCCGGCGGCGGGGCGAAAGTGGACGGGATGGCCCAGGCCCCTGCCTCGCCCCTGTATAGCCCCCGCCTAGCCCTGAAGCATGCGCTTTAGCAGGTCGACATCTTCGGCGAACGACGAATCGGCATCGCAGAGCTCCTCGACCTTGCGGACCGCATGCATGACGGTCGTATGATCGCGGCCGCCGAATTTTCGGCCGATTTCCGGCAGCGACCGTGCCGTCAATTGCTTGGACAGGTACATGGCGACCTGGCGGGGCCGGGCCACCATGCGCGATCGCCGGGTCGAATGCATATCGGCGAGCTTGACGGTGTAGTGCTCGGCAACGCGCTTTTGGATCTCTTCGATGGTCACCCGCCGATCGCTTGCCCGGATGAGGTCGCGCAGCAATTCCTGCGTTCCTTCGAGCGTTACCGGCCGGCCGACGAATTCGGCATGGGCAACAAGGCGATTGAGAGCGCCCTCCAGTTCCCGGACATTCGAAGCAATCTTATGGGCGAGATACTCCATAACCTTCATCGGAATATCGACATGAGACCATTGCTCGGCCTTGGCCTGAAGGATGCCAAGGCGCAGTTCATAGGATGTCGGGTGAATGTCGGCCACCAAGCCCCATCCAAGCCGAGAGCGCAGCCGCTCTTCCAAGCCGTCGAGATCGGACGGGCTCTTATCGGCCGAAATGATGACCTGCCGATTCTGGTCTACCAGCGCGTTGAACGTATGGAAAAATTCTTCCTGCGTTGAATCCTTGCCCGAGATGAACTGGACATCATCGATCATAAGGACGTCGACCGACCGAAAGAGCTCCTTGAAGCTCATCGTATCTTTGAACCTCAAGGCCCGAATGAACTGATACATGAACTTTTCGGCCGACATATAAATCACCCGGCGGGCCGGGTGCCGGCGCCGAATATGCCAAGCGATCGCATGCATCAAATGGGTCTTGCCAAGCCCGACCCCGCCATAAAGGAACAGAGGGTTGAACGTCACCTGTGACGCGTCGGCCACCCGCATGGCAGCGGCATGGGCCATCTCGTTCGGCTTGCCGACGATAAAGTTCTCGAACGTGAAGCGCGGATCCAACGGAGCGGAATAATCATGGACCGGATCGCGCGCTTGGACAGCGCCAGCGGGGTCCGAGTCGTCGTCGCCACCCGACGTGGGTGAAGACAGCGAATCTCCCCCATTGGGACCAATATCTTGGGGGACAATCTCATAATGCGCGGACGCCCCGTTCTGGCTTTCCACCGGTTGCTGGACGCCTTTCCGATCGGACAGCGCTGCCTTGACTACGAATTCCACCTCAGGAACCGACGGGCATTCACGTTGCCAATGGGACCGAATCGTATCGGCGTAATGCGCCCTTATCCAGTCGCGCATGAAGCGCGTCGGAACGCCGATTCGAACTTCACCGTCGCCAATGCCCGCGAAAGTGAGAGATTGCAGCCAGCTCTTGAACTCCGCCTCGCCCACTTCGGCTCTGAGCCGTGCCTGGACACGCAGCCATTCCCGATGACCGTATTCTTCTCCCAAACCCTCTTCCGAATCGCTTCGCAGGGTCGACATTGTTGCCCGCTCCTTTGCCGCTTGCACTGCGCCCCGCTTCCCTAGCCCACCTACGCTGACAGTCGTGAGATTTCCCGCCAAATCCCGGCATCCGACAGAAACCGAGACCCCATGCTATCACCACCGACACCATAACCAAACAAGACGAAGGTCATCGCCGCCACAACAATGTGGCAGTCAATGAGTAAAATGAAATTGGGCGGAAATAACAAAGGAGTGCTCGAAAGTCCAAGTCCGAAAAATCGAAAATAACTATAGCGCAAGGCTTTATTCGGTTTTTAGGATAAAGGACGGCGCTCCAATTTATGTGATCTATATTTATCCGCACCAGCGGAAGAGGATACAGCGACACTCACCTTCTCGCAACGGAACAAAGTGAGACCCACCAAAAAAGCAAATTTCGTTCTCGATCGGAGATGGGAGAGGCTGGACAAAACACAGACCCCAGACCGATTAGTGGGCAAGACACGCAAAGGTTTAAAGTTATCCAATAAAAAACCCCTCATTATCGAGGGGTGTTTTATTCAGCATTGTGCGACACACAAACTGATCCAGACCTGCTTTTCTGACGGCTACCCGACAGACCGGCGTCGTCAAAGAGCCTGGATGCGGGAAATCAACCGTGACTGCTTGCGCGCCGCCGTATTGCGATGAATCGCGCCCTTGCTGGCCCCGCGCTGGAGAACCGGCTGAGCAACACGGAAAGCCTCCTCTGCAGCTGCCTTGTCACCCGACTGGATGGCAAGCTCGACCTTCTTGACGAAGGTACGAATTCGCGTCACGCGGTTGCGTCTGGTTTCCGTCCGGCGAGCGGTCTGACGGATGCGTTTCTTTGCCGATTTAATGTTGGCCATGATCTACCCTTGCCTGGACAATCGAGTCCGGAATTTCGTGCCGGGCTTATAGGGGTCCCGGCTCTTGTCGTCAAGTCTCTTTACACCGTCCGCGGCCGCGTTTCTCCAAAAGCGACACCAGAGGGACCGAAAGCCTCAGCGATTGTTAAACGTCGGATGGCGCTTTTCCGCAAAGGCCGCCATGCCCTCTTTCTGATCTTCCGTGCCAAAGGTGGCATGAAACAGGCGGCGCTCGAACAGCAACCCTTCCGACATCGTGGTTTCATAGGCCCGGTTCACGGCTTCCTTGGCCATCATCACCATCGGGCGCGACATGTCGGCAATGCGCTCGCCCACCTTGATGGCTTCGTCGAGCAGATCGGCATCCGCGACGACGCGGCTGACCAATCCGCTGCGCTCAGCCTCGGCGGCGTCCATCATGCGCCCCGTCAAGCACATCTCCATCGCCTTGGACTTGCCGACGA
>LFIK01004937.1_pt1 | contig 10741 bp, 4 predicted proteins | sample 643401 | NCBI WGS metagenome assembly LFIK01 (sample SAMN03777447, study PRJNA286221) | soda lake metagenome | biome: soda lake; feature: Kulunda steppe; material: water; isolation source: sample T5-Br brine of Lake Tanatar-5 | place: Russia: Kulunda steppe | collected 2010-07
GGAAGGTGTGTTCCATGGGTGACCCTGTCGCGACCAGATAAGGGTCCAAACACAGGAAATGCGATATCTCCGCAACACATGCATGCTTTCAAGCCAGAACAAGTCTGAGGGTTGCGGCCAATCAAATCAAATCTAGGAAATTCAAAATGGAGCCGATCGAGGGTGTGGGTGGGCAGCGGCGGGCCTAAACGTTGCATCACATTTGCCTCTTTTGAGTGCACAGCTCAACAGGAGAGCTTCCCACGCCAAAATCCACACAGGATGTGCGGCCCAATTTTACACATCTGCAGGCATCTCAAGCTCGGAGTTTGGGGCTTTGAGTGGGAAACAGTGCGCAATCTTTCAACATAACATACCACTTTTCCGAAATTGCCTTTCACTCACCGCACCAATTTCGACCCCAAGACCACCATCAGAACCGGAAAAATATGTCAGGAAACGGTGCGGTGGATGCAAAGTTATGCCTTGAGAGGCCTATTTGGCCACGTTTGCCTAAGAAAGGGGTGACCCAGTGGTGGGGACGACCAGGCACAAATTATGTGAACCCAGGATTACTCTGACATTGACGCATAAAAGAAAAAATTTGTGGCATAAGACTCCAGTGCTAGCTGGCCGTTAGACATCCTTCTCTATGTTTCAAGGTATCCACCGCATCATGATTGAATATTTTTGTTTGCCTTTATCAGAGGAGGTAAATGCGTCAGAGATACCCAGATGGCCACATTCCTGTTGGATGCAGGATCGGATCATGCAGCTTTTCCCTTTGAATCTGTACCCGCATCTTTCTGCAAGCCAGGCCTACCACATTCAAACATCATGCTGCTCCATCCTGCTCTGATCATCGCAGCTCTTTTCAGCCTTGAAAAGTCTCCTCCAGCTCTCAACACACAAGACATAGCTCCTGTGCACATGTCCAAAAGATGCATTCTAACCCCACCTGACGCTTCATGTCCACCACATGTGGACCCTCCAGTGAAGTGCCAAATTCAGTGCCGAGCTCCTGAAAAAGATTCCACAATACGAAAGAAAAAGAAATTGACAATTTGATGGGAAACAGCATTCGAGGTAGTTGCCATCAGTCAAACTTGCAAATCGACCTAGCGCCACCCTATGCATCATTCCCTGGATAAGAAAGCAAGAGGATGTGCATTCATCATACCACACAGCAGGTCCACAGGCCTATTCACCAATTGCACACACCTGTGCAAAAGTGCCCAGGGGAGCAAGAGTTCCACTCGTCAAGACCGTGCTGTATGCGCTGCCGCAAGCATCCAGGAATGGGAGTGCTGGGTCTAGGCACCATAGAGACAGCTGTATCACTTCTTGAGAACTGCCCAGTGGCCGCTCACTCTCCGAGTGGCCTCTGCATGCGAGTAAGGCAAGGAATTTCCGAGGGAATTTGTATCCATATACAAGCTATCTCATTCAAGACACCTGTAACGCTGCACCCACATCTCGTTTTTGAACAGAGTTGTTTGGATGCAAGCGCACAAGCTTCTTTCAAAGCTAATGAAAGGATTTTAAAGTGAAGGATATATTTGCAAACCAGCACACGCGCACACACAAACATACACACGTACCTAACCCGCCGATGCTGCTCGGTGTTGGAGCGAGCAGCCTTGCTGACCAGCATGCGGTAGCACAAGCTACTTTGCTCATGGCTAGATGCTGGTATGCCACCTGTGCCTCCCATCTGCAAAAGAAATCCAAGTTGTTTTGGCATGAACACAAATGGGTTGCCTGAGGATTGCTTGGTTGTCCTACTGGCTTTTAATTGATGGGCCAGCTGAATTGGGCCTGATTTAAATGAACTTTGTAAGAGAGCGCTTATTTTGCCTTAACATCACCTATTGCTCCACAAAGAATTGAATTTACTAGGTTTGGGTCATGCAAATTTTATCGCCTTTAATGCAATGCTTAGAATGTCTTGAATTTGCGTATTGAAAGTCCTCTTTGCGTCCAGTGTGGCAACCCCCCCAGCATTTCCCGTGTTCCTGTGCAGCCTTGCTCACTGCTCCACTGCACTCCTTTGCGGCCGAGGCTGTGCTTGCATTTGCTTCTGGATTTCTATCAAGCTGCCGCTGCACTGCTGCTGCTGCTGCTACTGCTGCTGCTGCTGCTGCTTCTGCTGCTGCTGCTGCTGCTGCTGCTGCTGCTGCTGCTGCTACCTTGCTTTAAGCATCAATGGGCCCTCATCTCATAAGGATAGGCGGCAGGACTGATTCATTCGCTGTGCACTTAACTTCCTCAGGATGTGAATGAAGCGTTTCCTGACACTATAATAATATAAAGAAAGTGTCCCCTGATGCAGGAAGCACCAGCTACACAGACGTACTTGCAGTACTTGCACTCCACCTTGTGCTGGAGCGACTTGCCTTTCAGCTGTTGATTTCGACATGATCCCACTCCTGCCCCTTCCTTTGGCAATTTGAAAATGCATGTATATGTAACAAAGAATTTGGGTGGTAACTAGTAGCTGCGGGGGCAGTTGGGGGCCCACAGCCCCCCCCCAATGTCTACCCTAAATAAGACCCTTAAATGTACACACATTGACGTTAAAAATGCACATTCTTCACATCATACGAGCATTGATCTGGGCAAATGGAGGCATGACCCAGCCCTAGAAATCACAGAGATAACACGCCCAGCATAAATTAATAAAAGAAGGGCTACCACGGGCCTCCACCTTATCTAGCTCCAGATGTGCTCAAGATGCAGTTGTAGAGTCAACCAAAGAGCTCACCCCACCAGCCTGTCATGCTTAACGTCTGCTGCTCCAGCTGCATTTTAAATGTTTTAAATAGTGCCTGTACAAATTGCTCATAGTGTCAAGTCTTACATCCTGATCATCCTCCAGCCTCTCACTAATTATCAATGCTCTCTGATAATTTTACTCTGGATAGGAAGTTGGAAAAGTAGAGAGGCCAAGCATGCATTCTCATGTAATTAAATCCAAAAGACATAGAAGATGGTAATTTTGCATAAAGGTACAGAAGCTGACACTGGCCAAAGCCGCTGCTGGGCCTCAGGGCGCAGAGTCTTCACCCTAAGGCATTGCTGTTGCGGCTTTGGGGGTTATCAGTACAACTACAGGGTGGTATACATGTAAGTTGACAGGCTTACTGCTTACTTCATCCGCAAACTTTAAACGGTGACACAGAGATGGCTTTTGTGCAGGTCCGTGTTGTCATGATACTCCCTCAGCCTTCCTGGTTGAACATGGGATATGCCTTGTTAATCTACTTACCCCATACATCATGCGCAGTGTGGTAAGTAGACGGCATATGACTCCTAGGGCAACGCCACCAACACCTGGCCTGTTCGCTTCAGACGGGACTGCCAGGTCTTGCATCTCATTCTCTGTTGATATGCGAGAGGGAAAAATGATGATATGCATATGTAAGTTTTGCATACACGACAATGCATTCATTGGTAATCATAGTCTCCATTCAAGCATCAAAGAAGCACCTGTGTCCACTTACCACCCAAACAATGCTTGCCTTTTCTAATGGCACAAGTTTGTAGCCTTGCTGAAACATTATTTGGGCATTAACATGAGTATGGCGCGTTAAGCTTAACAAAGGGTGGCTAAGCATTCCCTCATCACCAGCACACATGATGCTCGACTGTCAGGGCTGAACCTCTTCCTTCCTCTTATTAATGAGCCACTTCAATTAAGGAAATTGCATTTATGGCCCCACCCCTGGCGAAGGTGACCTCTGCTTCCTTATCTCGGGCCTCTGTATATGCTGCATATAGCCTGGGGACGTCTTCTGCAGATAAACCACCAGCCTCCAGAGCAAGCAACATCTGTAATGCACAAATTGAACAAGAATTAAAAGCAAGCAATCCTGCATTTGTAATCAAAATGCTTGGGTGGATCCTTACATGCGTGCTGGGCAAGCATCCCACGCCTGAGCGTGGTGCTTGTTTGAGGATTAAATTCTTTACCTCTTATCCATACCGATTTGAAGGTATATAGCTTCTACAGTCATTGATCCCTTGTTTTCTTATAGTTCAAAAAGACTTTCGAATTTTCCTCTTCCCCTTGCTTGGTTCTTTTCAAACCTTATGTGGCGCTGATCTTTAAGGATCCTTCTTTCTCAGGAAGACATCGTGTTTAAAATCTACATTTCTTTTTTGCATTTGCTGCAGTCTTTTCCCAAAAATACTGCCTAACCTAGTCTTTCAGCACATGTATTTCTGTTCTGAGGCATGAGGACTGGTGGCACCCCAAGGCCCGTCCTGTGTTGCAATCTCCAGTCCGCTGCTGCGGACTGATTGCCTTCCAAACTTTAAGGTCCTCAGATTCAGCCATTTGTCCTCCAATTGTGAGTGCTAGTCTTGAAAAGGGCAAAGAAAAGGCCAATTTGGGGGGTTGCCATTAACTTGGACAGATCTCCCTTTAAAAGTGGTTTGAATTTAATGTTTTGCTTTCAGAAGCCATTATCTCTGAGCTCTGCCCCTTGAAATGTAGAACTTTACTTATCATCATATCAAGGCTTAGACCGCCGTTTGAAATGTCTGACCGTGAAATCAGTATGGTGACGGTACGGTATAATTAAAATAGAGTCAGAGAGAAGGATGGCGGCAAAGCAAAAAGTACGATGGCACCGTCTTGCCCCTGTGACCACATGATTGCTGGCATTTTCACTTAAATGTCCAGGTGCTATTTTATTATACTTCATGACATCAATAATGATAAGGGTTTAGGGCACCAAATGAGCAAATGAGCAATGCTTATGCAAGAGCATGCAAGCAGAGACTGTGTATTTAGGTCCCTGAGGCCCCAAGCTGCATTCACAGGCTCAGAGCATCCACACACGCACAAGCAAAAACTCTGGAGACGACCCCGGGGGTAAAGCAAGGGTGAAACAAGGAGGCAGCACGGCGCGCATGCACGGCTCTTTCCAATGCAAGTGAGGCCACTCCTGCCACATCCACAGGCATCCCTTGGCTCCTGCAGCTTGGCATCGCACCATAAAGAAGTCACTGGTGCTTGTTGCATGGTTAAGTGGAGGGGGGGCAATTGCTGGCGAGAAAGGGGTGCACAGGCTGCTCTTTGTGTAGGCCCACAAACCCCTGACCAAACCATATATTAAACGTATTTCACCGTCTAGATGGTCAAATTTGAGAAATACAGTCTAAATCATAAACGGCACCGTCTTGTTCTTACAGCGTACCGTCTGCCTCACTTGTAGAACCCTGATTACAATGAAGCTGCTGCACAAGAAGCATATGTAGCAGCCTATTAAGAGTACTCTGTTTGCCCATGCCTTAACCCTGCAGCAAGCTGCGGCAAGCTGCTCAAACTGCAATCAGCAAGTGTTAGTTCAACAAGAGTAGGGCCAATTAGGAGACTTCATCTAATTACCTTGTGTATCTAAGTTTTCCCCAAGTCAGCATGCTCCTCTCTGGCCCATGCCTTCTCCCATGCTCTCAAAGTAGCTAGTAAGTTACTAGCATCGAATCATGCTTCTTGCTGGTGGCTTTATGCCTTATTGCGAGGGAACGATTAACTTGGACTAACATTTGCAGCTAATAATCAGCTTTTAGATGCACATTTTAGGCCGGACAAATGTGCATGGTCTAACCCTACCGGAGGTATGGTTAGACCATTCCTCATAAAAATAGTGAGACAATACGCCTAGAAGACAAAGAGGTTGTGGGGGGAAGGACTTCAGTGAGCTAAACTGGACATGCTTACACCATTCTCAATGGGACAGATATCTTGAACCGGTATTACCTCTCCTGTACTCTCATAATTGCTCTCAAGAGCCGGAAGTAAGGCAAACTTCCCCTAGTCCTCCCCGCCTCCTTTTCGACTTGCAATCTGATAGCTCTTCTAGCCTTAGGCCTGAGATTCTAGCAAAAGCAAAAGCAGCAGAGCAGCAGCAAGCAGCACTGCAAGCAGCAACAAGGTGACCAGCCGGAAATGGTTCTGGAGAAGACAGCTGCATGTGTGAGCATGCCATGGTGGGCTAAAAGTGAATTTGTGAAGGATCTGACTGGACGGCCAAATTGTACATCGCATGCCTATTCTAAATGAGCAGCTTCTGCAACCACGTGTTGTCTTTTTTAATTAAGATTCTTTTACATAACTCAGGGAGCGCAGACAGAAATACAAGCCCAAAGAAACTACCCATGGTTTGTGCATAAATTCAATGGGGATGAATGTGGGTTGTTGCTGGTCGTGCAAAAGCTTGAGCTTGAAGAATGACTGTACAGATTCAGAACAATGACTATTCAGGCTAACAGGTGCATGACAAATACACCCAACCAGACTCACATAATCATAGAATTGTTGCCTTATTCTTCCTAAATCCTCACCCTAACACTGTCACAAGGCTCTTTTTGGGGGACTCCATTACCCAACCTTCTTCGGGACCCTATGTTCGCACCTTCTGTCCGATTTTTCCAAGTCCTGTCTACTAACAAAAGTACAACTTTGAAAAACAATTTAGCAAAGATTACCCTCGGTCAAAGGCATGAGGGCTGGAAGCTGGCAGAAGCTGTGCTTCTTGCATGCAAGCAAGGCTTAAGAGCCCCCCGCAGGTGGCCATTTTGCAACATTCTACGAAAAAATGCATCGTTGCGGACCCATAAGAAACCCCTTAATAGAGTTGGGAGACAAAATCCGGGCCTAGGCAGGTTCACTTTTAAACGCCTAGGTCAGGCGCCCCATCCCTGGGTTAAATACTGCCATTGCATACAGTTCCACAACCTGGCTAGCAATTCCAACTCTGAGGACAGCTGATAAAAGGTCTTCAAAGGATAAGTACGGTAGAAGTCGGTGGACCCTACTGCACGCAGTGCACCCATGTTTGCAATCCTTGCAGATACATCTCACCCCATGCCCTCATGACCTCCCCAGATGCTCCCCTCAGAGTTCATTTCAATTATTACTATTCTTGCGGTAATCATGGATCACCCCTATAGTCATGCTGAGCACAGGCCCCTTCCAGGAGTTGACCATGAACTATCACGGATAAAAGTTCACATAGCTCGCAAAACGTGTTGTTAAGAGGTGACCTGCACAACCTCGAATACTTCACCTACCCGTTGGCCTTGGTATGTCGCCTCCCTCCTGCCATACGTCACTGATCGCATATCATTGCCGTCAGCAAGTTTTTGAAGCCAGTCAATTATCTGGCCCATCATTTCCAGTAAAGGCCTGCAACAAAAACAGGTGATGTAAGTGACTGAAAAAGACAGGTGAAGAAGAAGTTGCAAGCAGCGCTCAAAAATTGGCAAAGCCTGCTCTGACAGCAGAGCCCTCTGCTACACTTGACCATATTTCAGATGGTGTACATCACATCACCATTTGAATGGTGACAGAGCATATACCCAGTCAGGATGCTTGAACAATCCCGCTGGTGCATTGCGAAGTAGCCTCCACACCCACCCCCAAGAAAAACAAGCAAGGAGGCATGCTGAGTGAGCCTGCACAATCGACCAGCGGCCTGGGGACCAGCGGTCTGGGGAGGTTTGTTATGAATACATGCCCTAATTTCAAGCCAGGCATAGGGCTGGCCGGCCCTGGCCAATGATTGCCCGCACTTCTTTTTGAAACCCATTGAGCAAGGTATCTGCTGCACCAACCACACCCTTCAATGCTCTTATGGTAGTGCAGGCCTGCCAAAGCAAATGTTCTTGGGGACTGTCAAATTTTCTGGGGTGGGGGTGGTCTGGGTGTCCGCCCATAAAATTAGCTGGATACCTTTTAAACCCAAGGGCTCAGCCCAATGACTGGGGCTTCATCATAAAGTATGCAGCACTCTCCAAAGCAATACAGAATATGGATGGAACATAGGTCAACTTGCAAAAAAATCACAAGGGATGCAGAGGGCAAAGTGTTCTGGAGCTTGAAAGTAACATTGTAATAAAAGTAAAGTAAACTTTTGAAACAAGTGGTAGTTTCCTGTCATAAATCAAGTCATCATGATTCACGAGTATTTTTTATTATCAAGCAAAAGAACGCTTGCACCCCAAACCCCTGGATGAATCCCAAATTGCTTGAGAGGTTGACTCACAGGCATGTGCAATGATGCCGCAGCTCAAACAGTGCATGGCTAGGCTTAAAATTTAGGGAGCTGCCTGAAAAATGCATCTACACTGAAGCCTAATTATATATTCTGACATGCCCCTAATCATATCCTCTGATATTAGAGCTGCTGCACCAAGAAATGAGAGGGGCATCATGAAATTGGGCAAATTCTCTGAACTAAGGATCAAGTTTTTTGTTTAAGTGCATTTGACACAAGGGATGAGTTCAAGCACTTTTGCTACATAAGCAGACCGGGAGCAGCGCCCATGGAGGCCTAGGCAGATCACTTCAGTTGGGCTCCCTGCTCTATTACCTAATTGCTACACACTCAGTCACCAATCTCTGCGCTCTCAACGCCAGATAGCATGATTTTTCAGAGCTGCACACTGGCACAATATCATGGCCAATGGTTCAGGTAAGGTGGCTTCAACTACTCCCTCTTTCTGCGGCCATGCTGGGTCTGCTCGTGCGTATTCAACTTAAGAATTTGATGGCACACAGAAAACATACATGCCAAGCTCCACTTCGATTTACAGGTTTGAACAAGCACGGGCAGGACCAGTGGAGAATCACCTAGTGAACCAATTCTTTTAGTGTTCCCTTCAGGGATGTGTCCTCAAAACTGCCCTTCAGTTGCCTGAATTAAATGTTTGCTTTAAGTCAGGTGCCCAATCCCTGCGCTTTATACTGCCGTTGCACACAACCATGTTGCTAGGCCAACGTTTCCATTTCTGAACGCAGCCACTGACAGTGTTTCAAAGGAGAAATAATGTGGCACAGGGATGGAAGCAATTGGTGCACCCTGCAGCGCAAAGCGCACCCATGTTCACAAGCTTGGTGGGTAAATCACACCCTCCTCCCCCAAGACCTCCCCAGGTGCTCCCCTTTCAGTGAATTTACTCAATTATTCCTTATGTGGGCCCTGTTGACCATAAATTTATCCAATTCAGGTCTAGCATAGGCCACATCACGGAGTGGGCAGTAAGCCTATTGTAATATGTAAATGCTTTTGTTAGGATTTGATATATTTTTAGAATCTTTAATATCTTCCAGGAAAGAGCAGGATCCGTTTTGCTTCACATCAATTAACTTCCAAGACAAAAGGCAGGCAGTCCAAGTTGCAGGCAGTAAAGCAGCATGGAATGATTTTCAATAAAACGAAAAAGAAGCGGACATCACACATTGGCCGGGATTAAAGAAAAATTTGCTGTTCCCTGCAACCGCTTCCTTTTCTTCTGTAATTAAAATCCCAGCATTCTTTCATCCATTATCTCAGGGTTGGGTCATGTGTATTTTATCGCACTTCATGTATTTCTAAAAATGCCTTAAATTTGTGCATCAAATCCTACGCGTCCAATGCGGAACCCCCCGCTCCCATACAGCATTGCTATCCTGTAGTTCCGCCTATAGGCGCCTGTAGCGTCGACGCCGTATGCGTCGAAAGAGCCTAAACCCTAAACCCTAACCCTAAACCCTAAGCCCTAAGCCATGACACCCGGATATAGCCAGGCTGCACCTCAAGGGCTAAGGCCGCGGTCACATACAAATATTTTTATAACGAAGGCAATTTTTTTTGTGATTTGGGCGAAGATTTTTGGGAAATAGGCACACATTTTGCTGTCACAAGCAAATTATTTTCAGAAGTATGATGATCAGGGTGCATGATTGCCCCCTTTTTGAGGGAGCTCAAAAAGTTCGAGGAATGCCACGGGAACTTAGGGTTTTACTTAGGGACCAAACAACTTCCACATGAATAAAATGCCCCTGACACAGGTTGTTTTGCTTGAAACCTGCATATCTCCATACATTTACAGTATCTCAAAATGGGGAGTCATAAAAAAAACTGACCAAAAAGGGCAGATAGGGCCAGGCCAAAATGCCCCAGCCCATACCAAGGTGCCAAGAGTGTGTGCAAGCCTGCGACCAGGATTACCAGCCTGCCCAGGTGCCCAAACTAGTCTGCGTTTCCCAATGCTGAAGCATGACAAAAAGATAGCTAAACCAAGCAGGCAATAGCGATGGGCATGGGTATGAGCAGTGCACAGGTGTACAATGAGTTGCTAAACAAGGCATTTGTGCAGGAAATGAATAAGGTGTCATGCCCAGCAACAAAAGCACACAAAGGGAAGCCTAGCCAAAGAAACTGAATTTTAAGGGACAACATGCTAGACAGATAGATGGGAATGGGTCTGCATGCAAACCTGCGCATGTATGAGTGCATAGTTGAGTTGCTGGGTAGCGTATACATGTTGCATCTTATAGAGTGCTGGCGAGTTGTTGCTCATGCATATGCACCTTCCCACTTCTTGCTGCACACCCTCAGCCTCAAGCACCTCCACCATGTTGCGCATTGTATGGCAGGCTGTATGCAACACTGTGAGCCTGCAAGCAGCCTTGTGCAGGTTAGATAGGCCAATGAAGACACAATTTTCCACTTGTTGAGAACATAGTTCATGGTTTTTCTAGCAGGAATATGAGCATAAATGATATAAACACCGGAGATCATGAGGCCACCAGAGACAGTGTTCCTCTTATAGGTTGCACAGATGTGGGCTTCTATTTAACAACAAAATGAACTATGAAAGAAGACGTGTGACTGCTGTGATTTTTGGGGAAATCGAATTCCCGAATTCCTTGGGGAATGGGCAAAGATTTTGCGTGTGACCGCACTATTTTGATAATTCAAATCTCCCC
>LFIK01004941.1_pt1 | contig 10737 bp, 13 predicted proteins | sample 643401 | NCBI WGS metagenome assembly LFIK01 (sample SAMN03777447, study PRJNA286221) | soda lake metagenome | biome: soda lake; feature: Kulunda steppe; material: water; isolation source: sample T5-Br brine of Lake Tanatar-5 | place: Russia: Kulunda steppe | collected 2010-07
GCTTTTGCTCTGGTATCTCCCCTGTCCGTAGATAGTGGAGATGCCATCGTTTGAGCTGTTTCACGGATGGATATCCCAATGCTCTAACTGCTGCGGCTGCCCGACCGCCATATCGGCAACAAAGCTCTATGGCGACCCGACGCTGTTTGTATGAATACATGAACTACCTCCAAAGTAGTCCAAGATTTCCGCCGCACCCCCTTCAGCCCCTCTGAACTTAAGAGGATACAAAATCGAGGCGACAAGTAGTCTGACAGTCGGGAGCTCAGATCCTAACTCGGGAAGTCGGACTGGGCAACAGCCGCTCCCATCGTGAGTGACGCGAGCACGCCCGTCAGGGTGGTCACAAGACGCGTTTTCATGATCTCTCCTCTTTATGGAACTGACGAAGTGCGACTTCGCTTTGACGACAACCGTGATGGGATGTCGCGACGAGATGTACCGCATACGGTCTACCTTGTGCAAGTAGCAAGTCATATATAAGATATCAGTTGGTGTTTCTTAAAAAGAGGAGGATGAGCATGTCTCAGGCACCCGATTTCGTCGTCCATGATGAAGGCGATTCAGTAGGGGTTGTGGTTGTGGAAGGTGTGAAGGCCGGGCAGGACCTGATCGGCTGGATCATGGACCAGGATCGCACCATTAACTTCACGGTGAAGGATGACATTCCGATCGGCCACAAACTGGCGATCCGTGACATCGATCCGGACAGCACCGTGATCAAGTACAGCGTGGACATCGGGCGAACCACCGCGCCGATTAGCCAGGGAGAGCACCTCCACGTCCACAACACCAAAACGAAGAGGTGGTAAGCATGGATCTTAAAAATCAGACATTCCTTGGATATCGGCGCGAGAATGGCCGGGTCGGTGTTCGTAATCATGTGATTGTGCTGCCAGTTGACGACATCTCCAATGCGGCCGCAGAGGCCGTTGCCAACAACGTCAAAGGCGCGCTTGCCCTGCCCCACCCTTATGGCCGACTTCAATTCGGTGAGGATCTAGAGCTGCACTTCCGCACCCTCATCGGGACCGGCTGCAACCCCAACGTTGCGGCTGTCATTGTGATCGGGATCGAGCCTGGCTGGACGCAGCGCGTCGTTGCCGGCATTGAGGCGACCGGCAAGCCAGTTGAAGGATTCTGGATTGAGCAGAACGGGGATCACAACACCATCGCAAACGCCTCCCGGCGAGCGAAAGAGTTTGTCCATCATGCAACTGAGCTCCAGCGCGAGCCCTGCCCGATCTCGGAACTCTGGGTATCCACTAAGTGCGGCGAGTCGGACACGACCTCAGGCTGCGGCGCAAACCCGACGGTCGGGAATGCGTTCGACAAGCTCTACGGCAACGGCAACACCCTGCTGTTTGGCGAGACCTCTGAGCTTACGGGTGGTGAACATCTCGTCGCAGAGCGCTGCCGCACACCTGAGGTGCGCGAAAACTTCCAGGCAATGTTTGACCGCTACACCGACATGATTAACCGCTGGAAGACCAACGACCTCTCAGAGTCGCAGCCGACCAAAGGCAATATCGAAGGGGGTTTGACCACCATCGAGGAAAAGGCCCTTGGCAACATCCAGAAAATCGGCAAAGAATGCCTCGTTGACGGCGTTCTGGATAAGGCTGAGCACCCGACTGGCCCCGGCTTGTGGTTCATGGACTCCTCATCCGCTGCCGCCGAAATGGTCACCCTGTGTGGCGCGGCTGGCTTCGCGGTGCATTATTTCCCAACCGGCCAGGGCAATGTCATCGGCAACCCCATCGTCCCTGTGATCAAGATCTCGGCGAACGCGAGGACGGTCCGGACAATGCAAGAGCACATCGACACCGATGTCACCGGCCTTCTGCGCCGGGAGATCAATCCCGACCAAGCGGGTGACTCGCTGCTCGACATGACCGTCCGTACAGCCAATGGACGTCATACAGCGGCAGAGGTGTTGGGTCACCGGGAATTTGTGTTGACCCGGTTATTCGAAAGCGCATAAGCGCTTAAGCGCTAAGGGCCCGCGCCCCAATTCCTACAAATTGGCATTGGGGCGCGAGCACTTCATCAAAAAGCGATTCCGCGGGGCAGTGGCACTAGCAAAACCTTTGAGAACACGAAATAGAGCACAGCAATCTCAACGGCTATCACGGACATCCAAATAACGCACTGCCTAATCGTCACAGCCTGCAACGGTATCTCTGAGGCCGATCGCTCCTCGCGTACCATCCAAGCGAATAACAGCGGGAAAACCAACGCACTGGTCACCAGAAAACCGAGAAACTGCATCCCCACCGACCAAAGAATCAGCAACCCTCCACCAATAACCATACGACGGCGGCTGCCTTCCGCGAATATTTCTGCCGTTTGCCAACGGAGGAAACATTTAGCAACAAGCAGGAGGCTTAAAAGCAGTAACGCCCACAGAATGGTCTCGGGCCAGACAGCGCTTTGCGGTTGCCAATCTTCCCGATTGAACCAGAAAAGCGTGAAAACAAGTAACCCGACAAAGCCGCTAACAAAATCGGTATTGACACGGCACGGCATATCTACCCCCTATGAGAACGCGTTACTAGCCATCGCTGTGCGCGACGGAGAGACGGTAGACTGATGCTGAGCACGACCATGCATGCCAGCGCGATAGACAGTGGACTTTGCACCAGCGCCAGGGCCGGCACTTCGTATGCCCGCCCCATTAACATCGCTTGAGAAAAGCCTTGTTCAGCGATTGGCCCAAGGATCAGACCAAGTGCAATGGTTGCTGGATTCACGCCGAGTTCTCGAAGGACGAAACCAAATAGCCCGATGCCGACCATCAGGAAGACGTCGACCATGCTATTACGCATTGAATAGGCACCAAGCAGTGTCATTAAACCGATTGTTGGAACCAGAAAGCCAACAGGCACATTGGCCATTACACGCAAAATAAGCCGACCACCGTAGACACCCACGGGGAGTAGCGCCAAAGCGGCAAGGCCCAACGAGAAGATAAACCCGTAGGTGAGCGCACCGTTCTCGGTAAATAGCCGAGTGCCTGGCGTGAGCCCATGCATCATCAGCGCACCGAATAAAACGGCAGCGGGTGGAGACCCCGGCACACCCAGCGTCAACAAGGGAACCATACTGCCGCACACGGCTGCGTTGTTACTCGACTCGGAGGCACAGAGCCCCTCCATACTGCCGTGTCCGTACTCCTCAGGGCGCTTTGAGGCCCGTTGTGCTTCGCTATAGGCGAGGAGCCCAGCAACGTTATTACCCGCCCCAGGGATGATGCCAACGATCGTTCCAATACCCGCCGAGCGAAACAAATTAAAAGGCTGCCGAACCACTTCTCTAACGACTCGGCCGAATGGCAGCGCGGCGGAATCTTTACTGAGGGTGATGGACCGACGGGCGTTGCCAATCATGCGAATGTACTCGGGCACGGCAAACAGCCCAATCAGCGCAACAATCAACTCAACGCCACCCTGAAGCGCGGGCGTCCCGAAGAGAAAGCGAGATTCTCCCCCGACCGGTGATATGCCAATCGTCCCGAGCAGCATGCCAATCGCGCCACCCATCAGACCTTTGATCATCATCCCTTGCGAAAGAGCCGCGATGAGGGCCAGGCCCAACATCGCAACCCAAAAATATTCCGGCGGACCAAATTTCAATGCTGCGATGGTCAGGACAGGTGCGAGAAGTAGCAAAGCGAGGAAGCCGATAAAGCCCCCGAAGACAGACGCCAGCGTCGCGCCAACAATTGCGCGCTCTCCCTCGCCACGACGGGCCAGGGGATATCCATCCAGCATGGTGGCAATCGCGCCTGGCGTACCTGGTGTGTTGATTAAGATGGCGCTGAAGGCGCCTCCGTACATCGAGGCGGTATAGACCCCGCCGAGCATAACGAGGCCACTCAGCGGGTCCATCGTGAAGGTGAACGGAACGAGTAGCGCCAGAGACATAGTCGCCGTTAGTCCGGGGACGCAACCGACAAAAAGACCGATAACCGTCCCGAGGGCGACGAGCAACAGTGCCTCGACGCTGAGCACGTTACCCAAGCCAGCTAATAGAACATCCATGAGAAAAGGACCTTTTGAGTAACAAGCGGCCAGGCAAACACCTGACCGCTCGTACTGAGTTCAAGCAACTCCAATGAGCTGCTTGCCAGTTACAGATCTTCTAGAAGAACTGCATACTCGTCCTGCAATCGATCGACTAGCTGAGCACTTTCTTCCGGCCCCCAGAAGTGAACGAAAGCTCCCATGTCGGTCTGCTTGTCCTCAATCTCCTGGTTAACCTCGTCGAAGCCGGCGGCCAGTGTCTGGACGACATCGTCTGGGGTGTCTGCGGGCACCAAAACGCCGCGGTAGATTGCCTCAACAACGTCGTAACCCTGTTCCTGGAATGTGGGCACGTTCTCCATGAATGGCAGCCGCTCGTCCCACGCCACAGCAAGCGCGCGGAACTTGTCCCGGTTCTGGTAAGCGGCGGTTGAGTTGGTCATCAAGGCGGATACGTGGCCGCCCTCTAGCGCAGGGATCGTAGGTCCAGTTCCGGGGAAGGGGATCCACGTCAATTCAATATCTGCCTCGCGCATCAACCGAACAGCACCTAGATGGTTGCCCGTTGCTTCGCCCGTGCCTCCGATCGTGACCGAAGCGGGATTATTGCGAGCCTGCTCAATGAAATCGTCCAACGACTCGATCGGGCTGTCCTCTCTCACCACGAGCACCTGGGGTGTCGAGTGGAAGATATAGGCAAGCTTCAGGTCTTCAGTGGCATAGCCGGGGTCGCGCACGATCGGTTGGGCGATGATGTGTGGGAGACTGAAACCGCCGAAGGTGTAGCCGTCAGCTGGCTGGTCTTTGAGATGACTCCAGCCGACAGCACCACCGCCGCCGGTGCGATAGGTAATGCTGACGTTCTGGTCAAAGTATTGCTCCAACAAGGGCTGTTGCTGGCGCGCGGTAACGTCAATTTCCCCGCCCGGGCTGAATGGGTTCATGTAGGTTAAATCTTTACTGGGAAAATCGTCCTGACTAATCGCCTGCGCGCTGAACACAAGCCCAATGGATAGCGCCAGCATCACCGGCACTTTATGGAATTTACCCCAAGCGTCGCTATGCATTTCCATGATTACTCTCCTTACCTCTTTATTGGGTATTTATGATTTCCCATTTTTGGGATTGTTTTATCGCTAATTTGACTTTTTTATTTTTATTTAACCGGCGGCTGCCGCTTGAAGATGACAACCTGCCGGCATGTGAGCATGAAATTTCCGGCGTCACCACTAACCAGCCGACGCGTAGTCGCCTAGGCCTGCCGGAGGTCGCCATCCTCCACTAATCTTATCCCTCCACGGGTTCGACTAGTGTTTTCGACACTAACCCCACGGGTACGATGAATGGAAACGAAAGTTTATTAAGTTTATCTGTAGCTTGGCTGTAGATCGGGCCAAGCGCGAGAGCCGCATGTCCGACACCCCGCAAGATAAGGCCTCGAAACCCCTCGAGCTAGACCAGAGCTAGCCCAGCGCCCGACGAATCAAGTTCAGGCCGAGCACAATCAGCACGGCCAACAAGACTTTCCGAAAGAGATCAGCGTCAATTCGCTTACGCAGGCGCTCACCCATCACAACGCCAGCCAGTGCCGGCACCAACGCAAGCGTCGACGCCCCAAACTCGGCAGGGCCCATGAGACCGACCCCAATGTAAGACAACACCAAGGGCACTGAACCAGCCAGCGCGATCAGCCCGTAGCTCCCAACAAAATCGTCTTTTCTAAGCCCCAGCGCAACGAGATACATCACGAGCGGTGGGCCATTCACAGTGGACACCCCGTTGAGCAAGCCCGCCAACAGACCAACGCCTGGCCCGGCAACGGGCTCATATCGAGCATTAAGACGAAAATTGGGTTGCACGAGTGTAAGGAGCGAGAAACAGACAACGATTAGGCCCAAGACACCGAGCAGTAGATCGGTACGCATTAACGCAAGCAGTTGGGCCCCTGCCCACGTGAACACCACAAATGGCAAAATCAGCGGCCAGAATCGCCGAAACGCCTCGAGCGCCACGCCTGAGCGAACAGACTGCCAAACGTTGGCGACGACCACGGGTAGGGTAACCAGGACAACAGCCAATTTCGGATTGAGGAAACTACCGAGCAGTGATACGACCACTAACGGCAGACCGACACCCACAGTCCCCTTCACCAGCCCACCGAGGAAGAGCGCTACGAAAACAAACGCTAAAAAATCCGGACTAAAAGGCAACCAGTTCATTGCCGACCCCCCAATTTTTCTGCCTGGTCACCCAAACATCACACAAAATTAAAACGTCTTTATCAGTTTCCTCTAGAGAGTATGCCATGAAGCCGGAATCGCCTATAACGTATAAAATTTTCACTAAACATTAGAAAAATTAAACAAATACGGGTTAGGACTGCGCGCGCCCACTTAAGAAAGCCTTTAACAAAGGTGAAAAACATTTCGTTTCACCTCACCGGCACCACTCGATACTCTGGATCGCTCGTGATGGTTCAAACAAAGGGGACAAAATGAGTCAAGCCGAAGAAAATTCTCTGTCTGTCGCCATCTGGCGGGGTGATGAGACTGGCGAATTCGAGACTTTCGAGGTCCCTCGTCACACGAACCAGACCGTTCTCGACGTCGTAACGCTAATCCAGAAAACCATTGACCCAAGCCTGTCCTACCGATTCGCCTGCCGCGTGGGCATGTGCGGCTCCTGTGCAATGACGGTCAACGGAAAAGCCCGCTGGACCTGCCGAACCCACGTCGACAAAGTGATTAAGGGCAACCGCCTGGAGATCGCACCGCTTGAGAATCTACCGATCATCAAGGATCTCACCTGCGACATGACCGTGTTCTTCGACAAAATGGTGAAGGCGAAAGGCTACTTTCGCGGGGAGCGCACCAGGAAGGACGATTTTGCAACGGTCAAGCCCGACTCAACGCCCCGTATCAGCGCAGACGAGGCTATTGAGTGTATTGGTTGTGGGGTCTGTTATGCGTCATGCGACGTCATTAACTGGAACCCTGATTATCTTGGTCCCGCTGCACTGAACCGCGCCTGGTCTCTTGCGCAGGATGAGCGCGATAATCTGCAGGGCGAGCGGCTGGAAGCGGTGGCTGGAGATGCAGGCTGCCATGCTTGTCACACCCACATGAGCTGCACCGAACGCTGCCCGAAACAACTCAGTCCAACGCGCTCCATCGCCGGTCTGAAGCGACTCACGGCTGCTGCCGTTGTTAAGGGGGCCTTATGAAAATTGGACTCGCGACACGGCTTTGGGTATGGCAAAGGATCTCAGGTGGTGTGCTCGGGCTTTTCGTGATCGTTCATCTATTCACCATCATTCACGCTATCCAGGGTGGGATCAGTGCGTCAGAGATTCTTGGACGGACGCAAGGGAACGAGGCCTGGCTCCTTTTTTACGGCAGTTTCGTTGTAGCCAGTGCGATTCACGCGCCGATTGGCATGCGGAATGTGTTCGCAGAAATGCTTGGCTGGCGTGGCCGAAGTCTCGACTGGGCAATGGCCGCATTCGCCGTTGTCCTCCTCGTTCTGGGAGCCAGGGCAACGTGGGGGGTCTACGCATGAGTGCCGTCGTACCAAACCGCGTTTCAGCGCGCTCTCATACCGCCTTTATCGCGTTTGTTATTCATCGCCTATCCGGTGTTGCACTCACGCTTTTCTTGCCGCTGCATTTTTTTGCACTGTCGCAAGCGCTGCAGGGTGCTGCCGCGCTCGATGGTTTCTTGGCCTGGGCTGATCGGCCCTTACTGAAATTTGCTGAGGCCGGATTGGTCATCAGCCTATCTGCGCACCTGGGAACCGGCGTGCGGCTATTGGTGCTGGAATTTGCACCGTGGCGCGACTGGCAAAAATCGTTATTTGCTGCTGCAGCTGCGGTGTGTCTGACATTTACGTTGTTCTTTCTTCTAAGGTTGGGCTAGTCATGGGCGCCGAAATCGATCATCTGCAAACCGATATTTTGATCCTTGGCAGCGGCGGCGCTGGATTATTTGCCGCGCTGCACGCGCACAACGCGAACCCAAATCTTGATATCACGGTTGCGGTCAAAGGCCTGCTGGGTAAATGCGGTTGCACGCGAATGGTGCAAGGCGGATACAACGTCGCGCTAGCGCCGGGCGATTCGGTCGAGCGCCACTTTATGGACACGATCAATGGCGGCAAGTGGCTGCCTGACCAGGATTTGGCTTGGACGCTCGTAGAAAGCGCTGGTGAACGGGTCCGCGAGCTCGAGAATGAAATCGGGTGTTTCTTCGACCGAAATGCGGATGGCAGCGTTCACCAAAAGGCCTTTGCCGGGCAGACTTTCGATCGCACCGTGCACAAAGGGGATCTGACAGGCATCGAAATTATCGGCCGACTGGCTGAGCAGGTATGGGCGGCTGGCATTCATCGTCTGGAAGAACATCGCGCACTGGCACTCATTCCCGCGGCCGACGGCGACCGGCTATCCGGGGTACTCATGACCGATGTACGTACTGGAAAACTGGTATTCGTTCAAGCCCGTGCAACTTTGCTGGCCACAGGCGGCGGCCCCACGATGTATCGATACCACACACCCTCAGGAGACAAAAGCTGCGATGGCATGGCCATGGCGCTTCGCGCCGGCCTACCCCTTCGCGATATGGAGATGGTGCAATTCCACCCGACCGGTCTGCTTGCGGGTAATGACACACGAATGACCGGAACCGTGCTCGAAGAAGGATTGCGCGGCGCAGGGGGGCATTTGCTGAATGGCGAGGGACAGCGTTTCATGCTGCAGCATGATGACCGTGGCGAGCGCGCTACACGAGACATCGTGTCACGTGGCATCTTCCACGAGATTCGGGAGGGCCGCGGGACGCCGAAGGGAGGTGTTTATATCAGCATGTCTCACCTGGGGCCCGATAACGTACGACAGCAGTTTAAGGGGATGGTTGAGCGCTGCGCCGATTCGGGTTTTGATTTGGCAGGCGGCCGGGTAGAGGTGGTCCCCACCGCGCACTACATGATGGGTGGCGTCGTCTTCAAACCCGATTGCACAACCGAAATGACTGGCCTCTTTGCAGCCGGTGAGGACACCGGTGGCGTCCATGGCGCTAACCGTTTGGGTGGAAACGGAGTAGCCAACTCCACGGTATTCGGTGGCATCGCTGGAGACAGCATGGCAGCGTGGCTGGCTGAAGGCCATCAAAGTCACGCACCCGATACACAAACACTGCAAGCCGCTGCACGCGATGCCCTGCGCCCACTCGAAAACGAACCGGGTTCGCTCCTGGATATACAGCAGGCCCTTCATGCTTTGATGTGGGACAAGGCAGGTATCCTGCGCACAAAGGAAAGGCTCGAATCTGCCGCAACGGAGCTTGAAGCGCTTGATGAGCAGCTGTCCCGAACGGGTCTGCAGGACACTGGATCACTGGCCTTCAACCTAACATGGCACGACTGGCTGAATCTGCGTAACCAGATCCTGGTGAGTCGCACCATTGTGCAAGCGGCGCTGTCGCGCGAGAATTCGCGTGGTGCGCATTACCGCGAAGACTACCCGGGCACCGGCGAGATGGAAACTTCTTACTATACGGTGACCGAGCTCGATGCGACTGAAGGTATCAAGGTTCACAATCGCGACGTGCAATTCACGCGTGTGGCGCCTGATGAAAGCCTTCTAGAGGACGAGACGGCAGTTGCGCCACAGGCGAGTGCGCGTTGAAGCCTAGCTGCGTTACTCAATTCCAGAGGTAACGTCAAAGCTCGCAGCGATTAGCTCACGGCAAAGGGCGGCAGTGAGTCCCATCTTCGCATGTTCCTGGCGCTCGAGCATGCCAATCACGCGGTGTCCTGGCGGGTCACCCAGGGGTAACACGCGAATTCCCTCTGACCGAAGTGAATCAATAGCAGGGGCCGGCACGATCGAAACGCCCAGCCCGTGACGGACCATCTGACGAATGACATCCAGCGAATCGAGTTCCATTCCCTCGCTGACCCGCACGCCAAGATCGTCCAGCATGCGCTGAATGGTATGTCCGACCCAGGCATTACGGCTAAAACGAATAAAGGGCTTTTCAGATAGAACGCTCCGGTAATCATCTCCCTTGCAGTCCGCTGGGGCGATGACCATCAGCGGCTCTTGCGCCACCTCGCTCCATTTAAGACTATTCGGGACAGGCTTCGGCTCGCTGATGACAACCGCATCCAGATCACCCCGGTCGAGGCGAGCCATCAGCTCTGCCGAGAGCCCGCTCGATACGCGAACCTGAAGGGTGGGCTGGGAAGCCCGCAATCTCACCAGCGCGCGCGGCAATAAGTTCGCCAACGCGGTATGAACCGCACCAATCTCGAGTAACCCCGTCAGCTCCGAGGTCTCACTCGCCTCATCACTCAACTGCTCATAAAGGTACACCAGCTGCCGAGCGCGCTGAATCAGCCCACGCGCCCTCGCATTGAGCAACGGCGGTCTGTGTGTGCGGTCAAACAACTCCGCGCCAAGCTCGCGCTCAAGCGCCTTCATCTGCTGACTGACGGCCGACTGAGTCAGGAAAACAGCTTCCGCCGCCGCCGCAAATGAGCCTTTCTCGGAAACCGTGATCAGCGTCTTCAGATGTCGAATGTTCATAATCTGCCCAATACGAACAAAGCGTTCGTTGCCTCAGGCACCGAGGCTGGCATACAAAACCACTGCCAGCACCAGCACGAGAAGCAGACCCGTTTCGATCAACATGAGGAACACGGGTCGCCAGCCCAC
>LFIK01004943.1_pt1 | contig 10736 bp, 9 predicted proteins | sample 643401 | NCBI WGS metagenome assembly LFIK01 (sample SAMN03777447, study PRJNA286221) | soda lake metagenome | biome: soda lake; feature: Kulunda steppe; material: water; isolation source: sample T5-Br brine of Lake Tanatar-5 | place: Russia: Kulunda steppe | collected 2010-07
CGCTCGATGGAACGAAATCAAATCCAAGGGGTGACGAACAACACTAATAACAAAACCCTCTCCATTCATAGGGCGAGAGGTACCAAGCAACAACACAAGGAGCCAACCAAGAAGGGATGATCGTTCGTGACCAACAAAACTTGCAAGGAGAAAGTAGACTCCGCAGCGCTACCCGCACCGAACCCATGGTACGTGATTTGCATGCACCCGCACTAGCCATTGCTCGCACCGAGAAGTAAGATAAGTAGGTGGCGCAACACACCAAAAAACTTGGACGGAGGAAAGAGGACACAAGAGCGAAGCGAATGATCAAAATGACACGGTGGCGAATAAAAGGTATCATGAGACGGATGCACATAGGAGGTATGCGGACGAAAACGTCGAGGTCCGACTCAACGTCGTCAACGACTCACATGTTTTATTTTCTATCGGCCGGTGTTTTGCTCCACTAACGGTACAATTTGAAGGCATTACGGAGCTGCATTGGAAGGATAATCGTTTGTTTTGAAGCAAGCTGCAAAGGATGTTGGCCGCGCGCACATGGTGGGCACGTCATCATGCAAACTTGGGAATGGACATCCTTGTTGCACGTGAAAATACCATGTACGGTGCATACAAACCAATGTGAAGAATAGATATTCATGGCAATATCATAAAAAATGCAACATCATTAACGCACGAGGGGACGTTTTCGTGGCGCGACATGATGCTTTCCTCTTTGCCTAATGCATGACGATGTATGATTTTTTGGCATGCAAGGACCACAAGGTATGGAGCAAAGAAGAAGATTAAGATTTCTACGTTTCGGAACCGTGAAGGCTTCCTTTGGTAATGCACGCAAAGACAAAGTGGATAGCATGAAATCGCTGTCTTCGAGTTACCACTCATCGTAGTTGATTTCAAAGGATTAGTGCTCCCTCAAACGCGCATCGGAGACATGCGGCTTAAAGAAATCTTCTTGTTTGTTCCTTCCCTTGCAACATTAGGTTCGCATGCATCAATACCCAAACCATCAACACTTGAACCATACGAATTTCAAAAAAGAAGAAACTTCGTAGTGTCGATCCCGAAGGAAAGATCCGAATCGTCTTGAGAGGTGGTATAGCCAAACACTCCACTCTGTGCTAGTGCTTCAACCTACCATCTAAACTGCAGATCCTATCACGAGTTGGCGCACAAGAGTCGGAGCTAAAAACCGGAGTGTAAAAATCAATGTTTTTGTTCTAATATAACATGTTCCATTCCAAACCGGCGCCACGCTTTTTATCGACGGTTCCAGTTCATGCCTCCAACATTTTTGCTAGGATGTTCACATTGGCAGAATCAATAGAGCTAGGCATTTGATTCTCAATAAACTTGAATAGGCTTGGCATGGTTGGATTTAGTCAGGTATTGGTAGGTTAAGAAATGACTTGGTTTTTCCAGCTACGTGCACGTACATAGAACCTTTCGAAGAATGCTCTTTCACCAGTACGACTGGGGGGAAAACGCCGCTTGTTGAAGCAACAGTGGGTAGGAGCCACAGCGGATGTGAGTATCCAGGACTTTGTGGTTAGCTGGGCGATTGTCCACTACGTAGTCAGGCAGGAAGAGCATCGTAGGAGCAACAGGCAACTGCAACTCCAACGGCATGCAAGCTGCGTTAATCTGCAAGCGCTTGAATCGCTACTGCAGAGCAGAACGGGGTCCGAATCGCAGATTTTTATTCCCTTTTATGCCGGTCAGTAAGAGCATCCTGTGGATGGCATAGAACGCTCGTCTGGAGACATGGACAGCCCACGCATTAAAGATGCACTTACAGATGTCGCCAGCCTACGGAGCATATCCATCATCCCCAAGACTTTGGCCAGTAATCTGGTCAAGCCGTCCGGTATACGAAAGCGCTCGGTGGGTGCAAGAAGCACTCGTTCGGCAGACCCATCGCTGTTGGGTGTGCAGCATCCCATCCTTCGAACTTGTGGGACATTCGTACGAGCACATCTTCGTGTGTGCGTTTCATCCTGTGTTTCGTTCCGTTTCTTCGCCTTTTTCCGACCTGCATTGTTCACATCCGATTCCTCCACAATTGGGGCACAGTCCGAGTTCTTTTCGTTGCTCTCGTGCCACCAGTTCGTCCACTTTCCACGCGAGTGCAGCAAGTGCCACGAGTCCCACACCTACGACCATCCCTGCGATTTGATCCAAGGTCCAAGGTGCCGTGTACAGTGTCATGCCTGCTGAAGCTTTCGTTTGCTTCGTACGATGCATGGACAGACATCGCACGCGTCTTGTTCGGCATGCTGCGACGTCTTTCACGCCACGGGTCCTGGTGTTCGTTCCCACCGTGGGACTCCTTCTTGGTCCACATCTTGCGTTCCATCGCCTAGGATGCGTTCCATCCACCTTGTCAGATGCACACCTCGCATTCGTTCGTTTCGTCCACGACGGTTGGATCATCGTTCCAAGGAAAACACCACGTGCGTCGTCGTATTCCCACACGAATGCAACGACGAATTCGTCACGTCCCTCCACACCATGGAGAGTGGTGGACACCCTTCTTGGTGCATCTGGAACAAAAACAAGGTGCATCTGGTGCCATGGGAAAGACGCAGGGGAAGAAGGAGGGAGTGGGGGAGAGGAAAAGAGGGTGCATCTTGGGGTGACGTTGGGTGCGTCTGGTCTGGGGGGTGCGTATGGATGGATCCAAGGGAACCAACCATTCTTAAACAAGTGGGAGGATACATGCATGGAATAGGAAACGTACAAACACGAGTGGATGCATGCACGAACGAAGGAAAGAAAGATAAAGACGTGATTCTACACGTCGAGGAATGCTTCCTCGGAAAAAGAGAGGATCCCAACCTTTGGATGCAACCGACCCAACAGGTGTGCTGGTCGTAGGATGGGAAACACACACACCATGGAAGGTTTGGCAAACAAAGAGGTACGCTCGTCCTCTCCCACCATTCCGGGATGGGGTACTCATCCACCACAAGACAATGGGAATCCAATAGAAGGAACGAATGAACGTTGCACAAACCACAGATTTATGCGTTCCCTCCGTCCTTTTCTCGTGTGATGTGACCCCATCTCAAACGAAAGACTGTTGGATGATCGTATTATCGTTATGCCAAGACGAACGAGTGAAGAATAGACCGGTAAACTTCGAGCAACAAATGGCCTCCGGAACACAATGCATCGTTTGCGCATTCAACCGGCGGTGCTCCTCTGTTTTCGTCATTGGTCACGATTGGATCGAACGATCCACGACTTGCCCATTGCTTGTACGTCAAACTCACGCAGTTGGAATGCGATTCATGCAAACACGCAAACGAAACCCTCATCAACGATGCTCATGCCGGATGTTCTTTCAGTTGAGCATTTTCACCGGCATCATCTCAAGGGTCGATTGATAAGTTCTCTTACTACCTGCACAAAACCCATCCACCTGTCATTGTCCTTCGCATGGATCGGATGAATCAGCGGGCCCAATTTGATGTGCCACCAGTTGTTGCTGTTGTTCTGCCACTGCGTCTACCGTCTTCACGAGATCCTCGTAGGTGATGCAACAAACAGGTTTCGCATGTAAGGACGATGCAAGAGGTATTCGCTGGCAGCCCAGGCGTATCAAAAGGACTGTCCGTCCCATTCTGCGTGGTGTTAAAAACAGGCAACATACTTGTATTACGCGAATGCTAGAGGAACATTCTTTGTTTTTCTGATGATGCAATGCGCAAAGAGCCTGTGCCTCTTGCGCTCAGGTCCAGCGTGGCAGGTGCATCATCTCATTCAGGCAACACTCACTCCTGATGATCGTGTTGCTTGCGCACTTCTTTCTCGTGCAATTCCTTCAGTTCTTTCTCCCTGCGCTTCCCATGTCCATGCATCATCCGTTTCATCTTGGCTTCATGAAGATCTTCTCGTTCCTTTTCTCTCTGCATCTGCTTTTCATGTGCCAGGATTTCTTTGTGTGCTTCGTGTCTTTCTCGTTCCACGCGTTTCGTTTCTTCCAGCTTGTCTGCACACGGTGTGTTGGATGTTCCCGTGGTCAGTCTCACTTCGAACTCGCGGCATCGTTTCGTGCCATCTTTGTTCGACCTCGACCGTCCGTGTTCGACCCTTCGCAGCAGACGTGCGACCGGTTGTGCAGGGCTGTGCTGTTCGTTGCAAGCGTCGCACCTTTCTTGGCATGGTCTTGGCTCGCGTCTCTTCCTTCCACCAACGACTTGAACTCGTCCACGGCACTGCTCATGTCGAACAGGACCACGTGCGCACCACGCAGCGACGTTCCCACGTCCAACGGTGCACGAACGAACGTTGCTTCGCTTCGACCACGTCGTGCGAGAAAGACGTGCTCTTTCGAAGACGTTTGCAGACGCTTCTTCCAAAGACGACGTTTCGTAGCAACTGGGTGACGTGTCGGAAACACGGGGGGATCTGGCTCGGATTGCCTTCGAGACCACGTGTTCCGGATGAAAGCCACCTCCGACGCATCGATCGAACGTCGATGGAAAAACGCACGATCTACGACGTTCGATGCACGGTCAGCATCGACGTCGAGGCGTCGATGGCGAGAGAGAGGACGATCCGCAACGAGACGTATCCACCGGCGGAACATCGCTGTCGATCCACAAGGATGGTAAGGTCGAGATTTCCAGAGGATCGAACTTGGCAACCACCATCCGTGTGAACCAAACGCGACGAATACGAACCATCCAATGGCTTGTCGCCATGTACGAAGAAAGATTTGGAAACCCTGCATCCCACCGTCATGGCGGCGTGCGTATCGACGACAAGTGCATCGGAGGGTAGAAACAAAGTTCGAATATCCCACACAAGGAAAGACAGTTTCACACGCGTTCCATCACGAAGTAGTGGTGGCCAACGGAAAAAAGTGCCGGAGTGCAATCTGCGACAAAGACTTCCTTCATCGATGCCTGATTATGCTGGGTCCTCTGACGAACGTGATGGGTCCGATTTGGGTTACGGCGCGCGAGCCTTTCCAACCAAACATCGTCAATGCCGCTGACTGCGTGGAACGAAGGGATCCGCTCTAATCGTAAAGCATGTCGGTTCGAAATCGCTATCGGAAGTTTTGCAACACGTGGTTTCATCCCTATTTTCTCTTCCAGCACTGTCAAAACTATTCGCCATCGATTCGCCAAAACGTAGAGAAGGCTGTGTCAATCAACAGAGCGATGGGGGCATCGCAGTGAAGATACCTTCGTGGAACATGCGTTATGCAAGTCCCATGGAGTCGGGGCACGAATTCCTCTAATCACGCAAGATACGCTCATTAAAATCCGCAGCACATAAACTCTTGATCGGATTCGACGATCTCACTTTCTCTGCTTCAATTGCAAGATGAAAGCAATTTCTATCGGTTGTCAGCTCAGGCCCGACAAAATCCAATCAACGTTAGAAGTAAAATAATTTTTTTTTTGTTTAGTACATCCATGTTCTGTGTTGGCATTCTTACTGTTCCCAACACTCTTCTAAGGAATTTGAAGCAACCTTGAATTCGAAAGCTGTGCCATCAAGATGCTAGGACGGGCAAGCGGAACAAAAAGTGTTCCTACCAGCTAATTCAGTGTTTGCGGGTGTGCTGTGGAAGTCCGATATCAATCTTTGTAAAGGCGGAAACAAGTTTGTTTTTCCCCGGATTGATATGGGCAGAAAATTGGCCTCCTCCATCATCGATATCTTCTATTCTTTACAAAGATCAGCTTGCGACAATTTGCACTCTGCCTTATCACATCCAGGATGGCTTGCATGCTCTCGAATTGATTCTCTTTCTCCGACTTGTCAATGTCCTTGATGTGAGTGACTCATGCGCAGAAGGAGAGTTACGAAGAAACTAGAACTGTTTGACTGTGCAAATGGTGACGGGCTCTCTTAAGTACAATCTGTTTGAGCACTTGCAGCTTTGCATTTTAGTGTCAAAACTTTAAAGGGCGCTTCGCTCTAGTTTGCGAAGAACCAGGGCAAGCGAGTATGCAACAATGTCCTTAGTTGTGCATTGTCCGTATTTGACCCTTCCTGATATTTTGTTGCCAGAGGAGAGGTGAACGGAGCAAAAGTGTCGGCAGTACACATGTTGTGTACTTTAGGTTGCAGCTCCCTGTCAACAACTTTAAAAGGAATTAATAGAAGCTATTTACAGTGGCAACACTCGACCGATTTGCAGCACACAAGAGCGACATACTTTGAATCGTGGGGTAATAGAAATGTGACATACCTTGGTCTCTTGTGTGGAGTAATTTATGTCTTGTATGTGCTGGTTCATTGACCCCACTTAGTATAAGGTCTCACGAGTACTTCACAACCTATTCTTTGCTTTCATTTCGTCGTTGCTAAATTATGCTAACAAGTTTTAGGACCGATGAAAGGTTCCATGTGATCAGTCAGCACTGCTCGGTCGGATGTAACAATGTTTGCTTGCTGACCTGAAAGAGAGGCTGGGCTTGTTTGCATATTCAATCTTGACGAAGACTTCCAACTGCAGACGAGGACGTAGAAGTGTAGTCGAGTTCGTGAGATAGACTAAATTAACTTGATATTAGCTCCCTTTCATCCAACAAGTAATGTAAACATAGAACGACGGATTCCCTTGACCTATTTGACACAATCATTCGGTGTCTACATTCTTGACGAGTTTTCACAATTGTAAGTTGTATTGTCATGCACTTCGCAGATTAGATGCATTCTTGTTGAATAATGACCTGAAGAAACGATCCACATTATGCAACCTCCATCGTTCCCAACCTTCACCGAAATATCTGATTGTAAAACTACTTTGAATCTAATGGCCGTGAGCACGATGTCTATTCTAGTTTTCAGCAATTACCTTGAGGTGTCGTACGATTCACCAGTTCCTTTATCTTGTTTGAGACACAGTTACGAGTTCGTACATTTTGGTGAATTTCCTTCAGTTTGCTTCCCAAGTGCTTGGAATTTTAAACGGCGAGGCAGTTCAGAATTTTAACTACCACCTGCATTTCTCCTTCGCCATACTATTTACTGTGTTGACGAGAGAATGCACAGCATCACTCCATGGCAGATCATCAAGTATGTAGCAAACGAACGGAAATGTAGGCTTTTCGTCAAAACCAAATCACCAGACGACAGTGCAAATCATTAGTCAATCCTTGGGGGTTAAACTGTGGTTTTTAGGAGTTGCTGGCACTTCATGAAGATGATGAGTAACGTGTGAGCACCCTGAACTGTACTACATTCTGGCGCTTAGCTGTTTGTACGGCAAGAAAATACCAAAGATGGAAATTGAACGGGATTTCTCGCGCTAGCACAGACTTTTTTGTGTTCCCCTCCTCTCTGTCAACATTTTTGATGTAGAGGTTAGCAAGACTATCAGTTCGTAAGAATGTGGACGGTAATTCACTCCTAACGACACTCTTCAATTGCGGAATAAACAGCCAGTCGACTGCTTTAGTCAAGTTTGGTTGCGGACGTCGACTGAATTGTACTATCAAACTTCTTTGTTATCACTGCTCGGAGCCCAGCGCAATTTCCAGTCTCGTTTTACTTCTTGTCAAGGCTCTACAGGTTGATCTTCTCCTAGCCGGCTGCTTTTTTCAATGCACACAAAGTCCCTTATTATGCGGTTGGGAGAGTACTCCACTCAATGATTGGTGAGTGTCCTTCAAATTATGACCTTGCTTTTATTCGTGGTATCTTAATTCTCCGTCCTCTCAATTTCTGTCTGCCCTTCCACCTTTTACGCGCAACAAGTGCACGAAACTAACAACAATGCGTCGATTTCTGCTTGAATCATTGGCTACAAGAACTGAAGGTACTCTCCGCATTATCATATGCTTCTTTGTGCCACTATTTGTCCTAATTTCAACAGGCGTTGAGCTCTAGGAAGCACATTCCTATCGAAGTTGAGCGGTTCTTTTTACGGAATGAAAACAGAGGCACCGGTCAAAGGTCTCAAGCTCATCGATTACCGAAAAGTTCCATTGCGTCAAAACGGAAGGTTCTAGATCGTACTAACGCTACCACCCGTGTCTGTGGCAAAAGACATGCATTTCTGAACGGAGACACTTGTTGATCCGCCGCGATCTCGACTGCTAAATAGCTCTTGTTCGTGCTTGTACGGCCGATTTCGTAGAAAACCAGACCTATTTGCTTACAGGGACGATGATTGCAAATGTGCTTGCGATGGCTTTTGCAATTATGTGCACCAATTCAGCTTGATAGCGGGCTTGGCAAACAGGAGATTTCGACACTCATGCATGAATACGAGGTAGTTGACCCTTTGTAGTTGCTACAATTCTGAAGCGCACCGATTGGTATGGTGTGTTTCTTCTCGCGTATGTGGTCTACTCCCTCCACACTTGAGGTTGGTTTCAAATTTGTCGCAACCGTTGTCGAAGTAGATGCATATTGCGAGAGTTTTATACCATGGCAAGTTGGCATGATTCTCACCCTGCAGATAACAAGCATGGATTGTGTTGCACCGATCGATGTCAACTTTGCGCCAGCCACCAAAGTTTCCGTTCCATAATTGAGCCACACACTACTCATCCGTTGTTTCATCCCCCCCTCCAATCATGTCGAAGCGTTGAAGCATTCTCGGTTCATTGATCGCGAACGGACCTCTTATCACGCAAGGCTGTAGCATGCTCCATCGCCTTTGACACATCCTTATAGTTCGCAAAGTCTTTCTATCGTAGCTCACGTGCGTGTCGATTTGGAACGCACGAAGTACATCACAAATCGAATGTCTATTTATCGCGTTTAGCGAGTAGAATTAGTCTTGGAGAGGTTTGAGATTCGCTAATTGGGCAGAGGTCTTAACTTTCAGCCTTGCTTTGCTAATGACTCCGAGGACGAAAACCATTCGGGGATTGCTACTACTTTGTTAACCTTGGTTGGCTCGGCATAGACCACAAGGAATTTCTTTGGAGAGTTTCGTCACAACATGCAGATTGATTTTCCACAGACATATGTGGCAAAGACAATTTTACAAAGCCATGAAGCTTCCATTGACTTCTCCTCGAGCGGATTGTGGCGTCGATGTACTCCTCGTGCGCTTGTGGGAAGCTTGGGCGACTATTTGCATGGAGTTGTCGAGGATTAGCTCGTAGAACAGCAAGGAAGATTTACAGCCTCGTTTAGCAAAGCTTGCCGTGTGTCTTGTTGTAGCCATCAACACGACGACGGAGTTCAATCGTGCGAAGGTGTTGTGCAGACAAGGCCATTCGTACGTTGTCGTTTTGGTTCATGCATTCGTGGAACGCGCATGATTTCAGCCAACCGTGAAGCATCGGCAAGAACGTTGCATTCTATTCGGCGGGCGTCTTGGTTCTTCGGGTCTTTGGCTTCCGAAAGTCGCAATAGGTGGCAAGACGAATCACTACCGATCCCGCTTTTCTCGAAACACCCAAAGGCACACCAGATTCGATCGGTTCTTGTGAAGGCGCCGACAATGCGGGAGCCATGACCAACCGAATCGGGCTTTGGGTTGTCTAGCAAGGTCTAGAACCTAGAACCTTTTTCGAGAAACGTTTGCTCTCGTGGGAGGGCAATTCGACACCCAAGGAAAGATCGCCGACGTTTGGAGCCTGCTAGGGTGGAGAGGCTTCCAATCCATGGGTCATAGTCGAGGTCGAATGATTGAAAGCATGGCTTTCTACCACTCCGAGGGCGTGGCAACCCAAAGCACCTGTGCGTACAAGCCTTTTGCTTTCTAGTGGTTCGCTAGTGTTGTACTCCACGTAGGTTGCACCATTGTCTCACGCGCACCATCGCAAGCATTCCATGGACATTCAACATGTCCGCACGTTCTCTTCGCAGTCGATGTGCATCGATCGGCGAGGCGTTCGTGATTTCCAATGGCGCATGTGCCTTTGGTCGTACCGCCGATCGTATCGTTGGATTTACATTCCCTGCCTCTCCCATTTTCCATGCGATGACCCTCTTGGAACCGGACTTTGCCAAGGCATCGTTGGATCGATCGTTTGGACGTATGGTCTTGTTCATTGAGAGACGGTCTTTGGCAAGGTTGTACGATGAGTCGCCAAGCACGCGTACGAAGCAAGACAACGGAAGGTCGCACCCTCGCGGTCCCTCCGAGCGTCAAAGGGGAACCGAGACGAGATCGAGCATTGATCGTTCGAGGAAGGAGGCCCTTGTGCACGTAGTCGTGCAAGTCGCGTTGCGGTTTCTTTCGTTGCCACGGATGGGGCGTTGTGCGCGCATTTGGACGATTGGACGCCGTCTTGGGCACCGCGCGTTCGTAGGAGTGGGTCCTTTGTGCGTTGTGAAGTTCCTTTGGCTTGCTTTTCATGGAACGGAGGGTACGAGTCTTTACGTTTCCCACCGCACGTATCGTTTCGTTCATCTTGCACTTGTTTGCCATGTTTGTCTCCTTTGTTTGTACGTCTCGTTCCCTCCCGTGCGCGTGTTTCTACCATTCTCGTTCCACTTCCATGGGTTGCTTGGTTTCCATCCATGCTTGGTTGTTCCTCTTTTTCGTTCGTGCGTGCTATCCTCGACACACCGTGGACGTGCACGTCCGACCCAACTGGTCCATCCATGGTCGTGTGTTGACCATGGGATGGGTTCCTTTCCCAGGATCTCCCCTGCATTCTTTCCTTGGCTTTCTTTCCTTCTGCATCCGTCCCACCTTCGCACCGCGTCTACGTCTACGTCTACGTCTACGTCGTCTTCGTGGTGGTGGTGGTGGTGGCAAGCACCACGTGCGACGCGTGTGGATGGGAAAGCGACCGGAA
>LFIK01004946.1_pt1 | contig 10735 bp, 12 predicted proteins | sample 643401 | NCBI WGS metagenome assembly LFIK01 (sample SAMN03777447, study PRJNA286221) | soda lake metagenome | biome: soda lake; feature: Kulunda steppe; material: water; isolation source: sample T5-Br brine of Lake Tanatar-5 | place: Russia: Kulunda steppe | collected 2010-07
CCAATGGGTGGGCAGGATCTGGTAGACAGTCAGTTGTCGAAAGCCGAATTTCCCAATGACAGGGTTACGCTGCGTTGGGTTGAGGACGGCAACCATGATCTGCGACCGCGCGGGCTGAAAAAGGCTGACGTCATGCCCTGGTTGTCCAGTGAGGTGGCATCTGCTGCTGATATCTGGCTGCGCAAGAGCGGCTACTCGCTCCAATAATATTGTAGGTTAGGGGTGACAACCCCGCCATTTCTGCGGCACTGTCGTGCCTGACCTACAGGCCTTACCTACAGCAGCCGTTGCCGATCACGCGCTTGCCAGGCCTTGTCGGCCTGCAGCCATGCTTCGTCCCAACTCAGGTTGTTGTGTGCCATCAAAGCCAGCGTCGCGGTATGCAGTGTCGCCGCCTCGCCGTATTCATCCTGTGCTTCACCACGCCACAATGCGCGCAGATGCAGGGGGTCGAGCGCTTCCAGCTTGTCATGACGCTCCGAGAACTGACGCGGCAGACGTTCTTCCAGAATGTCGCCCTGACGAACCCAATAGAGTCTCAGGTCGGCATCCGGGTTACGTTCGAACTCACCGCCATCTCCCTTGATCACCAGTGTGGTGTCATAACCGAGCAGGGCGGCTGCCTGCTGATGAATGGCGTGGTATCCGGGGTGAAAGATGCCCTGCAGAACCGTACTCGCGGAAAACGGATTCAGCAGACGCGAGAAACTGTGCACGGGTGAACGCAGTCCCAACAGGTGGCGCAGTTGAATAATTTCTTCGAGTTGTGGCGACAGCAACCGCAGTGGCAAAAATGCCGGCTGCGCCGGGTCCCAGTCTGCTATCTCATGTCGCGACTCGATCACCGGCAAGCCAAGCGCACGGTAAGTGTCTTCAATATACAGTCGACCTGGCGTATGGCCACGCGTGCCGTGAATGCACTGGCGATAGCCCAGCTCGCTCAGCAAAAGCTGACTCAGCACCAACCAGGGTAACTGCTTTTTCTTGCCTGCATAGCAGGACCAGTCGATGTCGACGGTCTTTTCGGGCGTTGGCAGTTCGTCCTGCCAGGTTGTCTTGACCGCCTCGCAAAACCCGGCCACTTCTTCCGGTGTTTCCTCCTTCACTCGCAACAGCATGAGAAAGGCACCCAGTTGCTCCGGAGCAACCTCTCCACGAACAATCAGGGTCATGGCCTCGTGGGCCTCTTCCCGGGTCAGGCTGCGGGAGCTGTTCTTGCCACGCCCGAGCGTGCGAACGAATGGCGTGAAAGCATTGGCCGCAGGCTGGGTGTGAGTATGGTCGAGTGGCATGGTGTTGTTCCCTTACAAACAGTGCGGTGGTTTGGGTAGTCCGGCAATACGTGCGGCATCCCGCGCCGGACTGCCGCCAAACAGTGACATCAGGTACATGGAGTTGCCCTTGTCCTGCCCCAGGCGCTCTCGTACCACCTTGACCAGGGCTCTGTTGGCAGGCGCCAGGTCGAAGTCGAAATAGAGCTCTCGCAGCAGATAAATGATGTCCCAGTGGGGCTCGGTGAGTTCAATATCCAAATCTGCCGCTATGACTCCGGCAAGCTCCGGCGACCAGTCTGCCTGATTGCTCAGAAACCCGCGTTCATCGGCTGGAAACTGTTGGTTGTTCAAGGTGTAACCTGAAGTCATGCGATATCCATTGAAGAAGTGGCTGCCAGTTACCAGACTATGATCCGTGACGCTTGAGCGGCGAGCGTCACCCACTGCGGGTCACTGACCGACTGCACTGCATCCGGCAGGGGAATACCCCACTCAGTACTGTCATGCGCCAGCCCGTAAACGGCAGACGCGGACAGTGTACTGATATCGACAGCCAGTGCAGCACCGCCCAGCACGATTTTGTCGGCCGGAGTCAGTGTCAGTTCCAGCAGTGACAGGTGCTCCGGGTGAATCAGGACATGCAGACTGTACTGTTCCGGCATGGTGTCATTCATAATATCACCACCTGTTCAGCATTTTGCAGCAGCTGTCCAATGGCCGTGTCGTCCAGCAATTCCAGGTCTGACAGGGCCGGTGACCTCGACAACTGTTCAATCATTGCTTCCGACCCTTTGCGTGCAACGACCCGATCCACCCCAAACAGCCCGGCGGATTGCCAGAGCTTGCTCAGCGTTTTCCGGCCAGGCGCGGCTGGTTGATCAGCTGCCAGATGAAAACAGCCGGCATCCATGAACACGACCGTAACCGATTGATCAAAAACTCCACAGGCTACCGCCATGTCGAATACTTCCTGACCAAGGTATCCGCGGCGTGGCGCTTGCGTCACCACAATTGCCAGGTCACAGGTGTCGAAAGAAGATGTGTTCATGCGCCACCGCCAAATTGCAGGTGGCGACCCAGTGACAGTCCGGACACCCAGTCCCCCAGGCCTACGATCTCCCAGGGTGCCTGTGCGTTGTGAATGCCGCGGCGTTCTGCGGCAGACACGCAAACATACAGCGGGCAGTTTGCCTGCGCGGCCAGTTCACTCCAGGCCGTCTGTGTCGCCTGGTCGGGCAGGGCAGCAAGCACGGCATCCTGATAGAAGAAGACCTGTAGTACTCGATGTTCAGGCTGCGCCAAAGCGGCTGCCATGAAGCGCTGTGCCCGTTCATGTTGATCACTGGCGAAGGGCGAGGCGGTAAGCGTCAGGGTAAAGTCAGTCATTGATCCAGACCCGAAACATACGGTCGATTGGTTTGGAGCAGTCACAAAAAAGCCCCGCAGAGCGAGGCTTTATGTGTTCATGTACACCAAATACTCAGTCGTTCATGACGCCAAGGATGTGCAGCAGGCTGACAAACAGGTTGTAGATCTGCATGTACAGCATCACGGTGGCACGAATGTAGTTGTCTTCGCGGTTGTGCACGATTTCACTGGTCTGCCACATGATCAGGCCTGACGAGATCAGCATGAACATGCCGGAAGCTGCCAGTGCCACAGCCGGCATCTGGAAGATAAGGCCACCGACCATCAGTACCACGGCGGTCAGAATGCCGATCATCAGAGCGCCACCCATGAAACCGAAGTCCTGGCGCGTTACCAGGGTGTAGGCAGAGAGACCAAAGAAAACAAAGGCCGTACCACCCAGCGCCTGATATACAATCGACGGGTTCATGGACAGATAGGCATTAAGGATCGGCCCCAGTGATGCACCCAGCAGACCGGTGAATACGAAAGTCCACACCAGACCGCTTGACTTGTCCCAGGTACGCGGCAGCACAAACCAGCTGATACCAACGCCGCCGAGCAGGCAAATCAGGGCGAAGCCCTGGGGCATGCCCATTGCCATTGAGAAAAACGCAGTCACGGCGCTGAAGGCCAAAGTCATGCCCAGCAACATATAGGTGTTGCGAAGCACCTTGTGGGTCGACAGTAAGCCAGGTTGTGACCGAGCTACTGTTTCACGATATTCAGCCATCTCTTGTTCTCCAGTCGTTGATTTTGACAATTCGAGTCGAATTCATAACGAATTGTTTTCATGGATGAAATATAGAGCCTTGAGCGCCAATTACAAGGGGTAGATGGGTAAAAGCTTCGCTTATTGGATGTCTCCAGGCAGTATCGCCAAGCGGTTGTTTTTGCATTACAATAAACGCCTGTTTAAAACAAATGTTTGAATTCCGATGACCGAAACCTCCGATACCGCTGCCCGTATTCTCGATGCCGCCGAGGCCCTCTTTGCCGACCGGGGTTTCAGTGAGACCTCGTTGCGTTCCATTACGACCAGGGCAGGGGTCAATCTGGCAGCGGTCAACTATCATTTTGGTTCCAAGACCGAACTGATTCAGGCGGTTTTCGAGCGTTTTCTGACCCCGTTCTGCCACAAACTGAACCGGGAAATGGACGCACTGATGGCGTCTCACCCGAATGGTCCACCGCTGGAGTCCCTGCTTGAAGTATTGGCTCGCACCATGCTCACCGGTGTCCAGGAGTCCGGTCATCACAACAAGTTGAGCGTATTCATGCGCCTGCTGGGCGCAGCCTATACTCAGGCCCAGGGGCATATGCGGCGGTTTTTGCGCGAAAATTACGATGACACTTACCGCCGCGTGGTGGTGATGATTCACCAGACCACTCCGCACGTCAGCCCCAATGAGTTGTTCTGGCGCATTCACTTTGCCGTCGGCGCGGCCGTTTTCACCATGGGCAGTATAGAGACACTGCGGGCCATGGCGAAGAATGACACGCACCAGGACAATGCGATCGAAGAGGTTGTACACAAGCTGGTACCCTTCCTGTCCAATGCGCTATCGGAAGACAGGGATTTCTAGTGTCCTGTTTCTAGGCCTGCTTGCGGTAATACTCCTGCCGGGTTTCTGCCAACAGATCGGCCAGTTCGTCACTCAGGTCCGGGTCGAAAGTCTCAGGAGCCGAATAACTCAGAATGATCTTGGCCTGGCGCAAGGTTACCGGTGACATGCTGAGCCAGTGCTGAATACGTGCCGCCACAGCCTGAGCTAGCTGATTGTCGGGTACCAACTCCTGCACCAGATCCATTTCAGCGGCCTTGCTGGCGGTGATTTCTGCACCGGTCAGCATCAGCGAACGCACACGACGCTCTCCCATGACCCGAATCAGGTAAGGTGTGGATATGACCGGCATCGCCGCGTGGTGAATTTCGTTCATCTGGAAGCTGCTGCCCTGGGTGGCAATCACGTAGTCGCAGCATGCCAGAATGCCGAGCGCACCAGCTCGGGCCTTGCCTTGCACTTCGGCAAGTGTGGGCACGGGGAAGTGCATCAGAGTTTCCAGCATGCGGGTGATCTGGCTGGCACTGATGCTGGACTCGTAGCGTGGTGATTCCGCAATACGGCGCATCCATACGGGATCTGCGCCCAGGCAGAAGTTGTCGCCGGCACCACGGATTCGGAGCACCCGGACACTGTCGTCCTGCGCGAAATCGTCCAGTGCCGTAATCAATGCGCAAAGGACATCTTCGTCGTAGACGTTTCCGACATCCGGACGTACAAAACCTATGGTAGCAACGCCACCCTTCAGACTGGCTTCAATGGACTGTGTCATGACCGGATCCTGAATCAATCGTTGTTGTTGTTCGGCTTTATCATATTGGCATACTCACTTGTACGCCAGTACCTGTCACCCGGATGACCTTTTCGGTATGCTCCTCTCATCAACATCGTTTCTCAACAGGAATTCACATCATGCCCAACACCTTCGAACTGATCGACCGTCGTTCCGTGGCGTCGCTGAACGTCGAAATCCGGCATTATCGTCATCCGGCGACTGGGGCAGAGCACTATCATCTGGCCAGTGACCACACCGAGAATGTGTTTCTGGTCGCACTGCGTACTGTACCCCAGGACAACACCGGCGTGGCGCACATTCTGGAGCATACCGTACTCTGCGGCAGTGAGCGTTATCCGGTTCGGGATCCTTTCTTCCTGATGATGCGGCGGTCATTGAATACGTTCATGAATGCCTTCACGTCGAGCGACTGGACGGCTTACCCGTTCGCCAGCGAGAACGACAAGGACTTCCGCAATCTGCTGGACGTCTACCTCGATTCGGTCTTTTTCTCCAATCTGGCGGAGCTGGATTTCTCCCAGGAAGGCCACCGGCTGGCGTTCAAGCAAAACGACGCCGGTGACGAGGCGCTTGAATTTCGTGGCGTGGTGTACAACGAGATGAAAGGCGCCATGAGCTCTGCAGGCTCGCGTCTGTATCAGGCCCTGACCAAATATGTGTTTCCAACCAGCACCTATCACTTCAATTCCGGCGGCGAGCCGCAAAGCATCCCCAATCTGACCTATGACGGTCTGAAAGAGTTCTACCGCACGCATTATCATCCCAGTAACGCCATATTTCTGACTTTTGGCAGCCTGGATGAAACCGAAGTCCAGCGCGAGATCGAAACCAAGGTCATGCACCGTTTCCCGGAAGCCATACCGCGTATTCGCGTCACTCGGGAAGAACGCTACCACGCGCCGGTGCAGGTCACTGAACACTACCCGGTTGCGGCAGGCGAGGAAGAGCAGAAGCAGGATCATGTCGTAATGGGCTGGTTGCTGGGTGACAGTACCGATATTCGGGGCCAGCTGGAGGCCCATTTTCTCAGTGATGTACTGATGGGCAACAGCTCCTCACCTCTGCGCGAAGCGCTGGAGACCACGGAACTGGGCTCGGCCGTTTCTCCCCTGATGGGGGTGGAAGACTCCAACCGGGAAATGATGCTGGTGTGCGGGCTGGAAGGCACTACAGCAGAGCAGGCAGATGCCGTCGAGGCTCTGGTGCTCGATACGTTGCGCAAACTGGTTGATGACGGCCTGCCCATGGAAGATCAGCTCGCCGTGCTCCATCAGCTGGAACTGGAGCAACGGGAAGTCGGTGGCGATGGTATGCCGTTCGGCCTGCAGTTGATCATGACGGCATTGCCGATGGCGACCCATGGTGGCGACGTCAAGGCAGCACTGGATATCGATGAAGCCCTGCAGTCCTTGCGCGAGGATGTACAAAAACCCGGTTTTCTGTCCGGCCTGGTACAGCGGCTGTGTCTCGATAACCCGCACCGGGTTCGACTGACGCTGAAAGCGGATCCGGAATTTTCGGCACGCGCCGAGCGGGAAGAAAAAACCCGGCTGGGCCGCATTGCCAATGAACTGTCTGCAGAGCAGGCGGAGGCCATTCGCAGCCTGAACGAAAAACTGGAAGCCCATCAGCAAACCGAACCGGATATCGATTCACTGCCCAAGGTGACCCTGGACGATATTCCGAAAACACTGAAAGACCGAACCCCGCGAGTCCAGCGTCCGGGCGTTACCGGCTACGGTGAAGGGACCAACGGGCTTGCTTACCTGTCCTGGGTGCGACCGGTTCAGGGAATGGATGAGACCGCTCTGCGCTGGCTGCCGATCTATTCCAGTCTGTTGTCCGAAGTCGGGCAGGGCGATCAGTCCTATCAGGCCATTCAGCGCCAGCAGACCAGCATTTCCGGTGGCATCTCGGCCAGCCTGAGCAGCCGTGCCACCACCGAGGATGCCGACCGGGTGCAGACGTATCTCAGTGTCAGCGGCAAGGCGCTGGAGCGCAATGCGGTCGCCATGAACCAGTTGCTCGAGCAGACAGTCTCGGTGGCGCGGTTTGACGAAAGCGGGCGTCTGCATGACTTGTTGCAGACCATGCTTGCACGTCGTTTGCAGGGTGTTACCGGCAGTGGTCATGGTCTCGCCATGACGGCCGCCGCCGCCCACTGGAGCGCCGGTTCGGCACTGCAGCACCACCAGGGTGGGCTGTCCGGTCTCCGCTGGCTGAAGTCGACGGTGAAGTCCGATAAAGACAGTTATATCAATGAAGTAGAATCGTCATTAAAAGTTCTGCATGACAATTTTTCAACGCAATCAGGCCACCTGCTGGCCATTGGTGAACCTCAGTGGGTTGATCAGGAGCTGACTCCAATCGAGCACCTGTGGCTGGAACGCGCGGGTGCGGTCAATGCCGCTGCAGACACGGATGCCGCCCCCCGGTCCGATCGGCATTCAGCCTGGATTACCGACTCTCCGGTGAATTTCTGTGCTCAGGCATTCAGCGCTGTGCCGGTGACGCATCCGGATGCCGCGCCGCTGGCAGTGTTGGGCGGCGTACTGAGCAACGGCTTCCTGCACACCGCGATACGCGAGCAGGGCGGGGCCTATGGCGGTGGTGCGAGCCTGGATGCCACGAATGCTGTATTCCGGTTCTTCAGTTACCGAGACCCGCGACTGGAGGACACCTTTACCGACTTCAATCGTGCCGTGGAGTGGTTGCAGGGCAAGTCGCTGGGCTATCAGCCGATCGAGGAGTCTGTACTCAGCCTGATTTCCGGCATGGATAAACCGGGCTCACCGGCCGGGGAGGCCAGAAAAGCCTTCTTCGACGGTCTGTTCGGCCGCGACAAGGCGTTCCGCGAGGTAATCCGTCAGCGCATTCTTCAGGTGACCGAAGCCGACCTGAAGCGAGTTGCGGAAACCTACCTGAACCCTGAGCTGGCATCGACTGCCGTAGTGACCGGGGAAGATCGCTTGAGCCGGTGTGAGGCCATGAAACTGGTGGTGCACCGGCTTTAAGCCGGTGCGTTAGTGATTCCGCTTGCCGGCAACCGCTCAGGCGAGCTGTAGCTGGTAGTCGGCCCAGACCGGGGCGTGGTCTGACGGTTTTTCCATGCTCCGGATGTCATAGCTGACCCCGGCATCAGTGCAGGCAGCCGCCAAGGGGGGCGTTACCATCAGGTGGTCAATGCGCAGCCCACGGCGCGGGTCATCCTCGAAACCACGAGAGCGGTAATCGAACCAGCTGAAGCGATCTGCCGTATCAGGGTGGTGCAGGCGAAAGCTGTCTTGCAACCCCCAGCCTTTCAACCGCTCGATCCAGGCCCGCTCCTCGGGCAGAAACGCACATTTACCCGCACTGAGCCAGCGCTTCCGGTTTTTGTCACCAATGCCGATATCGGTGTCTTCCGGCGCCACATTGAAATCACCCAGAATCACCACCGGGTCCGCAGGCTGACGGTGATCCTTCAGCCACTCCTGAAGTTGTTCATAGAATGCCACTTTTAATGGAAACTTGGTTGGGTGCTCCCGGTTTTCTCCCTGTGGGAAGTACCCGTTGATCACGGTCAGTGCCTTGCCATCAGCCAGCCTGTGCTCGGTGATCAACAGGCGACGCTGGGCGTCTTCGTCTTCCTGTGGGAACCGACGGGCCACCAACTGTGCCGGTTGCCGGCTCAGGGTGGCGACCCCGTAATGACCTTTCTGCCCGTTGAAATGCACGTGATAACCCAGGGCTTCAATGGCGGGCAAAGGGAAGGCATCGTCATGCACCTTGGTCTCCTGAAGGCACAGAATGTCCGGGTTCAGAGTCTGGGTAATGGCTTCCAATTGGTGCAAACGTGCTCGAATGCCATTGATATTAAAGGAAATGATACGCATGGGCTGGAGGATTCCGGTGCTTTCAACTAAAGTCCGCGAGTTTATCATTACCGTCAGGGAGAACTGAACCTTTGGAATGGCTGGCTCAACCGGAAATACTGGCGTGGCTGTTTCTGGCTGCCATGCTGGCAGGCTTTGTCGACGCACTGGCCGGTGGCGGGGGGCTGATCACTGTGCCTGCCCTGTTATTGGCTCAGGTACCGCCGGTTGCCGCGCTGGCAACCAACAAATTACAGGCCGCGTTCGGGTCATTCACTGCCAGTTTTCGCATGCTGCGCAGCGGCCTGGTGCGCTGGCGTGAGGTGCGGCCACTGTTTTTTGCCAGCCTGATTGGGTCGGCAATCGGCACACTATTGGTCATGCAGCTGGATGCCACGGTGCTGGATGCGGTGATTCCCACCGTACTGATCCTGATTGCCCTGTATTACCTACTGGTACCCAATGTGACCGATGCCTCCCGGCCACGCATCAGCGAGCGTGCCTATCGCTATACGGCGGCGCCCGGCATCGGCTTCTATGACGGTTTCTTCGGCCCCGGAACCGGATCCCTGTTCGCCTTTACCCGCAATGCGTTGCGAGGCGATTCACTGCTCAGTGCTACCGCACGCGCCAAGATCATGAACTTTGCGTCAAATTTGGCGTCTCTGGTGCTGTTTGCACTGGGTGGTCACATGCTGTGGCTGGTGGGCGGCGTCATGATCCTTGGTCAGATCATCGGCGCCAGTCTGGGCAGCCAGTTGATCATCGGTGGGAAAGTACGCTGGATTCGCCCGACCATCGTCTGTGTCTGCATTGCCATGGCGATACGCTACCTGTGGCAGACATTCCAATGATGCCTACAACTGGCGTGCACGTTCGATGGCATCCAGCATGGGAAATATGCCGGACATCGAAATTCGACTGCCCTCTGGCAGTGACTGCGCCAGGGTATCCCGAAAGGCGGTGACCCACTTAACCTGGTCTGCCTGCGGCATGATCTGGAATTTGGTGATCGGCGGAATCTGCCCCTCGCCCCACAGCTCCCACATCAGGTAGATACCCACCCAGGAATCACCGGAAACCGGCGAATCTGCAGCAGCCAGGGTTTTCTGGCGCAATTCCGAGTTCGAACGGTGTGCTTCGCCAATGGCCGAAGCGTCATTGGCAGCCACCGCGCCCAGTCGAGCCAGAAACTCATGCAGCAGGCGGTGTGGCTGATCGTCCAGTACCGATAACGGCACGATGGTGTCGGTCATGAACAGCAGACCCGTGTCCGGCTGCCCGAGCCAATGACCATAACTGCTGTCCGTTATCGCCTGTTGCTGGGACTCGTTCAACTGGACCAGAGGGCAGGGTGGCTCTATCTTTACCGGCAAACCAAGCAGGGTAATCAGTACATCGCCGGTCGACTCACTGTGTACATTCAGCATGGCTGACGCACCAGCGATTGCGACCTTGAGATGATCGTGCCAGGGCTCGTCCCGGCTGGCCGCCAGCGCCAGAGAAAATGCCTGGCTGCAATCCGGCTCCTGCTTGATCAGGGTTTCCACACGCCCGGTCAGTTGCTGAAATTCATCGGCTTCTTCAAAATTGGTCTGGCTGGCCCAGCCGGTGAGTTGTTCGGCCACTGCCTGTGCGCGTGATGATGACATAGTGACTCCGCAGTCAGTTCAACAAACAATAAGTAAGAACAGTGTTCTTTTTGGTGGCGAACCATACCATGTACCTGAGTTGCTTTCATCCACTTGCAGAGGTCCCATGACTGTCCATCGTCGACATGTTACTGGATCAAAAGCACTATCGCTGATAGCCGCTTGAGGCTAAGATGAACCAAGAAGC
>LFIK01004948.1_pt1 | contig 10734 bp, 11 predicted proteins | sample 643401 | NCBI WGS metagenome assembly LFIK01 (sample SAMN03777447, study PRJNA286221) | soda lake metagenome | biome: soda lake; feature: Kulunda steppe; material: water; isolation source: sample T5-Br brine of Lake Tanatar-5 | place: Russia: Kulunda steppe | collected 2010-07
CTGCTCTACGCATGCTGTACAGCGTGCTCGCCTAGGGAGGCCACCATGAACCAGACTCCACGCTCATTGCACGGCGCCTGCGTATCACCGCATCACCTGGCCTCTCAAGTGGGCCGGGATGTACTGAAAGATGGCGGCACCGCCATGGAAGCCATGGTTGCCATGGCCGCCGCCACTGCCGTGGTGTATCCGCACATGAACAGCCTCGGCGGCGATGGCTTCTGGCTGATCAAGCAGCCGGGCAAGGCGCCAGTGACCATCGAAGCCGCCGGGCCAGCTGCTCAAAAGGCCACTATTGATGATTATCGTGCTCAGGGCTTGTCGAGCATTCCGACTCGTGGCCCACTCTCGGCGCTCACGGTCGCAGGTACCGTGAGCGGCTGGCAGCGGGCGCTGGAAATGTCCGCGCAACAAAGGTCCGAGCAACAACGTCGTCCATTGCCACTGCATCGACTTTTATCACCGGCTGCGGCACTGGCACGCGATGGCAACATCGTTACCCGCAGTCAGGCCCGGCTCAGTGCGGAGAAGCTGCCGGAACTGGTCAATGTGCCCGGGTTTGCCGATCACTATCTGGTCAACCCAGCCGATCCAGCGGCGCCGGCGGAAGGTACCGTGATGCGCCATCCTGCATTGGCGGATACCCTGGATCAACTCGCCCACAATGGTCTGGATGATTTTTATCGCGGCGACATCGCACAGCAGCTGGCCCAGGACCTGGAAAGCGCCGGCAGCCCTTTGCGGGCCCACGATCTGGCAAACTACCAGGCCCAGATTAACGAGCCGCTGTCGCTGACCATCAGCCACGGCAGGCTCTACAACCTGGCACCCCCCACTCAGGGACTGGCGTCATTGCTGATTCTTGGTCAGTTTGATCGCCTGAATGTGGCCGAAGGCGAATCCTTCTCCCATGTGCACGGGCTGATCGAAGCCACCAAGCAGGCCTTTCTGGTGCGCGACCGAGTGTGCGTTGACCCCAACCGAACCGATGAAGACCCGCGTCGCTACCTGCAACCCGACGCCGTGGATGAAATGGCCCAGCGGATTCATCGCCACCAGGCGCTGCCCTGGCCACAAACGGCCGACAAAGGCGACACCATTTGGATGGGCTGCATTGATGCCGAGGGTACAGCGGTCAGTTTTATCCAGAGTCTTTACTGGGAGTTCGGTTCTGGCGTCACCCTGCCCGGCACCGGCCTCATCTGGCAGAACCGGGGCATGAGTTTCAGTCTCGACCCAGATCACCCCAATGCTCTGCAACCCGGTATGCGCCCGTTCCATACCCTGAATCCGGCATTGGCAGAATTCAACGATGGCCGGGTCATGCCCTACGGCACCATGGGCGGTGAGGGCCAACCGCAGACACAGGCCGCCCTGTTCACCCGCTACGCCCAATTTGGCCAGTCACTGCAGCAGGCGCTCACCGCACCGCGCTGGTTATTGGGTCGCACCTGGGGTGATACCAGTACGCAATTGAAGCTGGAAAACCGTTTCCCTGCCGAGCTCATCGACCAACTGCAACGGGCCGGTCACGACCCTATGGTGCTGGACACTGAATTTGCCGACCAGATGGGCCACGCCGGAGCCCTGGTACGGCATAACAATGGCCTGATCGAAGGCGCTACAGATCCCCGCAGCGACGGCGCTGTGGCCATGTTATAACGAGGACTGGCGATGACCCTCAACACCGGATTTCTCGAGTTTGATCCCGTCGATTACCCGCCGTCACAGGTCGGGCCTTTGAGCGGCCTGACGTTCGCGGCCAAGGACGTCATGGACGTCCGTGGTCACATCACCGGATTAGGCAACCCCGCCTGGCGGGACTCGCATGGACCCGCAGAAGATCACGCGGCGGGCGTCAATGCCCTGTTGAACGCGGGAGCTCACCTCAAAGGCAAAACACACACCGATGAGCTGGCTTATAGTCTGGCGGGTAAAAATGTGCATTATGGCACGCCACCCAACCCGGCACTGCCCAATGCCATCCCTGGGGGCTCCTCCAGTGGGTCAGCGTCGGTCACCGCTGCAGGACTGGTCGATGTTGCCCTGGGTACCGACACCGGAGGTTCAGTGCGTATCCCCGCCAGCTATTGCGGGTTGTTTGGCATGCGCCCAACCCATGGCCGCACCGATCTCACTGGCGTTGCGGAAATGGCGCACAGCTTTGACACCCTGGGCTGGTTTGCCCGCGATGCCTCGTTGTTGAAAGCGGTAGGCCAGGTGTTATTGCCGGCCGATGTCAGCCCGCCATCGCTGACCCACGTCGCGTTGCTGAGCGACGCCACTGCGCTGACATCACCCGAGTTGGTGGAAGGCAGCCGCCATTGGCAGCAGCAGTCTGGACTCACCATCAAGCCGGACGCCAACGTCGGGGATCTGGACGCCTTCTACGAGGTATTCCGAACCCTGCAGGCGTTTGAGGTCTGGGCCTACTTCGGTGACTGGATCCGCACACACCAACCGCACTTCGGGCCCGGTGTGAACGAACGCTTTGCCATGGCCGAACAGATGGACAAGGCCAGCGCTGACGCGGCCCGACAGTCGCTGGTGACACTGCGCCAGCAAGTACGCTCCTGGCTGGGCGATCATCGGGTGCTCTGCCTGCCCACTGCGGCCGGGGCGGCGCCACCTCAGGACGCCACTCCCGAGGCCGTGGAAACGGTACGTGCCCGTACCCTGCGACTGACCGCGATTGCTGGAATTTCCGGCTGCCCGCAGGTCACCATGCCTCTGCTGCGTGACCAGAGAGGTCCGGTCGGCTGGTCGCTGATCGGTCCCCCCGACAGTGATCATGCACTGCTGAGCCTGGCGATGCAGCTAAGCCAACACCTAGACGGAGGCGCCCAGGCATGATCATCAATGAACCAAAGACTCTGGCTGAAGTCACTGCTGCTTTCGAGCAATACGAACACGCCCTGGTAAACAACTATGTCGCCGTGCTCGACGAATTGTTCTGGCAGGACCCCCGAGTCGTGCGCTACGGCGCGACGGAGAATCTCTACGGTGACGCTGAAATCGCCGCGTTCCGCAAAGCCCGGCCCAGCAAAGGCCTGGATCGCACACTAACGCGCACCATCATCACGACTTTTGGTGATGCTTACGCCACCGCCTGGACCGAATTTACCCGCCCGACAACCGAACGTATCGGCCGCCAATCTCAGGTCTGGGTAAAGCGGCCCGAGGGCTGGCGCATCGTCGCCGCGCACGTTTCCACCATGGACTGACCACAGAGAAAGGACGCCACGACATGACTGACCTGCAACCCGCAACCGCTCTGACTACTGATGGCCCCCTGGCCGAAGAGGTTCGCAAAACCCTGTACGACGAGATTCTCGCGGGCACTCTGCCACCCGGCACCCGGCTGGATGAAGTGTCATTGGCCGAACGTTTCGGTGTCTCCCGCACGCCGATCCGAGAAGCGCTGCGCGAGATGGTCAGTACCGGGCTGGCAGAGCACCACCATCGCCGGGGCGTATTTGTCTCCCAGGTGCCGGCCGCGCAACTCGATGAGATGTTCGATTTCGCCGCCGAACTGGAAGCCACCTGCGCTCGACTGGCCGCCAGCAATATGACCCTCACCGAGCGGGACGCGCTAATGACGCTGCATTTGGAAAGCCACCAACACGTCACCACAGGTGACGTGAATGCCTATGACGACGCCAACAGGGCCTTCCATAGTGCATTATTTGCGGGCAGTCATAACCGCTACCTGCAAGAGGCGACGCTACAGGCGCGCAGCCGGGTGGCTCCGTTTCGCCGCGCCCAGTTTCAGGTGGGCGACCGAATGGCCACCTCGTTTGAGGAACACAGTCGCATCGTGTTAGCGGTAATGCGGGGTTATGGGGATGAGGCGGCCGAACTAATGCGCGCGCATATCCAGCACTCCCGAGCGTTGTCCCAGGAATTTCTGGATAATGCGCCGCAACAATAAAACCGCGTCCCTGAACAATCAGGTTTCCGTCATCAACATTACTGCGGCGGCCAGCGCGCGAGCACCGTCCACCGCCTGTTGCTGGGTAATACTCTCTGCCGGGTGGTGACTGACGCCATCGCGACAGGGAATAAACAGCATGGCGGTGGCGCAATGACTGGCGAGGTGAATGGCATCGTGAAACGCGCCGGACGGCATGCGCTGATACGACAGGCCCAGCCCCTCCACCGCTGCCGCCACCTGATCCACCAGCGGCTCGGGAAACGCCACCGGGTCGATACGTGACAAACGCTCTATCTGGGCATCGCAGCCTGCCCACTGTCGCTCCACCGCGCGCCGCATGGCCGCTTCCAGCAGTTCCAGTTCCGCCGAGTCGGGGTGTCGCAGGTCAATGGTGAAGCGCACCTGATTGGGAATGGTATTGATCGAGTCCGGTCTGACCTGAAAGCGCCCGATGGTAAACCGGGTGATGTCTTCAGGATCATGCGCGATCGCGCGCAGCATCTGTGCCAACTCACAGGCCCCCTCCAGGGCATCGGCACGCGCGCTGCGCGGCGTGGTGCCGGCATGATTGGCGGTCCCGCTGACGGTCACCTCAAACCAGGCAACACCCTGAATGCCCGTGACCACACCAATCGGCAGGTCGACCTGTTCCAACACAGGCCCCTGTTCGATGTGCAGCTCGATAAAGCTCGCCATGGGCGTGCCAAATTCTCGCCAGCCCACACCCTCGGCCTGCAACGTTTCATTGCACTGGTCCACGGCGTCACCAAAGCTGACTCCCTGGTCGTCTTTTATGGCCCGGGTTTCCTCCAGACTGACACGCCCGGTAAAACAACTGGAGCCAGAGGTGCCGGGCGCGAAGCGCACACCTTCCTCGTTGGTCCAGGCCACCACTTCCAGTGGACGCAAAGGCGTTACACCTTCTTGATGCAAGGCTCGCAGCACCGCCAGGCCGGCCAGCACGCCATAGGCACCGTCATAGGCACCGCCGGCGGGTTGGCTGTCGATGTGGCTGCCAGTCACCACCGGAGGCAAGTCGTCATTTCTACCGGGCAGACGCAGGAACAGATTGCCTGCGCCATCGGTGTAGGCCGTGGCACCCAGTGCCCGGGCCTCGGCCACCAGCCAGCGGCGCGCCGCCACGTCCTGCTCGTCCAACGCTAATCGCCCGACACCACCATCGGCGAGTGCGCCCATGGTGGCCAGGGTGTTGAGATCCGACCACAGGGCTTGCTCTGAGACAGCGTCGGCGATGCGTGCGGGCAGACCCATCAGGCGCGCACCTCAAAGTGCACTTCTACCGGCGTGCAATCTGTGCCATTAATCGGAATGATGTCTTGTGGGCATGAAGACATCACCACGATGCAGTCCATTTCTGCCTTCATGTCGACATAGTCACCGGGCTTGGAGACCGGCGCTTCCCAACTGATCTTCATGTTGTCGTCCACCGGAATGTTCATCCACAGATTGAATGGTTGCGGCACCTCGGGTGGGTCTACTTTGATCGCCTGCATGGCCAGGCGCATGTTGTCCGCGCAGTTGTCGTGATACTCCTCCACGCCGAGCGTCATGTAGCGATACAGATCACAGGCTGCCATCAAGGTGTCGTGGATGCCCTGTTCGCAGGTGTCTGCAGTCAGGGTCATGATGGGGCGACGACGATTGCTCATCAGGGGTTCGCCCACAGACGGGATGAGTCCATCAATCCAGGCCCGGCCATGCTCCCAGGACATGAATTCATTGATGTTGTCCTCGCTGAACGCCCAGGTATCACACACCTGGGTACCATGGGTATTGATGATGCGAATGGTCTGGCCTTTCTTGACCCGTACCGCTTTGCCACAACGGGCTTTCACTTCATAGCGTTTGCCCAGTTCCGGCGTCACGTCAGCGGAAATCGGATCTTCCAACGTGTGGTTCACGCCACAAGGTTGAGAGTTCTGCTTGGGCATGGTGGCTATACGATCATGATCAAAGGTCATGCGTTTATCTCCTAGTCGTTTTTTTAAATGGTGCGCTCGCGCCAGGTATTCAGGAACTGCTGCAGGCGCGGGCTTTGTGGGTTTTCAAACAGAGTTGTTGGCTTGCCGGTTTCCACGACCTTGCCCTGGTCCATGAACACCACGCGATCCGCCACCTTGGCGGCAAAACCCATCTCGTGGGTTACGATGATCATGGTCATGCCATCGGCAGCCAGTTGTTTCATCACGGCCAGTACCTCGCCCACCAATTCCGGATCCAGCGCCGACGTTGGTTCGTCGAAGTACATCACCTCGGGCTTCATGGCCAGGGCGCGGGCAATGGCCACCCGTTGTTTTTGCCCCCCGGACAAATGCTCCGGGTAGTGGTTGGCTCGGTCCGCCAGGCCGACCCGGTCCAGCATCTCCAGGCCTTCTGCGTTGGCCTCAGCTTTGCTCTTGCCGGCGACCAGGCGCAGGGCTTCGGTCACGTTCTCCAGCGCGGTACGGTGCGGCCATAAATTGAAGTGTTGAAACACCATGCCGATGGGCCGGCGCACGGCATTCACTGCGCGCTCTCCGGCCTTCAGGCGCTTGCCGTCGCGATCGACATAGCCAAGTAGCTTGCCGTCAATATGGACGCTGCCGGTGTCATAGGCTTCCAGAAACGCCAGGCAGCGCAGCAGAGTGGATTTGCCCGAGCCTGAAGGGCCGATGACACAGACTACCTCTGACCGGTCAACGGTCAGGTCAATGTCTTTGAGCACTTCCAGCTCGCCAAAGGTTTTGCCCAGACCATAGGCAGCCACAATGTGCTGTTGGGTCGTCTTCGACGTCGTGGCCTCAGGCGACGACCGTTTGGGTGTTGGTTCAGTCGAGGTGGTCATATCATGCGCCTCCCGGGGCAGTTTTCTGACTGGCGATCGGTGGGCGGTCGGAGCTGATGCGCAAGCGCCGTTCCAGGAAGAAGCCACCACGCGCCACCAGCTCAATGATCAGCCAGTACAGCAGGGCGACCGCCAGGTAGGGTTCCACCACAATGAAGGTCTGGTTCACGATGGCAGTGGCGTTTTTGGTCAGGTCATCCACGGAAATCACCGACAACAGGGCCGACTCTTTCACCAGGATGATCAGTTGGTTGGTGCTCGGCGGCACTATCAACCGCAACATCTGCGGGATCTGAATACGAGTCAGGATGTGCCAGCGGCTGACGCCCAGCATGCGGGCGGCTTCCAGCTGGCCTTCCGGAATGGACTGAAAGCCACTGCGAAAAATCTCCGCGAAATAACCGGCACCGTAGCAACCGATACCGATCACCCCGGCGACTTCCGCATCGAGTCGTATACCGATGCTGGGTCCACCGTAGTAGAGTAAAAACAGGATCACCAACAGCGGCACACCTCGGCATACCTCAATGTAGGCCTTGATCAGCCAACCGAACAGGCGTTGATGGGCCAGACGCAGGGCCGCCAGAAACAGCCCCAACACAATGGCAACAATACAGCCGAGAAAGCAGATCCAGACCGTGTTCCACAGCCCCTGCAGGATCATTTCGCGGGTTTCCCAGATGATGGTCAGATCTAACATGTCGTCACCCGCTCCTTATTCTGTGGCCAGCCCGCGCTGCATGTGTTTTTCCAGCAGCGCACTGATGCGAGCCAGCACCAGGTTTACCGCCAGGAAAATCACGGCCGCAGCCAGGTAGGTTTCCAGGGGTTGAAAGGTACGTGACACGATCTGATCGCTCACGCGTAACAGCTCGGTGACCGCGATCACCGATACCAGTGTTGAATTCTTGAGAATGGTGATGACCTCATTGGTCAGCGGCGGCATCACGGTGCGAAACACCTGTGGCATTAACACCCGGCGCCGAATCGTCCAGATACCCATGCCCACCATGCGCGCGGCCTCAGACTGGCCAGCCGGAATGTGCGCCAGACCGCTGCGGAATATTTCCGCCTGAAACGCCGCTGTGTTGAGCGTTAGCGCCAAGATGGCGGCGGTAATGGGGGCCACTTCGATACCGACTTCAGGCAGCAAGTAATACACCAACAACAACTGCAGCAGAATGGGCGTGCCCCGCCAGAAACTCCGATACACGACACAAGGCCAACGTATCAAGCGGTACTGGCTGGGCAGACCCAGCGTCAGGATCAACCCCAGCACCATACCCAGTGCGATTGACCACAAGGACACCTGGATGGTGACCAGCAGCCCTCGCGCCAGCACTGGATAATAATTGACCAGGATATCGAACATACCGATCACTCCGGATGAAAGAGATGAAAGAAGGGGTCAGCCCGCCACGCGGGCGGGCTGAACTTGCGGAAGGAACGTCCGATTAAGGCGCTGGCATTTCCATGGGTACGTCCATGGCGGCACCAAACCACTTCTCCTGCAGCTCGTTGAGCACACCCTCTTCATTCAGGCGACGAATCTGCTCATCCATAAAGGCGTTCAGGCGCTCACTGTCTTCGTCCGGACGACCGGCCCAACCAAAGTAAGCCGGCTCACCAAAGGTCCCGACTACGCTGAACACATCCGGGCGGGTGCGCTCGGCTTCAAGTACGTTGGGCAGACTGTTGACGACAATGTCCACACGGCCGGTGCCCAGATCGGCATAAGCTTCATCGACGGCGACATAGGTGCGGATGTCGGCGACCGGCGTACCAGCTTCCGCCAACTCTTCGGCCAGAGCCTCCAGTGCCTGCAACTGGGCAGAGCCAGCCTGCGCGGCAACCACTTTGCCCTCCAGGTCTTCAGGACCATTGATGCTGTCATCATCGGCCCGTTTCAAAATGGCCATGGTAGCGTCCGCAATGGGGGCACTGAGGTGATAGCGCTCAATGCGCTCTGGCGTCGCGGTAACCGAGGTCACCACGTAGTCAAAACGGTCGCGCTCCAGACCGGGCAGAATCCCCTGCCATGGCAGGTCCATGCGAATCAGTTCCACGCCGTCCATTTCCGGCATGATCAATTCCATCAGGTCGGCGGAGTAGCCCACGATTTCACCGTCTTCGATAAACTCGTGGGGGGCATAGCGGGCTTCGGTGCCTACGGTGAATACGCCTTCTTCGTAAATACGATCCAGTAGATCCTGGCCGACAGCGGGGGCGCTGACCAGCGCAGCCAATGCCGGAATGGCCAATGTGCGTAACAGATTTTTCGGTTTCAGTGCGTAGCGATTCATGGGTCAAACCTCTGTGCGATGATTTCAAAACCGGTACCAATTTCGTACCTCGAAATGAGTAAACCAATTCCATCTCAGAAATAAAAATGGTATTTTTTGGAACTTAAACCTAATTTATTGATGTATAAACGCACCATAATGGTGCCGGAGGCGATGATGAAGCTGGCAGCAGCAGACTTGAAGGGCCTGGCAGTATTTCTTTCGGTGGCCGAACATCGGGGTTTTGCCGGTGCTCAACAAGCGCTGCATCTGAGTCAATCGGCCATCAGTTTTCACATTCGCGCACTGGAAGAACGGCTTGGCTTTGTGGTGTGCCAGCGCGGGCGCCAGGGGTTTGAGCTCACCGACCGGGGCATGATTGCGTACGAACGCGCGAAAAAGTTATTAGCTGGTGTGGAAGATTTTGAAAGCGAGATGGGCGAGCTGCGACGCACCGTACTGGGCAACCTGCGCATTGGCATCGTGGACAACACCATACTCGATGACAATCTGAATATATCCACCATCATCAAAGAGTTTCTGCGCAAACACAAACAGGTCAATCTGAGCATTACCGTCGACAGCCCGCAGCAACTGGTGACCAATATTGCCAATGGTGACCTGCACATCGGCATCCTGCCGCAGACCAACCAACTGGATGACCTGCAATACCATCCGATTTACACCGAATACCACAGCGTCTATTGCGGCCGCTCCCACCTCCTGTTCGAGATTCCAGAGTCAGAACTGACGCGTGAATTGATGGAAGCGCAGTCCTTTGTGGTGCGCCCTTATGCCAACCTGCAAGAGCTGAAGAGTTTCCCGGGGGCCAAAGTGGGCGCCCACGCGTCGAACATGGAAGCTCAGGCAATGATGATCTTGAGTGGGCATTTCATCGGCAATCTGCCCGATCACTACGCCCAGCAGTGGGTCAACCGCAACGAGCTGCGGGTATTAATGCCCGGAGAAGTCACCATCAGCTCGCCCATCTGTGTCGTATCGCGCGCCGGGTCCAAGCCTTCGTTGATGGTGCGCAATTTTATTCAAGAGATGATCGCTCAGTCCATTCAGAGTGAGCATGAGCAGACGCAGACACCCATGGACAAAGGCGATCCTTAGCGGCTGGCTGGTAATAACAAGCAGAAAATGCAGATCGACATAAAACTCAGCCACCCGCTGGTGCGAGGGCTGAGTGTCTGTGTGCCTCATTCGTCCCGAAACAGGTCCACAATATGGTCTGGGGCATTCAAGGTTTCCCGGTACAGCTCTTCCATCTCTTCCGGCGAGGTATAGCCGACTTCCTCTCCCGATGCCTCAAGCTCACGGATGAATTCGGGATCGTCCATGGTGGCGCGGGAGGCGTCGCGTAATATCTGCACCACATCATCCGGTGTGCCAGGCGCGGTAAAGAAGGGTCGACCTGCGACCAAGGGTCCACCCAGCACGTTTGCCAGCGCCCGGTAGTCGCCAGTCAAAACGTCACGCACATCCTGAACACCCATTTGGTCCAGCTCCGGGTGATTGCCCAACTTGGCAATGATGGTCAGGCTCTCATCGTCAACCACATCCCGCTGTGCTGGAAAAGTGCTGACCTGTGCGTCCACTTCGCCCCGCAAGATCGCCAGAATCTGGCTACCCGTGCCTTCGTATCCAGTGACGACCCTCACTTGATA
>LFIK01004951.1_pt1 | contig 10730 bp, 9 predicted proteins | sample 643401 | NCBI WGS metagenome assembly LFIK01 (sample SAMN03777447, study PRJNA286221) | soda lake metagenome | biome: soda lake; feature: Kulunda steppe; material: water; isolation source: sample T5-Br brine of Lake Tanatar-5 | place: Russia: Kulunda steppe | collected 2010-07
CACCACACATAAATGAGCCCATTTTTGGCCCCGAATCGGGAATTTGACGTCCAACAATTGAATAAAAATCGATCAATGCTGAAATCTTCGGCTTTCCACGCGGAGGCACGATTACTTCAGCGTTTCCTTAGGAGTGGAATGACGATATACAAAACTACTTTGAAGGACTTCGCGCACTAAACCAATATCTCCTTCCCCTCAAGAACTGTTACACCATCTAATTCCACACTAGCACCTGTCACTATCGTATCGTAGTGGGCCGCCGCCCGTATTTGCCCACCGATATAAGCGCTTGTGCCAAGCGCGAGTTGAACGTGGCCCAAAACGTTCTCATCGCTCAACATGCGTCCATCTGGCACACAACATGGATTCATGCCGAACCCGAGCTCGGCTAGGTTGAAAACCTCCGGATCATTGAAGCTTGACAAGAACTGGTGAAGCCGCTCAGCTTGGGAGCTGCCCCAAATCTCCCGTGCATAGCCATCGACCACATTTATGCCAATCGGCTCACCGGTTACTTGCAGTACACCTGGGACGCTTTCATCAACCATGATCACGCCGTTAGCTGTCTGTTCGACCGGAGCAATACTCGCCTCCAGACCGTAACCCGCAGATACGTCTTCGGTCCCAGCAAACCCGGTGAGGGCGCGCCCCCTCCGCCCCTCTAACGACATGGAGATGTCAGTGCCCGATTTTGTGACAACCCGTGCGACCTTGGCTTCGGTGAGCCGATTCGCGAGTGCTTCGATTTTGGGTTTCATGTCCCAGAAATCTACATTCCATCCAGGGAGCAGAAAAAAATCATCCCCATCCGACTCAGGGAGAACAATCACCCGGGTGCCAGCCGCTTGTGCTTTTTTCCGCGCATTAGTGTGCGTAAGGTTGGTAGCTGTGATTGCAATAACTAAGTCGCTGACTAGCATGGCTGCTGCCACTGAGCTAGGTGGTTCAGCACCGTGCCCGGCGGAGACTGGCATTTCCAAGCGTGTCCACGACGCACCTACTTCGTCCACCGCATGCACGAGCGCATCGGTGTTATGAGCCGTTAATGGGTCGCAGACTACTAAGACGTGGGACGATTGCGTAACCGCCCCCAGTGTCCTAACAACCTTTCTCGCCGCCGCCATCTTGAGCAATGTATTCATGTGTACTCCTGTCGACAACCAACATACGACTGTTGACACACCACCATAGGTCTCGTAGGTTGTCAATCACAGAGTATCGGGAAACAGGCATCTTATGGAAAATTCAGTAGGGCGCGCGTCCCCAACACTGGCCCTCGCAGAGTCGGTTCGCGATGCGAAGCTTAAGGGAAGAGAAGCAATAAGCTTATCAACTCCAAGCTTCCCTCCTGTCGATTTGAGCACATGTGTTCCCCCCCGGGTAATGGCAAGCATGGGAGACAAGAGGGGCCAGGAGGCTCTTAGAAGGGAATTTAGCGAACTTCTCTTCTCGCGCTGGCCACATGATTCCGACAAAAATTTGATGGTGACATCTGGAGCGAAGGGCGCGCTACTGCTTCTATTTGCTGCTCTAGCGAACCGTGGCGATGATATAGCGATTGTTGCTCCGGCGTGGCCTACCTATTACTCACTAGCTGAATCTGTAGGCTTAAATATACGAAGCCTTTTTACCGATCTAGAAAACGAATTTGAGATTACTTCTGAAACGATAGCGTTGGCGAATGGCTGCAAGATTCTCGTCTTTAGTAATCCAAACAACCCAACCGGTCGCGCCTATTCCGATGCCGAATTGGACTTAATCATTTCCTTCGCTAAAAAGCATGGAATGTGGGTAATAATAGACGAGAGCTTTTCAGAAACAGTTGGGTCGCACCAAAACCATACACCTTTCCATAAATGGCCTTATGAGCGATTGATAATTGTAAATTCGTTGTCGAAGAATTATTGCCTGCAAGGTGTTCGATTAGGTGGGATGGCCGCAACCGAAACTGTTATTCGCTACATATCAGACGCGCAAACTTCCCTTCTTTCCCCGCCATCACGCCCGATGCAAGATATTGTAGCAGAGCACTCCGTGAGGGGTTTTTTGAAGAGGCCAAATTTAGGACATCTCAGAGCTTGTGCACGTGACTTCATTCGTGATGAGACAGATTGGAAATTTTTGGAAGCGTCCGGTACCTTTTATTTCTTTCCCAAACTGAATAATGCGGCAGAGTTTCGAAATCTGCTTAGAGAAAAATTTGACATATATTCTCTTGACGGAGCCATTTTCGGTCCTCGTTATAAGGACCATATTCGGTTTTGTTTCTTCCGCCCAGAATCGGAATTAAATACCATCCTGGAGTCATGTAGGAGGGCCATGGAACTTTTGACTACTGATATTATAGGCCGGTAAATTTACACCTTTATGACAAAGGCTTTTGAATCTAGCAACGGAACGAGTGTTAACTCAAGGAGCGTAACCAATGTCATTCTTTCAAGCGCATAAACTTATTGGTGCTGCATTTACAGCAGCGGTCGCTTGTGGTGCCGTTCAGGCGGAAACTATCGGTGTTTCAGAAAGTGAAATTCATATTGGGCAACTCGGGCCTCTGACCGGTGAGAATTACCTCTTTGGTGATCTCGTGATGGTTGGAAACGATATGGTTTTTCAAGAAGTGAACGAAGCGGGGGGCATCCATGGTAGGAGGATCGTTACCACTAAGATGGATACAGAATGCCGTTCTGAGCCCGCGGTCAGTGCAGCCCGGCGCCTAGTAGATTCGGATGTTCTCGCTATCACAGGGATGGGGTGCAGCAACGCTAGCCTCGCTAACCGAGACATTATTATAGACGCTGGTATCCCGACAATTGTGCAGGGAGCAACCCACGATGACATAACGGACGGGGGTGAAGACGGCGTAATTTTCCGAGCAGTATTGCAAGGCTCGGAGGAAGGGCGGATTCAAGCTCGCTATGTAGACAGCGTACCTGGAGTCGAGCGAGTAGCAATTGTCTCTCAGCATGATGCCTGGGGGCAAGCTAAATACGACGGGTTCATGCAAGAAGCGGCAAACTTCGATTGGGAGATTGTTGCGGATGAAGAGATGGTTCGCGATAGCGTGAACGCTACGGCGCAGGTTGCTCGAATTGCCCAGGCGGAACCAGACGTTATCGTTACAAATGTATTTCCGCGCCCAACGGTTGTGTTCTTGCGGGAAGCGCATCAGCAGGGCATTACTGATCGTCCAATTATCGGCCATACATCTGTGTCTGATCCAGAGCAGCTGGCTAACGATGTAGGGGATCCTGAAGCGGTTAGGCATTTTCATACAATCGCTTTGACCGCATTTACCCCGGATATGGTGGCGGCAGACGATATCCATGCTCGATTCGAAGCGGTACACGGTGATAGGAACCTGACTCAATTTGCATTATGGGGTATTGGCGCTGCAGAAGTCTTAGTGGCAGCGCTTGAGGAAGCAGGTCCAGAAGTTACCCGTGAAATTTTTGCAGATACACTTCGTACAATGGGTCCTATTGAAACCTCAGTGTTTCCACAACCCATTGAGTACTCTGCAGGCTCTCATGATGGCAACACTGCAGGAATGTTCATGCGCTTTGATTTGGAAGAAGAGGCTGTCGTACCAATCGGGACTGAGTTTGACCCTGCGAGCATGTAAAGAAAAGTTGGGGCTAGTACTCCTAGCCGTTTAATTACTATTAGTCTCGGTGTCGACCGAGCGAGCACCGAGACTAATATTTTCATTCGCACCTCAGTGGGGGTAAATCAAATGGTAATGACCGTGATTATGGGGGGCCTCGCATTGGGTGCGATCTATGCCCTTGTAGCTCTCGGCCTCGTGGTGATTTATAAAGGAACTGGCATCGTAAATTTTGCCCATGGTGCGATGTTTACTGCCGCGGCGGTTATTGCTTACTTCCTAATTCAACAGGTTGAGTGGCCGTATTTCCTTGGTCTTGCTGGTGCAGTTATAGGCCTTATATTCATCGGCTTAGTAGTGGAACGGATTGCATTCCGTCCGTTGATAAAGACTGCAGACCCATTAATATTCAAAGGTGCAACTATAGCATTTGCGTTTCTCCTAACTGGAGTCGTGCGGTGGGTGGTTGCGCGTGAGGGGGATTACGTTGTTTACCCGCCGATTTTAGCGGGGCCGCCGTTGAGTATTTTCAGTATTTCCGTTCCATTACAGCAACTGGTTATTTTGCTTGCGGCATTGATCACTGTCGGTGCATTCGCTTTGTTTTTCATGCTTACGCGGTATGGACGTCTGATGCAGGCAGTTGCAGAGGATCATGACGCCGCTCGAGTTATTGGAATCAACATTAGCGGTATGTACATGTGGATCTGGGGCGCTGGAGCATTGCTTGGGGGGGTAGCCGGCGTCCTTATGGGTCCCATCACTCTCGTGCACCCGGACTTGGGATTGTTAATCTTTATTAAAGCGGTTGCCGCTGCAATTTTAGGAGGATTCGATAATCTCGCGGGCGCGGTCATTGGCGGTCTAATACTCGGCCTTGTTGAAGTGTTTGTCTCCTTTTATATCGGTACATACTACCAAGAGGTGGTGGGTTACTTGCTCATCCTACTGGTATTAATGATACGGCCGAGAGGTTTGCTCGGTTCTCCAACTGTTGCGAGAGTGTGAAGTCGTGAAGGGAATTAAAGAATTGCCCTGGCAAATGTGGTTATATTTTGCCGGTGCCGTTGCTACGTTCATCGTGCCTTTTGTTACTGGGAGTTATGGCTTATTTGTCGGGGCGCTAGTACTGATCCACATTATAATCGCAGTTAGTTATAACTTCCTCCTCGGGTATGCGGGCCAATTCTCCCTTGGTCACGTAGCGCTGTATGGGATGGGTGCATATGGGACCGGTGCTGCAGTCGTGCATTTTGGACTCCCTTATGGGATTTCGATAGGTCTCGGTGCTATTTTTGCCGGAGCCGTCGGTACGTTGGTCGCCTTGCCAGCGCTGAGATTGAGGGTTTTCTATCTAGCAATTGCTACGCTTGCGCTAACGATGCTGGCACATTGGGTGTTTATGCATGGCGGGTCCATAACTGGCGGTGGTAGCGGCCTACGTGCGGGACGACCTGACTTCTCTTGGGTAAAATTAAGCAGTGATTTTGGTACATATTTCGTTGTTTGGTTAGCGACCATCCTTGTTCTAATATTTTCCTACAGAGCTGTTGCTTCGCCGGTCGGCCGGCAAATGTTGTGTTTGGGTGAACGCGAGTTCATAGCCGCAAGTCTCGGCATAAACGTCTTCGTGCTAAAATTGAAACTTTTCATAACTACCGGCATTATGGCTGGCTTGGCCGGTGGGTTAAACATATCGGTGATGGGTATCGCCGACCCCGAAACCTTTTACATAGTAAATCTCATTCTATTTTTCATGTTTGTGGCGATAGGCGGGTTCGGGATTATCCTTGGGTCTGTCACTGGTGCGGTCGGCGTTACCTTATTGTGGGAAGGTTTACGTGTTTTTGAGGGGTTGCATGAGATTGCACTTGGGTTCTTCCTACTTTTGTCCATGGTGCTGCTGCCCCGAGGCGTTGTAGGTGCTTTAGCAGATCGTTTTCCGAAGTGGCGTGAACGGCGTCATGATGATCGTGCTTTAACCGCCGTGTTATCTAGAGAGGCCTACTCACCCTTTTCCCCCGAAAGGGATAGCACCGAGAGCACCGGCGTCAACGAGAAGAACAGTGGGACAGTGGGTGCGGCCGTTGTCTCGAATGAAGCATCGGTTCCGGCGGTTAGTATCCGAGGAGTTAACAAAAGTTTCGGCGGTATTACTGCGATTAGGGATCTGGATATTGAGATCCCGGCAGGTAAAGTGCACGGTGTAATCGGACCGAATGGATCAGGGAAATCAACACTTATAAATCTTATATCGGGGTTGGAGAATGCGGACAGCGGCGTGCTCTCAGTGTTTGGACGTCCTGCCGCTGAGATTCCTGTGCACAGCATGGCCGCCAACGGCATTGTCCGAACGTTTCAGGAGGTGCAGATTGTCCACAAGTTGAGCGTTTTGGAAAATGTCCTTCTCGGTGTCGATGCACGGTTTCCTTCATCGCCGGCTGATACGTTGATAAGGACTCGGCGGTTCGCGAGGGAAGAGCAGCATCGGATTCAACGATCACTCTGGGCAATGGACTTCGTTGGTATTTCGCACTTAGCGACAAATCGGGGCGAAGAATTGTCTGGCGGTCAGATGCGCTTAGTTGAGATCGCAAGGGCGGTGGCTAGTGAACCTAAAATGATTTTATTCGACGAGCCGGCGGCCGGTTTGGCGTTAGATCGAATTGATGCATTGAAGGATCTGATAGTCCGAATAAATCAGGATTTGAATGTTACGGTGGTGTTGGTTGAACACGTGCTCAATCTTGTTCTAGACGTTTCGGATGAGGTGACGGTACTGCATGGCGGTTCGCGGCTGTTCAACGGGAGCCCCGCTGCTGCAAGAGGGGATGAAAATGTCAGAAAGGCCTACTTCGGTGACTGAGGATCGAAAAGTGGATGCCGTGGATGCTAGTTTCCTTCGTGGGCATAAGCTCGAGGCCGGATACGGGCACACTACTGTCCTTGAGGATGTAAACATAAAGGTTAATCGGGAAGAGGCTGTTTGTATTCTAGGTGGCAATGGGTCTGGCAAAAGCACTTTGCTCAAAGTGATCTATGGCCTTCTGCACCATCGGAGTGGAAATCTTGTGTTCAATGGGATGGACCTCCAGGGGGTTGCTCCGCATGTCCGCTATTCGCATGGCATCGTCCTGGTGCCCCAGGATCGGCGCCTATTCGCGAACAAGACGGTAAGGGAGAACCTAGAGTTGGCCTGTCTCAGTACTGGTCAGCGTGCAAATCATATTGCGAGGGAACGTGAGCGGGTCTATGAGACGCTTCCATTTTTGCATGAAGCGGCAAAGAAGCCGGCGGGCGTGTTGAGTGGCGGCGAGCAGCAGCTCGTCGCACTGGGACGTGCGCTCATGACTGAACCAAAACTTTTACTCATGGATGAGCCATCGGCTGGCCTGTCCCCGAAATGGATTCAAACAATCGAAGAAGCTGTTTATGCTGCGGCCCGGGAGTATAAATTGACCTATCTGCTCGTGGAGCAGAATGTGAAGGTGGGATGTAGCCTGACAAAGCGCGCGTACATACTCCGGAATGGAATTGTCGCACATGAAGGTGAGTCTCAACATCTTATTCATGACGAAGCTTTGCTTAAGTCATATTTCGGATAAAAAGGTAGACTTCTATGTCTCTAATTGATCGTTTCCGCGAGACCGAATCCTACGCTACAAAATACTTTAGCTTATCAGACAAGCCACCAGTCTTGGCCTCTGGAAAGGGTGCTAGACTTTTCGATGTGGATGGGGAGTCCTATATCGATTTTGGTTCCGGTTCCTCAGTCATGCATTTCGGATACGGTAACAAAGAAGTCGCAGACGCAATTATCGAACAGGTAAGAACCGGGATAACTCACGCCGGACCGCACTTCCACATGGAAAAACAGGCCGAGTTATATGAACGACTCTTGCGATTGCTACCACCCGATCTTAATCGCGTCCACCCAGCTACTAATGGGACCGAAGCTGTTGAGACTGCATTGAAGTTTGCCCAGCATGCCACCGGCAAAAAGACTTTTGTGGCATTTAGGGCCGGCTATCATGGCCGAACACTTGGGTCGCTCGCTGTTTCGGGAGGAAAAGGCCCGAACGATGCACTTGCCCCATTTCTGCCGCAGTGCGTGTTCTTGCCATATCCTGGGTGTGATACTTGCCCTTATGGGACGCGCAGCGCTTGCTGCTGTCGATGTGAGGACGAGTTAGGAGACTCGTTGTACGCTCCGAAATCTGGTGCTGGTGGGTTGGCTGGGATAATTGTTGAGCCCATCCAAGGAACTGGTGGTATAAGGATCCCACCGCAGAGTTTTCTCCAGAAACTTCGGACTGTTGCTACGGATTTAGAAGTACCCCTGATTTTCGATGAGATATTTACGAATTTTGGAAGGTCCGGGAAAATGTTTGCCTTTGAGCATTTCGATGTGACACCGGACATTCTTGTTTTGGCAAAACCAATTGGAGGAGGGCTCCCTGGGGGTTGTGTAGTAGCCAACGAAGGGATTATGGGGAAACAGAAGCCTGGTTCGCAAACCAGTACTTTTCAGATGTGTCCGTTGAGTGCCGCAGCGGGGAACGCTGCGTTAAAATATATTAGCGAGCAGGACTTGCCGGGTCGAGCTCAAAACATTGATAAAATCCTGAAGGATCGGTATCGCGATTTGCAATCTGCCCCGGCAGTCACTGATGTTCGCGGTATCGGTGGCATGCACGGGATCGAGATAAGCGATCCTACTACGGGAACCCCGGACCCCAAACGTTGTAAGGCAATGCGCCAGGAAATCCTTGAGAAAGGTGTAATTACCTATGAGTGTGGGACGCACAACCATGTGATCGGTCTTCTGCCACCACTCGTCATAGAGGAGACCGATATTCAGAAGGCTATTGATATTATCGAGGTGACGGTTAATGCGGAGAAATGGCGGTAGTGACCTCTACAACGGCGATGCATAGAGAGTATCCACGCTCGGCTCCAATATCTCGCGTAATTCAGCGAAGGAAAACCTAGGGTGTCTAAATGAAGGATGACGGACATAGTCAACAAATCGTGACGTCCCCAAATGATGGGACTATAGTCGGGACTTGGGATCCAATTGGACCCGATTTAGCGATACGAGCATTGGAGAGTATCGGTAAAGCGGGTGGAAGGCTGTCGGGCGACGTCGCGTTCAGACGCGCATTGCTCGAGGGTTGGCGTCAAAAGATTGATGAGCAGCGTAAGTTGCTCGTTGACTTGGTCATCGATGAGGTCGGTAAGACTCCAAGCGAAGCGAGCGGAGAAATTGATTATGCTCTGACGTTCATCGATACATACATCGACGCGCTGGACTGGTACGAGTTTGATGTGTGGGTAGAGGATGGCAGGCGTGTTGAGGAACTTCCGATTGGGACTGCGTTGGTTATAACGCCGTTTAATGATCCAGTAGCTGGTATTACCCGGAAAGTTGCCCCTGCGCTTGCGGCCGGTTGTCCGGTTTTGATTAAACCATCTCCGCTCGGAATGCTAACAGGCAAATTCCTTTCGGGACTCATCCCTAGGGTCGAGGGGCATGAAGTCGCCGGCGTCTTAGCAACTGACGATGGCACGCTCATTTCCGATATTATAAAGCATCCGGCGTTAGGTATAGTTACGTTCACTGGTGGTACCAATACAGGGGCAATTATAGGGAAGCTTGCCGGAGAAGCGGTGAGGCCAGCAGTTTTAGAACTGGGTGGTAATTGCCCGCTAGTGGCCTTGGAAGACGCCGACCCACAGAAAGTAGCGGCCGACATAGTCGATCGAAAAAGGAAATGCGCCGGGCAGGCGTGTTCGGCAATTAACAGAGCGTTCATACACGAATCAATTTTTGATGATGTCTTTTATGAAATAGTCCATCGTGTATCGAAACTGAGGGCAGGTCCGGCTCGTGGAGACGGAATTGACATGGGGCCGGTTAGGACTGGCGCCGCAAGGCACTACATCTCCTCATTGGTAGAAACCGCGGTCAATAACGGAGAGGAGGCCGTTTACGGTTTGGTCGATGGCGGCAGCTATGGTTACCCGCCCTATGCGGTGCCGATGACGGTGTTAAAAGGGTCAAAAGATAGTCGAAGTGTCCTCGACAAGGATGAGGCGTTTGGCCCAGTGTTTTCGATAAGGCCCTTTTCGAATGAAAAGGAGGTGCAGGAAGTGGTTTCGCGAGAGTTACATGCGCTCGCCGCATATGTTTATTGCGGCGATGTGAAACACGCGGAGAGGTTCTGTGCGCCGTTGAGATTCGGCTCAGTCGGTATTAACTCGGTTGGTATTCAGGGCGCTCATGTTCCCACCGGGGGTTTCGGTAATGCCGGTTACGGGAGAGAGGGAGGCATCTATGGCTTGCGGGAGTTCCTTACCACTAGGAATATTAGGATAGGGAATCTTTTTTGAAAGGAGGAGTATCACCATGACGATTCGAGAGGTCATTAGGAACGAGGACGTGCCGCTGTCCAGTTCGCCAGTGTCGCAGGCAACAAAAGGTGGTGGTTTCGTTTTCGTAGGTGGGCAGATGCCGAGGGATGTAAGATCGGGCCAAATCGTTGAAGGTGCCCGGGCACAGGCAGAGCTCTCTATGAGTTATTGCCTGAAATTATTGGATAAGGCGGGATGCTCTGCGGAGCACGTTATGGTGGTTCATACCTATTTAACTGACCTAAGGGTCAAACCTATTGTGGATGAAGTGTTTCATCAGCACTTTGCGATGGCACCTCCGGCACGACACTTGGTTGAGGTATCTGCAATCGGAGATGGCGCAATAGTGGAGTTTGCACTAGTTGCGATTTCTCCGACTGATGAAAAATCCTAGGCAATGGGACGGACTCCACCTCCACCCCACAGTCATCGTAGTTGTTAGGTCCCGGGTGATTACGCGTCAAGACCTGACTGATCATAAACCGTTTTTCTAAATAATTCTGGCCTATTCGCCTGCCATTGTTTGAGCGCCTGTATTGGAGTGGAGTGCCCCAAGGCTCCTCGCTGCGGGATGTGATGGTCGTATAGGCGGTTATAGTGCCAGAGCATTGAATCGAGGGCGCCACCGGAGTCGAAGTGGGTGGTGTTCAGTATTTCGCTGATGCGCCCATTGAACCGCTCCACCATGCCGTTGGTCTGCGGGTGGCGC
>LFIK01004953.1_pt1 | contig 10729 bp, 3 predicted proteins | sample 643401 | NCBI WGS metagenome assembly LFIK01 (sample SAMN03777447, study PRJNA286221) | soda lake metagenome | biome: soda lake; feature: Kulunda steppe; material: water; isolation source: sample T5-Br brine of Lake Tanatar-5 | place: Russia: Kulunda steppe | collected 2010-07
CTTTTTGTTGTTCTAAATCAGAAATTTGATTTTGATAAATTTTTGGAGAAACTGTATTTTGTCTAGATAAAGATGCTTTACCAATTTGTAAATGAGTTTGATTTCTTTGTTTAAAGAAATCAAAACAAAAATGATTAGTTGGAATTGAAAGAGAAAAATCACCTTTATAAGGTTTTTTATAATGAGAAATAACATGTTTACTTAATTGATATAATACTTGATTTTTCTCATGTATTTCAGTATTACCTTCAGGTGTATCATCTGATATTAAAAAGGGTCTTCTTTCGCCAATTGCATGAATATCTTCAATTAAAAAGAAACAAGGAGTTTGTAATGATAAAGAATCAAATACATCTCGTAATAATTTGATTCCAACAGCAACACCTCTATATACTAATGCATATCTATGCGCATTATCAGTTATAATTTTTAATTCAGTTTCACCAGCAATAGCTTGTATTAATAAAGTTTTTTCCATAGAAGAACTTGCATCATTTAATAAAGAAGAACTCTCATTTTTTTTGTTTTTTTTATTTGTATTTCCAACAATTAAAATATTTTTAGATATTTGTTTATATAAAATACCACCAAAAATTTGACAAACTAAAGAACCCATTGGTGAAATAGCACGAAGTTGCTGTGAAGATTCTTTATTTTTTAGTACACTAGCTAATGCACGAGGTGGATGTAAATCAATAAATAATTCAGTATCTTTTGATTTTATAGCATAACTTAAAAATTGTTGAGAACCCCATTGGTGTAAACCATTATCTAATTTTTCATATTCAATACCTAAAAACGGAGTAGAAGATATACCAAAATTATAAGGTTTAATTGAAGAAACAATTCTTGGTTTATTATTTTTAGAAAAAGTTTTATTTAATAATTCTGTTTTTCTAATATTTTCTCCAGTTATTTTCTTTTCGTTTTTATTTACTAAATATTTTAATGGCGTTATAGAAGAAATGTTTGAATATATTTTTTGTGTTGAAGAACTTATAATATTTTTTGTTTTTAAATTAGAAAATTTTTTTATAAAAAAATTTTCTTTTGTACCTTTATATTTTTTTAACGAAGAATCTTTTGAAATTTTATCTGAAGCGTTTTCTAACAATTTCATTTGTTCTTCCTTTAACGAAGTTAATTCAGAAATATTTACATTTGAATCTTCTGCAGTTTGTGTTAAAAAATCACCCCAAATATCCCAAAAAACAATACCTTTTTTTTGTCGAACAAGTAAATCTGTATCTGGTTGATAAAATTGAAGAAGCAAAATCTCATATAAATGATAAATTCGACGTTTCAAGAATGTACTTGCTAAACTTAAAAATGTTGTCTTATAAGTTAATCCTGGTATAAATATTGATAAATCGTTATCTGTAGTACCTTTAAAACTCATTGGATTAATCATAGCTTGTGTTAAAGGTAAAAATGGATAAATAGTATAAATTGTACGTGTTAATTTATTAAAAGGTGAACCTACTATTTGTTTATCCACATTTTCTGGTAATGTATTTGTTATATCAGAAGCCCATTCAACTAAAAATAAATATGCAATCCAATCAACAATTAAGATACCGGGTTTTTCAAAAAAAGTATAAATTGAACGAAATGCACCTTCTAATTTTGTACGTTGACCCAATAAACTTGATGCATTTTTAGATAATTGAATATAATTATTAAATCCAAATCTAATAGTTAATAAACTATACAAAATTGATAAATTCTTTATTTGAATTATATTTGAAAATTTTTTTATAAAAAAATTTTCTTTTGAAAATTTTTGCTCTTTTTTTGATAATTCTTTATTTGATGATCTTTTTGTATCTTTAAAAGATTTATTATTTGAATATAAATTCAACCATTTATAATAAATAAATATTGGTTTTTTAACCAAATAATTTAAAAAAGAATAAATACCTGTCATTGATAAAAATGGTAATAATAAACTTTCTTGACTTAATACTAATTTATTTTCATTTGGTTTAATATATATATTTTTTAAATCTTTATTATCTTTATTATCCTTATTTTCAATTTCAAGATCACGAGTAAAATAATCAGACAAACGGAAATCGTCTGGTTTTTCAACAATTTTATAATCTTTCATAAATAGATTTGATTTTATATAGTTTGGATTTGTATTTACATAAAAGCGATACAAAAATGAGTCATTACGTTTTTCAAAATCAAAAATATTTTTTATACTAAAATCTGAGTTTATATCCTTTGGTGAAGAAGATAAGAATGTAAAATTTGCAAGTTTTTTATTATTTTTTAAATTATCACCTTTAGAAATTTTTTTTTTAAAAAAATTTTCTTTTTTTGTTTGTAATTTATTTAAACCTAAATCCATTTCTTTTGAAAAACTATATATAGAATTACTTTTATCATTTGAACTATCTGTAAATTTTAATTTAAAAGGATTTTTATATAAATATGAAGGTATTAAACGTTCTAAAAGTGAGTATACTTTATTTATACCAATAAAAGAAAATTTTAATAGACCGCGTATTTGAGAAATACTTAAAAGTGTAATTAAACTACAAAAATGAAAAAGTATTGTACTTATTTGTAAAGAAGAGAAATCAGATTGAATACCTAATATAGATGAAGTAGCCTTAAAAGATGACCAACCTTTTTTTATTTGGCTATTAAAATCTTGTATAAAATAACTTGGAACTTGCATAAAATTATTACTCGGATTAACAGGGGTTGAAACTAAAGAATTAACTCCAGTAAAAGGTATATTATTGCTATAGGTCCACCAATAATTTGTTTTTCCACCAATAAATGGTTGAACTTTAGCAGTTCGTTTAAACGAATCTTTGAAACGGTTTTTACGTAGATTCAATTGACGTAGATAAATAGATTTATTATTATATAAAAAGTTCGAATTACTAAAAGTGGAAGAAAATTTTATAAAATTATCTTTGATAAAAGGATAATTGGTTTTTGTATTTACAAAGGCTAAATTTTGTAATTTTTCATCTTGAATTCGTACTTTTTTTACACTTTTTGTAATCAAAGTATTCCATAATGGAATATTTTTTTCCAATGAAATATAAGTAGTTTCATTTAATAAAAATTGAAGTTTTGTTTTGATATCTTTTAAAAGCTTTTTAGTTTTATTTTCTTTTGTCTGTTGACGGAACTTTTCTGTTGTCCAAATTTGTTTTCGTTTATTAAAGTTATTACCATTTAGAGTTTCAGCACCTGGTAACAAACTAGTAGGACCTAATCCAGCTAAATTAGTAGTACCTTTTGAAAAAGCCCAATATAAACGTAAACGAGACATAGAATTATATCGTAAACTTGGACGTTTTAAAACATTTATAGTATTTTTTTTTGAACCTTTTGATCCATAATTCATAGAAATACGTGAAGGACGTACTTTAACATTTCCATTTAATGTTAGATTCTCACGAATTTGTGATACAAATTGCTGTATACGTTTTGAAGATATTTCATTATATTCAGCTAAATAATTAGCACTTTTATAATATGATTGAATGTCTTTATCTGATAGTAAATTTAACGAAGTATAATTTGACAGTTCTTTCATAGATACATTTAAATTATTAGATAAACCTAAAAATGAAAAAATAAAATTTTTTACATTAATTAATAAATTATTTTGTTTAGCCAATGTTTCAATTTGTGAGGAATATTTTTGTGTTTCTTTAATATCTTTTAATGATATTTTAATTTTATTAAAATACGGTTTTAAATTTGAACGTAACCAATAAGATTTCCAAAAAGCTGTTTTAAATTCTCCCATTAATGAAGGAGAAATATTTACTGTTGGATGACCTGTAGTATAAGGAAACGATTTAGAATGCATTGCTTCAGTAAATAATTTACGTTTATTTAACATTTCTTCATAACTGTTATTTTTATTATCATTTAATAATTGGATTTGTTTAAGCGACAAATCTGATTTTTTCATATATCGTCTATTTTTTAAAAATTGAGAATAAAATCTATAACGTAACCATATAGGTCTTGGGTAAAAACGCATACGTTTTTTTCTTCGTCTTGTTTCTTTTTTTAATTTTGTTATACGACGTTTTTTTTGAATACTTTTACGTTTTCTTAAAATTTCTTCATTTGGTAAATTTTCTATTTTTGAATTTTTTGATGTTACATTTTCTTTATTCGAAATTTTCAATAATAAACGATTATTAAGTAAAAGACGAGGTGAAATAGAAAAATCTTTAACTTCATTAATATTATTTAAATTATTTAATTTAGTTGATAAAAAGTTTAGTCCTTTTTTTATTTTAAGTGGATAAACGTTTTTGTTGATACTCTGTATCTGGTTTTTAAATCGGTATTTTTTGTATGATTTAGATGTTAAATTAAAAATAATTTTTTGTTTTAGACGATTTGCTGAAGTTGGTTTATTTTGTATTCCATTAATATTTTTCTTTGAAGATTTTTTTATTGAAAAATAAGCACGTAACAGTTTAGCAGTTTTATCGTTTTGACGAATTTTACGATTTTCAAATGGAGATTCTTGTGTTAACATAAAATTTTCATTAGGATGATTAAAAATTTTATTTGTTTGTAATAAATTTTTTTTTGTTTCAGTTTCTAATAAATAGGGTGTTTTTACCAAAATATTTTTTTTTGAAGTACTAGACTTAATCAAATTTAAATCAGTATATTTATTTTCATCACAATTTTCATTTTTATACTCTTGAGATTTTTTAATATAATTTACTTTTTTATTTAAAATAGATGAATTTATTGAAAAATTATCTGTTTTTAATGTAGAAGGAGAAGATGTACGTAAGCCAATCGGATTAATTACATCGGATTTTATTGAATATTCTAGTGAAATAGGTTTTATATATGTCGAAATTTTATTTAAGATTAAGAAATCTTTAAGTGCATAATGAGTGTATTTATTTAGATAATTTTTAATTTGAAAATATTGATTATCTAAATATTTTGGAAAATTCGCAGAAAAAAATTTTTTATTTAAAAAATTTTTTAAGTGATTTTTATTTTGTTTTGATTCATTATTATTAACAAAAATATTTAATTTTTGTAATTTGTTAGGATGTTCTAATTTTTGAACAAAAGAAAATTTTTCTATTGGTCTTCTTTCTTTAAAAATTGGAGAAACATTTTGTAACATTGATGGATAATTAGTTTTAGAAATCAACAATTCTCTCTTTTTAACAAAAGATATTGTATTCTTTTTAGAAGATATTATAGGATATGATGATTTATTTGACATCAAAATAGGATGTTTATATTTAATTATATTAATCACATTACCTTTATTTAAAATATTACTATCATTGATATAATTGCCTATATTTGATTTTGTATCTAAAAAAGATTTAGGATTTAAAGATGAATCTGAATCTAAAATATATTTATTAAGTTTTTCCTTTAAACTTGATAATACAATTTTATAAAGTTTATCTTTTGATACTTTAGTATATAAATCTTTATTAATATGGTTAACATAGTCTTTTGAATCAATTAATAATTGTTGTTTAATTTTTTTACTATCTAAAAAACTCAATTTTTCAAAAATTATTGTCACTTTTTTTGGAGAAAACTTATTAACAGAAGAAAAATCGAATATTGATTTTTGAGAAGGTTTATTTTTTGACTCTTTTGAAAAATAGGAGAAAAGATTATCCATTAATTCAGGTTTTAATTCAATCTTATTATTATAATAGTTCTTATACTTTTCTTCAGTTAAAGATGATACTCTTTTTAGTTCTAAATCTTGTAAAAGTGGTTTATAAACCATATATTTATCTAATAACATAGAAGCACGCATATAAGAAGTAACTGGATTATTTTTGTTTAGTTTAATTTTTGAGTCAGAGCCTTTTATATAGGAAATATTTGAATTTAATAAAATGTTTGTTTTAAGTAAAATTTTTTGGTTAATTTTATTAGATATATAAAAATCTTTATTTTTGAAAATAAAATTATCGAAAAGTTTTTCATGAACTATATTTAGCGTCTTATTATTTCTTTTGTTAATTTCTTGCATTTTTGTAAAAACTGCATTTTTATCGAATAATAGATTGTGATAATGATTATTTCTATTATAATTAATATATTGTAATGGAACGCTAAAATTTATTTTTAAAGGTTCATTTAAAAAATTATTTAAAGACTTATTTAATAATAAAACCCTATTAAAAAAAGAATTTGGATAAAAACTAGGTGTCTTAAATTTTGATAAAATTGTTTCGTTAATAGTATAATGTCCTAAAGTAGGTGAGGTAAAAACCATATTTATATTGTTTTTTTCTAAAAGTTTTAAATCATTTTCTAAACAATCTAAATATAACAAACAATATTTGAAACTGTTTGAAGTATGATTACTTTTTGGATCAACATACATGTTACTTAATTGTATTTTTCTTGAACTATTTGCAAAAGATAAATCTTTATCTTCATAATTGATATGTTTATTTAAATTTTGAGCTTTAATTTTATTTGAAGTTAGCAAAAAAGTATTCTCTTTTAGAGAATTATTTTGAACAAATGTACTTAATGAATTCGATTTGGATAATTTATTATCCACTACTAAATCATTAATATTTTCTTGATTTAAAGTATTATTAATTAATCTATCTTTAGATTTTATATTAAAATCTGAAGTTTTTGGATTTGATATATATAAATTATATTCTTTTGTAGACTGTTTATTTACTGATAAAGTAGCTAATGAAACAAAACCAACAAAGGGTAAAAGCCAATAACAAATAAAAGATTTACGATAAGGAAAAAATCCACCTTTATTTTTTCCATATATAAAATTATCTGTCTTAACGTTACTCTTAGTAATTAACCCTTTTACTTTATTTGTTAAATTTGTTTCTTTAGAAAATTTTTTTATAAAAAAATTTTCTTTAGTTGATTTATTTTTTCCCGAATCTTTAAGAAATTTTGAAAAATTAGAAATACTAATCTGTTTAATGTTATTTTGTCTTTCATCAAAATTATAATTTATTACCTTATTTTGTAATTTAGTTGATTTTAATAGATTTATTTTTTTTCCTTCTAATTCGTTTGAATTATTTAAATATCTACGAGAAAGAATATAATAATAATATGATGCATTTTTTGTTTTTTTAGATTGTAAAGGATACATCTGTTGCTTTAAAGAAAAGTTTTTCAACTTTTCACGTTTTCTTATACATAAGAATTTATTTTTAGATAATGTAGTTGACACTACATTACTATTTTTTATTTTCATTTTTATACTTAAAATTAAGTTTTAGATTTAACTAAATTATATAAAAAGTGACTTTCATAATTTCCAAAGATGTTCAAAATAAAACAAAATATCTAGATAAACAATAATAATAATTATTGTTATTAAATATTTATTAAAAAATAAAAATATTTTATTTGTATAAAAAATTAATTATTGTTAAACAACATATATTTTATTTCTTAACATATCTTAAAAAACATCTTTATTCAGAGTAAAAAATTATATCAAATTTTTAAATAGAAAAGCTTAGAAAATTTTTTTATAAAAAAATTTTTTTAGAAAATTTTTTTATAAAAAAATTTTCTTTTATTTTATATATTTAATTAAAGAGTTATTGCATAAACAAGTAATTATTAAATAATTACTTGCTTAAGTTATTTAACTTAATAGCGACTATTTAATATTATTATTTTTTTACTATGAAAGTTTAATTACTACCAAAATAGTTCATACCTTAAATAATTAATCAATTTATAACAAAATTTATTTTATGAACTTAAGGTCTTTTGTAAAGCTAAAATAAAATTTTTTTTTAGATAAATTGTTTCTAAAAAAATTTTATTTCTCATTTTTGAATTTTATAAATTTGCATTTATTAATATTTACAAAATTTCTTTTTCTTTCAATATATTAACATTTTTTATAATCTAACGCAATAATTTTTTTTTTTTTAGATAATCTTTTTAAGAAAATTTTTTTATAAAAAAATTTTCTTTTTGTTAATTTAATTTTAAAAATTTTTATTTCAGAATTTTATTCCCTTTTTTATTGTAAATTTTTTTAATCAAAAGAAAATTTTTTTATAAAAAAATTTTCTTTTGATTAAAAAAATTCTTTTATTTATTTATTGATTTATTTATTAATAAATAATTAGTTTTTAGAAAAAATTTACTTAAAAAATTTTTATTTTTAAAATTTTTTTAAGTAAATTTTATTTTTTAAAATTTTTTTAAGGGAATAAAATTTTTTTATAAAAAATTTTATAAATTTTATTCCCTAAAAATTAAATTTAAAAAAATTTTCTAAAAAAATTTTTTTTTTTTATAAAATTTTTCTAAGAGTTAATTTTCTTTGATTTTCTATATTTTAATATTCTATTAAAAGGTTAAAAGAAGTTAGATTCGAATAAAATAAAACTAACTTTATTTTATTCGAATCTGACTTCTTTTAAATTATAAATAAATATATAAGATTTATTAATTAAATATTTATATTTCTTTTATGTTAGTTGTTTTAAGTTTAATTAAGCTTGAAGTTTTTAAGCTTTAACTAAAACCAAAATAAATATAAAAACGTATTTTATTCTATATCATTTTTATTAGTACGTATTTTACGTAATGGAGGTTTAATATTTCCATCTTTTTGATCTAATTTTTTATCTTCATTAGGTGGTTTTGCTAAAGGTTCAGGTTCTTTTTTTATTTAATTCTTGTTCTTCTTTTTTATCATTTAATTCTTGTTCTTATTTTTAATCATTTAATTCTTGTTCTTTTTTACATCTTTCAATAGATTCCATATTTTCACGATCCTTGTCTTTTTTTTTTCTTCGTTAAAAGCAAAAAACAATGTTTGGAATAAATTTGATATATATATTGTTAATATATTTATTTTTCGTGTTTATTGTAAGTATGTTTCAAAGAATAATTTCATCAGTTTCTAATAGACCAATATATTCCAAATGAAGTAATATATTGATCTATATTGGAATTATAATATAAAAAATCTTCGAAAAACGACTCTTTTTATAATCGAGATAAAAGAAAAGTCGAAATACTAGACTGATTTAATTTTTTATCAATAGCATTGTTAACTAATTTGAGATCATATTTTTGTATACTGTTACTAAGTAAAATCGTCTTAGGTACCAGCATTACTAACTAATCCACGTACTTGAATCTTGAATTAGGTCAGTACATTCTAGTACTATATCACGTAAGAAACATGTCTCTAAAATAACTCATGTATAATTCATTAATATTATTTTTTACCAAAACTCGAAAAGATAATTTTATAAAATTATCTTCGATAAAAGCTTGTTCTTTCTTTTCTAATGTGTGTGCGCCATAATTTCACATTTGAAACGTCAGCAATTTGGTCAACACTAGCAAATGCATTACACGTGATATAGCGATTTGATCGATAAAATATAATTAACTAATTACTGAATTGTGTCGTTAAAAGTAAATTCGCATTTAGATTTACCGTCCTATTGGTATTTTGACCAATAATTAAAGATTGAAAAGTTACTTCCATAGAAACTATAGGTTTCATTGGAGATTTTTTTGCAATACTATTATCTTTACCAAACCATTTCTTTTGTTCAAAAGAAACGTATTTAATATTGTTATAAACGATTTGTTTAGAATGACAAGATCTTACATGACGTAAGATCTCTAATTCTAAAACCTCGGTTAAAAAATTTACATCCGCGTAAATACGCGGATATCGACGTTCGTTTTTAAAGAACAACATTACATAATTTGGTGCTGATTTATACTCAGACTTTACCAATTGAGGATTTTCAACAAAAGTTTAATCAGTTCTTTTTGAACTGATGATTAAATTACTAATACCACTTAATTCATCTTCAGCTAAAGAATAACTATAATAACTAGCTTGTTCTGCATTTATCGTAAGAACATCTGCAGAATTGATAGAAACATTACCAGCACCAATACCATTATTATCATTACCAATAATGATAATCTCTTGTGGAATATTTTTCGTAGAAACAGTATCTTTAAACACAAGACGAAGATGATCACGTTGAACAACTGTTAAGGCACATGGTTATTTTTTAACTGCTTGAAAATGTTCTATTATTCCATTATTATTAGGAACGTTGGCGCACCAACTGTGATTCATTATTATTTGTTTGGATTATTTAATAATGATTTTTTACGCCCCATTATATCAGAATCTTCGTTTAGAGATTCTATAGAAGAAAAAGAATCTTCTAGTTTATCTATTTGAGATGAAAAAATAGCAGGTTCTTCTATACTAATAAATAAACCTGAAGATTCTAAATTATTATTCGGATTAGTATTAATTGGGCAAATTATGGGTAAATCATTATTTCGTCTATAATTAAAGTAATCTTCATAAATGCGATATAAAACGACTTTTACATAATTTAACTCATTATTGTTTGTACTAGAAAAAGCTTCACCTAATTGATCTTTGGTTATAATAACCTCTAAATCAACACCTTCAATTGTAACAGAGAAAACTTGATAAAGATCACCAAGTCTGTATCTGTAATTGTCTCCATCAAATAATGGAGTTCTAAAATTACGTGAAATTAATCTGTTTAAGGTATCAATAAGATTCATACCTTTAATTCAATATAATAGACTCAATTGTCTAGATTTATTTCGTATACCTAGACTTTTACGATCTGCAATAGAAAAATGGACGGTAGCTTCAAAGCAAAACCGTCTTCTTCTAATACTAATAATACTAATAATA
>LFIK01004954.1_pt1 | contig 10729 bp, 7 predicted proteins | sample 643401 | NCBI WGS metagenome assembly LFIK01 (sample SAMN03777447, study PRJNA286221) | soda lake metagenome | biome: soda lake; feature: Kulunda steppe; material: water; isolation source: sample T5-Br brine of Lake Tanatar-5 | place: Russia: Kulunda steppe | collected 2010-07
ACCTTGCACGGCCAATGCGCACCTTTCTGCGTAGTACGTCCGTCGCAACGGCGTCTTGGCACGTCCATCCACGCGCTTGCCGTCTCCTTTGGTGGCGTTCGACCGCGACAACGACGAAGAGGAGGAAGAACACGCGCGCACGTGCAGCTTCGCCATCGAAAACACCACCGCCATCCCTGCGAGTCCAAGTTTCACACTGTCCAATCCAGAAGGTGTGCTTCACGTGCCACCACAAACACCAAGATGCAACATGTTCAAGTCGAATGTGGAAGGCAAGAAAGTAGAAGGACAGAAGCATGGAGATGCGAGGGCAACACGACATGGATTGTGCAGAGACATCCAACCACATGCTGTGTGGTGTGGTCCACAACATAGATTGGTGCAAGTTGCCAAGATGAAGGAATGGTTCCTGCCATGCTACATCCGCTAAAGAAAGAGACATTCCTTGGCTTGACAAGGAAATGATTGCACGCCCGTGGATGAAGAGGAATGGCAAAAGGTCCTCCGCGTCATCTCTCGCTAGGCGAAAGATACAATCGTGCACGAAAGAGATCCATCCGCATCAAGGAAAGAAACACGTGGAACGTCCCTACGACCTTTCGAAACTGTGCAAATGCGCACCCCACGATCCTCTTGACGAGTCGGATGTTGGTTAGTAAGCAATCCTCGGTGTACAAAATGCGACAGTCACCATGCGCCACATGGAACGAGTGGTGGGTTGCTTTACGATCCTCCTTCGGAAACAATCATTCTTGACGCCTACAGATTACACAAGCAAGATTCAATGCTTCCTCTGCTAAAGGAATATGCAATTGCACGAAAGATCGTTCGTATCTCGCTTCATCCCTCTCACCGCAAGCATGAGTTCCACAATTGCGCCTTTGCATCGTCTCACCACTTGATGGAGCGAACGTTCCAACTACGACGTAGATGCTTGATGGGATGGTCTAGATTGTTGGATCATCCTTGCCACACGCTGATTCAAACAAATGAGGATTCGCCCCTTGCATCGTAGGCGTGGCGTGGTTGTGTGGGTCCACAAGCACCATGCGAGTGATGCTTGTTTGGCTTGTGTTGGTCATGCTTTGTGCTCCACATTTCTTCAAGACGGGATGATGAAAGACGAATGGCATTTGCATCCCCTTCCCTCTTCCATTTTGCGGCACGAACCGTCGCCTCGTGCGCAAGCACGATCGCGGCGGCCACTTGCGCGTGATCCGTGCACCTTTACCATGCGCTTGCGGCATATATCGACCTCTTTCGCGGCCACCTTTCCCTTCTTACGTGCCCAATTGCACCACACCATCGTCCAGCTCTTCCATCCACCTGTTTTTTCATCTCTTCCACTCTCCATGAAACGTGGATGGTGGTTCCATCCACTTGGTTGCACGTGTTGCTGCCATTTCACGTGCAGCGCACCACTGACGACGCTGCACGTCGTCGAAGGATCGGTTCCAGCCGCCTCTCGGCAACGAATGGACGACACGTGCGACTTGCCAACCGCGTGGACGTAGCAGGAAGAAGTAGAAGAAGGAAAAGAAGCGCACGTGGATCGTGGGACGCGTTTCCCGCGCCACGTCCGATTCGAAAGGGAAGCAGACGAACGCGTTGCTTCGTGAACGATGGAAGGTTCGCCGCGAAAACGTGCGAAGATGGAAGAGATGAATTCCATGCGACACGTGCAAGAGTGCTGGGAAATGGCCTCCTTGATGGCGTTCCTGGGAGCGTTCGCAGAAGAAGTGGAACTGCCCAGCGCGTGGAACGTCGATGGCCTGGAAGCGGCACTGATGGAACCTGACGAGAACAGAACAGAAGTCATGGACCTGCACATCGCGCTCCTGCGTGGTATAAATCCCAAGGCTGCCGTGAACGAGACCAATTGGATGACGATGGTGGCCAAGAAAATCAAGGCTCAATCCGATGCGAAAGAGGAAGTGTTCCACAAGTGGGTGGCTTGCAAGAACCATCAGGAATGGGAAATACATGCACAATGCACACCCATCGAAAAACTCAAGGTGATCTTGATCATGTGTGAAATGCGCATGTTCTGCAATGACATTCGGACTCGTGTGGAACGGGCAGCAACGGCCCCGAAAACGAAAGTGGGAGAGGACGATCTGCACATTCTGAATGCACTGAGGCCTTCACCATTGGGAGTGGATGCAGAAGGAGCCAAGTACTGGTTCATGGATGCTGGGAAGAAGAATATCTGTAGAGGATTTCGTCTGTACAAGGAGGTTCCACGAAACTCTGGAACAAAAATCAAGACCACTCCTGTCAAATGGTGGGAGACGAATAAAGCTTCCCAAAAGGTAAACCTTGGAGGATCGAAAACGGGCATTCCTACCATGGAGGAATGGAAGCTCATTGCACAAGATGAAACAAGCATGGAGAAAGTAGGGGAATACCTCATTACTGGGAGTGCGAAAGCAGATCGAAGGTTAGGAGCCATTATCTTGGACACTGTAGTTCCTGGACTTAAGGAAAGAAAGAGAAGAGAAGAAAAGAGACAAGTGGCAGCACAAAGGCTCCATGTAGCATTGGGAAATGGATTGCATGCCAAGAACTTAGAGGTATCTGGACGTGGGCGGCGTGTACGCAGGGCAGTCAACTATACTTTTGAGAATTACGACAAAGAAATCGAAGAGAGCATCAAGACTCAGAACTATCGAGGGGAACGAAAAATGCCCGAAAAGATAAGCTCTCATGAGGCGAACAGATTAGGTCTGCGCAGGGGTAGATCAGCTCTTCCAGTGGAACCTGCCTTTGAGAAAGAACGCGAAGAAGACGTCCCTGCATCATTGGCCGAAAACAATTCGAGTTTGGATGTGCCGCAACAGCACAGCTTCCAATCTCATCTCGACCATGCTGATACAGCGCACAAAGCCGTTCAGCATGACATAAATAAAGACAGTCCAACAACCATTGTTGTGTCGAGTGCGGATGATGGCAATGATGTGGATACAAATGATTCGGATGACAATGCTCATATGCAAACAAGTGACAGTGAAGAGGAGTACACAGTTCAGAGTCAAGACCAGTCTCAAGGAGAAAGCGAAGAAGATGATATCTCTGATTTAACATGCAGTGAATAAGGGGAGTCAGTGGAGTGCAGATGTGAACTGTGAGTATCTACCTTCTGTTGTCAGCAACTACACGAGGAGGAACCTCCCTGGTTCTCGGTTGGTGTGTGCATGCGGAGTATCTGGCCATTTTGGGATGGTCCTAAGAGGCCTGGCATTTCTACGATCTGATCGATGAGTTCGCTGTATGCCTGCTGTACGCCCTCCCTCTCTTTTGCCGAAGCCTCGAAATAAATGCAGTTGTGCTCATTGGCAAACGCCATACCTTCGGCATGAGTCACCGCCCTTTCCTTTTCCTGCGAATCAGGGAATGTGCAATTGTCAGTGTTGGAAGACTGCGTGACCACTCCCAGGTCCTGTAAACGGGGACATACCTTGTCGATTTTGTTTCCAATGACCATTCTGACGCTTTTATCTATGGTGGTGTAGGTATCGACCTCTTTCACCCAGACTTCCTCCAAGTTTTGGAACGTCTCCCGGCGGGTCACGTCGAACACTAGCTCGGTCGAAAGAACATATTGGTCAGATTTTGCTCGCAATTCGCTTTTTTTCGGGGTGCATGCGTTAGTTCGGACCTACCAAAGATGATGCCATGTGTGTCGCGATAGAACGAGCTGGTGAGTGTTCTGAACTTCTCTTGTCCTGCTGTGTCCCACACCGCTAGTCTCAGGCACTTCCCTTTGGCAAGAACTGTTTTCAGCTTGAAGTCCACTCCTATCGTCGGCGACAAATCTTCGCATTCTTCGTCTATGTAGCACATCAAGAGGCTGACCATTTTGCCAGGTGGCGGTTGGTCAGCTCCATCCCGTTTGGTTTGTGAAATCACACGGTCGTTCGGATTTCCGACGTTTACTGGGAGCGAGCGGCATCGCTTCCTCACGCACGATCTTTTCGCTCACCTGCTCTTTCCCACTCCAGATTCGCCCACCAACAGCAGCTTCACGTGGTGATCTGGACGTGCGCTCTTGCCGTCCATCGCACCTTTTCGAGGCGCAGCAAAGACACGTTCTGCGCCCGTCGAGGATCCATCCTCACGAACCACCTTCGATCCTCTGCGGCACACGCGTTTCGACGGCGACGTGCGGTTCGTTTGTGAACACGACGTGAATTCCAGAGGGTGTCAGAAGAAGCCAGGAGGAGTTAACATACCAGATGCGACTTAACAGGAGGAACGGGAGAAAGGGGAACGAAGGGTGGTTGGTTTCAAGTCGAATCAACTGTGGTTCGACCAGTTGGTATTTAAGCAAGGGTCGCACGTGGACGTGATGGCCTCGTGCGGCGTAGGAACATCAACGTGCACGTGCACGCTTGCCACCACGACGAGAAGAGCCGCCGGTGGATGTGCGCTTGGTGCCTGTGCCAGATGCCCGACGCTGCTGTTTCTTGGCTGCAGCCTGCTCGTCCTCGCTCTCCTTCTCGATGAGACGGATGAGCGTGTCCACGCGACGACCCAGCTCTGCAGGTGTCCTGGACTTCAAGAACCAATCGAAACGAAACAACCAAGACTGGCGAACGGCCGCCTTCAACGCTTCCCACTCGCCATAGCCAAGCTTGTGAGTCATACAAACCATGAAACGATCCTCGTCCTCCGTGTAGGCTTTCCCACGGCTGGTGCCATAATGGAAATGCATCTCTCTCCATGGATTCTTGTACTGATCCAACTTCCACTTCAACACATTTGCAATGTCCTTCTCCCTCTGAATACGTTGCTCGCCACGCTCGATCTTTTCTAACACGCGATCGGCATCCTGAAGCTCCGTATAGCGCTGCCAAAACACCTTGGCATACGCTTGAACCTCCTCCGGGGACTTGCCATCGATCTCCTTGGATATGTTTTCCAAATCCTCTCTTCCATATCGTTCACAAGCTCTCACAAATGCTTGGAAATCCCTCTTGTTCCAGTTGCTAAATCCTTCCTCGAGAAGCTTGTCCTTCTCAGCAATCTCTTCCTCTGTTAGCGGTTTCGGGTCATCCTCTTTGGGTTCGTAGGCTCCATCCCCTTGGGCACCTTCTTGACCTGCAGCAGAGGCCTTTTGCTGAACTTGTGCTTGGTGCTGCATGTACTTGGCTTCTTTCTCAAATAGCTCTGTTAGTCGAGAAATGTCAAAAAACTGGAAGTCTTGCAGCTGAGGCATACGTGGTAGGCGTGGTCCTGACGAACGCCCGGCTGGGCGTATTTGCATGGCCTGCCTGTAGTACTCAGATACGTTGTAGTTTTGCTTCCTTTCCCGCTTGGGAGGGTCAATCCAGTTAGCAGAGATAACGTTCTTCATGTCAAGACCTTCAGCTTTCTGTTCCTCCTTCTCTTGGAAGTCGTACACACTGACACCACCATCCATAGAGAATTTGAACGCCTTCTCTGCAAACGCCTCCATCTTGTTGGTAAGTTCTTTGGTTGCTGCTTCACCCTTGGCAATGATTGCTTCAATGTCTTCATCGGTAATATCTGAACCTGATGAATTAAACACCTTTTCGGCACCAAATCTCACCATTGCTGCCAGTTCGTTCTTGTTCATTCCCTTCTTCTTGTCGGTCAGTCGACCTTGCTGGATCACGAGTGCATCTAGCTTCAACTTTTCATACGCTTTCTCAATGACCTTGACTTCAAAGCTATTTTCTGTGCAAAAGCGAAAAACTTGCACCTCCCTTTTTTGCCCGATCCGATGAGCCCTGTCCATGGCCTGAAGATCTGCTTGGGGGTTCCAATCGCTGTCGTAGATAACCACAGTGTCTGCAGTTGCCAAATTGATACCAAGACCACCAGCGCGAGTGGAGAGCAGAAATATGAATTGCTCTGAACCCTCTTCATTGAACTTGTCGATCATATTTTCACGATCTTCACTGAGGGTGTTACCATCAATGCGGCAGTACTTGTGTTGCGAAAAGAGACAATAGTCTTCAAGAATGTCCAGCATACGGGTCATCTGAGAGAAAATGAGCACTCTGGAACCACGAGCCTTCAAGCGTGGTAGAAGCCTGTCTAGAAGGACCATCTTTCCTGCATTCTCAACAATGTGGGTGTCTGTTGTGTACGGGGGACCCGGCTCTGCACCCTGGAAGAGGTACGGGTGGTTACAGCATTTTCTTAGCTGCATGACAATGTTCAGCAACCTGGATTTTTCAGAACCACTGTTGATGACATCAATATCTTTCTGCAAAAGTGCCTTGTAGAATTTCTTCTGCATTTCACTCATTCCGACGTACAGAATAGTTTCTTTCTTGGGAGGAAGCCCACGTTCCACTTCAGATTTCAGTCGACGCAATAAGAAAGGTCGCAGAACCTTGTGAAGCTGCTTTATGACTGCTTGTTTGTCCTCCTCTGAATCTTCGCCTTCAGCAGATTTGAACCATTCGTCGAATTGCTCTGAAGAGTGGAACACCTCAGGCAGCAAAAAGTTAAGAAGGGCCCACAGTTCGTGCAAGTTGTTTTGCAAGGGTGTTCCAGTTAAAAGCAATCTGTAATTGGTATGCATAAGGCGAACAACACGGGAAAGGATAGAATTCTCATTCTTGATACGATGAGCTTCGTCGATGATAACGTACCGCCAGTGGTACTTTCGAAGAAATCCTTTCTCTTTGATCACCATCTCATATGATGTAACACAGCAGTCAAAGGTCCCAGGACTGAGACTTGTTTCCTTCTGATGGTTCCTTTCTTCTTGATTGCCATGCAGACGAACTGCCCTCAACACAGGACACCATCGCTTTATCTCGTTCATCCAATTTCCCAATGTGGACTTCGGAACGATGATCAGGTGAGGACCTCTAATTCCACGATACTCCTGCAAGTATCCTAGAAGGGAGATGGTTTGGAGAGTCTTGCCTAAACCCATCTCATCCGCTAAAATCCCATTGATTCCGTTCTCGTACAAATGGATAAGCCAGTTCAAACCTTGCAGCTGATATTCTCTCATTTGTCCAGTTACACAGGAAGGCTGCACTTGCAGACGCGTATTCTGCTCTTCACCTTCACCTTCTTCGCCGGCAATCAAATCTGCATCTTCGGCATCCTCTGTCAGCTGGTTCCTGTGCATGGTGCTCTTCCCCTTTTTCCCTTTAGGCTGCTCTCCTTTCATGAAGAACCCGAAAATTTCTGTTTGTGCAAGAAGGTACTTCAATCTATCTTTGGTTGCTTTTGACTGCGTAGTGCCAACATAGGTGTGCGTCAGCGAAAATGCTTCAGGCATGGACAAACATGTTCAGCAGGACGTTCCAAGCTCCATTCGTACCTGTACTTTCTCCGCTTCTTGATTCTGCATCTGCTGCAGCTGCTGCAGTCTTTCTTGCCTCTGCTTCTTCTGAGCCCTCATTCGCTCGAGTTCTTTCCGCGCGATCTCGCGTTTGGTCGGTGAGAGAGGGTCCTACGCAAGTAAACCAGGTCAGAACAGTGCACATCGTTTCGATTCGCAAGGGATCTTCCGCTACGAAAGCACACGCATCATCACGCTGCTCGTTGAGGAGCATTCCGAAGCGTTCGTGCGAGTCTTCGGGAGGGTTTTCTCTGGTTGGCTGTCTCTTGTAGGCGTTCTTCTGCACCACGTCTTTTCTACCAGAACGCATCGATTGGAGAAGCAATTCACACACATCCGTCCATGGTATCCATCACTTCCGAGAAACGAAGAAGGGAGTCTGTGGCCATCGCATCGCACGTTTCGTGCTTCTCTCACCTTTCCGTCCATTTCTGGGAGCTCTTGTTCTTCCGTTTCCGCATCGGACATCTGTTCGTCTTCCGGCCCTTCAGGCTCCGCGTTTTCTTCATTGACCTCCATCAGCTCTTCCTCGTCTTCCTGCGTCAACGCGACTGCGCCATCCTTCGTGCTCGCCATCGCAGCAAGCGCAGCACGCACGCGTCGATCCGCAAAGCACGGCCGAAGATTTGGCGGGCCCGTGGACGAACCGTGGACAAGTACCGTCGATCAGGCTCCATCCCCGCAGAGGAATCGTAAGTGAAGGACAGATGGCCTCGGCGGGAGATGGAAGCTGCGAGCGGAGTGGCGGAGGGACTTCGAGGGTTGTGAACTGGGGCGGAAGGGAAAGGAGGGTTGAGAGAGATACAGAGTTGTGATTTCTACGTGCACAGGTTGGAGAACCTTCACAAACAACACAGTTCCACGACGGAGAGGAAGCAGAGCACTTGTTCCATCAAGCCTTCACCGCTACACCATACACGTTCCTTTGGGTCCAGAAGAAGAGGTCCTTGGGGGTGTAATGCTCGTGGACCTCGGCCTTGAACCCAGGGAATGCAGCGATCGTGCAGTCAGAACAACGATCGGCATGGCAACCATCAAAGGCGAAGCGAGTGAAGGGAGATATGAATGTTTGGAACCATCTCATGGGTGTGCCCTTCTGCTCTGCTACGTGCTCTAGGAAGAGGAACTTTCCACCAGGCTTCAGCCACATTTCTACGTTCTTCAGTACTACGTCCGGCTGCTTGACAGAACAAAGGACAAGAGTTGAGACCACCACGTCAAACTTGCCAATGGCAGACTCGAACAAATCCTCTGCACCCTCACCAACAAGAACAAAATGCTTTATACCTGATTCAGCAGCTTGTTCCCTGAGTTGCTGGTGCATGTGCGTGTTGGGTTCGTAGGCTGTCAGCGATTTCAGGTTTCTGTAGTACTTGAAATTTGCACCAACACCTGGGCCAATTTCGAGGACGTCGCATGCCTCTGGCACTTCTTCGAAGAGCTTTTCCTTGACCGTGTGAAACTTCTGGTCCACACTTTCGCTAACCAAAGAGTACATCATGGCAAAGAAGCCCTTCCTCGTGTAGGCACTGACAACCCCCATCTTATCCTTCTCTCGCTTCTTGTTGTACGCATGCTGCACGGAAGAAAGAGTGGTCAGTTCCGTCCCAATTTCTGTCGAGCCTTCCGCAGCACTTCCGTCCTCGAACGGTTGAATCGCTCGCGTCCACGCACCCGCAGCAGCATGGGCGTGCTGACCACAACAGCTGCTCCCAACGCAGCAGCTGCTGCGGCTGCTTTGGCAAAGGTGCGCATGCTAGCACTCGCCTGGTCCGTTCTTCACGTCTTGCACTGCGAACTCCGAAACCGCGTTGGTGACGAATCCCAACCGGTCGCTTGTCTTCCCACCACCCCATCGAGATCTTGAAGTAGCATAAAGATACTTCCACCGTTTCAAAGACATCATCGGCGAAAGATCTCGATGAGGTCGGTGGGGTCCAAGCCACCTTGGGGGGTTCAACATGTAACGAAGGGTGTCCATGAAGCAACATCCTCTCGAGTTCGCGTTTTGAAGAGTGATCGAACCGTGCTTGCCGGAGCAAACACTACTCTTTTGCCGACTGTCGTGCTTGATCCAGACCGCATTCGTGTGCATATCTTTGGAATGCAAAAGAAAGGTCAAAACATGCTCGGTTGTACAAGAAAGCCGCTTCACGCCTCATCCTCCACCTATATGGCGATTACGACATAGGCGCAGCCTTCCCGACTTTTGCCTTCTGCGATGTCATTGCGGATGCGTTCCTCCCGGACTACTATTCTACAAAGATTTGAGTTTTGACTATGAAATATCTTGACTCCCATGCGCCCTAGAAAGGCGAATATTTTTGCCTATAAAGACTTGTGTTAGGCACCCGTTGTCCTTGTGTGGAGGAGGTGTATCACGAGTACCACAATGCCGGCATGTGAGCGAGTCAACTTGCCCAAAGCACACCTCCAAAAGACATCATGCAAAAAGCGCGGTACTTGCACTTTTCGCATTTTCAGTTCAAAAAAGTAAATCAAAACTCAGGTTATTGGGCGTACATTAGAAGTTCCTCAGAGAAAGCTCACTTCTCTTGAGACGAACAAATGTTACCTGGTGTATGACACCATATCATTCATCTCCAATCGCATTTTTCTCAAGGTCAAACTCACGATTTCACAATATCACAACTAACCTCAGTGGATCTTTGCACACACCGGGATCCTTCCTACTCGGATGATCTCATCACATGGTGGAGTGCCGCAAGCCAAGTAAACTCGTGCGAGTCTCGTGTAAATTGGACGGTATGTTGCTAGAGGACCTTTGTAGTGCATGCGTCTTCATTGTCTCGAAATAAGTAATTGCGAGCTAACGCATGCGGTGGAGATGCCGCCGACAGAAAATCTGTTGAGAATGAGTCGAGGCCAAACAGAAGCAAAGTAAAACACTAGACGACGACGAGTACTAGGGGCAAGCTCCATATGGTGTAAGATAATAAACTCTCCCTACTTCCAAAAGAATGCATTGCAAAAATCAACGGGAGCATTGCGATTATAGCGCTTGGGTCTCAATAGGTTCGTCAGTCTATTGCATTGTGGTTGTAAGAGCATACACGAAGCTTCCTCTCGTTATATCGTTTGCGACAACATAACCAAGGGCATACAAGTTCTTTCTTTCGCATCTCCAACCAGCAAAGTCGTACCGAGGCAAATCTGCAAGCTGCACCAAACCATCAAGCTGACGCCACCAAGCAGTCAAGCCTTCAAGCATACGAACGAGGGCTTGTTTTCCATCTTGCTAGTCGTGATTGAGATTCGACGAATTTCCAAGGAACAACACGGAACCACCGCTCGACATGCATCTTGAGAGAATATTCTCTACTCACCGTAGGCAGGGGATTGTAGCAGATCTCGCTTCTGAAAACCACCGACCCA
>LFIK01004955.1_pt1 | contig 10728 bp, 9 predicted proteins | sample 643401 | NCBI WGS metagenome assembly LFIK01 (sample SAMN03777447, study PRJNA286221) | soda lake metagenome | biome: soda lake; feature: Kulunda steppe; material: water; isolation source: sample T5-Br brine of Lake Tanatar-5 | place: Russia: Kulunda steppe | collected 2010-07
CGGGGTTTTGATGTTTTCTCTATTGGTGTACGTAATTACGTGTCAAGATGGAGCAAAAATTTGCAAAAACCCTCCAATTGAAAATTTTGCACATGAAATTTCGAATTGCAGCAGCACACGAGGTTGGCCTTGCTTCTCAGCCATGTCGACTTAATTCATTTCCATACCTTTTTGCTGACTCAGCTACTGCTCAAGCGATAGCTTTACCTCCAAACAATGATGCTGTAATGTTCCAAATACCATCTCCTGACAATAACAGACCAGAGGCATATTATCTTTGGACTTTTCAACTTATTTACTCCAATTCCGTGCTGCATGCCTTCCCTTAGCATCTTTGGCGCCCCCTTCCTCTTTGGTCTTAAAACAAGACGGATTCTGATGGAAAAGTGGTAGGTATTCATCGTTTGTGTAGTGCTGCACATAGTACTGAACAAACATGGGTATAACTGCTGTTCTGCCACTGCTACTCAACAACAGAGAGAAGCCATGGCTTAGAGGAGAGCTGCTCTTTGTCAGTGTAAAGGTCAAAACTCAGAAAAGTTCCACCGTAAATGATGGCTATGGTAGATTCTCTTGTGTAATGCTACGTTCGCTCAAGCAAAAAGATTGCTGCTCTTGTTTGTCCAGCGGGTACCTTGTTATTACTTCAACAGCCGATGTACCTGCGGCAACTTTTGAAAATTGTTGCATGCAACGTACTAGGTGGGAGCTGCCTTCCTGCCCTCCCTACGTTTCCAGAGTTCTTCCTTGCTTAAGCTATTCAAGGCAGCCACGGCCCTGCATGCTCGGCAATGGGAGTGCCCTTTGGTAGGCTTCAATGCTGGTGGGTAAAAAGGTTTACTCCTCCAAGCTTGCAGCTCCGCATACCTGGCTTCGTCGCTCCAAGTTTCTTTGATTCTTTGCACAAGTTCAGAGAAGTCAAGTCCATTTGTTGTGATGATTGAATTTTCTGGAACAAATTTGTGCACGCTTGTCGTTCCTCGATAGACAGTGATCGTGCCAGCTCGAAGGCCATCATAGACCTTTTCTGTAACATAGTCCTTAGCATCTGAATTTTCAAAGGCCAAGTAGGCAGCGTATTTAGAGAGTGCCTCTATCTTCTGTCCTGCCATTTTACGAATTCTATTCTTTTGCGCACCCTCTACGGAGCAAGTTCCCAAGGTATGAACTGGAAGCCCGTGTTTTATGAGATTCGCGACAAAATCCTGTCGCTCCTTCTTGCAGTTAGAAGCAACGTATGCTGCAGCCCTTATCCTTCTGCTCAGGCTTGCCGTTGCATTGTGTTCCAGCTTAACTTGGTCTCCGAAATTGAGATAGGGGATGGGTATGTCTGAGTCTAGCTCGTAGGTCATGGTGAGATCAAAGTTGTGTTTAGCATTCTTTTGTGAAGGAAAATTCACATTGCTTTCCATGCTTGCTCCAATCGTCAAGAATTTTCCATTGGACGACATGGCTTCTGATGTACTTGCTTTGAGTACCAGGTGATAGGCCACCGCATCGATCTTATCCTTCAGATAGTCAGGCACTTCTTCTTGGTCACACCAATGACAATCCAGACCAGGTTCACAATCTTTCCAGTCGTCATACCGAAACCTTTCGTTTGCGATAAAGCTGCTCACCGCAATCAAAATATGACATGGTTGATCAGTAATGCAATTCGGAGGCAGCTGCAATGCTTCCGACGCATTCTGCTTGGAGGTTGAGGTGCTTTCTGATTGTGAACGTGTCTTCTTCGAGTTGATTGGACTTGCTTCGCTTTTTTCAATCTTCCTGTGGGTCGTCTCTTTTCTTCCATGCGTCAAGTTGCTTTCCATCTCGACCAACAGTGATTTCCCCTCGAAGAAAGTGGAAGCATTCTGCTCCAGCTGCGACACGTGGCCGTCCAGCCACACGTGGTACACAACCAGGGTCACCAGGAGCAAACTCACAAACATCCACGTCAGCTTTTGCATCTTCCAGATCTTCATGGACCTGATTCGTTGCATTGCAGCCAGCTAGACGCCAGCTTGGACATGAGCCTGCCACCTGCGTCGCCTGGCTTGGCCACCAATACGCGACCCTGGCGATTGGAGATGCAACAACACACTATGTTGTCGATGGAGGTTCTTCCAGGTGGATTGGGTGGGGCGATATGTGACGTGCACGTGACACCACAGGTTGGATTTCAGGGCGGCATGGGACCAGCATGGACACATGCTTTCTGGAGGTAAGGGGAGATGGATGAGATAAAAGCACCACATGCATGACAAGCACCATCCGTTCCAACGAGTGTGCGTCGCAGTTGTAAAATTCGGGAAGAGAAAAAAACTACCACAGACGAGATGGATCCATTTCCAAAACAATGTAGCCAAACATGCTCATGTTCATTATATTCCAAGCGACCATTCCAGCAAAGAGGAAGACATGGTGAGCCTTCATACCTAGAAGTAATTCAGCGGTCATGCTCAGGATTGATTGGTCTGGAGACTCACATGCACACTTGCCACAAAGAGGTGCGGATGATGCCATGATTTGAAGAACTGCGAAATTGCTGCTCCTGCAAGCAAATAACAGACACAAAACATGTTGCCGTTTAGGACTGGTTTTGGACAGCAAGTGCTTTACCTTTGGTGCATTCTACCACCGGGGACGTACGTTCCCTAAGTTCCATCTCAACCTTGAAACTTTCTAATTCTGCACATAAATTGTTGGGTGACTGCATGAACTGATTCCTCATGCTCTAGTGGAATACCTCGCCGGGGCAACACATTTTGCAGTTAGTAGCAAGATTGCTAAACCAATAAATTAAGTCCCAATCGAGGAGCACATGGGCAACTGTTCCACCGAGTTGCTCATCATGTCATTCGTGCTAGTATGATTTGACTCTTCATCTTCTGTGCACCTGCTGTGTTAACTCACTTCAATTTCTCGACCAGGTGGAAACGAGACTTATAATTGTCAACCAGAACTACCCGTACACTAGAAAGCTTACTACTTCACATCAAAATTTCTTAGAATAATTCCCATACAACTAGTGGACTCTGTACTTTTCCCTGCAAATCAACAGAAAACAAAATGGAAGAATACTTAATAGCAGCTTGATATCCAAACAAGCAATAGAAGAATTAAAGTTTCGCAAATATATGATGTTGAGCTTACGCTATTGTTCGCCTTCATATAAACAAGTGCCTTGCCTGCCATTGTGTACGTATGCATGAATTTAGTGCCCCATCGGCAGAGTTTGCACGGCATACCCCATCAATTTTTCCTGAGAATTGCTTTGCTTTTCTGAACTCTATACTGTAGAGAAGGTCCACTTGTACTAAATCAATGCAAAAGAATCTTGGTGCTCCGTATATCTCATTGAAACCTACCTAACACAATCAATCTGTTTCTGACCATGGTTCTGAACGCAGGCCTTGCAATATTTCTTCTTTGCTACCTCTTTACCTGTGTCAACTCGTTACCTGCACTAGTTGACACACTGATTTTGCAAGTGGATTCACTGCATCGGTCCTGTGCTGGTTTCTGCCTGTGCAACTTCTAACAATATAGGAAGCTTAGTAGGGTCCTACAATAAAAAGGCACATAGTGATTTTACATGTTCTGCGGGATGGAACGGCAAATCTGCAGGAATTAAAGGATGCAGCTGTCTTCTACAAGCCAACAAACGATCCTTAGTTCTACTCCGGGCAAAGGTTGGCCATGAATTGTGCCTGCGAACATTAGCTTGCCAAATGAACAGACAGTGACACCTGGAGAGCGAGAAGAGGTTGTATCATTAGAGAGCTCTGGGCCTGCATAGCACACAAGAAAATTAGTGAAGAAGGGGACAATCATGTTTGTGACTTTGCATGGGCGACAAAGCAATGTCAGTCACAACTGAAGTTTATCTGTCATTCATGAAGACATAAACTGGTTTCAAGTCACCATGAATTATTCTTTCCTAGGAGTTTAGGGTGCAGGTGTTCCATCCCAAAGACAACGTCAGTTAACCTTGCAATTTCGATCCCCAGGTAAGGTCTCTGCTTTGTCCAAGAACCTGGTGGAAAGAGCCTTGCTAGTAATGCTATCGCACCAACGCAACATGCTCCACTTTGCCTGTTATGCTACAAGAAAGACAGCAATATTTGAATGGTCAAGCAAGCTTATAATAAGAGCTTCAAGGTGCACAAGGCGCTTCATGCACTCTGCAAAGTAGCTTGTGCTTAATTCTTTGATTGTGACTCCAGTATGCCTCAGTAAAATCATGCCGTACCTTTCCACACCCACCTAGCCCTATCACTTCAGCAAGCTAAATATCAACGCACAAATTTTGAGGCCCCAAATTCCTCTCCAATGGCACACCGGCATTCTTGCTTCAGCAATCTTTGCAAGTCCCAAGTGCAAGGATGGTATCTATTCTGCAAACTAACCAATCCTTCCTTTGGCATTTTATCCTGCGAATACCCAGGTCCTGCAAGAGTTTCGGCCATGTCCTTGAAGTCTCCTCTTGTAACCGCGATGTTTTGACTTTCACTGCACACAGGACCTATTGCTCTATCTGCAGTCTCGGCCTGACTCACCATGGAGATTGAAAAACTTTAAATTTGAAATTGCAGTGCAAATGTCAAGTCAGTAAAGCAATCAGATACAACTTGCAAGACTTCCTCGAACTTGGTCTCGAAACAGTTGATTTGGGACATGGAAAGTAGCAGCCTTAAGAATGACTTAACACACACACTCCATTGCTCTATGATCTGGCTTGCAAGTTGCAGTGCTGTATAGAAAGGTCCTAGAACTGTCGCCAACTTTCCAGCTTCACTTTGTGGTTGCTCCTCAAGCTGTCCTATCCATTCTTTCAGTGCACTACAGGTAGCATAGCACCAATCTTCCATGCCAAATGTACGCACCTGGCATGATTGGCCATTGCTCTTCATATTGTACTTAAAATGGCCATAGGAAGGGTCAAGCGTAAGTTTAAAATGCCAATGCCACCTTCTTACAAATGACACCCCGCATACAGAATGAAAGGAAAGAGTCTGCACCGATGTTTGACTTATCTCACCCACCGATGATCCATCTGATTCTGAAACAGATCCCTACTCCCCAAGTCAGGGTTCTTGGAGACTACTTGGAACTTTTATGATTTTCATGCATTGCCATACTGCAAGAGTGATAATTGCAAGCACTGCACAACTCTCACCAACAAATCCGGCAATTGCAGCTGAGTTTCCTATACCATTCAAGCATCCTCTTGTGTTGAGGAGCTGCCCTCCAGCTCATTGAGAGGTGGGCTGGATGGAAGACGTTGCAACGCTGGAGGAGATATTATTTCCGACTCTTCCGTTTCAGTAGCATGTGGAGCTTACTGTGACAGAGAGACTTGACCCCAAGTCTCAACACTTTCACCGCTGGAAATGAAATGCTCCTATGAGTCGTTAAATCTCCCATGCAATTGGAACATTACCTGATCCATCATTCCCCAACATTAAAAGAGATAAGGATCCACTGACATCTTGTTGAAGCCGAGTGTTCATGCTTGTCTTAACTACAACTTAATTTCTTGGGTTTGAAACAGTCTCTGCACCAAAAATTCCTACTATTTCTGTAGTCCTGCTACCATTCTGCCATCGTCACCCCCCAGAGGTTGCTAGAAGTTGCAACAAGTCATTAAACCTACCAGGTCCTCCTCCTGCATTGTACTCATTCCCACCATACAGTCACATTTAGCTTGAACTGTTAAAGCGTCTTATGTCCCAGGTTGTCATTCTCATTCTTGTTCCGGGGAAGTTGTTTGACAGATATGTTCTAGCAGTTTCGTATAGTGCTAGGCTATTCGATATCCTGCTTCCATCATCCCACATCTACTGACACAGCTATAAATTCCATCGCTGTAACTCATTCAAGTATCCTGTTTCTGCTGATTCTCAATAGCACAAGCCGCCGTAAGGCCAAGATGACCTCGAGCCCTCCGAGGTGGTCAATGACCATGAGGCCGCTTCTATTCCTCCTGACCAATTTCCTTCCTCGTATCTGGCGTTGACTCCATTGACTCCAGTATGATTCTGGAGCCTGCGATCCCCAAATTACCATCAATGGTTTTTCCAGTGATAAAAATCCCACTTTTTATAAAGCAAGATTTCTGAGCCGTACAAAGTCACATTTGGCTCCATCAAAAGTCCAAACGGTAGCCTCCCCCATGGAATGCACATACATCCAGAGGCATCTTGCAACCCTTCCCCAGGCGCAATGTGGGGAGACTATTGGCCCTGAGTCCTGCACACATCAGACTGGTTTTTCCCTACTTCATCCTTGCATCTCTGATGATCACAAGATGGATCATATTCCTACACGTCTTCCTTGCAACCGGCACTTCCACTTTCTCCAAGACAGACTGTCGTATATCCAAAGAGTAACTCATCCATCTCCATCTTGACTCCTCCATCTGACCAATGTATTCTTGCATATGGTATACTGTTTGAATCACATGTACTCAGTTCTCTGTGGCAACGTAATTTAGCCAGAGCATTATTTCCCGCAAGAACATGCCAATGTTGTTAAAAGAACTTGTATCCCTCCTATCATTCAACCGATCAAAATCAGGATCTACTGCGAAACCAATGTTGCCAAACATCCAAATTGACTCTGGAACTTTTCTGCCAGGAAAGGATGAGCACTTCAATACATGACAACCATCTTCATAATGTGCCTGTGAGAGAACCAAGTGCTCAGAATATGCCTTTGCTTTCCAGATCCTAACTCCAACATGACACCAATTATGCTTGATTCGATATTTTCCCAAGACAGCTGCAGCGCGGAGCAGCTGCGCTACCCCAGAAACAACTTTCATAGTAACCTCAACCTGCTTCAGTTCAAGCTTCAACTGCATAGCTACGTTTCTACCTTGGTTTGCCTTTTTCAAGCACTGTCAATGTAGAGCCCAATATTGCAGTTTTGGTCAGGCAGGATTCAGTCCCCAATAATGCCAGCCTCTTACAGCAAATGATCTACATGTAGAGCAGATAAAAGGTACCATTTCTCTATAAGGATAGACAGACAACCCTACCATTCATTCCATTGGATTCTGAATTACAAAACACGTCCCAAGTTGGGCACTGCCTCTGAAAAGCTCGTAAATTTTCAGCTTGTTAGTCCTTGGGTCACATGTAGGCATATTGATCTTTGCTTCGTAGTGGCAAGTGACGGATAGGCAATTTCCCCTTCTTTACTTTTGATGATGCAAGGCGTGTCTGCTTCTTCCAAAAACAGTATAACCCTACAGTTGAGTCTGTTGCACATTGCTGACCTCAATCTCACCACTCTGTTTCTTGTGTCAGTGTTAACTCTGGTGGTTGGTGCAGGAATGGATAGGGACGTAGAAAGAGAATTCTTCCCAAACTGCTGTTCGAAGAAAAATAACAGCTATGACATGACTATATGTCGCTGTGCCCACTAGAATGTGCTGGACAGCAATGCACTAATTTACATCCTTCAAAGCATGGTGCACAAACCTAGCCTCCAGCCAGAAGTGTCTTTACCGACTTTGTGTGCATTTTCTTTCCCTCTACTGCTCGTGATTTCTGTGTCCAGCTCTGAGGGGAATTTACCAATTAAAATAATTCTTTCTGTGCAACTTTCGTGCTTATGGTTGAATGGCATGACGATCTTGTACGGTTCTATCCTTTGCAAAGATAATCGGACTTTAATGTCAATTTCAATCCAAGCTAGAAAGAAAATTCTTGGCTAGACTTCTTTGCATACGCGCAGTAATTTCCTCGCTTTGCCCTTCAAATACTCTTCGTTGAGAGTATCAACGAAGATTTGTCCGCTACTTGCGAATGATAGGATACCCACATTCTTGGAAGAAAAATGTGTTTTATATTGGACTCATTCTCAGTAGTGCTCTTCAAATACCACAGCGATGTGGCAGTCAATGATTTCATCAAAATGATTGTCTCAATCAACCTTCAACACGGCATGCGCAAACAAGCAGACACAGTTCTGCGCAAAAGGTTGTTACTTCTCTGCTGCCCCTACTTATTTTTGTACTCCCCAGGCATTGTCTGCAGGGAGCCAAAGGTCTGCGTCTTACACCTTTGGTGCGCGATCAAGTGGCACCAAAACCGTGCAGTGCTCCCAGGACCTCGCACACCTTGAAGTCGTCCGCAGCATCGATATCCACACTTCTATGTTTTGGCATTTCAACGGCGAGCACCTTGCTTCCAAGGCGGCATTGGTCCCGAAGAACCACATCAACCTTTGACATGTAAAATGCACCATTCTCAATGAGTTCTCCTTCCCAATCTTGGCGTCGCGGGCGTGTTTGGGGAGCGTAGTTGTGTGCGTGCAAATACTTTCCCTCTTGTTGTGGTCTCCACAGAAAGACGTGTTCCCTGCACACGCTGAGGACGGAATCGGCATCGTTGTGGGTCAACATTTCGTATGCTTTTTGGTAGTCTTCTGGTAGCGTAAGTGGGCTGGTGGCTTGTGGCATGCAGACGTAGGTAGGTTTTTCTCCTTTGCGGACCATCCATTCCAAGAACTCCAGCAGCACCATCTCCGAGCTGGCTGTGTCTGCAGCTGCTTCGGGGCTCCTCACGTGCACTTTCGCGCCCAGTTCCTTCGCCACTTCTGCGATTTCCTCGTCTTCGGTGCTCACGTACACTTCGTCGAACACCTTGGATTGGAGGCAGGCTTGTACTTGCCATGCCAGCAGCGGTTTGCCCAGGAACAGCTTGAGGTTCTTCCTGGGGATTCCTTTGGACCCTCCTCGGGCTGGCAGGACGGCCACACACGTCATGTGGCTTGCAGTTCGTTCCGTTGTGTGTGCAGTTGTGTTCCCTTCCAGGTTTTGGTGTCTACAACCTGGGGTCGTCCTGACCCCAGTTTTGGTGTTCACCTCCCCAACACTTGGTCTTCCATCCCATACGTACTCATGGCGTGGGATTGGAACGCCTTGTCACATCGCACGAGGGCCGACCGCGCCACCAGACACCGTTCCATGGAAGCAACAAGCCGTCCAGATCGTGTCAATCGATGCGACACATCCATTTGCTTCCAAGACGCACGCGAATTGCACGTGCCACACCAGGCCATGCCACCTCTCACACAGCTGTCCAAGCTGGAAATGAACCTCCGTTTCTCCGGTTAACTTCGAATGCCCCCTTTCTGTGGCAACGCCTCTCCCGTCCGGCGTCCGAGATCCGCCCTCCAATGCCCCCCTTTCGTCTTCCTGCCCTGTGCCTCTCACGACGTCTCGAAAGGGTTTCGCGGTGTGTGTGTGTGTGTGTGGGCACGTGTGTGGTGGTGGTGGAACCACACCTCGCCCCGACCGTACGATGCAACGCCCGCCTCCTCCGCCCCACCTGGGAGTCCCCTGGACGGCCCTGGTCCTGCTGGGATGGGTCGCGGTCGGAGGAGGCGCTGCGGAGCCGCCAAATGTGGGGTTGTGTCCATGGCCTGGACTGGTGGATCGATACATCATGCCTTGGAAGACTTGTGGATGGCATCCCGCTGCACAGAAAGAAATGCAAGTAGAACCAAACATGCAAACCAACAAAGAAGAACCCGTCGGACACACGCCTGCAGGAGGGAAGAGACACGGAAAAGCACAAACCGCGCAGAAAGTCGTGCCCTTGGAACAGTATCGGAAAGCAGTGGAGGAGGAAGTGCGCAAAAAAGCAGCCAAAGATCATGTGCAGCACGAACAGGGAGGGAAGGCAGAAACAACTGAAGGGTTTGACATTCAAGAAGCCCCGACTGAACCTTCCATCAAGGATGGAAAGGCCGTTGAGATGCAAAGCAACGCTGCAGGAGGAGTGGAGGAAGCACTGGAAAGCTTGGACCGAGTCAACTACGCTTCAGCCTCGGATGGTGCAAAAGTACTGGCTGCTAATAAGGATGCAAAAGGGATATCTAACGTGCTGAATGAAAACAAAGACACCTACATGATCAGTCCGTGTGCCTCCGACAAGTGGCTTGTCATGGAGTTGTCCCAAGAAGCTGCCGTAGACTCCATCGTCATTGCCAATTTTGAGTTCTACAGTTCTTCCTTGAAGGAATTCGAACTCCTAGGAACACAAGAACACCCACAATTCACGAAGGAAGGAAAAGATCCCATCAAAAATTTCGAAGGCGGTGTGGAGTGGATCCACCTGGGTTCCTTTGAAGCCCCGAAAAACCTGCGCAAGCCGCATCTCTTCACCATTAGCGAACCAGCCTGGGTGCGGTATCTTCAGCTGCGCTTACTTAGCCATTATGGAGAAGAAACGTACTGCACTCTTAGTCTTTTCAGAGTCCATGGCACGGATACAATGGAAAGCCTTCGTAAAGAGATTGAGATGGCCAGCAAGGAGGTGGAGGACTTTGAGCTGGCCTTGCGAGCATCAAACCAGAAGTCTGCCGATGATTTGAAGCTCAAGGGAGATATTGCTGGGGAAGACAAGGATGCTCTGGTAGTGGAGGTACAAGAATCGACATCTGTGGAGACCAACCTACACGACGCACATGCACCCTTGCCAACACCAAACATCACGATCCAGACTAATACGAGTGAAAAATCACCGAGCGAAACGTCGAATGAATGTAGGAATGATGTTTCGGTGAATGAAACATCTCCATCCACAGAGACGCACGTAGATACAAAAGAAGTACAGCAGATCGTCATGGAAAGCGTAAACATTTCTGAAGGCATCAGCGCAGAACAGGCATCGAACAATACAGGCAAGGAGATTCCGCAGCCATCCCTGCCAACTATGCAGCGGTCAA
>LFIK01004956.1_pt1 | contig 10727 bp, 17 predicted proteins | sample 643401 | NCBI WGS metagenome assembly LFIK01 (sample SAMN03777447, study PRJNA286221) | soda lake metagenome | biome: soda lake; feature: Kulunda steppe; material: water; isolation source: sample T5-Br brine of Lake Tanatar-5 | place: Russia: Kulunda steppe | collected 2010-07
ATACGCGCATGCAAACACGCACACGCAGTAACACACACAAGCACACATACACGCACGCACACACACACACACACACACGCACACACACACACACGCACACGCACACACACACACACACACACACACATGCACACACGCACACATGCACACACGCACACCTGTATGCACAGGGGGTTGCGCCAGGGAGTGCTGAGCGCCAGCCAGCCTTGGTAGCTGCCTCAGCCGCCGTGGGCGTGGCCCTGGGCGCAGCGCTGCTGGCGGCCGGCAGCGCCAAGGCAGGCTTCTTGTGAGCGAGGAGCCTGGACGTTTTTTATCGCTCGGCACTGGGTGTGACCTGTTTAGAGTGGGAGAGTGGGAGCGGGAGAGAGGGGTGGAGAGTGGTTCGAGAGAAGTGAGGCACCATTGAGAGGATGAGAGACTTGCACTTGCTTGTGAACCGGAACGAGGCCCCCTACTGAGGGACTGCAGTCCACCATGCCCACGGCGAGCTCCAGGCCTCCGCCAAAGGCGCTGGATTTGGCTGCGCAAGCGGCTGAGATGGAGGTGCGTGTGTGGTCAGGTTGAATGGTGGGCGCGTGCGCCTGCACGGAGCAGAGAAGTGCATGCGCGTCATGCGTGCTTGCGAGGAGAGACCCCTGCAATTTGAGCGCGCGTTTCATGGACTGCTGCCAGCTGTGCCAGCAACAGAGAACTGCAGACACTACATGCAGCAGCAGCAGGAGCGAATGGGGCGGCACCCTCCTCCTCCTCCTCCTCACCGCAGGCCAAGCTCGCGGAGCTGCGGAAGGCCATGGAGCGGGAGCGGGGGAACAGGGAGTGAGTGTGCGTCGTCCCCCAGGCCAGGCGTGCCCTGATAGTGCGTTGAGCAGCACCTTATTCGGTGCGCTTGCACGCCAGCACGCGCTTGCACGCGTGCGCACGCCCATGCTGGGCTTGTGGGTCACCCAGGCGCCTCCCACCACCACCGCTCCCCTGTCGGTGACAAGTGCTTCTGCACCACGACACGCAACACGCCGCAGGAAGGGCGCAGAGGGGCCGCATTGGCGGAACGGCGGCACCATCAACCGCAACCAATTCCGCAGCAAGCACGCGCCAAGTGCCACCCAGCAGCAGCCCTCGGGCACCAGCAGCCCCTCCTCCTCCACCCCACCCCACCCCAGCTGCGGCCCCGGCTTCCGCGCCTCAGCCCCCAGCTCTGCCACGCCCAACACCCCCGCCAGCAGCAGCGCCAACAACTCCTTCACGCACGGCACGGGGGGCAGCGGCGGTGGTGCTGGTGTGGGGGGCGTGGATGCCCGCCCTGCGCCCATCGCCTCACGGCTGAATGCTGGGGGGGGTGCTGTGGCTGCGCCGGGCGGCCTGCGCGTGGGCCAGAGGAGGGGCGCGGGCAGCCAGGGGCGCGGCCCTGCTGCTGATGTGCTGCTCGTGCACCACCACCAGGTGCGGTGCTGCTACCGATGGCGTGTTTGTGGCGTGGGTGACGCACCAGCGGCCCAGCTTGCGCTCCAGCAGCAGGCGCCCCACGGTCAAGGAAGGCTGCGTTGAGATTGACCGACTGATTGCCGCCTGCACACAGCGGCAGCACAGCGGACCTGCTGCAATGCCCCCAGCCCCTCCTCCTGTCTTCTTGTGGGTCATCCACCTCCACCCATGATGCACCCTTGCCTCCCCCCCAGCCGCCCTACTTCCGCGCCGCCCGCCTGCCCAACCCGCGCCCTGCACCGGCATCCTTTGACCACCGCCCCTCTGCACCCCTGCACCGGCCCGGCACTGCAGGACAACCGGAGGAGCCTGGACCAAGGGCGGGGGGGCAGCCAGTCTCCCTCCCTGTCCCCCCAGCAGGGCGGGGAGCAGGGCGGGGGGGGGATGGGGTGTGGGGGGGACGAGGGGGACCTCCGGGCGGGGGCATTCGACGAGGCCGAGAGCCACAGCTCCTTCATGCAGGCCCTGCAGGAGTGGCGCTCCGGCAACGTGGCACCCATGCCGGCTGAGCAGGGGCAGCAGCAGCAGCAGCAGCAGCAGCAGCAGCAGTGGCGGAGGCATGGGCTTGAGCAGTTCAAGCCGCCGCCGCCGCCGCCGCAGCAGCAGCAGCAGCAGCAGCAGCAGGCCGCAGGTGCCTCCACGCAAGGTGCGGCCCTGCCAGCTGCCCCATGGTGCCGTGCCCAACAGGAGTTAGGCCCTAGGTGCCTTGCCTTGGTGACAGTGCCCGCCCAACGGGCCACAGCCCTGCCAGATGGCCCTGGAGCACCCTCCCCCCCGAATGCACGCGCTCCACCACCTGTGCCCATGTCCTCATGCCTGCCGCCCTTTACAAACGTGCAGGCGCCGGCTGTGACGTGGCAGCAGGCATGCAGACCGAGCCCAGCCGCCCCTCGCGGCCGGCCTCCGCCGCCAAGCAGCCCTCCTACTTTGACCGGCTCGTGCTGAGCAACGCATCGCGGCAGGCGGGCCAGGCGGCGAGCGGGGGTGAGCAATGAGTGTGTGGCGTGCAGCTGAGGGTGGCGGTATCATCAAACTCTCGGCCGCTTTTGTTTGCACCTTCTATGTGGGATCGCAACCGCACGGTACGGAAATTTATGTGTGGTGTGGTGGGGTCGTGGGATTGTGTGGGGTGGGCGAGGGCGGTGGCGGTGGCGCTGTGCCAGGAAGGGGGCGTGAGGCAGGATGTGGAGCTGGGCGCTGCTGGCGGTGCGTGGGTGCGCTTGAGGTGTCGTGGTGCTGCGTGATGTGAGCTGGGAGCCTGTGGTGGAGCTGGCAGGCTGCCTGTGATCTTGTGGTGTGGTGCGTTGGTTGGCTAGCACGCAGTGTGCTGGGACTGACTCCCACACATGCACGCCTGCAACATGCATGCAGGCCAAGCGAGCGTATCCACCCCCAACCTCCCAAACGGTAGCAGCAGCAGCAGAAGTCCCCCCTCAGGCAGTGGCGACCTCCCACCCCACCCGCAGCTTCCACAGCAGCAGCTTCAGCAGCAGCAGCAGCAGCAGCAGCAGCAGCAACACTCAGACCCCCCTCCAGGGGGATGGGGGGCCCTGCCTCCCGTGGACAGCCCACACTCCTCCTCCCTCCACCCCCAGCTTCAGAGCCAGCACCCCCTCAGTCCCCACTTAGCCTCGCACCACCACCAGCAGCAAGCGCAGCAGCAGCCCCACCACCACCACCACAGCTCCTCCTCCTTCAGCTCCGAGGTGCGCTGCAGGGGTAGTAAGCAGGTGCCTCCAGTCGCCCCCTCACTGTGCGTGCCATCACCACATTGTAAGACAAGCGCACGCGCACATGCACATGCACACACTCACATACTCGCACGCACACTCACAAGAGCACACACAAAACCAGACACACACACACACGCATGCACGCTCATGTTCACACGCACATAAACACTCGCGAATGCAAACACACACACGCATGCACTCTCACGCTCACACGCACATAAAGTCTCGCAAATGCAAACACACACACGCATGCACGCTCAGGTGTACTCATTGGAGTGCGCGATGAACCCCTCGCTGCCGTCGCTGGCTGCAGCAGGGGCCTCCCGCCGGAACAGCAAGCAGCACAAGGTGGGCGTTGGGGTGGGGATCCCGGGATGAGGGGTGAGGGTCAGGGTCGGGGTGTCTGGTGGCGCCGCGCTGCGAGGGGGAGTGCACAACCGGCTGGTCCACTGATGAGGGGAGCCGGGGATGCTGCAGCTGCTGCGTGCGTGCGTGCCTGCGTGGCTGCCCCTCACCCGCCTGCATCCCCCGCGGGCGGGCAGCACCCGCTGGTGTGCCGGCGGCACCTGCCCGCTGGGGATGCGGCCGCGGGGCCTTGGCTCACCGTGTGAGAGCCTCCCGCGCTGAACGCCTCTCCCATGGTCCTGAGGTCAGGGGCCCTCCAGGTGCATGCCAACCCCCTCGCTCCCAACCCTGTCCGCCCGGGGTGCGGCCGCAGGGCCTGGACATCCTGGAGGAGCTGGAGCGGCTGGAGCTGGCGCGCGCCAGCCAGCGGTACGAGAGCGACGAGGAGGCGGGCGGCAGCAGGGAGGAGGACACCATCGTGGTGACCACGCAGGTGTGTGTGTGTGTTGGGGGGGTGGGGGGCGTGGGGTGAGGGGGTCCTGCACGTGGTAGAGCAGGGTGCTGGGCAGCAGGTCCCTTGCGCTCACTTACTGCGTACTTTGTGCTTGGGGCGGCAAGGTCCGCGGGCGCGTCCATGCCCTGGGCGGCGAGCAAGGATTCGGCATCGTCCAGGGCGCGGTGCCAAGCCCTTCGGCACGGCGCCGCATCGTCCGGGGCCAGCAGGGTGTTGTTGAAATTTGCGCTTGCCAGGAGGCCGGTGATGGTCTGGATCTCCGGCACGGCAGCGATGGTGGGGTCAGTCAAGGTGGCGACGAGGTGGCTCAGGCTGAGCAGCTGCTCCGCCGCGTTGTACGCCAGGGACGCGTCCAGCACGTTTGTCCACCTGCGCCGTACAACAATCATGTTGACAAGGGAGATGCCACGTACACACACGCCACGCGCAACGCAAGCACAGTGAAGGCGAGCATCACCAGAATCGGTCTGTTCGAAAGTGTGGTCTGGAACTGAGGGTTTGAGGCTGATGAGACGCAGGCCTCTGTGTGTACGTCTGTGCAGATGAAAAGAAGACACGTTCCATCGTTCCCTATCACTGCTTGAGATGCGTGCACGGCTCTCACAAGCGCACCAAACCACCAACCTGTGCAGGTGGGGCTGGGGCTGACCAAGGGAGTGCGGCTGCCGGACGCCATCTGGCTGCCAGAGCCAGAGGAGGAGAGGGGCAGCAGGCAGCCAGGGGGGAGGTCATGACTTGGCGCTGTGGAGTGCTGTGCGGTCGATGTGACCGCAGTTGGGCATTGACCAATCCATAAATTTGTCGAGCCATCCAGCATTTCAATGCTGGTGTTCTAGGGCAGCTCCCTGCGAGCATTTGTGCCAACCTGAAGTTTCCTGCCTATGAGCAGTCACGGATGCCGTGAGCCAGGCGCACAGTGCCCGCCATGCTGTCCAAGACCTCAAGCGCCTCCTCGATCGCGGCCTTGCTGCAGCCGTAGCGCTCGTACCTGCGCAGCAGGCAAGCAAAGAGGGGCAGGAGATCTGGCGCGGCCCTGCCACAGGGCCCCTTCCTCGTGCTGTGTCACAGAGCAGCACAGTGGGGTCAGGCCGGAGCGCAGGTCAGCACACTCGAGTAACACGCGCTCCCCCACAGCCCTCCATAGCAGCACCCCAGCCTGCTCGCACCGCAGGGAGCACGCGCGCACCAGTGAAGGTATGCCCCACTGCTGGCCATCGCACGCGCGCGGCCCGCCACGCTTGACAGGAGCCCCAAGGTGGACGAGCGGTTGGCCACGGCGGTGATCGCCATGCCCGCGCCCCCCCCACCGTTGCCCTCTGCGGCAGCGCCCGCTGCTGCCGCTGCCCTGCCCTTGCTGCTGCTGGCATGCTTGGTAATGAGCGCCGCGGGGCGGCTGAGGGAGAGCCTACACGGCCCGTGGCGGGGCCACACGCTGTTACCTGTGGGCAAGGGGGGCGGGGAGCGGGGGGTAAGAGGAGGAAGGGGAAGCGCTGAGGGCCCTTCGCTTGCGGCGGGCTGCAGCAGGTGTAGAGCCATGCAGAAGAAAGCAACCCGCTGGCCGCACAGACGCTGCACCCACTAGACCAAACCTGCCAAGGCGGCAGCTCTGTACGTCCGCTCCACATCCGGACACATCCAAACCCACTCTCCAGACACGCACCTGCATCTGCAGGGCAGGCAAAGCTATCAGGGCCGTGGCAGGCCTGCACGAACGCCACCGCTGCCGCCGCGGAGGCTGCAGCGTCCATGTCCCCACAGCTGGCCGCCCACTCCGCGCCGCTGCTGCTGCCGTGGCTGCTGCTGTGCAAGGCCTTGGCCTTGGCTGTACTGGCCAGGGGGCCTCTGAGCGCAGCGCTGCCTGGCCTCGCTGCGGGTGTTTTTATGGTTAGGGTTAGGGGTTAGGGAGGCTCCTGCGCTTGCCAGTGGGCTGTGAGGCAAGGAGACAGCGTGCAAGCTGCGGGCAAGCTGCACCCGGCGCTCGCAAGCTGTGCCCATGGCCTACAGGGCACCGTGCCACTCCTTTTGCCCGGGGCGCAGCAGCGGAGCTTGATGCTGTGCAACAGTTGCGGCCCCCCCACACGTGCGATCGCTCCCGCGTGCGCCAACCCACCCACCAGGCGCGCCACCGAGGCTGGAGGGGAGAGAGGGCAGGGGTGGCCTGGGGGCCTGGGGCGGCCGCAGCTCGTCCACAGGCAGGCCTCGGGCAATGAGCAGCGCGCCTGCGGCCATTGGGGTGGTAGGCCACCCAGAGGTGAGGCAGCAGCAATGCGGAACGCCCGCCGGCCCCGCTGGCCGCTGCTCCTGCCTCCGCTGCCCCGCTGCACCTGCACCTGCCTCTCCGTGGTGCGTGTGGGGCACAGTGCTGTGAGTGCGTGGTTTGTTGTGGTTTGTTGGCCCCGCTGCCCTACCTCCAACAAGGTGCTGCTGCGGTAGGGCGCGAGCAGCTGCAACTCGGCAGCCGGGCAAGGCAGCACCTCCCCCCCCCTCCTGCGCCTCTTGCGCCTTTCGGAGCCATCAACAGCACAACCACGCACTGGAGGTGATGATGGGCCTGTTGCTGTCCAGTGTGTCGAAGCGCGGGAAGAGCCGGGCCACCGAGTGGCAGGCATCCCTCCACAGACTCCCGGGAAGCCCAAACGCTGGCGCCACAGCAGCCGTTCGCGCCTCCATAAGCTTGAGGCACGCGTCGGCAGCCACGGTGGTGGCCTGGGTGTGTGTGGGTGTGTGTGTGGGGGGGTGAAGCTTCACCATCAGGGGAGGAGGGTGCCGCAGAGCCTCCACCAGGTTGAGGCACATGGTGCAAGCCACAGGTGGTGGCCACCTGGCCTGTCACGACAATCCAATGGTGGAACAGTGGCATTGGCAGAGTGTGAGTTTGGAGTATGACTCCCATACAATTTGAACACCAAGAAGCTCGCCCTCGCCGTGCTCGCGTTGCTTGCGGCCAGTGCGCATGGCTCTCTCGTTATGCCGCCGGTGGACAACATGCTGGACGCGATCCTGGCGTACAACGCGGCGGAGCGGCTGCCCTCGCTCAAGCTCATCGTCGCCGTCCTGACCGACCCCGCCGTCGCTGCCGTGCCGGAGATCCAGACCATCACCGGCCTGCTGGCGAGCAAGGACTTCAACAACACCCTGCTGGCCCCGGACGACGCCTCCCTCCTCGCCGTCCTCGGCGCCCTGGGCATGTCGGCCCCCGCGGACCTGGTCGCCCCCTCGCTCTACACGAAGGACCTGCTGCCCAGCATCCTGCTCTACCACGTGCTGAAGGGGGATGTGGGGCCGGCGGCCATCAACGGCACAGGCTCCTTCCCCACGCTGTTCGACAAGTGAGTCCCCGGGCAAGCCACGCAGGCGGGGCCCTGTGTGTGTGGGGGAGGGGGGACTGCAGGCGCTGCCTGGTGGCGAGGGCTCAGAGTGTGCGAGGGCCCCTAACCTCCCTTGGGGTGCTCCCTGGGGGCACTTGCATGCGTGCATGCATGCGCGCACTCGGCTGCTCCGCTTAGAGCCAGTTGCCACCACTGCACCATTGCTGCCTGAACCGATGCATGGCTGCCACCGCACGCATGCACGGGGGTAAGCGAGTGCGGGCTCTTGCGTGCGGGCGGGTCAGACTGGTGCAGGGCAGGCTGGCGGCTGGCGCGTGTCGCAGCACAGCCCATCACAGCCCATCCCCTCCTGTAACACACCCAGCAGCAACAGTCGTGGCTGACAGGGTTGCTCCCTCCCCCCTTCCTTCCCCTCTCACTCCCCGCAGCCAGGACCTGAACACAACCTTGGGCAGCCTGGTCCTGACAGGCGACCCTGCCTTTGCTGTGTACCAGACTGAGGTGGTGGCAGCCGACATCAGCAACATTACTGCGGACGGCACTGGCTCGACTCCAATTGACTCCAGAATTCACATTGTCAACCGCGTCCTGGTGCCCACCACCAACAAGGTCAACCTGGCAGACTTTGACGGCCCCTCTGCTGGCGGCGGCTCCTACTCGGCCATCAGCGCCTTCCTGACCAATGAGGCGACTTGGAACCTCGCAACCGACGTGCTGGGCGCACAACCCTTGTTGCCAGCCGTCAACCCTCAATTCCCTGGAGTCATTTTTGTGCCCACCAATGCTGCATTCACCACGGCGGCCGCTAGCCTTAGCCCATTGAACCTGACCGACGCCCAGACAGTCTCTGTGTACCAAGCAGTGCGTGCGTGCCCCTTTGCGTTGTGCGCCGATGCATTGCCCACTGCACTGCACCCAAACACGAGCAGCTGCCCATGGTGGAGCAGCTGCACTTACCCATGCACCCACTGCACAGCACTCACTGCAGCACCAAGTGGTAGTCGCCCAGCTCCTCTGTCATTAAACCCACCCCCTCCTTGCACACTGTCATTAAACACACCCCCTCCCTTGCACTCTCTGATGCTGCGCAGCTGCTGCGGGGGCACACCACCACAACGACGCCCAAGACCAATGCCCCCAACACCGAGGATGGGACCAAGGCCTACACCACCTACTTGTGAGTGCACAAACCCCCCCCTCCTCTTGGTCAGCGGCTGCCTTGCTGCAGAGTCCCTCCCTTGTCCTCATCTTGCCCATCCGCGCATCACCTCGCTCGCACCCACATGCTGGTCACCCACCCACCCACGCACACACACACCCACACACTGGTTACCCACGCACTGGTCATGCGTCCTGGTCTTGCAGGACGTTTGGCGGCGTCACGGCTGAAATCAGTGTGACTTTCAACAAGTCTGAGCCCATCTCCATCAGCACCACAACGGGCAGCAAGACAGAGACGGCCAACGTCCTTGGCGCCTACGGCCCCACAATTGTGAACGGTGCCATGGTCTACTTTGTTGACAATGTGTTCAGCAACTTTGTGGTGGCCAACCTTGCCACGGTGCTGGAGGACTCTGCCAGGACAGTCAGGCGGTCCCGCCCCAGGCCTATTGACAGGACATTTTCGCTGACTGAGGCTGAGCTCACCCTGCTTGGCTTTGACTCTGCAACAAACCCACTTAGCACTTCATTCCAGGGGTGCTTCTTTTACCCCAACGATGACCAGCTCATAGACCTTGCCAGCTTCCTCTTCCCTGCGGCTGACATCTCCACCAATTCCACCCTTCCTACCAATTCCACCCTACCTACCATTGCTGATATCTTTACTGCTGCCCAGAACGACGATAAAATCAAGGAAGCCGTCAAATGCGCAATCGGCCAGTTTGCTATTGCAGCCCCTGCCCTCTCCGGCACAGCCCTCAATGCAAACTGCGACAACATTGCTGGGAGGGTGGCTGACCTGAAGACTGAGTGCGGCGATGCGCTACAGACGATCTACGTCGACGGGCTGACGCCACCTTCGGCTTCCAACATAACGTCCACTGACCCCAACCGGCGCAGGAGCCTGCTCGCGTTCTCTCAGATTGGAGCCTTGGAGGGCGAGTCAGCGGGGGCCAGCATTAGGTCCACCTTTTTCTACCAGGACTCCTCTGACTTCGTGGCATCCCCAGGTGTTGCAGCTCTGCTCAGCGGTGCGCTGGGGCTGCTCCCTTTGGCCCTGGCCATTGCCCTTTCAGTGCTCTGCGTGCTCTGCTTCTGATGCTTTGACCCTCTTGTCACACCTGCCTACATTGATTGCTAAATTCTTGATTAATTTTGATTGATTGGGCTGCGGATTTAGTCATTCACTGATCAACTCCCACTGGTTCCTTTCATGTGCGACCGATTCCCCCCAAACACCCTTCCAGCCTCTTTCTTTATCCCCTTCTCTCTTTTTTCCATCCGTTTCGGTTGTAAAACTCCCTGGTGGTGCTGGGCAGCGGCCAAAAACAAGGAACTGCGGAGGCGGAGCGCAGCGCTCCATCCACAATACGAGGGCATGGGAGGGCTGCCCAGCGCAGACAGCAGGCACAAGCCCCTCGGCAGAGTACAAGCGGCTGTTGTGGGTCCGGGGAATGCCCAGTATTTCAGCCAAACTCCCGCTTGGGTTCAAGGCTGAATCAGCCTCCTCATTCAAACAGGAGCAGAGGGGGCCTAGGATTCGGGCTGGCGGCCAATGCCGCTGCCGACCACACAGGATGATGCGCAGGGCGATCCAGATGTCCAACAGAGCAAGTCGGTCTTGTGTCTAAGCATGCAATTGCGCGCACGCGCACAACACACACACAGACACACACACACACGCACACGCACTCACGCACACGCACACTCACACACACACACACGAACACGCACACGCACTCACGCACACGCACACGCACACACACACACGCACGCGCACGCGCACACGCACACACGCACACACACGCAAACGCACACACACACACACACACACGCACACGCACACGCACACTCACACACACACACACACGCACACGCACACACACTTACAATGTCTCTTATCCGCCCACGCCCAGAGTTGGGCTCCCCAGGGCTGAGGGGCCACAGTGCGCCAAGCGCTGATGTCGCGATGTGGTGGTTGACATCCGCCATGGATGCATTGCTGCGGGAGCGGGTGGCGAGGAGGTGAATCAGGAGGCAGGAGGCAGAGGCAGGAGGGTGGTGGGCCTGAGAGTGTGGGCTGGCATGAGGCGTGGGGCAGCGACGTGGTGCTTCAGGTCTGCCAGGTGGAGGTGGCAGGTGTGAGAGCAGGTGGCAGGGGGG
>LFIK01004959.1_pt1 | contig 10723 bp, 10 predicted proteins | sample 643401 | NCBI WGS metagenome assembly LFIK01 (sample SAMN03777447, study PRJNA286221) | soda lake metagenome | biome: soda lake; feature: Kulunda steppe; material: water; isolation source: sample T5-Br brine of Lake Tanatar-5 | place: Russia: Kulunda steppe | collected 2010-07
GGCACGCTGTTCGTCAATCGTGGTTTCCTGCGTCTGTGTGCCTGCATGATGCCGCTACCCTTCGTTGCCGTGCTGGCAGGCTGGATCACCACCGAGATGGGACGCCAGCCCTGGGTTCTGTACGGGATCATGCGCACTGAAGACGCGCTAACCCCATCGTTGACCGGCGGTGTGGCACTGACGTCACTGATCGTCTTCGTGATCGTCTACGCCCTGATCTTCGCCGCCGGCGGCTACTACATCAGCCGGATCCTCAAGGCCGGTCCGGAGCAGGAAACCACGCCAAGCGATGAAGCGCTCGAGCAGCAGCACATGCGGCGCCCGGCGCGACCACTCTCGGCCGCTGACAATCGCCTGTAGGCCCATTTCGCATACGGAGGACGATCGAGCATGGAAGGCCAGCTCATTGACCTGACCCTGATCTGGGCGCTGATCATCGCCTTTGGCGTGTTCATGTACGTGCTGATGGACGGCTTCGATCTGGGCGTGGGAATCCTGTTCCCGTTCGCGCCCCACGAGGAGGCCCGGGACATCATGATGAATACCGTGGCACCGGTCTGGGACGGAAACGAAACCTGGCTGGTGCTCGGCGGCGCCGGCCTGCTCGGCGCTTTCCCGTTGGTCTATTCGGTGGTACTGCCGGCGGTCTACCTGCCGATCCTGATCATGCTGGCGGGTTTGATCTTCCGCGGCGTCGCCTTCGAGTTCCGGTTCAAGGCCAAGGCGTCGAAATGGATCTGGGATATCTCCTTCACCGCCGGTTCGATGATCGCCACCTTCGCCCAGGGGCTGGTGCTCGGCAGCTTCATCCAGGGGTTCGAGGTCGAGGGCACCCGCTTCGTCGGCGGCCCGTTTGACTGGGCCACGCCATTCGCGATCATGACCGGCTTCGGCCTTATGGCGGGTTACGCCATGATCGGCGGTTCATGGATCATCATGAAAACCGAGGGGGAAGTGCGCGACTGGGCTTACCGGGTCACCCCGATATTGCTGATCTTCGTACTGCTGTTCATCTCCGTGGTAAGCCTGTGGACGCCGCTTATGCGCGAGGCAATTGCCGAACGCTGGTTCTCGACACCGAATCTGTTCTACTTCCTGCCGGTGCCAGTGGTCACCGGCCTGATCACCCTGCTCATGATCAAGGCCCTGCGGGATCGCGCGGACTACCTGCCCTTTCTCTGCTCACTGGGTCTGTTCGCGCTCTGTTATTCCGGTCTGGCCATCAGTCTCTGGCCCAATGTGATCCAGCCCGACATCAGCATCTGGGACGCCGCCGCATCGCCTGGCTCACAGCTGTTCCTGCTGATTGGCGTCCTGTTCATCATTCCGCTGATTCTGATGTACACGGCGTGGACCTATTGGGTCTTCCGCGGCAAGGTCACGCGGGACTCGGTGGGCTATCACTGATACCAGACAATCACCGCGGCCCGGATCAGGGAAGCGGCAGGGCCTCCCTGATCAAGCCATGCAGACAGATAAGACCATTCCGACGCCCCCACAGGGCGACGCCGCCTGGCTGTTCGCGCAGATTGATCCTGGTGCGCGACGTCAGTTGCTGTTTGCCACGGGTGCTGGCGTCACGGCCGGCTGGCTGGCCATCGTGCAGGCGGGCATCATCGCCTGGCTGGTTCATGTTCTGCTCGTCAGCGGTACCGATGTCGCGCAGCTGACCACTGCCTTCGGTCTCTGGCTTTTGACCATTCCCCTGCGCAGTGGCGGCCTCGCGGTGCGCGACCAGCTCGCGCTGAAGGCTGCGCTCGGCATTCGCGAACGCTTGCGCCAGCGGTTGATGCGGCAGGCCATTGGCCTGGGACCAGTCGGCCTCGCCGGAATCGGCGCGGGCCACGCCGGCACCGCCCTGCTGGATCAGCTGAACGCGCTGGAGGGTTATTACGCCAGATTTCTGCCACAGTGCCTGCTGGCGCTGATCCTGCCGCTGAGCATCATCGCCGTCGCCCTCTTTCTGGACTGGCTCGCGGCCCTGCTGCTGCTCCTGGCCCTGCCCCTGATACCACTGTTCATGGCGCTGGTGGGCATGGGTGCCGAGGCGGTCAACCGACGCCAGTTCGCCGCACTGGAACGCCTCAGTGGTTTCTTTCTTGACCGGCTGCAAGGCCTGGTCACCCTGCGTCAGCTCGGCCGCGGGCCGGATACCGTCGCGCAGATGCGCAGCAGCACCGATGCTTACCGACGCCGCACCATGTCCGTGTTACGGGTCGCCTTTCTGTCGTCGGCGGTGCTGGAATTCTTCAGTGCCGTCGCCATTGCGATGGTGGCGATCTACGTTGGCCTCGGCCTGCTCGGCTATCTGACCATCGGCCCAGCCCCTGAACTGACCCTGTTCAGCGCCCTGTTAATCCTGCTACTGGCCCCGGACGTCTTCGCGCCGCTGCGGGAACTGGCACAGCATTATCATGATCGGGCCGCCGCCCTGGGCGCGAGCCGCGGCATCCGTGAGTTACTGGATCAGCCATCAATCGAGCCGCCGCGCGCTCCAGACGGCGCTGTCATGCCGAAAACCCCGGTGCCGGTCTCGGTTCACGACCTGGGGCTGGCCTACGCCGGCGGCAACCGTTTTCTAAAGGGTTTGCACTTCGAGCTGGACGCGGGCTCCAGCCTGCTTCTGACCGGCCCCAGCGGCAGTGGCAAGAGCAGCGTGTTGCAGGCCGTGATGGGACTGCTTGCGCCAGATACAGGCGGCATTCGCATCGGCGGTGAGTCGGTGAGCGACTTCCGTCCCGGTGGACTTGAGTCCGGAATCGGCTGGCTGGGTCAGAACCCCCGGCTACTGCCCGGCAGCCTGCGGGACAACATCCGGCTTGGCGACCCCGATGCCAGTGATGCACGGATTGAGGAGGCCGCCGAAGCCGCCGGTGTGACGCGCTTCGCCGATGCGCTGGCTGCCGGCCTCGATACCGAAATCGGTGAACGGGGCGCTGGCATCTCCGGTGGCGAGGCGCAACGGGTCGCACTGGCGAGGCTGCTCCTGAAACAGCCGCCGCTGGTGATCCTCGACGAACCCACCGCCAGACTGGACCCGGAGAGCCGCCGGCTGATGCTCAATGCCCTGCGTCGTCTGAACGGGCAATGCACGCTGCTGGTGGCAAGCCATCAGCCAGATCAATTCGACTGGATTCAGCAGCGTCTGGACCTTCTGGACTACGCCGCGTCATGAAGGCCCTTTGCTACTTTCTCCGCCTGCATGCCCGTCGCTGGCCCTGGCTCGCCGGCGGCCTGCTGCTGATGCTGCTGGCCGTGCTTGCCGGCATCGGCCTGCTGGCCCTGTCCGGCTGGTTCGTCACCGCCACCGGGCTGGCCGGGCTGATGATGGCTGCCGGCGCCAGTGTCAGCCTCGACATCTATCGCCCCGGTGCCGGTATTCGGGCCTTTGCCGTGGGCCGCGCCGTGGCCCGCTACGGGGAACGTCTCCTGAACCACGAGGCGGTGCTCCGCACCCTGGCTGACCTGCGGCTCTGGGTCGTGCAGACATTGCTGCCGAAGTCCGGCCCGGAACTGTCCCGCCTGCGTGATGGGGAATTGCTGAACCGGATTACTACAGACGTCGACACCCTGGACCAGCTTTTCCTGCGTCTGCTGGCACCAACCCTGGTGGCGTTCCTCGGACTGCTCGCAGCCGGTGCGCTGCTGGCCATCTGGATGCCTGTGACAGGCCTTCCGATTATTGCCCTGTTGCTGATCGCCAGCCTCTGTTGCATCGCTTGGCTGATCTGGCGCGGCCAGGCACCTGGCGCGGAACTGGCTGCTGCCCAGAGCCGCTTCCGTCAGCAACTGGTTGCCAGCCTGAATGCCGTCACCGAACTGCGCTTCTTCGACACCCAGGGCAGGCATACCGCCGCCTTGCTGGATCTGGGGCGTCGGACAGCACGCCTGCGCCTGCAACTGGGGCAACAGACCGCGCTTGGCGACAGTCTGATGACGGTCACTTCGCAACTGGCCGTATGGCTGACGGCACTGTCTGGCGTCTCGCTTTATGGCAGCGGCGTGATCAGTGGCCCGGTGCTGGTCATGCTGGTGCTGACGGTGTTTGCCCTCGGTGAAATCCTGCGTCCGCTGCCGACGGCCTGGCAGCAACTCGGTCGCCTTCAATGGAGTGCCGATCGTCTGTTCGGGCTGCGCGACCGGGCTCCTCCGCGGCAAATGGAAGCAGCCCCGAAGGCCGGTCAGCCGTTGCTGATGAAGAATGTCTCGTTCCGGCACCGGGATGGTCAACCCTGGTGCCTGCGTGACGTCAGCCTGCAACTGGAACCGGGCGACAGACTTGCGGTCACGGGGCCGAGCGGTACCGGCAAGTCGGCGCTGCTGGATCTGCTGATGGGCGAACTCACCCCGGTCAGTGGTCAGGTGCTGCTCGGCGGCGCAGCGGTCAAATCCATCAGCGTTGCCCGACGGGCTGAGAACCTGGCGCTGCTGGAACAACGCACCGTGCTGTTCCAGGGCAGCATCGCCGACAATCTGCGGCTGGCCCGACCGGGCGCGGGCGACGCGATGCTCTGGGAGGCACTCGAACAGGTTGAGTTGGCCGCGTTCGTCGAAGCGTCACAGCATGGTCTTGGAATGCTGCTCGGACCAGGAGGCGCCGGGCTCTCCGGCGGCCAGGCACGGCGCCTGGCCTGGGCCAGGACCCTGCTCACGCCAGGCCATCTATTGCTACTCGACGAACCCACCGAGGGCCTGCCCCCGGATCAGGGGCGTCGTATCCTGCAAGGCATGAGCGACAACCACCCGGAGTGCGGAATTCTGGTCATCAGCCACGCCACCGAAACGCTCCCGGATAGCTTCTCCCAGGTTTTACTGCAACACGGTATCCTTCGCTCAGAAAAGGAGACGCCGTGATGATCCGATCGCTTTACGCGGTGCTGGCTTTCTGCCTGGTTCCACCACTTCTCGCCGACGCGTCGGAATCCGCACCGCTGCTTGATTCACTGCATGCGGGTGGTTATGTCGTGCTCATGCGCCATGCCGAGGCGCCGGGCTCGGACATGATGGGGGAGATTGATCTGGATGACTGTTCCATGCAGCGCCAACTCTCGGCCCGGGGTCGGGAGCAGGCGCGAGGCCTGGGGCAGGTTTTCCGGGATCACGGTCTGGGTGACATGCCGGTCCTGAGCAGTCGCTACTGCCGTTGCCGGCAGACCGCCGAGGAATTGGCCCTGGGGCCGGTTACCCGTAACCCGGCGCTGGACAGCTATTTCTACAGCCGCGACCAACGGAAGCAACGCTTGGCCGACATGCGTGCCCTGATCGAGGCCTACAGCGATGGACCTTCCGTCATCATGGTGACCCATCGGCTGAACATTCTCGACATGACCGGCGTGGCAATCGATCCGGCGGATATGCTGATAATTCGCCATCGGACCGAAGACAGCCCGCGCATTGTAGGGCGAATCAGCGCTGCCGTCGGAACGCGGGCCTATCGCCCTTGAAATCGCGAGTCGCGGCTGGTGCGCTGGCAATTCCGGTCTCTATGCGCAAAGCTGACCGGCAGACTGCTCGGAGGAGACTCGATGCCTGAATTTATCGTTGGAGAAACGCGCTGCTTCTTCACCGGACACGACATTGGCGCATCGGTCACCCTGGTTTGCCTGCATGGCGCAGGCTGCGATCACGGCATATGGCCGCCGGCCCTGTTCCAGCTCGAAAACTGCAATATTTATGGGCTGGATCTACCCGGGCATGGCCGCTCCTCCGGAGAAGCCCTGTCGTCCATCGACGAATACGCTGAGCTGGTTTCAGACTTTGTCGAAACCCTGGGCTCAGATAACGTCGTGCTCGCCGGCCATTCAATGGGCGGCGCCATCGCGCTGACCCTGGGTCAGCAGCAACCCGCCTGGCTGAGCGGCCTCGTCGTGCTTGGCTGTGGCCCAACCCTGCGTGTCTCGGAACGGCTGATGGAGCTGTTTGTCGATGACCCCGATTCAGCCGTTAGCGAAATGGCCCTTGCGATCTTCTCGCCAATGACGCGACCGGCACTTGCGGAACGGTTCCGTGAGATGACGGCGCAGGTATCACCGGACACCTGGTTGCGGGACTTCAATGCCTGCGATCACTTCGATATCCGTGATTGTCTGGACACCATTCCACAACAGACTCTCCTGCTTAGCGGCGACAGCGATCGAATGACACCACTGAGCGAGGCAAAACGACTCGAGGATGGGCTGCCGGAGGCACGGCTTGCCGTGGTCGCGCCCGCGGGTCACATGCTGCCGATGGAACAGCCTGCAGATATCACAAGGCTGATCGAGGATTTCATCGCCAGGCATTTCTAATGGTTACAGGCCATTCTACTTGCACGCACTCGCCTTTTTGGTACGATATTGGACAGTTCAGGAATCAACCACGCCATGGACAAGCAACCCCGTCCGCTTTTCATGCGGCTGCTGCGCGATCTGGTTGAGGCATATCAGGCCTTCGAGGGATACGCCCTGCCGCACATCAAGGCCCAGGGCCTGACGCCGGCCCAATTCGATGTACTGGCCACACTGGGCAACACGGACGGAATGAGCTTCAAGGCGCTGGGGCAGCACACGCTGATTTACAAGACGACCCTGACCAGCGTCATTGACCGACTGGAAGAGCGGGGCCTCGTCCGGAGGCGGCAGGCTGAGAACGATCGGCGCAGCATGATGGCAGAGCTCACCGACGAGGGTCATCAGCTGTTCGATGAGGTCTTTCCGGCTCACAGCGAACACTTGCGACGGAAGCTGGAGAAACTGTCGGAATCGGAGATGCAGGAGTTGCGCGCCAGTCTGGCCCGTATCCGTGATGTATTCAGTTGAGAAGACGACGAACCGTTCCAACGTCCTGATTCGGTTCCGCTTTTCCGCGACAGTGACCCATGCAGGCAAGCATGAACCGCCACCGTATGCCGCCCGACGGCCAGAACCGGACTCGTAGTAGGTGCAGAAATAAAATCGTGTCTCTCAGGGAGGTTGGATGAAGGTACTGATCGTCTACTACAGCACCTTTGGCAATGTTTACCACATGGCGAAACTCGTTGCGGAAGGCGTGGAGAGCGTTGCCGGCGCCAGTGCCGTCATCCGCAAGGTGCCGGAACTGATGCCGGAAAGCGTGATTGACGGCAACGAGGGCATGAAGAAGGGCCATGCACTGCAACAGGATGTGCCGGTAGTCAGCGATGATGACTGGCGCGACGCGGGCGCGGTGGCCATCGGCACGCCGACCCGGTTCGGCAACATGGCCTCGCAGATGAAGAACCAGCTCGACCAGCTGTCCGGCCTGTGGATGCAGGGTGAACTGGAGGACAAGCCGGTCGGGATGTTCGTCTCCACCGCATCACTGCATGGCGGCCAGGAGACGACAATTCTCTCCAGCCTCGCGCCGCTGCTGCATCTGGGGATGATTCCGGTGGGTGTGCCCTACTCCACGCAGGAACTGTTCACCACCCAGGGTGGTGGCTCACCCTATGGCCCCGGCCACGTCGCCGGTGGTAACAACGATCGCGAGATCGACGCCGAAGAGAGTGCAATCTGTCGTGCACTCGGCAAGCGTCTGGCGAACATTGGCCTGAAACTCCAGGCGTAAACCCCCGATTTACCGCAAGTGGCGGGCGTACAGGTCATGGGCATCGGCCTGGGTGATCTGTACGTCCGCGTAGTCACCAGCCTGCAGGCCATCGGCCTCGTCCATGTAGACCACGCCGTCGATCTCCGGCGCGTCGGCAAAGCTGCGCGCCACCGCGACGCCCTGCTCGTCGAAGCCGTCCAGCAGAACCTGCATGGTCTGGCCCACGAAACGCTGCAGCCGTTCGGCACTGATCTCGGCCTGTAGTGCCATCAGTCGCGCACGCCGCTCCTCGGCCACCTCCGCCGGTACCCAGTCCGACAGGCTGTTGGCATCCGCGCCATCCACTGGCGAATAGGTAAAGCACCCCACGCGATCCAGCTTCGCCTGGCGCAGGAACTCCAGAAGCTCTTCGAAATCCGATTCGGTCTCACCCGGGAATCCGACAATGAAGCTGGACCGGATGGTCAGATCGGGCGCCTGCGCGCGCCAGTCGCGGATGCGTTCGAGTACCCGCTCGCCATTGGCCGGCCGTTTCATCGCCTTCAGGATGCGGTGATTGGCATGCTGCAGGGGGATGTCCAGGTACGGCAGGATGTGACCGTCGGCCAGCAAGGGGATGGTTTCGTCGACGTGCGGATAGGGATAGACGTAATGCAGCCGCACCCAGACACCCAGATCGCCCAGTGCCTTGCACAGATCCGTCATGTTGGTGCGCAGCTTTTCACCCTTCCAGTCGACCGTCTCGAAACGCCGGTCGACGCCGTAGGCCGAGGTGTCCTGGCTGACAACCAGCAGTTCGCGGACGCCGTCGGCCACCAGCCGCTCGGCCTCCCGCAGGATCTCCGGCAGGGGCCTGCTGACCAGTTTGCCGCGCAGCTTTGGGATAATGCAGAAACTGCACTTGTGGTTACAACCTTCTGAAATCTTTAAATAAGCGTAATGCCTTGGTGTCAACTTTACGCCGCTGGCCGGCAGCAGATCCGTGAACGGATTGCGGTCCGGCGGCGGCAGTTGCACATGCACCGCCCGCATCACGGCTTCATAGTCATGCGGGCCGGTAATGTTCAGCACATCGGGATGCCGCTCCCGAATCAGCTCCTCGGTGGCACCCAGGCAGCCGGTCACCACCACCTTGCCATTCTCGGCCAGGGCCTCGCCGATGGCATCCAGCGATTCCTCCCGCGCCGATTCGATGAATCCGCAGGTATTGACCACCACCAGGTCGGCCTCGTCGTAGCCGTTCACCAGTTGATAACCTTCACCGCGCAATTGGGTAAGGATGCGCTCGGAATCCACCAGCGCCTTGGGGCAGCCCAGGCTGACAAAACCGATACGATGGGATGATTCTGTGGCGTGTTGCATGACCGGCCCTCAGTGCAGGATCGCGTATGCTACTGGCCTGCGACGCCATCCACAAACTGCTGATTCAGGATCAATTCCCCGTTGCGTGAAGCCGCTCCGTCACCGCTCGACCTGCTTATCGTCGGCCAGGGTCTGATCGGCAGCCTGCTCGCCCACGCGGCGGCGGATGCCGGCCTCGACTTTCTGGTCGTCGACGATGGCCATCAGGATGCGGCAAGCCTGGCCGCGGCCGGCTTGATGACGCCGTTTACCGGCCGCCGATTCAGCGCCCCGGAGAATCTCGAGATCCTGCTGGACGCCGCGAAACGCCGCTACGCGAGCCTGTCCGAACGGCTGGACGCCCCGCTCTACCGGGCACAGCCGATGATCCGCGTCTTTACCCTGGACGAGGAACACCGACGCCATGCCCGACAACGGCAGACCCACGTCGGGGCTCGCCTGCTCGGCCCGATTCGCGCGACTGGGGAGGGTCCGACCGGCATGCCGGATCCGATGGGTTCCTGCCGGATCGGGGGCGGCGGGCAGGTGGATGTTGCCACCCTGCTGCAGCGAACCCGCACCTGGCTCGCAGCCAGCGGGCGACTGCAGCAGGCGCGATTGGAACCGGCGGCACTGGAGCTCGGTGCGGAGGGCTGTCACTGGAACGGACACCCGGCGCATCTCTGCGTGCTTTGCACCGGCCATCAGGCCCGCCACTGGGATGCCTTTCGCGCCCTGCCCTGGCGTCTGAGTCGCGGCCAGGCCCTGATCCTGCGGCGTAATCCAACCATGCCGACCGAGGTCGTGCATGCCGGCCGCACGCTGGCGCCGCTGGACAAGGACCGCGCCTGGTTCGGCGCCACCTATCAGCACGACCTGGATCGCCGCGAGCCTGACCCGGAGGCGCGGCAGACCCTGCTGGACGAGTATCGACGCCTGTTTCCGGAGGCACCGGCGCCCGAGGTGCTGGATCAGATCGGCGGCATCCGCGCCGGCTCGCGCCACGGCCCGCCCTTCGCCGACCTGGCGCCCGACCACCTGGCGCTGGCACTGCTGGACGGCTTCGGCTCCCGCGGAACGCTGCTCGGCCCCTGGCACGTGGACCGCTTCGTCCAACGTTTCATCAACGAAACCCTGGCGCCGCTGAAACCATGAACCGGTCACGCATTTCCCTGGTCACGCTGGCGCAACAGGCGATTGCCGAGGTGCTCGGTGCCGGCGAACACGCCGTGGATGCCACCGCCGGCAATGGCCATGACACCGTGTTCCTCGCACGCACGGTCGGCGCAGCAGGCCGTGTCACCGCCCTCGATATCCAGCCCAACGCCCTGGCTGCAACCCGGCGCCGGCTGCAGGAACATGACCTGCTGGCACCGGTCCAGCTGATCGCGTCAGGGCATGAAACCATGGCGGACCACGTTGCCGGGCCGATCCGGGCGGCGATGTTCAATCTCGGTTATCTGCCCGGTGGCGACAAGACCGTTACCACACGGGCCGAAACCAGCCTGCGCGGCCTCGCAGCAGCCTGCCGCCTGCTCGCGCCCGGCGGGCGCATCAGTGTCATGGTCTACACCGGCCACCCCGGTGGCGACGCGGAACACGATGCCGTGCTGAGATTCCTCGGGGGACTTGACGACAACTGGCGCTGGCAGCGGGCCAACCCGCCCGGACTACCGGCATCCGCACCGCAACTGTTTCTGCTGGACCTAGGGAAGCACTGATTTATTCGCACGCCTGCGTTGGAGTCCGCATTTTTTCCGAGGCAAGGCGCGCTGCGTAGCGCCGCAGTCGTTCTGCGGTCAAGCAGCGCAACGCAGCAGTCGGGAAAAATGCGGCC
>LFIK01004960.1_pt1 | contig 10720 bp, 16 predicted proteins | sample 643401 | NCBI WGS metagenome assembly LFIK01 (sample SAMN03777447, study PRJNA286221) | soda lake metagenome | biome: soda lake; feature: Kulunda steppe; material: water; isolation source: sample T5-Br brine of Lake Tanatar-5 | place: Russia: Kulunda steppe | collected 2010-07
GTGGCTCATGGTGGGTGCGTCCTAACATGAGTGAGGGTGGGTAGCCGGCTCACCGAGGCAGGGCCTCTTTGCCAAACGTACCCATGCCTCGGTGACCCTCTTTCGCTGGAGCAGCGTCTAAACACACTCACATGAATCAGGCAGATTCTGCGTTGGGTCAAGGATTGTTTCCCTTTTTATGCTGAGCAACAAGGACGAGAGAACAGACCAGGAACAACCGAAAAACTAGGGACACAGGCAGGGCTAGACAGAAGATTCAACCAAGATCGTGACAGGTTTGTGCCTTCACTACAGCTCATCTGAGGGACAGGCTACAATGGGGACGGGTCTCAGCTCACTGGTTTGCTGGGCAGGATGGAGTGCTAGCAGATGCAGTCTCTCACTAAGAAGGAACCTGAGTGTGGGAGTGTGGCGTTGTGGCAGTGCATTGTGTGGTGCTTGTCAGATGCAGGCCCCATCCTGTGCAAGCTAGGATGCAAGCAGCCACACAGCCTAACCTAATGCAGCCAGATGCTTGCAAGAGCACATCTGGAAACCGAACATGTGTGCGCAAGGGACGTCTCATGAGTGTACGAGGGCTGGATTCCACAGAGCAGCATCAGCGGGCAGACAGCAGGCAGCAGCGGCACCAGCCTCCACCGCCAGGTGACACTGCAGCCAGGTCAGGTGCGTGTGGTATTCTTCTGGCTTTGGCAGTGGAAGCAGTACGCTTGCTGCCCATGTACTGGGGCACGAGCCCTCACTTCTTGTACAGGCATACAGTAAAGTAGTATGGAGCAATTGGGCGTACCCTCTTGCTAAAATGATTCTTGCTCTGAGCGGCAAGAGTGCAGCAGCGTACACTGCCAAGTGCATGTTCTTGAAAATTCCACTTTTGCCTCACCGGAAAGCCATGCTTACCTTTCTTGCACTCCACCCTCTTCAAACTAGCTTATGATAGTAATCCAAGAGATAAGCTTTGGGGCCATTTACGCAGTTGCCGGATGCCTGACCATATCCTGTCCATCTGGAGAGACTTGCACCATGCTGATGAATATGCGTTATTGGATGGGGAAAAGACAGCCTCTGTGCAGCCATCTTTCGGTGTTCGGTGGACAAGGATATCCCCTCTCCCCTCTGCCATCTACTTGAATGACATTGATAGCAATGCAGACGGGGTGAAAGGCGCGCTCACCGGTACTTCAATTTTCTTGGTGACCCACACTGTTTGCAGATGACCTCTGCCTAATGTCCAACGACCCTAACCAAATGCAGACCATGTTGAACAAACTACGAGCGTGCGCACGAACAAAGTTTCTCACTGTCAATACACAAAAGTTTGAGGTGATGTGCTTCAACTCTTACACGAGCAATCTGCCCCCTCTCTTTTATGATGGCGCGCAGCTCCCCTACACAGACTCCTTCAAATATTTGGACATGGTGTGTGACAGACCTATCAATTTGAAAACTGCAGCTGATGCAGCGCTATGTCCATTCACAGCTGGTACATCCCGCATCAAACAGTTCATACGGGAACATGGCCTTATTCACAGGTTACACATCTACATGTGGCTCCTTGAAACGTACGCAGTTCCTGCTGGTATGAATGCAAGCCAGGTTTGGGCCACCCCATTCTTATGACAAGGCAAAGAAATGGACAATCCTTTACACAAATGGCTGGTGACAGTGCTCAAGAGGATTCTGATGGTCAGGGACACAACCCCTTCATGGTTTTAACAATGCGTCTGCTTCTTTTTCTGGGCCAGGAAAAGAATAAGCTTTATTTCTTCCTTCATGCACTGATAGTTTTTTATGAGCAGGCTTGCAGTCGCACTTCTTGACTGAAGGCCTTCTCTTGTAACCCCTTGTGACCCCTTACCTTTCTTACCCTCCACGTGATAGAGCTGGGGCTAACAATCTTGTTCATTTCTAAGGGCAGCCTGATTGCGGCCATGGCTGCCAAGCCCAAGCTATAAACAACCTCATGGGGAAAGCCCACTTCACTTTGACAAGGCCATGGGACACTACAGATGCAAGCGCCAACAAGCGGGCGAACCCTACTTCAGATGGAAAGACACTTATAATCCTGGAAATGATTTAGCGGCCATGGCTTGCATTAGATCCTTAAATCCAAGTACTTGACCAATCTTGGGGCCTCATGCCAAAAAAATGGACTCATGCCAAAAATGAATGTTACACATTGCACCAGCTTCATACGATTTCAACATGGAAATGCACGGCAATCATCCATGTGCAGCGTACGTTGCCGCTCAGCAAGGATGTGATGGCCTTCAGAGACCTCATTCAGGCAATACCATCTTGGAAGAAAGAGTCGTACGTTGTTCTGCCCTCTGCAGGAACAACAGAGCAAATAAAGTTGCTGAGCATGGCGTCAAGGGCAATAAAGCGTTAAGTTAAAAGCTGATATTGCATGGTTATGATTAAATCTCAGGTTGGCACCCCTAATAAGCTGCTTCCTTGGTAGGCAAGTGCACATGGGAGGGCAGTTGCCACATAGCTGACAGAAACCCATGTTGATCCTGAGGTGTTTGTCCTTGTGTCCATAGACCACTGTCATGATGAGAAGTCTGCACATAAGCCTTTTATCCCACCATGTCCCCCGATGGAAAACAAAGAACTTGAGGAGGGGGGCCCCCTCTTCCTGGAAAATTTCAGGCATAGTACAGCGTCCCCCAAGATCATGAAATGGACAAGATGGTGCAACAAGAGCAATTGACAGTTTTTTAACCCAGCATTTGTTCACCAAACTCTCTCAGGAGGCTCAGTCTTGGCTCACTCTCAAAGCATAATAAGCATCTCAATGATTTGAAAATAATTACAGTGCCAAGCAAAAAGAGCAGGTAGTGAATGTGCACTAGTCCAAGTTTTTCTCTGGGAACCGTATAGCACAGGTCTGCCAACCCTCATGTGAAGAGAGCTTGGAGCCCTTTAATCTTTCGCACTGTTACACATGATAGGCACCAAATCTAGACACTGGCTCGCCCAAAGTTTCCTTTTTTCTACTCGCATAGACAAGTTAAGATACAGCGTGCATGGGCATGCATATGCAGCCTCACCATCATCCACAAGGCCCAAGTTGCGCAGCCGCCTCTCTTGGTAGTACACCAACTTCTTGAGCTCTGTCTGCATTCGGTTCTCAAACCATTGCAATGTGTCATCCAGAGCCTGCTGCTCGCCAAGTCGCACCTGCATGGGGGCGAAATTCACAAGGAAGCTCTTTACGCCAAACGAACCTCTAAGGCAATATCGGCTCAAAGCGGCGCGTGCCTTGCATAATTGATCCTTGTCATTGCATGTAACCTACCCTTGTCATTGCAAACATTTATGAACATTCGACAGCTGTACCCAGATTGTGTGGTTGCACGAGGTGGCACCCAGAGGAAGTAAGTAATGGTGATGTTCCCCTCCACATCTGTTGAGCCATGAATCAAAGCAGCAAGGCTGGTCTACATCCAGGCACATTCCATGAATGGCATTTTTCTTTTCTTGGCATTTGTCTGGCACTGAAGGAGCTTAAAAGTACTGTGTGCAAAAGATATCACCCTGCCTGTGTTAGTGTAACGCCTGTAAGCACATACCACACCAAAAAGCAGGCAAAATTCCTTAGTACAATTGACTGACATACTCATGGTGTCAAAAGGTGTAGAGGCCAACAAAAGGAAAGAAGAGTCCAGGTCTTGTACAATCTGGGGATTGGAGAACATAACTGAACAAAAAATTGAAACTGAAAACAGCATCCCACAATTGAATAGCATGCTTTTCTTCCTTAATTTAGCATGACAGGCAAGACAAAACAATGGGCTCAAAAGAGAAAAACATAGGCCAACAATACCCAGGGCCTGCTAAGTGGCAAAATGCTCGCAAATGACTCAGAACAAGCAGCGTGTGTGGCGCCTGTCATCCCACCATGACTGCAGCCTGCTCAGGACTGCCTGGCTTGAGCTCTCCACTGCGCAGCAAGGCCAGGTCCTGGTCTATGCTGGAGGAGTAGCCTTGGAGTGTCTCACGTGCCCCCTGCACATGAACACTCGCAAGTGCGCACGTCATCAGCCACACTCTGCCTCTGCAGGCCTTCGAATGCACAAGAGACATGTGCATGCACACTTGAAGGCATGCGTCAGCCTTGATCCATTGCGACGCTCCTGCAAAATTAACATTCACTCAACAGGACAGAAGAGAGGGAGTGTCCTCCACAGCTAAGCTGTGTGCATCAGGAACCCCACATGCGCAAACAACAGACGCATGGTGGCACAACTGCACTGGTTGCAGCTCTTGCCACATGCGGGCCCCACCTCCGCAATGGACTGGCACACGGCACGTTCATTGTCCTCGCTGACTGGCTCGCACATGAAGCCCCATACGTCCTGCCGAAAGATGGATTCTAGAAGGAATGCATCAGGGCCTGCAAAGACAGGAGCACATCAACAAGAACGGGGCAGCAGGGGTGCACCAGGGCAGGAGCACGTCGGCAGGAATGGGGCAGCAGGCGAGGCCAGAGTGTGGGCTGAAGAGGCCCTATGCCCGTATGGGTCTCCAGCAGCCTTCAAAGCACCTGTGGTGTGGGCTACGTCGGGCCCCAGGCGCATCCTTGCGCATGACCCACCCTCCGTGCAGCACTGCTAGCCTGAACTCGCTGCTGCATGGGCGGTTATGCTGCTGCCCACAGGCGGCACTGCCAGATAAGGGCACTACCAGGCCAGATGCAAAAGATCGGGGGCACGTGCGAGCAGGGGGCTGTGCCGTGCGTGTTCGTGCTGCTGCGTGGGGGCGCAGAGGGGTCAGGGCTATCCATCAAGCCAGCACCCACCCTGCAGCTGGATGAGGCGCAGGAAAGCCATCATGGTCTCCGAGGGGGCCTCCCCAGGGGTGAGCACGTGAGTTTGCGTGGCTCCCAGGCCCTCCGTCTCCACAATGTCCAGCTTGTCGTCCAGGTTGCGGTCACCCTCGGGCAGGCTGAGCTTCAAGGCGTAGCCGGGCTGCAGAACAGATGAGCGCGCATGCACAGGCAAGTGTATGCGCAGCTGCCTTGATTTATTTGAACACGCTGGGATGGGCGCCCCAGTGGCACCTGGCAGCATGTCTGGTGCTCACCTGCTGTAATCTAGCGGAGCCCGTTTGGAGCCCTTAGAGAGGTGAAGGCACCCGCTGATGCTGCGTCATCCATGTAGCAAAAGGGCAGCACAGCCTGTGCCGTGATACAACCGGCAACCCACCTTCGGCGCAGTGGTGTCCAGCACGCCATAGTCCAGCAGCACGCTGTTGTCCAGTTTGGTGGGGGCGTAGTCGATGCTCACCTCCTCACCCTACAAGGGTGCACATCCAATGCTGTTACATGGTTACTGCAGCCATGCACAATGCATTTGCACACCTGGCTGCCCCCCCCTCCAAGGCCCACCAAGCGCAAGCCACTGCAGCTGCTCCTGCTGCATGATGCTCCATGGACCAGGAGTTGCGCAAATATGGACCCAGCTGTGCTGGGCTGGAGTATGTGTGTGTCATGGGATGCTGAACAGAACAGGCATGACTCCCTGGTCTACCTTGGCATCGGGCAACGCATGCAGGAGCACACTGGCGCCTGTCAAGTATGCGCCATTCCCAGCGGCCTGACAAGAAGCTCCTGGGATTTAATGGGTTGACCAAGCAAAAGGTGCGGCACCACCAGAGTTGTGCAAATACGGTGTCATTCACGGATGGCACCGTAATTTACGGCGTCATTTGGACGCCGTCATACCGCCGTATACGGTGTTTTCTTACGATTTACGCCATAATTTATGTTTTTCACTGTCATACACGGACCGTATTGTAAAACGTCATGACGGCGTCAATGGTAACGTGCACATCTCTGGGCACCACCAGTCCAAGTTAATTGCTGATCAGAGCGAGTGATGACGATGCCGAAGAGCGATAGCTGGTCGGGAGTTGCAAGGTGGACACCATCAAAGGTGGGCACCTTCAAAGGTGGGCACTTCCAAGACAAGCAGGATCCATGTCCCTGCCTCCGCCACGCCGCATGCAGGTCATGTGGAGCCGCATGGAGGGCAAGCGCGACCAGCTTCTATCCAAGGTCGCACTGCCCTTTAGAAACACCACTGCCGCCCAGGAGGGTGAAAACTGTCTGATCAGACCGGGCACAGATCACTCTACAGTGATCTCACTTTACGGTGTAGAGTCTACACACCATTTTGCCTCGTGAGAGCAACATCAATGCAGTCCAAGAGTTCACCGGTCAACCTGCCTTGCATTCCGCGAGCAGGCGGCAGAAATGCCAGGGATTAACCTGGAGCCGTTTACCTTGCGCAGAGGCTTGGTGGCTTCCACCGCTAGTTGCTGAGTCTTGCCAAACAAGCCAGCCTGCTTGAGCTTCCATTCCGCGTTGGGGCGGCGACGGTGAGAAACCTGCAAGTTTGTGTGTGTTTGTGTGTGTGTGCGCACGCGCATGAGTGCGTGCGCAAGTGCTATATCCTGCATCATGTTGCTCTCACTAGGCATTCTTTGATTCAGGCTACCAGGCCAAGGAATGCCTGAGCATGTCAGGCTGATGTAAGAGCTTTGAGTCTCTACTTTTTCAAGGCAAAGGGTGCCTGCGCATATTAAAAGGCAACTGGTAAGGTCTATGACTATCCTTAAGTCATAGCCATGCAGAGGTTGCCTTGTCTGTGTGTGCGGTGCATTGCTGTGCTTATCTGCTTGTTGCTGTCGTAGCTTGAGGGTATTCATGCACACACACATTTCTGACTGTTAGTACAGGCAAGTGTTTGTGGACTTGGCCACATAAACAGGCCAAAATCAGGGCACGCTTCAGGTCTCCACAAGTGTTCCGGGAATGATCAGGTCGACCTGCTTTCTGTCGTGCAAGCTAACAAGAAAAGCACAATAAACAATTTGAGGAGGAAAGTAAAACTTGCTTGCTAGCGTCCAAAACGGGCAATGTGCAAGCCAACCCACTGGTTGGTTATGGTTGCTCATAGTGCGCTGTGCTCAGTACTTTCAATGCAACGAGGGGATCGGGCCTTCGGGACTCGGAAAAGAAAGGAGGAAAGAGCTGAGTCTGGATTGCCATTTTAACCATGTGAAGCAGCTATCGCTGTCAGTAAATGCAGATAACAGCTCTTGGCTGAGAATTCAGGCATGCCAACCTTCTGGAAGCCTGAGAACCCCAACACTCATTGCCTTTCTCAGATCATATGATCCAATTGGGTCACATGACACGGGGGGCTGACCTATCGATTGGCGCACACTCACAGCAAACCCAGCTTAACACTTCAAGCATAGTCATACCTCAATGCCTAGACCCACATTTATCAACGTGCAGTCTGTGGCTTTTTGTCTGAGCACATCAAGCAGAGGACCAGGTGGTTCTCCTATCTCTACCTGCTGGAGGACATTTCTTCAGACAACTGCTCGGCCATGCACGACTTCACTTGTGAATAACACGACTGATATTGAGAGCAGCTGATCATATCAGCTTGTCCTTTGTCCACGCACCGCATCTGCAAACGGAACTAGAGCCAAAGCTCCGGCTTCAAGGGGGGCATGTGCACGCGCACGCACTGTGGCCACAGCCCAAAGGAAGTTGTCAAAGCTAAAGGCTTGGGTAGGGAAGACTGAGGGAGCCTGAGTGGTGAGTATGCCGTCTTGGCCCAGGAGCTCCTCGTACTTTGCTTGGAAGAATGCCCTGGACAGGAAAGATGATAAAGCGATTTTTCCATCTGTGAATAAGTGCATGTGCTGTCCATCCTCCTACATGCCGCAAAACAAATCTACTTGGACGTTTTGCCTGCCTGCCATTGCATGCCAAAATTTGATCAGCTTGCTGAATGCTTACAGCTTGCTGCGAGCTGAAAGAGGTAGATCAGAACCACAAGACTGTGAGCCTTGCTTATACAACCAATTATGCCCTTTGGAGAAGAGTTTTGAAATGCAACAGCAGCTGAAACAGATTTTGAAACACAACAGCAGGGTTTTTGAAGTGCATAAGCAGCGCTCATCGCTTCTGAAGAAGTGTAGCCGCGGCTGGCGAGCTTGCATGCCAGTTTAAGCAGTGCCAACAGCCAAGACGTTCATAAGTGTGTGAAGTATCACCTGTAGGCCTGCAGGTTCTCCACGAGTTGGGTGCCTTGGAGCATGTTCAGTTGCTCCTGAGACCAAAAGAGCGGGCTTGTGGGCATCGCAGGCAGGCTACCCACGTACGCTCCCCAAGTGGAGCTGGCGCCAACAAAACGCTCTTGGATAAGCAGGAGTGCCAGCTGCACCCACGGCTCCAGATCTCTAACATAGGGTCCCAGGGCTGTCCTGCTGACTGCCTGGGGAGAGAGCCATTGATTATCGGCCACTGCAAAGATGGTCTCGCCTGCGCCTATATCCTTTGAAGCTACCAAGATGGCAGCGCCAGTGTCCAGCCTGCTCTCAACGATGACCTTGTCAAGGGACTGTGTGCCTTTCTGGTTTCCCAGCCATGATTGTAGGTCAGCAAGCTGCCGAGGGGAAACGCTGCTACTGGGTGCGGCAGTGGCACTTAACTTTACACTTTGGGATCGCAGGCCAAGGCGTGCACCCAGGGCTCTGGTTGAGGTGGGCAGCAGGGCTCGAGAAGCTCTGCTGGTTTGCGCATGCGCTTGCATTTGCATCTATATCAATGAGACAAAGTATTTCCAATATTTTGATTACAAACCTGGTGCTTCCAGTGCGATTCGAGCTTTTCCTATGACCTCCAGCGAAAATAGCTAATAATTTTAGCTCACGTGCATTTCCATGTTGCTCCCCTTCAAAGAAAAACAAGATAAGTAACGTGACATGCTTTAAGTACACATGTAAGGTATCGTAGCGGTACCTTGTGATTGATGGCAGCTTAGCTGAAGCTTATCAGGCCTGCAAGCACTTACGAAAGCATAAACCTTTTCCATTGATGAGTTGATGAGGTGAGGTCTACATAGCTGTATCTGCCAACTTGGCAGGGTAATAACAACCCCATATGCGCTTCTTCCCCAACAAGTACTGTGTATACTTAGACACTCGCCCTGAGCAGCAGCTCCAAGCTGCACATGCTCAGCACAGTCGCCTTAAACGCTACATTGCAGGACACCATGTTCTTCACGTCATTCTCTGAGGTGTACACTCTGAGAAATACACCTAGAAGGGGGTGTTACTAACATTCCACACACTTTGGTTCCTCTGAAGAGTCTCGGCCTTGATTTGCAAAATTCACTTTCAAGCTTCATGCTCATTCTGTGCACTATGCTCATAAGCTTGTGCAGACCAGACGTTTTCTTGAGCATTCTCCTCACCTCCAAACTAATCGGGAGAGGTCTGTTGGCTTGTCTGCTTGCAACCATCCTAATCCTCACTGACCAACCTTTTCTTTTCTTTCCAAGTGGCCCCTTTTTCCTTAATTGATGTGAGGAGCTTTTTTGCTGCTTGCACAGTTTTTCTTTCTATATCCTCCCTTTTCAAAAACAAGCCTCTGTTTGAAGAATTTTAGCTCCCTTTTAGCCTCCACAAGAGCAACCCATATCTAAGTTTTACCTTTCTAGTCCTCCAGCTGTTTAGCTATCAGGAAAGTGAGGCACATACTGATCCAAGATCCCTCGTGGGTGAAGAGTGCAGCATTCATTATTCCTGTCTTTTGTACAGAAAGCTGGACATTGTATTTGTCAACGTTTGTCTACTCAATCGGTATATAATTCATATAATATAAACTGTCTGCTGGCCTTCGTAGACAAACGGGTGAGACTAGCTTTGCCAACGCTTGAGACCGAGATTTAGGTTTTGCCTTACCCAGTCAGAAGTCTTTGATTTCCTTTCTCAGGGGCACAACAAATTCTGCTGTTTCATCTTGGACATTATGGACCATTTTTGGCTGGCAGAGGCCAGCAACAAAACAATCAGCCTAACGACTAGGCTGGTGGTTAACAAGTTAAACTGTAACTTAAGGGGGTTATGAAATAAGACCGGTATTGAGTTTTGATAAATCAAGAAGAGGACAGGAGAGAGGAGAGAAGCATCGTGTTTCCGATCTTCTTGGCGTCATCCTAGATGTAAGTTCAGGTTGCTTCAGCTTAGCCGCCTCCGGGCAGCAAGGAAATCTTACCTTCCCTCTCAGGTCTATACCCTTGTGAGATGTAATCAGGGGAGAGGCTGTGTGGAAATGTAAACATGAAACGCAGCACCTTTTCCTTTTCTAGCGCTTCAGAACCCTCCTGACCCACTAACGAACCCTCTCCGATCTTGAAGGTGGGTCAATACCGCTAAGTCTGAAGTTGTCCATTTTAACTCTTATGGCTTTAACGTCCCCGCTTTCAGTGTGGGGGGTGCTCCGCTAGCCAGCAAGGATTCGTTCAAATACCTGGGCATGCTTTTATATAGGACACATGACATTGCCAAATCTGCTGAACATATGCTTGGTCCTTTCATGGCTGGTTGTCACAGAATTAGGCAATTTGCGCGAGAGCATCATTTGAATGACAGGCCACATGCTCTCCTAAGGTTGACTAAATGTTGCGCTATCCCCGCCAGTATGTATGCTTGCCAGATCTGGGGGACACGGTTCATGAAGCAGTGCAGTGAGTTTGACAGCCCCCTTCAAACTGCGCATCTATGCTTTCTCAACCAAACTGGGCTGTGTTGCGAGTGTGTGGCCAGGAGCCTTTGCGGTTTTATTGGTTCCGCGCTGCTGCCAAGTTTTTCAACTCTCTGCTTCGCGGGAATAGTGGCTTGCTCACAA
>LFIK01004961.1_pt1 | contig 10720 bp, 5 predicted proteins | sample 643401 | NCBI WGS metagenome assembly LFIK01 (sample SAMN03777447, study PRJNA286221) | soda lake metagenome | biome: soda lake; feature: Kulunda steppe; material: water; isolation source: sample T5-Br brine of Lake Tanatar-5 | place: Russia: Kulunda steppe | collected 2010-07
AACTGATGCTTATAACGCCGCCGAAACTCTGCTGAAAGGCCTTGAGATCCCGTTGCCGCCGGGCGAGAGCTTCCTGGATAAAGACGGCCACGAGCGCCAGCACATTCGAACCCGTTGGTGGAACCAGTGCGCCGGCACCTATCGCTCGGTCGCCATGCTGGACGATGCGACGCGCGAGACGCTCTCGGACGAGCCTGTTCCCGGTGACGTACTACCGGGCTACATGGAGGAAAAACCTGTCTTCGTCGGTCACTACTGGCTGCGCGGGACCCCCGAGCCCATGAGCGAACGCGTGGCCTGTCTGGATTACACCGTCACCGAGCCGGCGCCAGAGGGGAAGTTGACGGCGTATCATTGGGACGGAGAGACGAGACTCAAGGATGATTGGTTTATTTGGATTTAGCAATTCATAGGATAACAATGCGCAGTCTGCTATGTGCCGTGACTTGGTAAAAAACCTACCGATCCTTCCAGAATTTTATACTCGCCTAGAAAGTAGTAAATAATCAGTGTGCTCCATTTCTTCCGTCCTTTTTATTCTTATTCTTCTCATCTATTATATCTTAATAATACTAAAATTAATTGAATCTTTTCTTAAGAAAAACTATGCTACCTCGGGTAGGGCGAGTTAATCCTTTTGTTTTCTAAGACTAATATATGAAAGGGTGAATTTGGATGTTTTATCCTTGGTATTGATTTCACCAAAAATAGACAAAGAACGGCGATTTTGTATATCGGGACAGTTATCCGAGATTTTGGAAGTGGAGCTGAGAAGCGCGCCCCTCTTATGAGGAAATTGGCATAAATAAAATACGACTCGCGGGATATTATGGCATGGAGAGGCGAGGCTACTTATTAGCTTGGGGAATGGGTGACGATCTCAAGCTGCTGGATGGGGTTGGAAGATCCTGTCCAGCGAGATACAGTGGATATATAGGACTTGGAGTAAGTCAAGTGATCAACCTCGATAACAATGCCACAACCCCTCCGTCCCGAGCAGCGGCGGAAGCAGCGACAGAGGCGTTAAAGTCGACTTACGGCAACCCGGCAAGCGCACATGCGGGCGGTGATGCCGCTCGGACCCTGCTTAATAATGCAAGACGCGACGTAGCAGAGCTGCTTGGTTGCGAGGCGGAACAGCTCCTCTTTACCGGCTCAGGTACTGAAGCGAACAATCTTGCCCTCCATTCGCTCGCCGCCAATGGATTGTGGCGGCTCGTGACCTCATCCGTGGAGCATTCCTCTGTCCTTCAGCATGCCGACTACCTGAAAACACGTGGTTTAGACGTCGTCAGGGCTCACGTAGGCATCGATGGAAGGGTCGACCTCGACGATGTCGAGGCTGCGCTTCAGGGCGTGGATCGGCCTGCGCTCTCAGTCCAGTGGGTTAACAATGAAACAGGCGTCATACAACCGATCAAGGAGTTGGTCGCTGCGGCGCGGCGGTGCGGGGCTCCTGTCCATATCGATGCAGCGCAGGCCGTTGGAAAGATCGAGGTAGATATTAAGAGTTTTGACCCCGATTTGCTTACTTGCACGGCGCACAAGATTAATGGGGTTCGCGGTGTTGGTGCTCTGTATGCGCGTGATCCTTGGATGATTACCCCGCTCCGTTTTGGTGGTACTCAGGAAAAGGGCCTTCACCCGGGCACAGAAAACCTTGTGGGTATAGCGGCGTTCGGGGCTGCCGCGAAGGAGCGCTTGCGCTGCTTGCCGGTGGCTGTAGAGCACATGCGTCGTCTTCGTGACGCTTTTGAAAGCTGCGTTCTTGATGGTTGTCCGTGGGCTGAAGTGAATGGCGTCCGCGAGGCACGCGTGTGTAATACCACGAACATCCGTTTTACAGGGATCGACGGTCAAGCCCTTATGGCGCGCCTCGATGGTGAGGGGGTTTGCTGTTCGCAGAGCTCGGCGTGCACGAGCCAAAAGCCTGAGCCGTCCTACGTGTTACGGGCTATGGGTTTTTCCGAGCTAGAGGCTTACGAAAGTGTTCGCTTCTCCACGGGCGTCTCAAACACCGAAGAGGAGGTGGTGCAGGCAGCTGGTGCTGTGGTTTCAGTTGCTAACCAATTGAGGAGATTGTTCGCATGAGATTCGGTGGGCATGAAACCTTCCCTGTCCGCGAGGGCTGGATTTATAAAGGGCTTTCTCTAATCGATGCCGATCCTGAAGGGTTCAATAATCCATATGTTGCAGATGAACTTGGCGTGGGACGCAACATGGCGAAGTCCATCCGGTATTGGCTACTTGCCACGGGTCTCGCAGCCAATGAGCCATCGGAGAAAACTCCGAAGCGTAAGAAACTCGTGCTCTCACCGCTAGGAGAGACAATCTACAGGTTTGATCGCTACTGCCTGCAGCTCGGCACGTGGGGCGCACTTCACGTGAATATGTTAAGTCAGAATGGGTATGCCAAGGCGTGGCAGTGGTTTTTCAGTCGGTTCAACGAGCAGCGGTTTGACCGGCTAAGTACCTCGGCGGCCTTTGAGCGCTTCGTCCAACGCCACGAACAACGGCCACCAGCGACGAAGACGCTCCAGCGTGACGTCGCCTGCTTACTGTCCTGCTATGCGGTGCCGGTGCCGAGCGAAAATACTGATCCTGAGGACGCCTCAGATTCTCCGATTCGACGACTCGGGCTTCTGACATTATTCCGGGACTCCAACGTCTACCGGCGTAATGAACCCAATATTTTCGAGCTCCCCCCTGAGCTTCTCGGGTATGCGCTAGCGCAGTCGGGCGTAACGGATGACACGGTTCCGTTACGTGAAGCCTGCTTCTATGACGGGGGCCCGGGACGTGCCTTCCAGCTTGGCCTCAACAGCTTCCTTGATTGGGTCGAGCAAGCTGAAGAGCTCCTTTCTGGTGTCCGTGTAGTTGGTTCTGCTGGCGAGCGCCGGATCCAACTTGATCAACACAGGTCTGTCAAATGGCTTGAGTCCTATTACTCCCGAGTCGGCGCTTCAAGTGCTGCAGCCTAGAGGCGATACTGAGATGGCCGCTGAACATTCTCTACTCAGAGCGATCAACCTGCAGTACGACGCCGATGTGCCAGAGCGCATCGCGCATTACCAACCCACCGCGAAGGCCGTCCACTTCCTTGAAGGCGTGAGCGGCGAGACTGAGCATCGTGCCTTTTTTGTGATCGCCCCTTATGGCTCTGGTAAGTCCCTAGGAGCCACCTATCTCCTTCATCTACTGGAGAATCGCCCGGGTAGTGCGCGAGTCCTTGATACTATTTGTAAGCGCCTCAAAAGCATTAGCCCCCTGCTCGCTAAGTTCGCTGAGCAACGCGCGTTGGAGGGTGGCTCATGTGGCGTTGTTATTGCGCTCGAGGGAGCACTCCAGGATATCGGTGAAGCGGTCATGCGTGCTGCGATGGCCTCTCTGCGACGCCTTGGTTTAACGTCCCGCGCCAAAGCGGTCGAATCTCTGAACCCAACCGGGATAAAGGGCGCAATAGAGGTTCTTGATTATCTGGCGGACAGTGCCAGCAAGAGTAAAGCGAAAACGCAAATCGATCGGATCGCGATCGTCTGGGATGAGTTTGGTCGGCATGTGGAGCAACTAGTCCGTTCTGGGCGGCCCGATCGACTAGCCGAAATTCAGACGCTTGCCGAATACGCGGCGCGTAGCCAACAGGTGCCGGTAACCTTCGGCCCTATCATGCATCAGGGTCTGCTTCAGTATGCGTCGGGCCTCAGCCAGTCCGCGCTAGCCGAGTGGCGCAAAATCGAAGGGCGGTTTGAGCCCATTCAGTATGTCGATGACAGTCAGGAAGTCTACTGGCTGATCGGCAAGGTTGTAGCTGATAATCGGCCCTCCCATGATCTGTTCGGTGGCGACAGTGCTGCAGCGGAACGCGCGCGCGATGTGGGGCTGTTCGATGACTTCGGTGCGGACCTGCCGAAGTTGCTGCGTCTCGCTGATCCATTAGAGCCAGCTGCGCTGTACGTTCTGCCCCAACTTGCCGCTCGGGCGGCCCAGCACGAGCGTACGCTCTTCGGTTTTCTCCTAAGCGCTGACCTCTCTGGGCCCGTAGCGGCGGAGCATATTTACGATTACTTCGCCGGTGCCATGCAAGCAGACACATCACTCGGGGGGAGCTACCGTAGATGGCTTGAGACAGAAAGTGCGCTCGCTAAGGCAAAAGACGATAACGAGGTTCGCGCTTTAAAAACCGCCAGTGTGCTGGAAATGGGTTTATCAGGGAGCCGGCAGCGAGTCACGCGTGAGCTTCTGGAGTTTGCGCTGGGCGACGAAAAAGAAGCAACGCGCATTATTGATGGGTTGCTGAAACGGAAACTTCTCCTTCATCGGCGTCGCAGCGATCAGATTTCGCTCTGGCACGGCACTGATATTGACCTCCGCGCCCGGCTTGATGAAGAGATTGCACGGCAGGGGCCCAACATCGATGTCATCACGCAGTTAAATGATGATTTTCGGCCTACCCCGTTCCGACCCGTGCGCCACAATGACAACTGCGGCGTCCGGCGTCACCTCGCGGGTACATTCATGAGCGTCGATGCTTTCCGGCAGCAGCTTAACGCCGATGAGCAACTACTCGCCCCAGGCGAGGATGGTCGGATTGTATACCTAGTCCCTCATGATGAGCGCGAGCAGCAGCGGGCCGTAGAGGTAGCGAGGTATTGCCACGTCACGCGGGTAGTAGTGGTTGTTCCTGTCTCTATAAGTGATTTACGCAACGTCGTCACTGAGCTGAGGGCGCTGGAGTCTCTCGCGGCGGATGAATCGCTCCTCGCAGAAGACCCCCTGATTGACAAAGAACTTCAGCAAATGCTCGACGAGGCGCAAGCCCATCTTCATTTGCAGGTCGGCTTATTGACACAACCGGGCGACTCGACGATTTGGTACCACGCGGGAGCACTATTAGAAGTTTACGACGTAGCTACAGTGCTTGCACGCTTGAGTGACATTTGCGATGAGGTTTTCTGCGGCACCCCGAAAATCAACAATGAAATGATCGTTCGGCACCGCCTATCGGCTCCGCTCGTCAACGCCCGGAAAAAAGTCGTTATGGGCATCTTAGAGCGCCACGGGCAAGAGCGGCTTGGTATCCAGGGCGAGAATGCAGATGCGTCAGTGTTCCGCACGGTTCTGGACCGGACAGGCCTCTATCGGCAGACCGACGACGGTACTGGATTTCGCTACGCACAGCCCGAAGAGCTCCGGGATCCGAATCTTCGAGTGGTCTGGGCACAGTTCCGAGAGCTTGTCACGACGCCGTCAGAGAACTCCAAGGACCTAGAGGGCTTCTTTGAGCAGCTTACTAATCCACCGATTGGGCTGCGCCGCGGTATTATTCCTATATTCTTCGCGGCCGCGTTGCGTGCGTTCCAGTCAACGCTCGCCATCACGGACGACAAAGGCGAATACCTTGATGACCTCGTACCGAGCGTAATTGAAGATATTTGCAATCGCCCCAATCGCTACGCATTGACAGTGGTCAAGCTTCATGATGAAGCCCACGCGTATCTAGAGGCGCTCACTCAGGCCTTCTCGTATAAACGTTCAACCGACGCCCGCAATAGCGGTGACCTCATGCGGAAAGCCTTTGATGCGTTTGAGGCGTGGCGTACCAAGTTGCCTCCCGGCGCAAGGGATAGCAGGATTATTGGGGCGCGTGGACGCTCGCTGCAAGCTGTTGTGCGCTCACCATACAGTCCGCTTGAGCTCTTTTTTAGGCGATTCCCGCAGCTCGCCGAGTCGAATGAGTTTGCCGAGATCGAGCAATGGGTCATTGCGGCAAAAGGGGAGCTAGAGAATGTTTTAGCACGCTACCGTGAGGAAGCGCTGACTAGCCTCGACGACTGTCTGCAACTTGGTCCAGAAGCGCCCAATGGGGCTGCTCGTGACCGGTTTGGCTACTGGCGAGGAATACTGCCGGCGAATGTCGGCGAGCGCCTAGGAGGCGTTCCTAAGAACTTCCTGAAGCTAAACCTGAACTTTTATCAAGACGACGGAGCCTTTATCGACGCTGCCGCTGCCTTGCTCGTCGGCCGTCAACCAAAACGGTGGGATGATGCTGATCTACAGCGTTTCCGCAACGAAGTCAGCTCAGTGACAAGTCGCATTGAGGGGGCCGCACTAGCCGACAAGGAGAAATGTGGAGAGGCGACGGTTGGCCTCGTAGAGCAACGCCTCAAGGCATATCTGAGCCGATTGATCGACACCGTTGGTTTTGAAGCCGCAGATAAGCGGCTCCAAGAAATTCTGCATGATTTAAGGACTACCGATCATGGCAAATCTGAAAGAAGCGCTAGCCACGGCTAATGACGGCGAGACCCGCCATATCGTGAGCCTTTCCGGGGGAAAGGATTCAACTGCCCTTGCGATTTTTATGCGGCAGCAATATCCCGAGCTGCCCATAGAGTACGTATTCTGCGATACCGGCGCGGAGCTGCCGGAAACATTGGAGTATTTCGAGCGCCTCGAAGCGGTGCTTGGGCAAGAGATCACGCGCGTCACGGCCCTAGACGAACTAGGCGTCGAGGAGAAGGGACACCGAACACCATTCGATTTCTGGCTAGACGAGGCCTATGGCGGGTATCTTCCCAACCCGCAAGCACGTTGGTGCACCAGGGTGCTGAAGATTCGTCCGTTCGAGCGGTACGTTGGATCGGCCACGGCTTACAGCTACATTGGTATCCGTGGGGACGAGAACCGCGCAGGCTATCAGCAGCAAGGCAGCAAACCCCCGGTTTTTTCGGAGAAACCAAATATTTTGCCAGTATATCCATTAAAGGAGCACGGTATTGGCTTGACTGATGTCAAGCGTATGCTCGAGGAAGCTGGGTTAGGGCTGCCCGAGTACTATCAGTGGCGCTCTCGGTCTGGATGCTACTTTTGTTTTTATCAACAGATTGGCGAATGGCAAGGGCTCAAGGAAAAGCACCCCGAACTTTTTGAGAGCGCCAAGCGATATGAGCGCATAAAAAACGCTAAAAAATTCACTTGGCGCCAGGGGCAACCTTTGGATTATATTGAGTCATTGGCAAAGCGTTATGAAGTTCCATCTGGCGAGGACGCTGATGGTTGCGCCATATGTCACCTCTGACCGGATGTCGAATTTTCTGTGGTGTGCTCCAGGTATGACATGCTCGCTCAGCTGCGAGGGGAATTCCAAGCCTCGCTAGCTGTCCGGTTCCGAATGATTGCGCACCTGCCGAATGAATAGCGGCAGGTGCGCAATCATGGTGTAAACACCGAGCCCGGAAAACCTTTGAGGACTCTAAGGGGCGGTGCCAACATCATGGGGACGAGATAAGCCTAGTATCAGTGACTTCCCGGCTTGCGTCTCTCACTAAGGAGCGAATCCTAACCATGGAGCAATGGAGTCCCATGCCCGTTCTGTAATATTTCTAGATCGTTGTTTTATAACATCTGCTGTCCATTGACCATTAAATTCAGCGACCGACGCTACCAGTGGCAAACGGCTACTAGCCAATACTGCACGCTCAAGCTTTGGTTTGATTTCCGCATTCCGCTTCTTGGCTTCAATTATTTGTGCCTCTCGGGCCTGTTTATCTAGTGCGGCTAGCGCTTTGTATACCGGCCATTTCTGATCTGGCCCCCCATTACTGAGGGACGTGTTATGCGCTTTCGGAAAAAGCATCAAATTTCCTAATGTATGAACAAGGTCCGGTTCAGTGTAAATTGTAGATGACCACGACCCGCTCCCTTTCTGTGGCGCGATATGCTCCACTGTTTCTGTGTCGGGAGCAGTCCAGACATCAAAGGTTAGATACTTGTTATTGATACTCTCGGTTACGGGTCGCAATTCTGGATAGGTATGCGCCTCACCCTGTGATGAATGCGAAGCTGCTAGTAAAAGAAACTTGCACAGAGGAGAGTTTGCTATGTATAGCGGGTTTGCGGACGCTTTCCCGATCCAATCCTGTCTGTTCTGCACATTAATCGGGCGTCTCTGTAGTAAATATCTTAGGGCAGCAGTGAAGTCGGTGAGCGACGGTACTGTGGTGTCATTGTCAAGGTTCAAACTTAGCCCAGCAAAGGCTGAATGGCGAACGTCTCCCTTCTGCATAAGTAAACGTAGATCGCCATCTATATTTTTTGTTCCTCCGGTTGCCGCGCGACGGAGGGCAACGAACGCCGTTACCGCTTTAAAAAAAGCCGCGTACTCTTCTTCTTCGATTCTACCGTCTTTATAGGCGCGCCAAAATCGGGCGAGGATTGGGATACTGAGATTGGTACCTGATGCGCTTAAAAAACTCGCACATGCATAGACGGTCTGTGTAGAACCCCCGAGATTTACTAGGACAGACTCGCTCGGCGAGTCCCAAAAGCGTTCACGATACTCAATGAGGTCAATTGGAGCTCGCACGAAGGCTTGCCTTTTGTCAGCCGTTCCTTGTCGTGAATATGTTTCCTGTAGGTACTTGCGTTGTTCCGCAAGATGTCTGCCCGTCTTCTTTCCTGACACATAGAGCGCTAAAGAGGTAACAAGTATTTCGCTAATTCCCCTTTGTCTTTCCCCAGATCCGAATGATTCAGCGTAAGATTGAATGCGTGCAAACGATTCTTTCGAAGTTGAGTTGCTGTAGCCAAGTCGGGTATCGCCGCTGTTTTCCTTTCGAATCACAATGGGTTTAAACGTCTCGAACGCTGTGAGGGATTCCCCGGTAGTGTTTAGGGCTTCGAATACTTCAAATGCATATTGCTCATCGGATACGTCAACAAATATCATCTGTACATAAAAGAGCAGATAATTCGAGAAGGCCGTCACCAATACGGCTTTTTGTGCGTCCTCGGATAGGTTGCTTCTGACATCCCTGGAGAGGTCGCTTATAAGGTCGCTGTGCCTTTCTGTTAATTCTCTAAAAAGTTTTCTAAAGGGTTTTCTGTCGAAAAGCTTTGGTAATAACTCAGCGAGTTCTTCGTCTTTATTGCTCGATTTATACAAGCCCGCAATATTCTCATCAATAGCGTTGATACGGGCATTGACGGTGCTAGCCTCAGGCGGTGCTGGGGGAGCTGCTGGCTTGTCTGCACTTTCAGCTAATATGAATTTTATGTAAGAAAATATATACTTGGCGACGGGGCTTGTGTAGTTTGCCTCGCCTGTAGAATGCGCGCGTATGTCATCTGCAGCACGGGTAATTTTAGGTACGAATTTATAGGGATCCGTACTGGCTAAATTAAAGTTACCTGTTGCAATGCATGGAAAAATTGTCTTGCGAAGCCCATGCAGTTCTTTGATCAGCCAGGCTTCAAACGGGTTCGTTTCGTCAAGGTTCTGCAACATGTGGTAACAGTAAGCATCAATTCGGCATAAAAGGAGAGCTAGAGTTGTCAAGCGCTGTTGTCCGTCGACCACAGATAATGACTGGCCCCCAAAGCTTGGTTCCGCGGATTCATTATCTCCAACCAGTATGATTGTTCCTATAAAGGTTACGGTTAGTTGTTTCGAGGTGTCCGCATGTGTAAAAAGTCCCTGGACGATATCTTCAACCAGCCGCTGTATATTGCCGATAGGCCAGCGATATTCACGCTGATACTCCGGTACGCTGTATGCGGCGCCACCTAGTCTTTGCTGAAGAACTTCGCCTGCGGTGAGCGGAGAGGCACTAAAGGGGTTCTGCATCATTTAAAACATCCTTGTGAGTAATAGTCACTAATAGCTTTGACCCTTGAGTATGCAGCGCGAAAAGTATTGGTTCCTGAATATATGGATCTAAGGCCTATACGCTTTATTCATCGTGCTAGCCTGTAAAGGCTGGGCCGTACTGAATGGGTAGTTTTTTGGTTTAGTGAAAAAAGTCGTAACAGTAATGTTTTCGAAAACTGCTTCGGAGTTATGCAAGTGGTTCTTAGTCACCGTCCCGCTCCCTGTTCAGTTGATCGCATCGTTGACGTACATTGCAAGGCTATCGCTGGGCAAGAGCGCGGTTCATCTTTCCTTCGCGCTGTAAAGCTTTGCATCTGTCGCGGACTCTCCATAAGGTAGGTCTACTTGTGGGGTTTTGTAAACACCTAGTCGGTAAGGGGTGCCGTTTCTCAATTGGCCGTGGTTACTCCAGTGATGGAGTAACCACGGCAAACAGCGACTTGCTAGCGCGGATGGGGCCAGCCGCAGTGGCGAAAAACGTGCTAGAGTTTAGGCGTTCTTGGAACGCATTGGTGGGGAAGCTGGCTGCATCGAGCTCGGAGGCCATGCCACACAGATCTATCAGTAGTGAGCGATAGCGGCACACGAGCATCCCGGCAGTGACCACTAGCGCCACTTCCGCGAAGAGACCGCTAGCCTGCCATCGAAGCGTGGAAGCATCCTCCGCTCACTGCGCATATGCAACCCGTTGTTCTAACCTGATTTGGGCCTAGCGACCGATCGGACGGGTTGCATACTCGGCAACACCTATTGCGCTCTCATGTGCTGGGGTTGTGAGGCGATGAGCTGGGTCTTTTCTACTGCACCGATGCCGAGACACAAGCCTGGTTCAGTGGCCGAGCGTCGGAGGCGATTGCAGAGGTTGAAGGAGCAGCCGGCGATGAGCCGGGCTTTCCGGTCTCTGATACCGGTGATTTGGTCTTCCTCGACGCGGATGAGGTCAGTCCCGCGGATAATGCCGTGCCGTTCGTGGAGATGGCTGCGGCTGCTGGAGGGTTTGCGGAATCCCCGGTGCGGCAGGGCAGCCCGATAGAGGCTGACGTCTGGGTGGTATTGCCCGAGGCTTTCAAT
>LFIK01004962.1_pt1 | contig 10717 bp, 5 predicted proteins | sample 643401 | NCBI WGS metagenome assembly LFIK01 (sample SAMN03777447, study PRJNA286221) | soda lake metagenome | biome: soda lake; feature: Kulunda steppe; material: water; isolation source: sample T5-Br brine of Lake Tanatar-5 | place: Russia: Kulunda steppe | collected 2010-07
GATCGAGGCGGCGTCGTGAAGCATCGATGCGACGCAAAGTCGAGAGCAGAGCCATTGCCTTGCTAGCAACGTCAAGGAAGGGTTCTTGCACGAGTATCATACTCATTCAACGGGCGCAACATTTTCGTCTCGCAAGGTTGCTTCGCTTATCGCAACCACGTTGCTTCGGGCTCCTCCTCGTCGTCTTTGCACGGAATTTCTCTTCAAGTACCCCCATCTTCTTGACACCGAAGGAGCTTGAGATCGGTAGCTTTCAAACGTAAAGACTTCGCACTTGGGTGTTTGGAAGCCATTCTAGCATGAACAAGATTGTGTAGCAAAGTCGATCTTGCATCGAAAATTTTCTCCTCGAGACCCGTGGAGAGTTGGTTTGTATCGTATGTTTGCATTGCCGATATCATTCCTCCGAGACCTTGTGCATTGCCAAACAAATATTGAGCGCCGGGATTGGCTCCACGTGTGGTAGGTATTCTCACACCTTGCGATCGGGTACTACGGGTTTGCCACATCCCTTCACAAATGCAATGGCCCAACAAGTTTGCATACAATTAGCACATCATCCGCGGACTTCTTCAAGTAAAGCCTCCGCGGCCTCGAATACACGTGGCGATGAGCCATTGCGTTGATTCTTTGGGTTCAACAAACTCTACAAGCCCACATCATTTCACTATTTTCAAGCGGGCGTGTTCGACTTCAACAGCCCTCGACCACATGCATTCTTAGCAAGGCTACAATTCGTCAACTTGTTCGACACTACTATCATTGATGTTCCAACGTAGAGAAGCTAGTTTGGGACTTTCTACAGAACAAGTTCATCCACGTTACCTCGAGCTACTGCGACGAGCGGCAATGTCTGATCGCTGTGGCTTCCCGATTGGACACACCGCCACCTGAGCACTCGCACATTACTTGTTTCGTCGTGCAACTTACCAGCAGAATCGTCGAATTGCTTTTGTGGGTTGTCATTTGTTGTAGCAACAACATTTGCGTTCTGCGTTCGGCGAGGTGGCAAGGCGATGTCGCGCAACTTGTCCGCTTCCCATTCTGTTCAAGATCACGACGGGTATGTCGCGGAAAGGAACGAGTCCTCCGCACGCGCAGGAACAAGCAGAAAGGGAAAGGCAATGGAAGCAATCAAGCCGTGGTGGGACACGGGATTGCGCGGCGGTCGAGATTCAGGCGCGTCGGAAGCGACGAGTTCCCTACCGAGACGGCTGGCGAGGGAAGTATCGGAGGAGACGAGCGGACAGACGCATCAACGATGCGACCAGAGCAACCAGACGTTTCCTGAAGCATCCTGCTCGAGCTCTCGCGATCCAGAAGTAGAGGCAATGCTGGCGAAGTTGAGATACCAGCGAGAACATCGGCAATACAGTAGGATGGTCAGAGTCCCTGGACACGAGCTGGGAGTCAGCCGCCGCCGCAGAAGATGGGATCCCCATGAATTCGAAGGGAACGCAGGCCTGGTGAGCTACAAGCAACAGCTTGGTTTTGGAATGAGTGTCATCACACTGATGGTAACGCTGTTCGTGGTGGGCTATGTGGCTGCCCACCACTTGACGGAGGACACAGCTATGGTGCGTCGCTGCAACGAGCGCAATCCTTCTGTGCAGTTTCAGGCCTCTGTGCGGATAAGAAAAGCTGACGCGTGTGCTGTACAGCATGCTTTGGGTGGGGTGTTGGGCATGACCTTGGCACTGGTGCTGGAGACGATCATTTTCATCATCAAAGCCCAGAAGCTGGATCCACAGCCAGAGCCGTTGCGCCATGCTCGTGCACCTCTACAAACGAAAAAGAACAACTGATTCACGTCCGTCGAAGGAGCACGAAAGCATGTGCTTTTCTTTCGAACAGCTGTCCACAGCACTCCATTGTGTTGCCCGCTTGCCATTAGATATCGAAACGTTGACCATCCGACATCGAGATCTCGAAAGATGCTATCGATCTCTTCCCTTCGTCCCCTCGAAATTTCCGAGAGGCTGGCGACACCGGACCGGACCGTCGCATCGCGTCCCAATCGCGATCTTTCGGTCAAAGATATCGAATCAAACGAAAAACAAACGAGACGTGTCAGTCAAAGATCTCGATCGGAAGGGCGAAGCTTTGCGTCTGTTCGAAGATTTGTGCGCCATTTCGATTCGGAACGAGCGCGCGATGGTGGCGATGGCGGCGCTCTTGACGTTACTCGTCGCTTCTTGCATCCTATGGAAACTTCTTCCAAGGTACGTGCAACGTGGCGGAGGGACTGGGAGGACGGACGTGGTGCGGAGGTGGACGAAACTCGAAGGAGCACAAAGGATGGCCTTCGAGCTCCGCCATCTTTCAGGCGCTACTTTCGCGTCTCGTGTTGAAGGATGGGGAACTTAAACGGATTGGTAGGAAAAGGAAGATCCAATTTCAACGCTCGCGGTGAAGGAAACACCTTTCCGGCCGGCTCGCTCGATGTGCGAGCAGATTCTCCGCACAACTGTGGAAATGAAGTTCCAAAGGGTCACTATCATCATACAAGAGGAGACGTATCGATGACATGAGTGTGCGAATGACGCAATGGTACCCCGAAACACTTGAGGACGACGTTGGAGTGTCGTTGGGAGTCATCTCTTGGGAGTTCTACACGACATGAATGCTGACTGTGGTTTTCTATCTATGTGCAGGATTGTGTCGTGGGCAGTGGTAAAGTTTTTGGGGCAAAAACTTGGCATAAGGGAAGTGCATATCAATAAAATAGGATTGTTTCGGATGGAAGGTGTACATGCAGTGTTTGACAGGGGTAAGGTAGAGGAGTTCAACCTTGTCAGTATTGGTCTTTCAGGCAGCCTTCGTGACTTTGTTCTACAGTGTTCCTCCATGCCCAGAATAAAACTGGAAGTGAAAGGCTTGAACGCTTCCATAAGAACTGACACCAGCGATAGAAAAGAATCATCCGACTGCACAAAGAAGCAAAGAAAGCCCAAAGATGCCGAGGGCAAAACCTTCTTCAAGTCACGGATATTCCTACAAATGGTTTCTAGTCTTGAGGTATCATTGTCTGAGACAAAGCTTGTTCTGTTTCATGGCCTCTCAACTCGTGTACAGTGGGAAGTAGGACCAGTTAACCTATCTGGAAGAAAAGAGGGAGACACTGGGACTGCATTCGATTTGGCGATCGTGGACTCTCACGTGGCCCTGGATAAAGATGGGGTCCTGTCTAGTTTTGGTTTGAATGAATTGAGTGTTCAAGCATTGGCTATATTCAAGAATGGCAGTGATGCTCTTATCAGTGGCTCTATCACTACTTTACAGGCTGATTTACTCCCGTCAGCTTCGAATAAGAAGGCTAATATCAATCTGACCATCCGTGATATCTCAGTTCTTGCAAGGTTTCAACTGCAAATATTTGGCAGCTCTTGCCCACCCGAGTCCCATGAACAATGCAAAGAAGGCGAGAATATACCTTCTATGGAATGTTCCTGTGAAACTTTCATTTTGAAGCTGGGGAATGGCTTTGAAACCTGCAGGCTTGAGGAAGTATCTGTTAGATGTTCCTCAACACCTGGCTCAGTTCATGCATCTGCAAGAAACGGGGAAGTGAGACTAACTGATATGTTGCTACAGGAGCTTTCAAGTACTTGCTTGAGTTTGGCTAGCACCCTCAAAAACTACTCGAAGAGCCCTGGAGAGAACAAAAGGATGTCCAGCAAGCGAAGAACGAAGTTTCAATTCCAACTCTCAACAGGAAAACTAATATATGGTAGACAGATCCCCCTTGGTGCTTCTTTGAATCAAAATCCACTGGGGGTCAGCAAAGAAGATGCGGAGGTTGCTCTGCGCGAGGTCGCATCCTTTGCCACTGTTGACTTTACGGATCTTGGACTTCTTATTGGTGGCGAGGAACAGGGGCAGGTCCAATGCAAGATGAGCACAATGGTTGTTGGCGCACACCATCAGCCAATCAGCCAAGCCAGGGGAGCCTCACAAAACACCACAGAATCCTTGTTAGCTCTTTTCTTCGCCCCAGGACAGCACTCTTGTTCTTACACACTTGTTTCTGTACAGAGACTTTCTTACCATGTGTTTGAAACGGGGAAGGACGATTTTAAAAAAACTATGGTGCTTTCTGGGGAGCATGTATCCGTTTCCTGGGATGCAGACTCTAGTCTCCTTGCAGAGATGATTGCAAGGGATGTGAGGACTACAGTAAAGGGATTCAGATCAGGTGAGAGGTCCAACAAGACTAAGATTGGGGTATGCCTTGCACTTTCTTTGGCTGAGGTGTCCATCACAGGTATTGTGGGAGGAGGCGTTTTCCCTTCTGTCCAGGCGAGCAAGATAGAGTGTACAGACATACGCAGAAAAGAGATTGAAATACTTGATGCGGAAGTGCTGCTAGATGGAGAAGAGGTTGCGATCTGCTCCAAAGCCACCATTCAATTTGGAAGCACTACTTCTCTACAGCTGCCAGCAGGCCTTGGAACTCACACCTCTGACAGCATTCACAATTTTCGAGGTTATGAAACCACTGTGCAGACTCCCGGGGCAAGGGATCCCTCCTCTCATGATTCTGCAACCAAGCAAACCACAGGACTCTTCGCAGGTAGAGATGCAATTCCTCATCAAACCGAAGAGCAATATTCTTCTCAGAGACACAGCTCTACCAAAGAGTGCTTTCCTGTCACAGACAATTGTTCTAGGGACTCCCCACCGCCATCCTCACAAGATGCAAGCTTACGTCAGGAACGCGCTACAAAGGACAGCATAAGGGATGACACTCATCCGTCTTACAAATTTGTCAGCATTACATTGCGGAACACAAAGTTCCTTTTACCCTTACAAATGATGTTGCGGGACAAGATTGATGATATCGAGACCCAAATCAAGGCATTTCTGGTATCTCGTAGAAGTGTCATTCACCATGGCATTGCAAGGCGATCAGAAGGCACCAACCAAGTACCCCAGAAACCTGGCATGGTTATTAAGCTATCATTCTTGGAAGAGGCTGCATTTGAGATCCAACAAGACAGCTTTGAGGTTTTCTTACAAGAACAGAACAGAAACCTTCATGATGCCAAAGCTTTGGAGACGATGCAGAGGGAACTCAAGAAAGATGATACCATTCACAGTCTCTGGGAACATTTTCGTTCGGCAATGGAAAGGTGGAGGAACAGTACAGCTTCTCGTGGCTTTGGACAGGGTTCCCTTCTCCGAGTGGCTATACGTGAAGGACACGCAACTATCTTGCGGGGAGCAAAGGGAAAACATGAAACTCGTGAGTACTGTGCTGCGATTCGGAACCTTGATAGGGCCAGCCAGGAGGTAACTTTTGAAGGAGAACTGAAAGATGTTGATGAGCAGCAACGCTTACCATGGACCGAATCTGCGCCGAAACAACTTGGAGTGCATGGCTTGATCAAAGATGCTGAACTATACATAGGAGGTTTGGAAAGTAAAAGGCTCAAATGCTCCCAAATTACTTGTGAAGGGGTGTTCTACATGGCTAGGCAGAAGAGTGCTGCCCTCCCTTCTACATCTACAGCTAGGATTCTGGTGGGAAAGGTTGGCCGTTGGCTGTTGAAGAAGGTGCCTGCAAAAGGAGCCAGGCCTCCCGTAAAAGTTTACAGTGACATTCAGGTGGGTATGAAAGGCTTCCGCGGGCACTTTGCCCATATGGACCTGGTCACTTATGCAGATCTAGCAAAAGAAATAAAAAGGCTTTCTAAATCATCCACTCGAGGAGCAGATGTTGGCAATGTATCGCCGTCTTTGCCCTGGTGGGATGTAGTACGGTATCTTTGGCATGGACGCCTAAGCTTTGCAGGGGAAGATTTCACTATGGCAGTGTCACCACATGAAACATCGCACGGGTCTTTGACGCTGCACAGTTCAAAAATTGATGTGCAGTCTCTTTGTCATGGGCATTGGACCCTGAATCTGGATGAACTGAAATTTTACAGACATGCAAAAGGTTTGTCTTCGCAGAGTTGGAACCTGGGAGAACTTGGATCCTCTTCCCCTCTCCTTGCCTCTCCCAAAGCCAATTTTGATATCTCTTGCAAGTTCACCCGAGCGGATGGAAAGCCAGGGGAGATGCACCACATGCATTTGTCTGCAAGCAATGGTAAGATTGACACGTCTTTTGAGCAAGAACATTTTATGGACAAGGTCCAGAATTGCCACCTTCCTGTCCCTTTATTTGATCATTTTCGGGCAGCTAGCGCATCAGCTTGTGTGCTTGTGAATCTTGAGCCAAGCAATTTGGGTGGTCCAACATGTTGCTTGAGTGCAGCAGATCTGAAGTGGACAGTAGACTTATTCAAGATGCTATCAAAACCGCCGAAGGTCATTCGCGAGGCAAGCAAAAGGCGTAAATTTGGGAGTACTGCTAGACGAAAGAGGCATCCTTTGGCTGTTGGGAGTCCTTTCCTGCTCATGGAATCACTGGACATCAATCTGCATGTCCGTAGTGCAGAAGTTACCTTCCATGATGACAGTGCACTTTCTACAACAATGCAGGAGTACGTGGAAGGGAGCAGTACATGTGATAGCCCCACACAAGGACTTCGACTTGCTTTTGAGACCACCAGTTACTCTGGAAAATTTGCAAGGTGCTCTGGTGGAAGCCAAAGGCGTTCTTTATGCCCAGAAAAAAGTTGCATTTCCTCAAGTGCCATCACTTTGAAGCTTCCACCTTACACTGATTCACAATCAAGCTGCAAGGCAAACAATACCGAGGGCTCTGTGCGTTCCCATGGAGATCCAGAACACTTTGCCAAGCTTTTTGATCAATTGAGGAAAGGGCAAGAAGCATCTGGATCGCCATCCATGGGCCAGAGCAAGTCATCTGGCCCTGAAGATAGTTTTGTATTGGCGACTGAGCTCCTCATATGCAACATACGTCATCGCCAACAACCGCAAGAAGCTAACGCAGCAACAGATGTGGTGATTGATGGACTGAAAGCCGTATGGACTAAAAAGACATGGGATGCTGTCTGGTGCTGTTTTGGCTCAATCTATGGCAACCTATACCCAAAGACTCTTGGAAAAGGTGGTAGACACAGCTCAACTGCTAGTGTCAAGGCACAAGCAGCCAATCAAAGTTTACCCTCAGACAAAACTCAAATGAGGCAAGGTAGAGATTCTCTCCTATCGCTCCTGTTGGATGGCAAAGCTACAACTGATGCACCCACAGAGGAAGAGAGGATTGGTTTGCTCGTGACAGTCAACCAGCCGCAAGTTACGCTTGACTCTGAAGAAGGACACGGCAGAGTTTTGCTCTCTGCTGCGGGAGGATTGCTGGTGAGGAAAAAAATTGTTTCCACTGAGCGTGAGCTTGGGGACTCCGAGCAACACAAACTTTCTCTTTCACTGGAATATGTGCAGATGCATGTCATCCCTCTAGATGTTGATCCCACGGCTGGTTTGCTTTGGCTAGTCTCTAACCATCAGATGAAGGGATCTGCAAAAGGAGCCCCCTTGCGACGTGCAGCATCGCTTAGCCCCCCAGAAATGAGGCGGGCAATGTTTGTTCCCATCTTGTCCCCATGTCATATGCAGCTCTGTCATGCAAAGGATGTGTGTGCCGTTTCTGGCAGGAGAATTTCCCACCAGCTGAAGCTGTCATCACCTGAAATCCAGTCCACCACCTCGTGCAGGGATTTTCAGGCGCTTATCAGTGTCATTGCAAAGCTGGTTATCGCACCTCCTCCTCCAATCATGCAGCACGCCCAGCTTATTCGAGAAGCTCAGAACATGATATTCATGGTGCTCAGACACAAGGGCCTGGAGAGGATTGAGGATTTGATGAATGAGGACCACATGACTAGCAATGAGGAAGTCACTGAAGCGATGCAATCCATGCTCGACTCGTTTGCAGCTTTTAAGGGTACACTGCAGACCCTAACTCACTTGCGTGCACAGATAACAGTGTGCAAGAGTGGAGAAGCTGCTTTTCACAGAATTTTTTGCAAGGACAGCAACAGAACAGTAGACGAAAGTATCCTGTCCGAAGCCTCAATTCTCCTGTCAAAAATGCAGGCTTTGGTAGCAAACGCGTCTGGTAAGTTGCAGAAGCATGCACAAGACCTGTGCAATTCCTATAAGAGATTCCGTCGACTGGCTTTACGTGGGCAGCTCGCACCTGATCTTTCTCTATCCTTCGAGTTCTCTCAGGTGGACTGGGTCCTCACTGGGTCAAGGGGCGACGAAGTTGGCGCTACGCTTACATCTCTTTCGTTCGTTAGACTCAGAGAAGAAGATGGCTCGGCTGTATCACGGTTCCAAATTGGTAGTTTGATGGTGAAAAATCTAAGTGTTGGGGATCTTATTCTCTCCCCATTGTTAAAGGGTACTTCCTGGCGCCGTGATGCTGCCGTCCGTGTTTTTGCGGAAGTAGCTCCGCCGAGCGCTCTTGATCCTTCCCCAGTCAACAATGCACGAGTGAAGGCTGTGTATGATCACTTGGAGGTCAACGTGATGCCTCATGAAATTTGCTTGGAAGAGTCCATCGCTGAGTTTTTGCAGAGTTTCTTCTTGCCAGATGCAGCAGGAGGGAGCGGTTCCATGGTCCAACAAACCGACATAGAACGCAAGAGCCTTCTCCTCCCTCCTCCCAAGAGTGGTGTCAGTGCAGGGAAGAAGCATAAGAGTTCGCTTTCTTTGAACGATGCCGATTTCCGGTCAAGCACTCACATGATCCATGATCCTTGGGATATGCAAGCAGATCCTGGGTCCTCCACTGCTCATTCCAGTGCTACATCACGTGCATCTTACGACTCTGGTCCGTTGCTTTCTGCTGGAGACACTCCTTCTTGCCGCCAGAACATGCCCACGTTGTTTCGATACGTGAAGGTGGATTCCTTGTCTGTGCAAGTGAGTTACACGGGTGCACCCATTTCCATCCATGAGCTCAAGTTGGTGGCAGATGCTCGGTTGTACCGCAATTTCTTAGGCACAGGACAAGAGCTCTTGCAACGAGTGAAATGGGATTGGACCAAATCTGTCCTTCGTTCTGTGGCTGGTTTGCAACATCGGAAGTTCCGACAGCTCGTGTCGCGTCCAGACGAAGTCGCGTCCAACACACGCGCGTCGCCGAGGCGCAAACGTGACACAGCGGTGCACAGCTTCTTGGACACCGACGAAAAAGGCAAGGAAACCGAGGACACGCCGCAGTCGCCAGACGAGAAAAAAGCATGGCTGCTCTTCGGCCATCGGTACAAAGGGAAGCGGTGAACGAGCCGTCGCGTGGAGAGGAGAAGATCGAGCACGCCTCGTTCTTAGCCTCGCAACTTGCTTTCTACGGAGCGTATCACCACCACAAAGGAAACCGTGCGATTCATCTTGTGTTCGTGCCCACTTTGGTGTGGACAGCTGCGGTGATGATTGCCACCATGGTACCCGGCGCAGAGCTGGTGCTCCTGGCCAGCTACGCCATGTTCTATCTTGTCCTAGATGTGCTTGCAGGAGCTTCCTGGATCCTCTGCATTGGATTGCCCTGCCTGTGGGCTACGTATAGCTTGCAGAAAGCAACACCACATGCATGTGTGATATCCCTGGGACTGCACATGTTGTCGTGGTTGATCCAAGTAGCCATAGGGCATGCCATGTTGGAGAAAAGAAAACCTGCACTACTTGACAGCTTGTTCCAAAGCTTTGCACTTGCACCTCTTTTCGTTTGGATGGAAGTCCTCTTTTTTCTAGGCTACAAGCCAAAGCTTGAGAGAGAAGTAGAGCAACTTGTACAAAAAAAGATTTCAGTAATGGAGGTAGGCAAAAAAAGATGAAACAATCACAACTGGAGACTAGCCCGCTCCCCTGCCAAGTCGGATCACTTACTTAAGCTGCTGCTGATCCACATTTTTTGGCCAATCTGTTAGACCAAGTAACCCTTCTCTGCAGGAAGCAAAGATTTGCGGAGGACAAGGAAGAGGAATGTATTGGCTTGTGGGCATGATACAGAAAGGGCTGATCTGTTAAAGAGCACTGCCCAAAAGAACAGGCTTGGCATATACTGCAATCCCTTGCAAGGTAGAATTTCTGCCATGCATGTATGCATTTCACTGCATGATCTGCTTTGTAAAATCTGCTTTTTAAATTTTGTCAGATTCATGGGTACAGACTTTGCAATACGTCCCAGGTCAACACTAACTATGCTTTGAGCAAATGCAAGCTTGTTTGCTCTTTTGTACCCTTTGTACAGCCAAGATGGTGCTAAGGAAGTCCTTTGCAATTGGATTGGGGATTCTCACAGAAAATTGCGGCATTTCCTTGAGCACAACATTGAATCTCTCCCATTCATACAGCGAACCCTGTAAACCCTTGTGTTCTCACCTTTCTTCGAGCCTGCGCATTCGCTGGATCTAAGGGGTGTGTAAATGATGTTTACCAAGCATGCAGGACAATTGGTTTGCAAACCAGATTTGGGTTTACAGCATTCCGCACGGGGGAGGGTCGCAATGAAACGCCATTGAAATTCCTATCATACTAGCCCCGTTGACACGTCCCCAAAGCCTTCAAAATTTTACGAGAATCTTGGATGTTCAGCACCGTCTTTCTCCGACCATATGTAAGTCGACACAGCATTGGTACATTGTTTACGCTTAGCCTCCTGCCAGTTCCCTTTATTAAAGGAGACACTCGACGCCCAGAATTGATCGTTGCTGAAAGCCTTACCCCTTCGTCGCAACTTCTTGAGCAGGTTTTCAAGCCTGTGCACCTGACCATCTTTTTTACTTAATCCAAGAAA
>LFIK01004965.1_pt1 | contig 10712 bp, 12 predicted proteins | sample 643401 | NCBI WGS metagenome assembly LFIK01 (sample SAMN03777447, study PRJNA286221) | soda lake metagenome | biome: soda lake; feature: Kulunda steppe; material: water; isolation source: sample T5-Br brine of Lake Tanatar-5 | place: Russia: Kulunda steppe | collected 2010-07
ATGGGTGGCAGCAGCATCATGCAATTCCCTAGCGCCCTGGCGAAGTGAACAGCTGTGGCCGTACCACAGTTTGATGTCCCTTGATGCATGGATTTTGCACTCTGGACATGCCAAAAGCCTACCCATGACACATGTCCTCTTAAATTGCCCAAGTGCTGATTTGGCAAACTTGCGCGTCAAACACTGTCAACTGTTTCGCTCCCCCTCTAGAGACTCAAACAGGCTAAGATACTTTATTAGCCAAGCAGACACCAAAGGCCTGGCCTAGTACGTGCATGAGTGCCTTGAATGCTGTGCCTAGATTTCAGGACACAACCTAGCTTGCCTTTTTTTGGTTTCGGTTGCAGGCCTGTTTGGCTTCAGCTAAGCTGCCCTCGTTTGGCAGGTACAGCTTTGTAACCTAACCTTACCGGACAATCCTCCATCTCTATCAAGCAAATACAGCTATGTACTACAGGTTAGTAACCTTACCTCGAAAGCTTGGCTTGGTGTGGAGTCAAAAACTTAAGACTTATCTAAACATTCATAAATTTCAATGTGCAACAATAACCATAGATACAAGTAGAAGGTTGAAAAATAGCGCAGACAGAGCAAATAACTCATTTCAGAACCCTCCTGACCCCTTCTAACTACCCTCTTCCCAATCTGATGGCGGGGGTTTGCCTTGTGCTTGCACCAGACATAAACCTCTTCCTCATTTCATGCAAGCAGGGGTATTCCTGTTGACGTAGTCTTTTCTTTTTCACAACATACACTAAAGTAAAGCGCAAAGAAGAAAAGATAACCTTATGGCGAGTATGCACGCGCCTACTTGTATGCTGCAAGGACTCAACAAGTCACCAAGCACGTTTCAGGGATGCTCAATGTCTAAGATCTCTTTTTGAATTAACTGTCAGCAGTCAGCACAGCCAAAAAGAATACTGCAGGAAGTGCAAGTCCAAATGTTTGCCGTCCGTTCAATAAAATACGAGAGGGTCATGCTGGAGAAAGAGGCCTCTGCCCTTGGTATACTGGGGCTGGCCATGAGCGCTTACGGCATGATTGCAGCCCTAAATATCTTTTGAACAGAGAACAGCCTTGCATGTATGTTCTGAAGGTGTTTCTCAGAGTGTAGAATGTAGTGCCAAAAAGATTAGCACCCTGACAGCACATCATGCCAAACAACATAAGCATTAAGTACTACAAGAATGATGCCAGAGTTGCTGATAAGTTGCCGGCATTCTCTTTCAAGCGCCTCTCGGCTACCTTCTTGTCCACCTCCATTTCCTGGGTGCAGATTTCAGTTCAGTGTCATGCTCAATGGCGTGTGCTGTCAAATGTGCAAGAAATGCAAACAGATCTTTCAATACTAAGAGCAGTTCAATACTTTAATCGTTGTCTGGCCAGTGGCGCCAGGAAGCCTTGGGACATGAAATCTCCATGGGTCAAACTTCCAAAAAGAGCTTGAAGCAATTTCCTTGACAGACAAGCGGGTTTTTATTATTGTCTTTTGAATACAATGTTGTCCCCAAAGAATTGCTCAGGCTGCTGGGTGGGAAAGGTCCTTCCCCCATGGCATGATTTGCAAACCGGAAGCTGATTCAGGATCAGAAATTTGGTAAGCTTCGGCACTTTCAAACCTCTGACCTATAATCTGACAGTGGCCGGGGTTCAATGGCGGCGACGAGTACCATTGGCTGGTGCCCAGGGTAAAACACTGTTTGCCGAATGGGAATGATGTGACAGGCAGAGATAAGCGGACCTTGACTTACATGTGCCACAAGCTCAACATCTTCCTTCGCAACCCGAATAGCTGCGAGCTCCTTCTCTCTTTGCTTGGCCGCCTCCTTGTCCGCTTGTTGCGATGAAGAGAAGCTAGCCATGGCCTGGATTATTTCAAAGCATGCAATTTGAATCAACGCATGTTGGCCTATGTGGAGGGATGTGCACTTTGTTGAGTATGAGATGGCTCTAAACGCATGCAAGAAACACACCTTCTTGGCCTTGCTCTCATCCAGACTCTTTTCTTCTGGGACCTTATCCATCGAGCCCAAGGACACCTCCTTCTCTGCTTTGCTCAAATTCTGTTCCTCAGCAATTGACTTCTCGTCTACTTCATCATCACAGGCGGCCATGGCTGCTTCTGCCCTCTTTAAGTATGTGATGGTTTGCCTATTGAATTTTTAAAGAAGCAAGCTCTCCGGACTCCATAATTTTACAATGTTACAATTTACTTTACAGGCGTAAAAAATTCAATTAAATTGGATTGATTAAATACTTTCTGGTTGTCATCGAGGGAATGTAGCTGCTAAACACCCTCCCCTCATCCCCTACCTCCTTCTCTTCTCCCTACTAGGCATCACCAAACCCCACCATATTTCCTAGCTGTTGCATTAATACCACAGATGTCAGGTAGACCAGCTATGCCCCCCATGCCAAAGGAGAACTTGGGACAGAAGGTCAGGCCCCCCAGGGTTCAGCTTCACTCTCTTGCTTAGGCTGGCTATGCACAGCAAGCATCATCAGCTAACTAGCTGGAGCTAGCCATCTTCAGCCAGAAAGCATGGCTGTGCTTGCAACATTTGACGTTTGATCCGCGGTGATCGTGACGGTCTTCGATTTTCCGTTTTATGCTGTTCTTTGCCTGTAGTTCAAGAGGAAAGCTTTCGTCATCCGCAGCATGGCAGACATGCAGGACCGGAGCGCTAGTGGGGGTGAGCTCAGAAGGTAAGCGCAACTTGTATTGTGTCAAGATGCAGCCTAGCCCTTTTGAGGCACGGGCTTGTTGCCCTGGAGGCGCTGCTGGCGTGGTTGTATGCAGTCTCATTTCTGTCAACCAGAGCCCGGGTCCAAGCAATGGCACGTTTTGTCTGAGTGGCCCACCCGTCTAGCAAATGAACGTCATGCGGGCCGTCAATTGGCTCGGGCACCAAAAAGTGCAAGCCTACACGACATGACCCAATGTCAACATCTTCACAAGATCTGTCTCACAGAGCACACACTTGCTAGCACTGGCCTCATGTGCTGCGCTGAGATGCACTCACGCGCATGACGCCCTTGCCTTCCAGGGTCTTGAACGCATCGGATTTGGTCATGCTGGGCGTGGGCTGTACTGTGGGGGCGGGCATCATGGTGCTCACTGGCGTGGCAGCGCGCGACAACGCTGGGTAAGGGAGATGATTAAGGAAAGTACAGGGACGCGCCCCTGCCCGTTGGGACTTTGGGGTATTGCTTCCAGTGAATGAGGTATTGCTTGCAGTGCATGGAGGTATTGCTCGGTGCAGCAAGGGAGTAGCGCTCTGTACTGTGTACTGAGATCAAAGCCTGGGATTGGTCCTTTTGGGGGTACGGCAGCTGCATTCATAGCGGATTGCCACGTCAGCAAGAGCGCACACAGCTGTAGATGGAGCAGCTCCATACAGGAATGACCGCATCAGCAGGTACGCACGCAGGATGCGCCCCCTGCTACCACTTTTCCAGCATGCGCACTGGCTGCTGCCTGAGCTGTCAACAGCCAGCAGCTGTGCAGAAGCCCAGGGACCCGAACATACTCTCAGGCGCTCACATGGGCGCGCACAAACGCACACACGTACCAGGCCTGGGGTGGTGATCTCCTACACCATCGCCGGCTTTGCCGCGCTGCTGTCATCACTATGCTACGCGGAGTTTGCTGCTGACATCCCTGTGGCGGGCGGGGCCTTCAACTACATCGGCATGACGTGAGTCCACTGCTGAGTGTGGGACTGCCTGAACACATGCACACATATACACACACATGTGCGTGTGGTCCATCATAGTTGCCCTGGCTGGCTGGGGAGGGCAGGCGTGGAGGGGGCTGCCGTGCAGTTAACATCAGCACACTGGCGCGGAAGTTGGCGCGCAAGCATTGCGTGCATGCTGCTGCACATACAGCGCACCCTGCTACCTCTGCGCATCCGTGCTCGCCCATCCATAAACCTTGCATCCTTGGGCTTGTGTGGTGCAGCAGCTAGTGACAGAACCTGGACCTTGCAAGGTCCAACGCTGAAGGCTAAGACCCTTCCTTTTGCTCACATGCCCGTTCTCCCTGCTGCCCGATGCCGCAGGTTTGGGGAGTTCTTTGCCTGGTACGTGGTTTCAGCTTTTTTGCTGACAGGCGGGTGGGGTGATGCAGCATGCGCTTGTGTGGATGCAAGCTTGCAAGTGTGTAAAGGAGGGTGTGCGCACATGCATGCGCGTATTCGGTGTGCACCTGCAAGTGAGTGCATGCCCCGGCGCGTGTGTGTGTGTGTGTGTGTCCATCATTCAAGATGCCTTATGGCATCAAACAGTCAGGACAGGAGGCAGTGCAACCTCCACAGCGCGATGGGGCATGCCGTGAGGAGCACTGTCTGCGCCTACAAGGTCCATACAGAGAGCGAGCAGGCGCTCTTGGTGCACAGACCTCAGCTGCAAACACTGGAGCCTCCTGCTTGGGCTGGCTGGCCCCCTCACAGGCCTGCTGGGGCGCCTGGTCCTAGCGCCCGGTCCTGGCGTTACAGCGGGTTCTGGCATGCACTGGGAGCGTGCATGCACGTCCTGGCGTGCACTGGGTGCGGGCGTCGTAGTGGCGCCACAGCACATCCTGGCGTGCACTGGGTGCGCGCGTGCTCATCCTGGCATGCACTGGGAGCATGCATGCACGTCCTGGCATGCACTGGGTGCTGGCGTCGTAGTGGCGCCACAGCAGGCTACCTGGTCCTGGCGGCACAGGTAGTGGGTGCACCACAGGCTTCTGTGCATGGCGCCCTCCCTGTGAGCACAAGTCCACAATTTAGGCTTTACCGCCGGTCTGGCTCTGAGAGAAACTGACCGGCTTGTGGCTGTCGTAGGGCGCCCTCCCTGTGGGCACAAGTCCACAATTTAGGCTTTACCGCCGGCCTGGCTCTGAGAGAAACTGACCGGCTTGTGGCTGTCGTAGAGCGCCCTCCCTGTGAGCACAAGTCCACAATTTAGGCTTTACTGCCGGCCTGGCTCTGAGAGAAACTGACCGGCTTGTGGCTGTCGTGGGGCGTCCTCCCTGTGAGCTCACTCTGTGAGCCTTGCCCTGCGCAGGGTAGCCGCGTGCGACCTCATCCTGGAGTACACGCTGTCTGCGGCGGCTATAGCCAAGGGCTTCACGGCATACATGGCGTCCCTATGTGGCGCGGACCTCGCCAAAGTCAGGCTGCAGGTGTGGTGCACGCGTGGGTGGCGTGGGCTATGCTGAAGCGAGGCTGCGGTTGTGATGGATGCGCGAGTGATGTGGACCTTTCTGGGGCTCTGGGCTGCAGGTGCGCAACACATGTGAGCAGCGGTGCGGACCTTGCCATGAGGCAGGCTGAGGGTGGGCGAGGCCAGTGGGGCCGGCGTGTGGGCACATGCAAGCAAGGCCAAGGAGAGGGCTACTTACCATCAAGGGCAGCCCAAGTACAGGGCCCGGGTGTAATCCCTCCGGGCTGCCCGGAGATCTGAAACTTTCCGGCCCGAGAAGATCCCGACATGTGTCTGAGCTACCTGCCTTACGGAGGGCTCAGAAAAAGTATGATGCGGCTGCCTTGGAGGAAGACCCTTGAACAGAGTACACTGCAGACGTGGCTGGCTGTCTGAAGAAAAGCTCCTGCGCGTTGCGACTTGGCTGCCTTGAATGGAGGCCCCTAGTGGCTGTCTTTAATGAATGCCCCTGCAAACCTAGATGTGGCAGCCTTCAAGGAAGGCACAGTCACATTCAGAAGCATGTGCTGTGGATGTGGCTGGCGTGTAGGAAGCTCGCCCTGTGGCTCCTGGCGCTCTGAAATTCGAGCTAATGCTCGTGTCCGCCTGCAGCCACCCGTGGCTGCGCAGAGCCACAGGCAGTGCCTGATGGGCCTGTTTTTTTGGAGGGCTCCCTATCCAGGCCCACAGCGACGCGCACCTCTCGAGCTGTCGCGCCCGCGCGGCGCATGCCTGCGCCGTGGCTTGTGTCGCGGCCGCAGGTGGCTGTGTGGCCCAAGGGCCCCCTCATGCGCTGTGGCCCAAGGGCTCCCTTATTCTGTGTGGCCCCAGGTGGCTGTGTGGCCCAAGGGCTCCCTCATGCTGGACTTCCCTGCGTTTGGCGCCGTCGTCGTGCTGAGCCTGGTGCTGATGCGGTCCACGCGCGAGAGCTCCCTGCTCAATCTCATCATGGTCATCCTGCACCTGGTCCTCATCCTGTTCGTCGTGTGCGCAGGTGAGCCTTGTACAGTCGTGTGTGCAGCTTGCCCCACATGTGGCCCTCGTCTTGTTTGTCCTGTGTGCACGCGTGTGTGTGTGTGCGCGCGTGTGTACGTGTGCGCATCTCCAGTGCTGCGTGCACAAGAAAGCGTTTTTTGTGGCATTTTCCCTGTGTGTGCACGGTGCACACTGGAAGCGCACAAGCCTGTCCATTGTGTGCGTGGTCGCACACGCACTCACCATGTTGTCAAGCTTGGTGCTCTGCCCAGCAGGTCTGAATTGCTCGTGCATCGGAGTCAGCGTCTGCGTATGCATGCACGTGTTGTTTTTGCCTGGAAAAGGAGCGACCGGGTGCATTGCGCCCCTGATCCTTGGCCCGCCAAGCGCACAGGCGCATGCCTGAAGTTCATGCTTGGATCCAAACTAGGTCTTGAGCCACATGGAGGGTCCATGCGCGTGCGTGTGTGCGCGTGTAAGCTGCCACCTTCACGCTGCGCGTGTGCATACCGCGCACGGCTGCAGCGTGCTATGACATGCAAGCTGTGCTGCATGGCATCTGACTTGTACTGCTGCGCCAGGCTACAGTCCCATAATCTATGACTTGTCTGTCTGGGGCTGGTGCAAGGGTTCTATGATCAGGTGTCACCTCAAGCGCAGATGGGGGTGTGGAAGGTGAGCAGGCATGGACAATGTGCAGGACCATGGGTGGAAGCGCAGGCAGGGACGTGTACGGTGTGCATGCATGGGAGGTGTGCAGGACCAGGAGACAAGCTGCAGGCATTGGACCAAAGGTGCCACAAAGTGGCAAACGTAGCTGTCAGAGCGGGACCTTGTTTGTATCCCTACTAAAAATTGAGCTTTCACTTCAAAGTATCAGCTGATTCTGGGGTTTGTATTGGCACTGCAAAGGCAAAATCAAGAGCTGCAGCGGCCCCATCTGCGCTCACACGCGGGGGATATGCAGCTGGATAAGCCCCTTACATGTGAACAAGCGTGAGGTATAGCGGCTCCCGCTGAATTGACGATATTCATGGGAAGATTAAGGCTGGCCGTTTTGCTTGGATCAAACACCCAAGTGCCTCCAGACTCAACTTGCTGAAGAAGGCACCATGCGCACTGGGCAACAGTTTGCTTCCTTGGCGCAGACTCTGATGCTAGGCTGCCTGCCCCTACCCCCCTCCCTCTGCTTCCCTGGTGTTGCAGGCTTCCCATATTCCGACACTGCAAATTATGAGCCTTTCCTGCCGTACGGCGTGCGCGGCGTGTTTGCGGGGGCCGCAGTTGTGTTCTTCAGCTTCATCGGTTTTGACACTGTGAGTGCCCTGCTGGGCGCATTACGAGCAGCAGGTGGTGCGCAACGACGCTTAGGGTGCTGATAGGGGGTTCTTGCCAGGGGTATACTTCTGCCTCTGCGCAGCAAGTGGAGGCTGTGGTCTGGCGGGCTTGGCTAGCTGTACGGCTTAGGTGTGAGTGGATGGCTCCGCACGAGCAGGTGCGCTGCAAGTGGTGTCCTGGGGCTGCAAGGCCCAGCCAGCAGTCTCCTAGCGCTTGCATCGCTGCTGTTACTGCTCGTGGTATGGTTTAGAGAAGCGGTTGATGCGACAGCACAGCAGAGGGGGGCATCAAGTCTGGCGCCTGGGACGGGTGCGCTGGCCTGTTGACACTGCCACCCTCTCTGCATCTGGGCACTGGCACCCAGCACTGGCACCCTCTGCATCTGGGCACTGGCACCCAGCACTGGCACCCTCTCTGCATTTGTGATGAGTGCGCTGGCCTGTTGACACTGGCACGCTCTGCGCATCACGCATGGCTATACTGCCGCACAGAGCAGGCGGTAGGTCCCTCACCCTTCCGCCGCCCCTGGCCTGTTTTTGAAAGAAGGCACTGCCCAAAAAGACAAGCAGAACACAAGTTAGACACAAGTAAATGAGTGGGCACTGTCCAAGTGCACAAGAAGGCTCCGCCTGAGAGCAGAGGGCAGCATTGGCCAAAAGGGCAGGCACCGCCTGGGATAAGAAGGCAGCGTCGGTGTCGTAACAAACTTCTCTCGTCTCTGCTGCCCATGTGCTGTGTGGGCAGGTGGCCACCGCTGCAGAGGAGGCCATAGACCCTGGGCGCAGCTTGCCCATTGGCATCGTGGGTTCTTTGGGCATCACCACCGTGCTGTACGTGCTGATGTGAGTAGAGGATGCTGTTGGGTGCATGTGCATGTGAAGACGTGTGTGTGTGTGCGTGTACGTGTGCGCGCGAGGTGGTGCCGAGAGCGGGGGGGTGGGTCTCGCGCGTTTGTGAAGGCAGGGGTGGGCCTAGAGGGAGGGGAAGGGCACCAAAGTGTGGCGTGATGTAGCTCAACGTCGTGCGCAAGTGGTACGCCCAAGGGCGCTGCATGAGGGGCTGTCGGCATCAGTGGAGTCCGGGGGCCATAGTTGCTGCTGACTGCTGTGGCTGTACTCTATGTGCCGGAGTGGGAGAGGCCACTGGGCTTCATGCATGCTGCGCTGGACCATTTGTTCTTCAAGGTTTTGTTCTTGAAGGTGCCTCGTCCCGGTTCATCACTTAACCCTCTTGGTTGCACAAACAAGGATGTTCTTTCTTTAATTAAGTCGTTTGGCCCCCTTACACGGAGCTCCACCTAGGAACTGGTGGTGATAAGTTGTCCAGCACAACATCACATGGCGCGTCAAATACGCAACACAAGCTTTCATCATCGCGTCCAATTCCTCTCATGAGAAATGGAGATGAGTAACTGAGATGAGTTACATGCACCTCACAAGCGGACTCGCCCAACAAAATGAAGTTTTTCCTCAGGGCATCACTCCCCCCAATTTCCCAGTTCAAATTAGCCCACACAGCAAGCAGCACCATGCACAAGAATTTTGTCCCGGTCAAGAAGGCCATATGTTGAGCCATATCCACCGTTTTAGCATATTCTGTGCTGACGGAAAGGAGCAGGTGTGGAAACTTATAAGCTGCTGGCTCCTTTCCTGAAGCCGCCCATGCCTAGCAAGTGCAGCATCAAGCCGCTTGGCTTCCCAGCCATCCTGGCTCTGTCGTGGCCTACCCCGACACGTTCCACCTGTTGATGTCTTTCATCCTGCAATCGTGTGAAATTTTGGGGATGCATGTGGCGTGCAAGTGGAACTTCCTATTTTGGTATCATGCATCATTCATAAGGTTGGGTATTGGTCTTGCCGAGACTCACGGATGACGAGACTTGCCGAGTCTCTCCGGGGGATGGGGGGGACCCTTGTCGGTGACGAGTGTCACATTCTCAACATGGAAATCACCGACAGCCGGCAATAGCAAGCCAACAACCCCGCAAACTTTATGTTGGAAATACATAACTGTGATTTCAAAGTGAGGGACGAGGTAGTGCAGAAGGGATGATGAGCTTGGAAATGACCGACAGGATGATGGAAAGGATTTACCATCCTTCCAGTGAGCTAGGCACCCTTCTGCTGAAGTCACCTCCAAAGGGATTTTCCATCGAAAAGGATTTACCATCCTTCCAGTGAGCCCGCACCCTCTCTGCTAAAGTCGCCTCCAAAAGTGAGGCATGATGGGAGGAGAAGAGGGAAACGTTCTCCAACCTCAGCGCGGCAGCCTGGCCAGTGGGCTTTGAAGGAATTCCACGCATGCTTGCGCAGCTGCCCTTGCCACAGTGTGGCTGACACGCACCTGCCTGTGCCTTGCCTGTGCACGCCCTGCACCTGCAATCACAGCACCTGCACCCACAGCACTTGCCTGTGCACCCGCTTTGTGCTTCCCAGGTGCCTTGTCATCACGGGCATGCAGCACTACGACCAGATTGACAGGGACGCGCCTTTTTCCGTGGCGTTTGCCAGGGTGAGGGTGCGGCCCCTGTGTGTGCAGCCGTGTGCACTGCATGGTGCGCACTGGAGGGTGGGGGTGTGCCCCTGTGTGGCGTGTGCAGAGGTGTGCTCTGCGGGATGAGGGTGCGCCCCCTGTGTGTGCAGCCGTGAGCGCTACCCGGCGCACGGCCGGCCCGCTGGCCCTACTGCATGATACGGAGCTGCTGGCCACAATGGTGTCCATCAGTACCCTGGTGGCACTCACCACGGTGTGCCGTCACCTGCAGCGTTCAGCAGGGTGAGGGTGTGTCCCTGTGCATGTGTGTGTGTGTGTGTGTGTGTGTGTGTGTGCAGGGCCCTTCTGTGTGTGTGCAGGCACGTGCGCTGCCTGGTGCCTCTGTGAGGAGAGAGGGGGATGCATACTGCAGATGCTTGTGTGCAGGAGTTGGAAGGGGGGGTGACATTGTCCATGCTTGTGAAATGAGAGGGGTGCGCTAGGGCTGCTGGAGCCTCTGTGCCAGAGGGAGGGGGCTGCTCGTGCCAGGGTGTACATCGAGTATGATGGGGGCCCCCCCATGCGTAGCCTACCATGATGGACACCTGTTGCTGGTCTTAGTTCGTGAGTGTGCGCACATGCGCGCGCGCCCATGTTGAAGAAAACAAGCAAGCGCTGATGAGTGTGGGCTGGTCTGGTAACTTGGGCAGTAACTGGTGGTGGCGGCGGGGGTGGCA
>LFIK01004966.1_pt1 | contig 10712 bp, 9 predicted proteins | sample 643401 | NCBI WGS metagenome assembly LFIK01 (sample SAMN03777447, study PRJNA286221) | soda lake metagenome | biome: soda lake; feature: Kulunda steppe; material: water; isolation source: sample T5-Br brine of Lake Tanatar-5 | place: Russia: Kulunda steppe | collected 2010-07
CGCCGCGACAATCAGAAACACAAATCCCTTGATCGCGACAGAAAAAGACGGCACCATCTCAAACATCGCGACCACGGATTCTCATCCTGATTGACGCGCTCCTCTCATCCAGATTGTCGCGCTACAGAAGCGGCAATGTCCGCTTTGGCGCGCAGGCAAGAGGATCGCGTCCGACAAGGAAACCCACCCGTGACATCGAGCAACGCGAACGCCCCGTCGCTATCATTCATGCGCGATATAGCGATCCGCAAAAACCGGTCGGAACTGACGCAGCCCGGCGCTATGGACGACGCGAAAAGCGACCTTGATTGGCTCACGCGTGCGAACGGGAGGCTGGCGGTTGCGCGGGGAGAGATCTATCGGGCAGACGTCCCAAAGACCCTGGGCGATGCAATCGCGCCTGACGGCAAGCTGCACAGGAACGCCGAGGTCTACGCTTTCGGAAAATGGCTCTTGCTCGATGGTGCCCCGGGTCTCCCTGCCACACGCGGGGTTCAGCCAGATCGGCGCAAGGTTGTGGAGACACTCTGCTGCGCTCTCCATGTGGCCGAGGGCCTCAGGAAAAAACGCACGCCGGACGGCCAGCTGGCCGCGAAAGACCCCAAGACTCCGACAAAGACGAATATGGTCGGCCCGATGCAAACTCTGTTCGACAGGAAGCTTGCAGCCTCGGATTTCGACACGCGCCTCAAGACCCTTCGGCGCATCTTGGACGCCTATCTGCGCCATGTCGCTGCCGGTGATCTTCACATCGCAGGCAAGCCAGTCACAGCATCGCCGAGACTGAAAGCCCTTCAGCGCAAATTCCATCCACGCAGAACAGCCACAAAAGCCGCGTCATCGACCGCATCTGCACCAGTGGTGCCAGTGGGTTCTTCCGCGTCGGTGCTGCCGTCAACTGCCCTTGGCGCGGTGGCTCCAGCTGCTGCAAGCGTCCCGAGCGCTGTTTTTACCAACGTCAAATCCGCGAAATACATCCCGCCAGTTATGATCCCGTTGGCCTATGCACACAACGAACAAAGGTTTCTCTACCGAACACATCCATACGCAGGGCTTGCACAGACCGACCTCCATTACACGTGGCACGATCCGGATCCCCATGCGAGCAGCAAGGCACTGCGTCCCGATCGCCGGGATATCGTAGTTCTGAAACCCGAACTCGATATTGTCGCGCAAAGCGAGCTCAAAGCTGTCATTGACCGCCTGGCAATCACACTGCAGGTGGATCGCGCAACCAACGGACCATTTTTGCATAAGCTGCTTACGGAAGCAGAACTCACCGGGGTTGCGCTTGATCGCGTGCTGAACCCCAAACGCGACCGGATGGATTTCAAGTTTCATCTGGACGATCTCAATCCGAGCATCGGGTCCGGAACCCATTTTGCGATCCTGATTCAGGAGCCCAGCCCGGAGAAGATTGCAGAATTCCTGCGTGCAGTCGACACGTCGTGCAAAATCGTCGGCGATGTGGTGCCTTTCCTGCTTGAATTCGCCGTCGACTTCTTCCCAGAGCCGAAGAAATCACCGGTAGAGATGGTGACGCTGCGCGAACAACTTGTCGGACTCATCCAGCGTCATTTCTGGTGCATTCGCGAGATTTATCAAGATGACGCTGGCCTATATGATGCGCAGCATGACCCGAGACAGATTTATGTCGAAGAGGCGGGGCCAACAGCGAAAACCAGATTTCTCTTTGCCGCAAAGGATGCATCGGAAAGACGATCGGTTTTCACCTGGAGAAAATCAGCAGCTATCCGCAGCCAGATTCTGGCAGAACCCAAGAGGGGCCTTTTCCTGAACGCGACCCTTTATGTTGGCAGCCGGGCGTGTGGCGTCCGCTTCTCTGCGCAGCACAAGATCAGCGACCAGAGAGACAGGCACGCCGGAACATACAGATCCTTGAAGAATGAAGAACGGCGCGCACGTCTTGAGCTCGAACTGCAAGGTGTGAAAAATTTACACAACCTCGGCATTGAAACGATCAGCGACGTCGCAAGCATACGGTTCCGGGAACTCTTGCTGAAGCATGGCAGCTTCAAATTGCCCGCTATGAGAAAGGAAGGCGAAGACTCGCAGCGCTTCATCACCGTCTTTGGCTTCCGAGGGGTGATAGGTCTCTGCTCTCTGCAGTGCAGGAATTTCACCACCGGGAGAAGCTGAAGAAACAGGGAAAGCATGTCACCAGAGGCAGCGAAGCCCAGGCACCTGGCCTGGAACCTTGGGTTGAATTGAACCAGCAGGTTGGTCGTGCCCTTGATGCTCTGTCACAGACCTGGCAGAAATTCTCCTGGCGGTGAAGACACGTGCTGATGGGCAGTTCCCCAGCTATCCAATGTTCAGTGAGACCAAGGGTGAATAGGACGCGGAACTGCCTGGGGGAGGATGAGGGATGAGATACGGGAGCGGTCTCGCTGCGCTCGCCGCTCCCGGGGGGAGAGCGTGCAGATCTGGGTGCGCGTCCACGATTTCCTCGGCCCCGGCTTCTCCGTGTTCCAGTGGTTTGCTCTCTGGTCTCTTTGTCTGTGCTGTGGAGGAGGAGATCGCCTTCGTCTCTGAATAGGGATGGGATAGGGGGAAGAGGAAGGCTGCTGTGCTGAGCACAATTAGTAGGACCGCGCTCCACGCTCAGATCGCGCTGGATAAGTGATCGCTGTATAAGTCAGCGTTTACTGGTGATATGACCACTGGTCCGGCACGAAACGCTCTGTGGCCGCCACGTTATGTCCGGATAAATCGCCGCATCTGGCGGGCGTTCGGAGCGAATTAGTTCGGCCGTCTCCTGCCGTGAATCCGACCGGTCCGCGACCACGCCTCTGGCAAATGCGCATGGTGTCGTCAGGAGCCTTGGTCTTGCCTCGCAGCTTCGTCAGGACCGAAATCTGACCACGACGCTGTTGCCTGCACATGCACACGCTGTCGCACGACACCTATTCCAGGTATTTTTTCGTCGCATGACTGGCAGTAGAAGCGCTCTGAAAATGCATCGCCACATCGCGCGCAAAGTCTTAGAAACATCTGCCGCGGCGTGGTTGCCAATCTCGAAAAAAGTTTCTCTCGCCAGAAAACGTAAACCTAATGCAACCGCGAAATGCAGGAAATCGACCTGCTTTGCTCTGATTTTGCACGATTGGACACCCTTCGGCGCAACTCTGTGCAAACCCCTGTCAACCAAATGGAAACCTCGGCGCACCCTGTGTGAGATGATCTGACACGGAAGCACCGACCGTTGATGACGGCGATACCGAACGCATCCGCGCCGATATCGCCAGCGTTCATTCTTGGTCGCCAGGCTATTTGCTGAAAATAGAGCGCAGCGCTGCACGTGACTTTTTCGTCAGATGCGGATCGTTGTCATCTGAAGCATCGCGCAACTCCGCGATCCATGCGCGTTCATTTTTCGAAATCGGCGATCCGAGGAGGTCATCCACTGCGCGTGCGGCAACGGGCCCAAGCTGCTGTTCGAGCGTCAGGCGCAGAACCAATGCCGGATCTGCATCCAATGCGCGGGCGAGATCAGGCACACGATCGATCGGCAATTTGCTGGTGCCGGATTTAAGCATCGACAGAAAGTTCGCGTTGGTGAATCCAGCCTGCGTGGCGATTTCGCTCTGTGTCTTGACGCCCTTGAGCTCGTCGATCCGCTTGGCGATGAACTTCGCGAGCCGGCTGTCTTTGTGTGGATGTGCCATGTCTGCGTCCTTACATGATTTGCTGATAACTTCGTTATAGCAATGGCTTAGCAGGGACTGCTGAAGGTAAAGCAGACGGATTGCAGTCCCGTGCAGACACGCGCAGTGCAGACGCCGCGCTGAGCAGGATGCCAGAGACCGCGAGCCTTATTGCAAGGGTGGTGTGATGCTGTCGATGCCGTGTGCTTGCATCGTTAGAGCTCGTGATGGTTGCTGTGTTGCGCCGCAGTTTCGATACGAGGTCCAAATGGGCGGAAAGCGACCCTTGCCAAGCAAAGCGGCCAGCCATTGGCAGGCCGGGACACAATCATTCGCTTGAACGGCAGGCGAACCCGACGCCGCAGCTTCGTTGGTCCGGCCTTATCCTGCGCTGGGCAATTCTCAAGCGTGATCCGGCTTTCGTGCGATTAGCGCCTGTGCCGGGCCACGGCAGTGAAGCTGGCGGATGTCTGTAACCCCGGCCTGCGCGAGGTCTCGTCGAACAAGCGCTGGGGCGAGCATGCGGCCTGAGCCACGGGCGGCGATCCCCAGCCTGACGCAGCGGTCTATCAAGTCGACCGCCCGCTCCCGCGCACAAAAAGCAAGGGCAACCCGACCGCCAGGCCGCGTGACGCGGACCAGCTCGCGCAGCCCGGCAGAGGGATTGGTGAGGGTCTCAAGCGACCAGAAGGCAAGGGCAATATCGACGCTCCCATCCCGAAGCGGCAGTTTTTCAATCCTGGCCTGCAGGGGATGTCCCCGGATGTCGTGGCATCTGGCCAGCATCTGCGGGTCCTTGTCGATCAGCGTCAGATCGATCCGGGGCTCCTGTGCCATCAGCCGCCGCGCGACGCAGCCTGGCCCGCAACCGGCATCGAGCACCCGCAGCCCGGGGCGCAGCAGCATCACCAGCGCGGCCTCCAGCGCCGCTTCGGCCTCGCCACCAGCAAGGCGCAGGAACCGCGTATGCAGCCGCATATAGCGGGCCGGGGGCGCTGTGCGGCAGGGCATGGCACCCCCAGAAAACCGCGCGCGCCGCGAGGTTATGGTATCGGCTCCCTCGGCACCCTGGCGCGGCTCACTCCACCCCGAGAACATCGGACAGCATCGCAGTGAAGGCGGGCCGGGCTGTGGCGACTGCGTCTTCAAGCCGCGGATGCGGGTCCAGTGTGGTCATGAACGCCATGTCGAGCATGGACAGCATCGATTGCCCGTCCTCCTCATAGAACGCCAGATGGCCGCAGGGCATCATTGCCATGGTATGCATTCCGGCGGCCACGACATCCGGGCCGATCGCGGGATAACAGATCTTCAGCGCCGTCACGCTGCCCCCGGCAAGGCCGAATTCGGCAAGGAACAGCCAGTCCTCCTCGGATTCGGTGTGGAACCGGACCGCCGCTGCGGCGGCCTCGGGCGGCTGGTCGAGTTCGTGGATGATGAACAGATCGCCTGGGCCCTGGGCGATGGCGGGGCCAGTCAACATAACGGTCATGGCGGCAAGAACGGCTGCGGTGGAATGCGTCATCTGTCGGTTCCTCTGTGCGAATGTAGGCCAATGCCTGTCTGGGAACTGATCCCGCCCCAAACTTGCCCGGAGACGCGCCGCGATGCTTGGGGATAGGGTGGAGAGGACGTGACCTTTCCATGAGGATGCGCCCGGCAAAGGGCTGGACGCCGCGTAGGTAGTGTCGGCATCGGTGTCGTGCCCGCCGGGGCAGGCGCGGGCCGGGCCGGGCATCCCCACGCTTTCCCCACATCTTGCTCAAGCTTGCGGTGCGGCGACCGGGTATCCTGCGGAAACTGCGACACCCCAAGCAAGGAGGATTGCCATGGCACATCCGCAGACCGAATTACCCCCGGCCCAGCCCGATTCCGAGTTCGTCCAGTTCTGGAACGAGGTTCTGGGCCCGAAATTCAACCGCTTCCGCCACATCCTTGTCGGCGGGCTGACCCATCACAGCGAAGCCGTGTTCCCGAAGCTGCCCGTGCACGAGGGCGATGCCGTGGTCGATGTCGGCTGCGGTTGGGGTGACACGGCGATGAAGCTCGCGCGCATTGTCGGGCCGCAGGGCTCGGTCACCGGAATTGATTGCTGTGATATGTTCCTCGACATTGCTCGGGATGAACTGGTCGAGACTGAACTGAACAACGTCACCTTCCAGCGCGGAGATGCCGAGGTTGCGCTGCCAGAGGGCGCCTTCGATTTCGCCTTTGCCCGCTTCGGCACGATGTTCTTTGCTAACCCTGTCGCAGGGCTGCGGAACATGCGCCGGTCGCTGCGGCCCGGCGGGCGGATGGTCCATATCGTCTGGCGCGAACCGGCGGACAATCCGTGGCTGTCCATGGCCAAGGAGGTGGTGCTGCGCTTCCTGCCGCCGCCGGGCGAGGATGCGCGGACCTGCGGACCCGGACCCTTCTCGATGGCTGATGAGGCGACCACCCGCAAAATGATGGAGATTGCGGGATATGAGGACATCACCTTCGAGCGTATCGACGCCCCGGTGCTGGTGGGCCGCAATATCGAGGATGCCATCGCCTTCCAGCTTGCTATCGGCCCGGCGGGCGAAGTGTTCCGCGAGGCGGGTGCCGAGGCAGAGGCCAAGCGCCCACAGATCGAGGCGGCGCTGGCCGAGGCTATCGACCGCCAACGCCGCGAGGCTGACGGGATCGTCATGCCCAGCTCTTCCTGGATGATCGCGGCCCGGAACCCTGTGCGCTGACCGCACCTGCAATACCTGTCGCCAGTTTGCAATTTTCGCCTGTTTCGGCCATAATCCTAGGCTCTATCTGCAGCGGCGTGGGTCAGCGGCATTCTTGTGACACGCGAGAACCTGTCGACCAACCACCTGCGCGGCACCTCCTCGGGGGACAGCCGATGTCGCAGTCGCCAGCCATTGCTTTTGTCGGGCTTGTCCGCGCCCCTTCGGACGAGCAAACAGCCATGCAGGATCACCGCCTGATCGAAGCTGTGCTGCATCGGCATGATGCTCAAAGCGTGGATTGGCGCAGGCACGGGGCTGTTGTGACGTTTCAGGCGGCTCTTCCTGCGCTGCGCTGCGCGCTGGAACTGACAGGCTTGCTGGCCTCTGCCTCTACAGCCTTTCGGGTCGGTATTGATGTGCCTGTTGACCCCGGCGACACGGACGCGGCCATGGCCGTTGCGGAAGCGCTGGCGCGGCATGCCCAGATCGGCGAGGTGCTGGTCTCGGCCACCACCCGCGCTGCGGTCCGGCCCGCGCCGGGAATTGCGCTGGACGCATATGGCCCCATCGAGGTGCCGCACACGCCCTTTCCGGTCACCGCGTTCCGCACGCGGCGGACCGAGGCTGTGGAAGCCAGTGCCTGCCTGCGTTTCGATGATTTCACGCTCGACTCGCAGCGGCGCACCCTGCACCGCGATGGCGCGGAAATTCCCCTAGAGCCGCTGACCTTTGACCTGCTTGTGCTGCTTGCCACCAACACGGATCGCGTGCTCCCGCGTGACGAGATTTTCGAGCATCTGTGGCACGGGCGGGTCGTGTCGGACACTGCGCTCAGCAGCCAGGTCAAGGCGTTGCGGCAAGCATTGGGTGACAGCGGCCGCGCGCAGCACAGCATCGCCACGATCCATGGTCGCGGCTTTCGCTTCCTGCGCCCGGTCACATCGCAGACCGCCGCTGTCGCGCAATCGCCAGTGCAGCCAGAGCAGGCGCGCCCCCTGATCGCCGTGCTGCCCTTCGACAACCTGTCGGGCGATGCCAGTGGCCGGGTCTTTGCCGACGGCATCGCTGAGGATATCCTTACCGCGCTCAGCAAGCATCGCTGGATCGGGGTCATCGCCCGCAACCCGGCCTTTGCCTTTCGCGACTCGGCCGACGGGCTCAACGTGATCGCAAGCCAGCTTGGTGCCACCCATGTCGTCACAGGCAGCCTGCGCAAGGCGGGCGAGCGGGTGCGTATTCAGGCCGAAGCGGTGGAGATCCGCACCATGCGGCGTTTCTGGTCTGACAGCTTCGATCTGGACCTTGCGCAGATATTCGAGTTCCAGGATGAGATCTGCGGCACCATCGCCTCGCGGCTGGCCACCGATCTGGGTGTGTCCGAGCAGCAGAGGGCACGCAACCTTCCGCGCGCCAATCGGGGTGCGTGGGAGCTTTATCATCTTGGCATGGCAGAGTTCTATCGCTTCACTGCGGACCATAACCGCCGCGCGCAGGAGCTGTTGCGCATGGCGATCCGGGCCGAACCGGATTTTGCCGAACCCTATACCCGCCTTGCCTATGCCATCACGCTCGAGATGGTCTATTTCGAGGGCAAGGTCAGCGCGGCGCGGCTTGATGATGCGCTTGATCTGGCGTTGCAGGGGCTCGCGCGTGACGACCGCGATCCACAGGGCCATTTCGCCCTGGGCCGCGTGCGGCTGGCACGGCAGGAATATGATCTGGCCATCGACACGCTGGAACACGCGCTCGATCTGAACCCCTATCTTGCGCTGGCGCATTGCGGGCTGGGAGACTCGCTTGCCTATGAGGGGCGCATTGACGACTCGATCCGGCATTTCGAGCGCGCTATCGACCTCAGCCCCCACGACCCGTTTCGCTGGGCGTTTCATTCCTACCGCTCGCTTGCACATCTGTTCGGCGACGACCCCGAGGCCGCAGCCCGCGCCGCTGCGCGTGCGGTCCAGGTGCCCAACGCGCATTATTCCGCGCATGCCAACCAGCTTGCCGCCCTTGGCTATATCGGTAACCGCACGCAGGTCGCACAGGCACGCAGTGCGCTTCTGCGCGCGAAACCCGGTTTCTCGATCGATCTGGCCCGCAGTCGCCTGTTCTACCTGAAAAGCCGCAATCAGCTTGACTGCTATCTTGAAGGGCTCGCGCGCGCCGGTATTGCCTGACAAGCACCAGTGCTGCCGCTGTCCCGTGACGTAGAACTGCGCGCGACGAGATCGAAAATCCCGCCAGCGCCAGCTCAGCAGGTCCTTGGGAATCGAATTGGCAAAGGCATGGGTGACCGCTTTTGGTCGAGTGTTGTCAGTAGAATCCAGTTGGTTGACCGGGGCCAAGGCCAAGCAATGCTTGAAGTTGTCGTTTCCTTGCCACCGCGATCCGCGGGGGCTAAGCCTGACCCATGCGTATCCTCGAGGACATCATCCGCGACCGTGGGTCGAAATATGCTGTCTCGGGCGGGCCCTGCGCGTCCGAGGAGGAGGCAAAGTCCTTCATCAAGGCGCTTTGCCGGAAGAAGAAATACGCCAAGGCGACCCATAACAGCTGGGCGTTGTTGACCGCTGAGGCCCCGATAAAGAGCGATGATGGCGAGGCCGGGGCAGGCATGGTGATCCTGCGGATGCTGGAGCGCGAAGGGCTATACGACCATGTTGTCGTGGTGACGAGATGGTTCGGCGGCAAGCATCTGGGCGGCGACCGTTTCCGGCACGTGCAAGATGCTGTGCGGATTTACCTCGACAGTTTGCAAGAATCCTGAGGCGCCTGAGGCAGCTTCGTTTTTCCTTGTCACCAGTCGCTCACAACCCCTCGGACCGAAGGTCGGCAACGGGACGGTCCCGTCGAACCAAGAGGCACCTTACGCGGGGAGTGATGGCTGTGATTCAAGTGCGCCAGCCTGATCGCGACATCTAAACTTTGGACAGGGCCGGCATCCGCAATGGGCCCCGTTTGGCGATCATAAGTCTCTTTGACCGTAATCCGCGTCGCTCACAGGCTCCAGCCAGTGAGTGGCTACACCGCCTTCGGCCTCTTGCATCGCGATGTGGCGCATCAACGTGTCCGGGCCGGCGCCGTGCCAATGCTCCTCGCCAGGCGGTATCCAGACCCGGTCACCGGCGCGGATCGTCTGGACGGCGCCACCTCTGCACTGGATCAGACCGCAGCCCGAGACGACCAGAAGTGTCTGACCCAGGGGATGCTTATGCCAATGTGTCCGCGACCCGGGCGTGAAGGTGACCATAAGGGATATCAGAGCTCTGGTCTCGGCGGGGTCGCAGATCGGATCCTGCCAAACAGTGCCGGTGAAATACTCACCTGGCGCGGGCTTGGACGGGGTCGAACCGGCGGGGCGGATCTCCATGGCGATCTCCTTTTACTGCTGAATAGCCTACCCGATCTCGGCCCGGTCTGCGACACCAAACCCACCGCTCGCTTCGGCATTGGTGCGATCGCAAGAAACTGGCAACGAGAGCAGGGGTGCCCGACTACCTTGGCGGCGATGGGCCGAACACGTCCACGCTGTCGCCGCCTTCGCAAGGGGCGGAGAGCGATCGGTCGCTTCAGGTTCGCACTGTGACCTCCAGATCACCATAGCGGACATAAAGCGCATAATGAACAGCGGGGATGCTTGGATTAGATCGATAACCTGATACTATAACAATCAATATGAGCAATCAAAAATTGCCCCCGTTCAAATTGAGCGCCAGTTACCTTGGCCCGGTGTTCGAACTTGAGAGTGAATTAACAAAGCATGCGCAAAATCTTATTTTTGCGCGAAATGGCACAGGCAAATCATTCTTATCCCGTGCCTTCAGATGCTTCGATCTGCATCAACAGGGTGGCGACCTATCGGAAGCAGCGATTGATTTGGTATCTGAGGAGTCACCAGACGCCGCAAGTCTTAGCTTTTACCGCGGCACAACTGCCCTCGGCGAACTGACGTTAAGCAAAAAAACTGGCACGACAACAGCAACCATCACCAACACCATTTTTCATGTGTTCTCGGAGGATTTCGTTTCTGCTGAACTACGTGAGCGTGACTATAAAATTGATGGCAACATCAAGAACGAAATCGCCGTCGATAGTGAAAACATTCAGATAAAAGAAGCATCGATGAAACTCGAAGCGGTCGAATCTGAACTGGAAGAAAAACGATCGAAGCTCGTTGAGGAATTTGAGATGGGAAAGGTCTCTGAGCTAGTGTTCGCCACCTGACACAAGATTCCCAATGGCGTCAGGTTGTGTCATACCCAGCGCATGAGACGCTCTGACATCTGCCTTTATCTTGGCCCCGCCGACCGTGCTGAACTTCAAGCCCTGATCGCGAACCGCA
>LFIK01004967.1_pt1 | contig 10710 bp, 13 predicted proteins | sample 643401 | NCBI WGS metagenome assembly LFIK01 (sample SAMN03777447, study PRJNA286221) | soda lake metagenome | biome: soda lake; feature: Kulunda steppe; material: water; isolation source: sample T5-Br brine of Lake Tanatar-5 | place: Russia: Kulunda steppe | collected 2010-07
CACACACACACACACACACACACACACACACACACGCACGCACGCACGCACGCACGCAAACACACACGCATGTATGTACGCACCATATGTTCACGAGGATGGAGCCCTCCTCCAGCGTGGGCAGCTGCTCCAGGCCCATGGATGGCCTTGCTCCGCTGCTGCCCACGCCCCCACCATCTACACCAGCGCCGGCCTCATCAGCCGGGGGTGGCTCCTGCTGCGCAAAGTCCTCACGCGTTCCAAGGCAGGCCAGCACAAAGCCGGCCAGCTGCTCCGCCTGCCCAGGCTCCTGGACCGCGGCCGCCAGGCACAGCCACCTGCGTGTGCGCGTGCGTGTGTGTGCATGTGCGTGCGTGCGTGCGTGTGTGTGCGTGTGCGTGCGTGCGTGCGTGTGCGCGTGCGTGCGTGCGTGCATGCGTGTGCACGTGCGTGCGTGTGCGTGTGCGTGTGCGTGTGCGTGTGCGTGCGTGCGTGTGTGCGTGCGTGTGTGTGCGTGTGCGTGCGTGCGTGCGTGTGCGCGTGTGCGCGTGCGTGCGTGTGTGTGCACGTGCGTGCGTGTGCGCGTGCGTGCGTGCTTGTGTGCGTGCTTGCGTGCGTGCGTGAGCGCGTGCGCGAGTGCATGCGTGCGTGCGTGTATGCGTGCGCGTGCGTGCGTAGATGCGTGTGTGTCTGTGCATGCATGATCTGTGGAGCAAGCTCATTGCAGCCAAAAAACCATGCATCCATGCTCCACGCACGCACCGATCGGAGGCCAGAGCATGCTTTAAGCCCTCCACAGACTCCATGGACTCAAACAGGAACAGGCTGCTGTGCTGAGACAGGATGGGCGCGAGGTCGGCCTCTCGCAGGAGGCGGACAAAGGGCCTCGCCTGCATGGCCGCAGCGGCAGTCCAGAAGGCGTGGGGGGGCTGCTCCAAACCTCCGCCAAACTATGGATTTGTGGGTTTGTGGGTTTGGAATGAGCCTATCCCCGCGGTCCTCTCCATCCCCAACCAAAAAAGACCATGAAGACGTCTGCTCGCACTCGCACCCAATCGTCACACAATTGACCAGCTGCGCCGACACTCGCCAGCCAATGGCCGCTCCCCCCCCCCACAGAGCACCCACAGCTCGACACGCACACACACGCACACACCTTACCATCACTTCACCTCATCTCCCCGCCCGCGCGCCCAACAGCATCACCCACAACCCATGCCCAGCGAGCCTCTGTCTGTACATGCTCCACCCTCGACCACCAGTCTACTGCTGTGCCCGCCGCCCTCCCGCCCCCCCCTGTGCCTGCCGCTCCTGCTCCTGCTCCTGCACCGCCTCGAGCGCGGCCAAGTCGTAGTCCAGCACGATCTGCCCCTCCTGCTGCTGCTGCTGCTGCTGCTGCTGCTGCTGCTGCTGCTGTTGCTGGTGTTGGTGCTCTTCTCCCTGCGCTGCTCCATGCGCCTGCTGCTGCCGCTGCTGCTGCTGTGCCAGGGGCGTGGGCAGCTGCTCCACCTCCCCCAGGCTTAGGTGGGGGCCTTGGAAGCCCTGGCCCGACAGAACAGCCTGTTTCGCGGCCTCCACCACCTCCTGCTGCTGCTGCTGCTGCTGCTGCTGCTGCTGCTGCTGCTGCTGCTGCTGCTGCTGCTGCTGCTGCGCGTGCTGCACCCGCGCCTGCACCTCCTGCCCCTCAGGCGCCTCTGGGACCAGCAGCTCCTCAAACTTCCCGCCTGCAAGCATAGGGGAGCCACGCGCACAGGCCCTGGTTTGCCCCGAGGTCTGATCAAACCAAGCTTCTCCACTTTGGGGCTGGTGCCAGGGTGCGGGGCGCGTGTGGCAGAGCAGCCTCTCCCAACCCTTCCACCCCCACCTCCGACCTTGGTGCGGGGCGCGTATGGCAGAGCAGCTTCTGCCAACCCTTCCGCCCCCACCCTCACCCTGCCGCCGCACTCCCACACCAACCCCCTCAGCCCACGCACCCGGTCCTTGTAGCTGCAGGGCGGCAAGCTCAAAGTGGGCAAACCTCCCGTCCGCATGAAGGCGCGCGGCATAGTCGTAGCCGGTCGCGTAGATCTGGCGGATCTCGTCGTACCTGGGTTGGGGGAGGTCGGGTCGAGCAGGTCAGGGAGGTGTTCTGGGGCTTGCACGCCGACCGTGTCTCCACATGTGCATGCAGGACCAGGCCTCCCTGGGCGCCTCGTCACACCTGGCTTTGACTCAAAGTTTGAGCCAAGTTGCAAGGCTGAGGCTGCAACGCTGACCGTCAGGCGCCCCGCACAGCACCACTTCCCCAGGCTCCTGCTTCTGAGCCCACCAGAGGGGGCGGGCAAGGCAAAGCAGCTCCTGCCCTACCCTGTCAAGGACCCACACCCCCTAGACGTGAAACTGATCGTCAAGGACCATATCAGCGCTGAAGAGGTCGGGGCCATAACGAATGCAGTGGACGCGCGAGTCACGGGGGACCCACACCCAAGCCCATCCATAACTGTCGAGCAGCCAATGACTGCCAAGGCACCTCATCACGGCCTAGGTGAGCAGCCAAGTTGCCAACTCGGCCACCCGCATGCCCAGCCCCCCCCTGCACAGCCCACTCACGACTTGATCTCCAGCATGTCCATGCGGCCGCGCCGCTTGAGCAGCTTGTCGTCAAAGTAGTCGAAAATCACGCTGCCGCCGGCCCTGTTGAGTGGGGCAAGCGTGGGGGTGAGGGGGGGAAGGGTGAGCACCTGTCGCGTGCCATGGGGGTTGGTGCCAAGAGAGGGCTGGTGGCAGGGCCACTGCAGGAGCATGGGCAGGATGAGGTGGTCTGGGCCACTCAGCATGGATCAGTGGTGCCAGGAGAAACAGCCTGAGCGCACCTGAGCAGCTCAGAGTTTATGCCAGAGAAGAAGTCAGGAAAGCTGCCGTCCACGCACCGCTTCCCCCTGCATCCGCATTGCGTGAACGTGTGCGTATGTGTGTGCTTGTGTGTGTTTGTGTGTGTGCTTGTGCGTGTGTGTGTGCATGTGTGTGTGTGCGAGTGTGTGTGTGTGTGTGTGTGTGTGTGTGTGTGTGCGAGCGTGTGTGTGCGAGCATGTGTGTGTGTGTGCAAGCGTGTGTGTGCGTGCGTGTGCGCGCTTGCGTGCTTGAGTCTTGCAGAGCGAGCTCTCCAGGACATGAGTGCAAGCAGTGAAGCTTGCAATTACTAGAATGAGCGCATCTGCCATTCCTGATGCTCATTCAAGGGAACGCTTAGGTTAGCGAGCCCACATCACGCACCTGCACTCCCTGGTGAGTCGGAAGTCCAGGAAGAAGGGGACGTGCGAGGACGCCATGCACGCATTGACAAGGTCCTCCTTGGATTGAAAGTCCGAGATGCCAATCTGCAGGGGCAGGTGCAGGCGGGGATGCAGGATGAGCCGTGCTGCTGCAAGCTAGAGGGTGGGCGTGGGGATGAGCAGGTCAACCTGGGGAGGCAACTGGGCTGGGGTCCTACAGGCTTGCTGCCCTTGTGAGGGTAGCCCTTGTAAGGGATGCAGCCATGCTGGAATGTGTCCATGATCCGTGCATGGGAGTGCCTCAGTCCTGTGGCTCTGAGAACACACAGGTTGCCCACGGCCTCACACACTCACACCCGGCTTAGCAAGGTGGGTACCAAGGGGGCAGAGGTTTGAACCTGGGCCTACTTCCGTTTCAAACCTGCGCTGGAATTGCGTGCGCAGGGAGCGCTCATGACTCACGACAGCAGCCAGCACTGCACCTGCTCCCTCCCCACACACACGCACCTGCTGCCAGTCGGGGAGCGCGGTGACAACAACCGTCACCTGCACAACGTTAGGGGGGGCAGCAGGATGCTTGAGCTTCACTGACCTGGCCGATGAAGGCCTTGCCGCCTTGCCCCACAGTCCTACAGCAGGAGTCAAACACACTGGGAGGGAGAGGGAAGCCCCAGCCTTGCACAGCTCGCGCTGCCAGGCAGCGCCTCCCCCAAAGAGGGATAGCATGCGGTCGCTGTTGTCGACCAAAGCCACCTCCTTCCCCCGCCCCCAAAAGCCCTTGGGCACCCACCCTGTCCCTGCACAGCTCATGCGCATTGTCAGGCAGCAGCTCATCCAGCCAGCGCTCCACGAGCTTGCCCCACACCCCGAGCAGCCCGCCCTTGCGCTCCCTGCTTGGTGGGGTGGGGTGGGGTGGGGTGAGGTGGAATGGGGCGGGGTTTGGGGGTGGGGTGGGGTGGGGTGGGTAACGTGCAGGGGCCGCTGCACACGTGGCAGTGTGTGGCAGTGTGTGCAGTGTGTGGCAGTGTGTGCAGCTGTTTGGGAACCGCAATTTGCGGCGCAAACAGCACCACCGGCACAGCTGCCCGCCCCCCCCACCGGCCCCCTTGCCGGCTGCCCCGGGACCGCGCCCTCACCAGATGTTCTGCTCGATGGACATGCGGAATGCAGCGTCCACCGCCTTGTCTGCGTCCACGCCGCACGCGGCCTGCGGGCGCAGGTGTGCGCAAGCGCATGGGAGCTTTGAGTCCGGGTTGCGCGCAGGAGGAGGAGGTGAGCCCAATCACCCGGCCCACATTGCTTGAGACGCCAAGGCACTTGCACACGACTGGGCGCGTGAGGGGTAGAAACACGTGCGTGCAAGTGGAAAACATACTTGCACACGGCTGGGCGCGTGAGGGGTGGGAAACACATGCGGCGATTAGAGCTGCGACCCACCAGCACCGCAGCGAGCGCGCCCCCGCTGGCGCCGGCCATGGGTATCTGTATGTGTAGGAATGCGTCGCAGGGAAGGGTGTCACAGGCGGTTTGAGGGCTGGCTGCGTGGCGAGGCGGCAGCGTTTCCCGCCCCAGTCCCACCCTAGGGGCACCCACAGGGATCCCGGAAGCAAAGCACCAAGCGTATAAGTCACCAAGAAAACATGCCTTTTGCAAGTCGTAGCGCTCCGCCAGCCACTTCATCGCCCCTGTGGTTGCGCGCACGAGGGGAGGGGAGGGGAGGGGAGAGGGTCGGGAGAGCTGCAGCCGATGCGGTGTGCGGCACGCAGCCACGGCCACAGCAAGCAGAGCGCTGGATCCAGGTGCTGCTTTCCTGTGGGAGGGTGCTGCTGCGCCTGCCAGGTTCCAGAGGCGCACGGAGCAGCTCGCACAGCGAGCGCACGCACGCCCTCGCCCCATGCGGTCGCCCCCCCCCTGCCCGCACGCACCCAGCTCCCAGAACGTGTAGATGCCCGCACCAGCCCAGCTCATGGAGAGCTCGGACTTTGTGAAGGGCGAGGTGGGGCTGGCGCTGGTCTGTTGCTGCTGCTCCTGCACAGTGCCTGCAGGCCGCCCCTGCAGCTGCTGGCGTGGCTGCGTGCTGCTGCTGCTGCTGCTGCTGGTGTCGGCCTTCGCGTAGGACGTCTGGAGCTGGCGCTGGAGCTGGGGCTGGCGCGCCCCCCCTAGGGGACCCAAGCCCGCTCCTCGCCTGCTGCCTCCTCTGCTGGTGCTGCTGCTGCTGCTGAATGGGGCGCATGCGCCGTGGTGGTGGTGCGAGCTGCAGCTGGGGCCCTGGTGGACGCGCGCGTTGAGCATGGCTGGTGGGCTTGTGATGTTGGCGCCGTGCAAGGGGGGAACAGTGCTGATTTTACTCCTGCTGCTGCTGATGCTGCTGGTGCTGGTCTGAGGGAAATGGACAGTGTGAATGCTCACGCACGGAGCGTTCAGGACATCCTCTGCTGCAGGAAGCAGAACCATCCAACCCAACCCAATGGCGCTCAACATGCTGAGCAAGCAGGGCAGCAAGCTGTGCAGCGGGGTGGGGGGGCCCAGCCACTTCACCCGTGCCGCGCACACCACCCGGCCCACCGCGGCGCCAGCAGCAGCCCTCCCAGGCTGCAGCACAAGCGGCAGCAGCAGCCCAAGCAGCAGCCTGCGCGTAGGGCGGGCAGGGGGGGGGGGCACCCTGTTCACCCCCTACTCGGCCCGGCCCAACGTGCGGGCGTTTGCCTCGGGCGCGCCCCAGGGCCTGTCCATCGACCTGACGGGTGCGCAGCGTGGGGTGCGCAGCGACCGACCACTGCGCGCGGCATGCGTGCACGCAGGCGGGCAGGCAGCCTGCGAGGGCGCTCCCATTTGATGAAGCTTGCACACGCATGGACGCACGCACGCACTCATGCGCCCACGCACGCACGCACGCGCACGCACGCACACCCACCCCCGCGCAGGCAAGAAGGTGTTCATTGCCGGCGTGGCTGATGACCAGGTGGGGAGAAGCCAGCAGATGCCGGGGGCAGGTGATGCCCAGATAGAGCGCGCTCAGCCGCCCGCTCGCGTCTACCTGGCGGAGCTGCCAGGGCCAGGGGGGTGCCTGCGCGCCCTGGGCACCACCTGGGCGCAGCACACATCCAATGCTCGCATGTATGTAAGCACACTGAACGAACGCACGCACGCACGCAGGGTTTCGGCTGGGGCATTGCGAAGGCGCTGGCGGAGGCGGGCGCAGAGATCTCGCTGGGCGTGTGGGTGAGTAGAGGGTGGCAAGGGGGCTTGTGCGTGCCTAGCACGTGCTTGTTTTTTGGCTGTGTGTGCCAACACCACACGTGCACACGCACGGCAGCCAATGCGCACGCGCGCACATTTACACCAAGACGCACGCACGCGCACGCACCCAGGTGCCTGCGCTCAACATCTTCGAGACCAGCTACCGCCGCGGCAAGTTCGACGAGTCGCGCATGCTGTCGAACGGCCAGCTCATGGAGTTCAAGCACATCCTCCCCATGGATGCTGTGTTCGACACGCAAGAGGACGTCCCTGAGGAGGTGGGGTGCATGCGATGGGGAGCCGCTGGCGCCAGGGCAAGGCCTTGCCCTGGCCTGGGGCTGGGCTGTGAGTTTGCTGCACACAAACCGCCTCCCGCCCCCCCTCCATACTCTCCCCAACCATCCCGCACACTGCAAGGGCGAGGGCCTCCCTCGCCCCTCCCACCCCCCCCACACCCCTGGCTGCTTGTGTGGCCGCCGCAGATCGCCACCAACAAGCGCTACGCGGGCGCCACGGGCTGGACTGTGTCCGAGTGCGCGGCAAAGGTGGCCAAAGAGGTTGGCAACATTGACATCCTGGTGAGTGCGGGGCGCCGGGTGCTTTGGGCTGGGTTGCTGGGCAGCCCCTGGCTAGCTGCAGGCTGGATGTCTGCCATGCACGGGTGCTCCTGCGGGCGCTGCTGTGGATTGGACTGGCGTGAGCGCGGTGGCGCTTCTCCTGCTCAGCCTGCAGAGGGCCATTCGTCGCGGGCCTGGGCATTTGCGGTTGTCGGGGAGCTCACCTCCCCACTGCACTTCATCTCTTCCATGCACGCACCTGCCTCGCCATCCTGGCTCCACACAGGTGCACTCACTAGCCAACGGCCCCGAGGTGCAGAAGCCCCTGATGGAGACTTCACGCAAGGTGGGCCCCCTCACCTGCTCGCTGCTGCGCCTGAGTTGGTAACGACCCCGCCTGCGCTGCTTGCCCTCGGTCCTGCGTTGCGTGAGGTCCAGGGGGAGCTGGCCGTCCCCACAGTTGTCAGCACACATCCATTTTAACCCACCCCAACCCGACCTGACCCAAACAAACCCAACCCACCCCACCCCGCCCCACCCCCTGCAGGGCTACCTGGCCTCCATGTCCGCCTCCTCCTACTCCTTTGTGTCTATGATGCAGCGCTTTGCGCCCATCATGAACCCCGGCGGCGCCGTCATCAACCTCACCTACATGGCCTCCAACCGCATCATCCCAGGGTACGGGGGCGGCATGAGCTCAGCCAAGGCGGTGAGTGTGGGGGGTGGGGTGGGGAGGGCGTGTGCAGGTCTTGGGTCGGCCCTTGGGCGCTTGAGAAGCTCAGGGCGGGGGGGGGAGGGGCAGCTGAGCCGGGCTTGAGCTAGGCTCACCTGTGCGGAGGGGGTGGGGGGCGCCAGGTGAGCGGCGGCCTTTGGACGTTGGACGCACCCTGCCCAGCTGTGCGGGCGAGGGGGGAGCCGCTGGGGCGGTGTCCCCCACCAACGCCACACCCCGGCCCTGGTGGCAGCTTGCACCCCGCTCACGCACGCCGTTGGGCGCCTGCACGACCGCAGGCGCTGGAGAGCGACACGCGCGTGCTGGCGTACGAGGCGGGCCGCAAGTACAAGCTGCGCGTGAACAGCATCAGCGCGGGGCCGCTGGGCAGCCGCGCCGCCAAGGCCATCGGCTTCATCGATGACATGATCAAGTGGGTGCCGCGGGGGGCTGGGGGCGCGGGCCGCGCTGGGGCAGCGCCCATGGTGGGGGGCCGCCGGGCATAGCTGGGTGCGCGCGCCAGCGCGCAGTGGCATCCGTTGCTCAGCTGCTCCCTCCCACCACTGCTGGTCGTGGCCCCTGCAGGTACTCGTACGAGAATGCGCCCATCCAGAAGGAGCTGTCTGCGCGGGAGGTGGGCAACGCGGCCGCATTCCTGCTGTCGCCCCTGGCCAGCGCCATCACGGGGCAGGTGAGGGGGGTGCAGGGGTGGGTGGGGCTGTGCGCCGGCCTCAGCGGCGAGGGTGGGATGCGTAAGGCCAGCCAGCCTGCAGACGCTAAGCAGGTGATCTTCTCCACCCGCCCTCATCCACTCCGCAGGTGCTGAATGTAGACAATGGCCTCATCTCAATGGGTCTGGCGGTGGACAGCAAAACACTGGACAGGAGCGAGTGAGGGCAGCTCACTCGCTTGAAACAACTGGCTAGTAGTGGTGTTGAGTTGTGCGTGGTGAGGTGGGCTGTAAACCTTGTAAACCTTGAACTCAGGCCCCAATCACTTACATATAGTGTGGGCCACAAAGGGCGCAAGAGGCGCATCCACAACAGCTTCTAACCCTCTCACCCACGCCTCGACTCGCATCAGCTCAGATGAATGGTTCAACCAGTAAAAATACACGCAGATGAAGATGTTATAATGCACAAATGTATGTTCGCCACCGCCTGGGCAACAGCGAGTTCATACAGCCACTACCAGATAAGCTCCGCCACCTGCACCAGACCAGCAGCTCGCGCTCACTGCTGCTGCTGCGACGACTCGTCCACCCGCCTGCATGCACGGGGGCAGGGTGTGGTTGGAAGGGGTCAGTGCCAAGAGCGCCTGTGGGTGTGCTGCAAGCACACATCGCTCACACTAGTTTAGGAGCGCCCCGTTGTTCGTTAACCCCTGGTACACCAGGCGTCACAGGCCAGAATGTGGTGCCTTGCGGAAGGCCGCACGCAAATAATGTCTGTTGGACTAGGGTGGGGTGCAGATGCAGGCAGGCTCGGGGGGCAACTGCTGCCTTGCACGCAGCCAGCGAGGAGGTCCTGTGCGATTCAGTGCACGCCCTCACCCACACACTGCCCATGCCCACGCCCATGCCCACCCGCCCCCGCGCACTCACAACTTGATGGGCTGGTACGCCTTCACCAGTGTTCCTCCGCCCCCACAGCTCCGGCACCGCATGAACCCGGGCGGCGAGCAAGAAGCGCAGCCCTTGTCGCCGTCCGACCACCGCGTGCAGAAGCACTCCTCGTAGCCGCTGCCCTCACACCGGAAACAAGACTGCCGGCCCTCATGCCGGTTCTGCGTGTGTGGGTGGCGCGGTGGTGTGGCGTGGGGGGTCAGTCAGTGCGTGCACGCATGCGCGCGCGATGGCACGCTACACCACACAGCGTGCACAGCAGGGCCCCATGGTCCAAGGCCAATGGCAGGTGGGGCAGCGTGTGGTGGGCAGCGGCGGGGGCGTTGGAGGAGGAAGGCGCACTCGAGGAGTTCCCCAGGGACTCGGCTGTGCAGGGGCGGGCAGCTGGGGCACAGGTTGGGGGACCCAACTTAACAACACTGCAAAATCAATACACTTGGGCCGCAGTTATTGTGGGAGCGCAGACCGCCGCTCCTGGCACGGCCCACCCCCAAACCGGGTATGCAGCCCCATGTTTTTGAGCCCCATGTTTTTGGCATGGGCATGCTCAGAAGTGGGAAATCCCAACAAGTGGCACGATTTCTAACAAGGATTGTGGGGCTGATTATGAATACCCCCGGTCTGGCCTGTCCAGGCAAGGAGACAAACAAGCAGTAGAACCCGAAAGATGGCGCGCTTCCAAGACAGGCCTACAGCTCTTGCACCTCCTCCCAGTGGGCACCTGCCATCCTCTACAGCGCTAAAGCTGTAAGGTGGACTGAGGTGCAGTGCTGCCCGCCAGCCGACTCCGATTGGAGTCCGTCTCCTTCCAGAGTTCCATCCAGAGGTGGCTGGACTCCAATCAGAGGTGGCTGGCGGGCAGCCCTGCACCTCAGTCCATCTTGACAGCTTTAAGCGCTGCAGAGGATGGCAGGTGCCCGCTGGGAGGAGGAGCGAAGAGCTGTATGTAGTCAGCGAGTGCATACTTGCGCGATGGCACGCTTCACCTCACAGCGTGCACAGCAGGGCCCCATGCTCCCATGCCAATTGGCAGGTGGGGCAGCGTGTGGTAGGCAGCGGCGGGGGCGTTGGAGGAGGAAGGCGCACTCGAGGAGTTTCCCGGGACCGCCTCCCCCACCACTGCTGCCCCCACCACCCCCCCTGCCCTGAGCAGGGACGCACGCGCGCGCAGGGGTGGGCCAGGCAGCGCCCGTGCGGGAGCGGGGCGAGTGGCGCGGGTGGGTGCTTGGAGGCCGGGACCCGGTCAGTGAGAGCCGCGCGTGGCCACCCACCTCGCCTCGCACGCTCTCCTTCCCCCCGCGCCCCACCGTCCGCAGGGCCCCAGACCCCCACAGCACCACTGCCCCA